>Ga0256833_1001786_pt1 | contig 15492 bp, 26 predicted proteins | sample 356284metaG_FD_190535 | JGI IMG/M metagenome (GOLD analysis project Ga0256833, IMG submission 190535) | Hydrothermal vent microbial communities from Mid Atlantic Ridge, Atlantic Ocean - 356-284 | ecosystem: Environmental > Aquatic > Marine > Hydrothermal vents | place: Atlantic Ocean: Mid...
AAGTTGAGAAATTAATTAGAGAAATGAATGAATTGTGTCCTAAGATTTATTATAAAAAATTAGATAAATAAGAAATAATGCTAAACTTTTAACAATTATCCCTAAAAGTATCGTTACTTAGCAAGCAGAGAAGCTCATAAGTCTATTATTTTACATCTATAAAAGTGAGAATTTCTTCTTAAAGAGGTTAAATATTTATTATTGCACATAAGAGGAAAAAAATTTCTGTTTGATGTATATAATCTTTTTAGTAATTCTTCAGTATCTGATTTTAACCAATAAATTTTGGATTTTGTAAGATAATATATAAGATTATCACATAAATCTATAAATTTAATTTCTTTTTTAAAGAACTTAAGTATTAATTGTTTATAATTGTAATGAGAATATATATACCATACAAAAGGAAATTTATTTTGTTGTGTAATAATTAAATCGTTACATTTTACAAAATTACATTTATAGGGGTAGAAGTTATCAATAAATAGAATAAAGCCTAAATAAATGTATTTGTTTTCTCTTTTTTTATAAATTTTTAAAAAATAAAAATATGTTTCATATAAAGGAGTATCAATAATTTCTCTTAATTTAGAAACATTGAAAATATCGGAATTATCCTTTGTACCTATCGAATTTTTTATAAAGTAGTTTGAAATTAAAAATTTTGTAAACTTTGAATTGAAAGTATCTTTTAACATTTTAATAATTCTTATGTCCCATTCAATCAATTTCCAAATAATTTTTTGAGGACTGTTACTATATTGTTGAAAAAATATCTTTAAAAGATGTTTTTGTTTATTTGTTTCATAATATTTTTTCCACTCATAAAGGTTTTCTTTATTTATATATTCCCAAAAAAGTTTAACATCATTATTTTCGAATACTAATATTTCTTTATCAATCATTATTCTTCCTTTTTTATTACTTAATTATAATAAAAAATAAACAATAGAATAAAAGAATAAATAATTTAGAAAAAATTTAAAAAGAAAGAAAAAAGTGGTATAATAGAATAAGAATAAATAGAAGTAAATTTAAATTAAAGAGGTAAAAATGGATACAAAAAAACTTTTTGAAGGAGTAGATACAAGCAATATCGATATAAATGAAATTGAAAAGTTAAGTAAAGAACCCCCTACATTAACAAAAGAAATGGCTGAAATTGAAAAAATGTACGAATCTTTTTATGAAGAAAATAAAGATAAAATACTTAAAATGATTTCAAATATTGACTTTAAAATAATACCTTTATTAAATATTTTTGATATTATCAATAATAAAGATACTAAAGATAGAATATCTAATTTATTTTCAAATTCAAATGTCAATTTTTTAAGAAGAAGTGTAAAATTAAGAGCTTCTACAAACCCTTGTATTATTGTAACTTCTTCAACAAGAAGTTTTAAAGGAAAACGCATAAAAAACATACATCATAAGTTACATGGATTTTTATTAATGGAAGAAAAAAAGAAAAAAAGAGCAAACAAAAAAGGATATTAAGTGAGAGTTTTAGTATATGTTAATACAAACCCTACTGAAAAACACATTACAATCCATCTAGAATTAGATAAACCTTGTCCTCATATCTTTAAACATACTTCATCACCTTTTAAAACTGAACTAACTAAATTTAATAAAGGCAACTATATAAAAGTAGCTGAAAAACCAAATAGCTATTGGATAATATTGCATATTCCATTTGATTATAATATTTTTGATATTGATAAACATCCTGTTATAGTAGAGATTGCAAAAAAAGAGAATATTCCTTCATCAAAAATTGAAATATGTAACGAATGTTTTAATTTTAATATTGAAAATTTAGAGGTTGGAGATTTTGTATTTGATGTCGAGTTTGCAAAAAATGCAAATAGAATTCCAATATGTGTAGTTATAGAAAAAAATGAAAATGGTGTAGTAATTTATCCTTTATTAGAAATTCATAAAGCAGGATACCCTCACAGAATCACTTTTAAAGAAAAAAATAAATTAATTCCTCTTACAATAATTAATTCTTTGAAAAAAACTTTAAATTTAAAAGATGAACAGTTAAACACCCTTATAAAAGAAAATTTTGAAAATAGATTTAATATTGAAAAGGAATCTGATGGATTTTATTAATGATATTATGAATTTAAATTATTTTTTTGCAGTTATTATTAATTTTCTAATTGGACTTATTTTATATTTATATATAATAAATGAAAAAAAAGAACATCCTGATTGGGATATACCTAAACAGGTTTTTAGCATAATTGCATCTTATTTTATTATTGGTTTAATTCCTGAATTTAATAAATTTTTATTGCTGTTAACTTTATTATTTATTTGTTATATTGTATTAGTATTTATTTTATCGTTAGTTCTTTTTGAATCAAAATTATTAATTAATCGTTTTTTGTTTAAAAATAAAAATAAAAATTAAAATAAATATCATTACCTAAAATAAACAAGGGGAATGTTAATCTGAAGTCTTTTGATGCAAGACATTTTGTTTTTTTAATACAAATGTCTTGCCATACTCTTTACAGAGATAATAATTAACAAGTTCTTTATTATATAAACTAAAGACAAATAATATTAAAGCAGATACCGCTAATCCTGCACTAAAAGCTGCCCCAGACCCTTCCCCTATTATTAAAAATATAGTTACAATAACTACTACTATTGATATTTCTATCATGAATAATATCTCTTTTGCCTCTTCTCTTTTTGCTTTTAATTCTTTTGAATTTATTTTATTAATATTACATTCTTTTTTTATTCCTTTAGTAATTATTTGTCCTATTTTATTAACAATTGTTTGATTTGTTTCTTTTTTTCTATTATTTTTTGATTCTTGACTTATAATAAATACTGAATTCAAAATTTTAGCTAGTAAAAAGAATATTAATACTATCGATGGAAAGATAATTAAAATCATATCAGTCATTTTTTACTCCTTTAAACAAATTCTTTAATTAAAATTTTATCTATTTTATTTTTAGTTTGTTACTTCCTTGAAAAGTAAAAGAATTATTTAAAATAATTCTTCAATCTTTAATCCTATTTCTTCTTTTTTATCTGAAACATTACAAACCTTTTTTATTATTCTTCTATTTAATAGCTCAGGATTATTTTTAATGTTACTTTGTAAAGTATGCAGTGTTGTTGCTATTTCTTTAACTTCTTCTTTTGTATCCGCTTCTATTACAAGAAGTCTTTCTGGCTTTCTAATGTATTTTTTTATTTGTTCTAATGATGAAAAATTATTTTGTAAAAATATTGCTCTTTTTTCGGATATATTTATTCTTACTGAATTAATAAAATCTTCAAAGTATTCACTTTGACTAAATATTTTATATATTTTATAATTGAATCCTTTTGAATAACATTTGCCTCCATAATGTCTGAAATATTTTTTTAATGTTGGTTCTTCTTCCCACAAATCTATTATTTCAATATCTGAATAATCTACACTAAGAGACAAATGTCTAATATTTTTATTTTCAATATAACTTTGAACTTTGTCTATTATTGAAGTTTCTTTAATTTCGTAAAAAGTAAATAAATCCATAAAAACTCCTTTTTTTATTTTTTCGGTTTTTCACCCTTTTTTATATGTAAAATTATATAATATTTTTACTTATTTGTCAATATATATTGACATTTAGTATAAAATTAGATATAATTTTAGTGTTAAAACAAAAGCCGAAAGGCTAAAAAATAAAAAAGGAGCTTAAAATGGTAGAAATTATAACTAAAACCTACAGAATAGAAAATGAGAGTTTAAGTGGATATGAACCTAAAACAGGATTTAGGTGGGAAGCTACAGGTATAAATGGTACAATTACTATTGATGATTGTGCAAGAGTCGTTAATTACAATATTAATATTGATGGACTTTATATTTATGATAAAGATGGAAATTCAATTAATGAAAAAGTTGATATTGAAGGTTTTAAGGCAGAGTTAGCTGATAATATTAGAATTAGCTATGACTCAATCGTATCAGATATTGATACACATACATTAATAAATAACTATTTCAAAGGATAAAAAATGAAAATAGCATATTTAGAAAACTATGATTATCCAGTAGTAATTTGGGATGAAGAAAAAATTTTTGAGGGAGCATACCTCCCTCAAATACAGGTTATTGATAATGAAGTAAAGGAAAGATTAAGAAAATTAGGTTTTGATGTGGAAAAAGTTGGGAGTGAAGAATTTGATGAATATTGCAGAAAAAATGGAATTGAAAAAGAAAAAAAAGAAGAAATTGAAGATATTCTAAATAACTTACCTTATCTACCACAAGTGGCAGATTGTGAAAGTATAGTAGATAAAAAAGATGTAGAAGAATTAGATGCTGAATGGTTTTTTGAAGACAAAGATTATTTTGTTAAAAAAGAGGATATATTGCAATGGGATTGGGATAATTATTACCTACATTGGAATGGCAGCAATTATAGATGCTACAAAATTTTATTTCTTTTAGATATAAATGCAGAAGAGACAGACAAAGATAAAGTTCCTTATGAAAAAACAAGAGATGAAAATTTAGATGATAAATGTAAATACCTTTTTTATAAAACAAATAATAAATTTTTTAGAATCATTTCATCTCCTTATATGGGAAGTTTAGATGAGGTTGATACTAAATGGGGTGATTGGAAAGAAATTGAAAAAAATAAATTAAAGGAGTAACAATGAAAAAAATAATTAAAACAATAATTTATAATCCAGTAAAAATAGAAGAAGGGATTTATGCTTCTCCTGCTTCTTTTAGATTAGAGATGAGAAATTTTATGAAGCAAGAGATGTCAGATTTTTATTTTGACAAAAATTTATTATTTGAACCTGCTAAAAATTTTGGATGTTTCTTGTTTGGACAAAAGAACATATGGAAAGGGGTTGTTGGAATTGATTATAAAATAATTGATGAGGCAACTAATAAAGCGAAAATAACAGTTTATATTGAGGAATTCAGAATTAATAGTAAAAATATTTTACAACACTCTTTAGAAACAATTAATGTACTTTTAGAAAAAATGATAAAAGAAACAAATTTTATTGAGGATGTAAAGGGGTAAAATTGAAGAAATTATTATTAGTAATACCATTTATTTTATTTGCTTTTAGCAGCAAATATACACCTCATCTAAATAATGTTTTTAAAAATATCCATTGTGATGAGGTATTGCATAAAAAAGCATTTGATATATGCTACAGCTGTACATTAAAACATCCATTATCAGTAGCATATATATTAAAAGGAAGTCTGGTTAATAAGAATAATTATTCAAGAGAAGATTTAAAATTTAGACCAGATTATAATCTTCCAAGAAAATGCCGTTCATATCCAGGAGATTATACACATAGTGGATATGATAGAGGGCATAATGCTCCTAATGCGGTATTTGATTATAACCGTACTATTCAAAAACAAACTTTCTTAATGTCTAATATCTCTCCACAAGCAAAATGGCTCAATAGAAAATATTGGGCAAAAGTAGAGAGATATGCAAGGTATCTGGCTGTAAAAACAGGAAAAGTAGAAGTTATAACAGGAAGTTGCGGTAGTAAAAGTGAAAAACTTGGATGGCATAAAGTTGATGTACCTGCATATTGGTATAAAATTATTTATGTTCCTAAATGGAATCTAACAAGAGTTTTTTTAGTGCCTAATACTAATGTAGACATGAAGACAGCAAAATTAAAAAAATATTTAACAAATTTAAAAAATTTTAAAGAAATATGCAATAAACAATAAAAGGAAAGGAAATGTTAACAAACAAACAAATTTCAGAGCTTTTTAAAGTCCCATTGGGAACTATTGGTAGCTGGGGAAGCGATAAACCATCGGCTAAAAGACCATTATTATATAATTTTTTAAAGATATTACCTTCTGAAGAGTTTGTAAATAAAGTACTTAACAGAAAGAAAGCTCATCAACCTTTAAAAGAAAAACAAATAGAAGTATTATTTAACTGTAGAAAGTCAAACCATTTAGAATTGTTTTTTAGATTTATTAATAATTTAACTAAAAAAGAAATTGAAGAGCTTTTAAAAAGAACAAAAGTTTTTATGTTTTTAAATAATACAGATACAGTGGAAGAAAAAATAGAAGATATTTTAAAAAACTTTTCTCTCGAAGAAGAATTAGCAAGTTGCTATGTTGTTTCAAATCATTTAAATCAAGAATTATTTAAAAAAGTTTTAGAATATGTAAAAAATGTAAAAGAAAAAAATCCATATGAAAAAATAATTGCTTCAGATTTAGCAAAGAATTTAGATATATCTGTACATACTGCAATTAAATATTTAGAATTAATAGAAAAAAATGAAAATATTCCAATAAGTGTAAAATCAATTGTAAAAAAAGCAATTGAAGATTTAAAAAAAGAAAATAAAAAGCCTACTATTGAAAATATTATGAAAATTACAGGTTTTGCATATGCAACAGTTCAAAGAGCGTTAAAAAAATCAGATTAGCAATTGTATAAAAAAGGGAGGAGAGTCTAATTAACAATCCTCTAAGAGAGAGTCTTGAATATCTTTTTGTGCTTTTCTTATAACATTTAGTGCTTTTTTTGCATCTTTTCTTTTTCCAAAAAACTTCCAACTATAATCATCTATCCTAATAAAACTCCAACCATCACCATAATATCCTCTGCTTGATATTAAGAAAAACGGATTTTTATCATCAGCTTTTTCTAAATGCCATTCTAATGCCATTGAGACCTCATCAGTAGGGAAGGTTATTTTAACCATTTGTAACCCCCCATCTTTTAATTGTTATAGATTTAACTTTATTTATATCTTTGTAGATAATTCTCATAGATATATATTTTTTATTTGCTTTTATTATTTTTGTTTTAATATATTTTTTAGGATTTAAGTTTTGTTTTTCTTTTTTTACAAATAAAGCAGCAAAACCACTTCTTTTTCTATCTCTTATTACTCTTTTTAAATTGATTTTTTCTTTTAACTTCATGCAAACTCCTTTTTATTTTTTTTTATTTTTCAATCCTTTTTATATATAGAATTATATAATATTTTATATATTTAGTCAATAATTATTGATATTTGGTCTAAATTTAGATATAATTTTAGTGTTAAAACAAAAAGCTGAAAAGCTAAAAAAATAAAAGGAGAATAAAATGAGATATACTTCAATTGAAACATTAAATGAATTAAAAAGTGGAAAAGAAATAGCTAAAAAAATAGAAGAGAGATTAGTTGATATTAGTACTCTTGAAGATATAGTTTCAAAAATTAAACTTCCAAGAAAACTTCAAAATCCAGCAATTTTAACTGCTATTTTAAAAGTTGTTGATGATGAAATAGTATTAATTAATGCACTTGAAAGATTAATTGCAAAAAATAAACTTACAGATAATGATTTATACTTATTCTTTACAAATCCTGCATTAAGTAAAGAATCTTTTACTTCATATAGTTGCTATTTAACAGATGATGTAATTAAAATGATAAATCAAGCTGACCCAAGATTAGAAAAAGTATTAGATTATATAATTGATAATGATTTAGAACAAAAAGAAATATTGTTTAATCCAAATCTAAAAGATGAAATTAAATTTGATTTAATTAGAAAACATAAAGAAAAAAAAGAATGGCTTGATGCTGCAATAGAACTTAATAACTTGCCAGAAGACATTATTGATGTAATTTTTGATACTTTTGAAAGTATTCCATATAACAGTAACATTCTTAAAAAAGAGCTTAAAAAAAGACATTTAGATAAATTATCTACTGCTGCAATTATTTCCTTTTTAGAAAATAAAAAAAGAGATGAAGAAATTGTAAAATATGCAATTTTTTTAATAAAAGATGATATTCAACCTCATCTTATTGTAGAGATAATTGAAATGTACCCTGATAGTATTAAATATTTTGGATATGAAAATATTTATGATTTTTATAAAAAAGTTATCAAGAAAAGGATAAGAGCAAAAGAACTTATAAGAATACTTGAAAAAATATCTAACAAATATTCATTTTTAGGACAACAAACTTATAAAAGCATTATAAAAGATAATGGATTTAAAGATGAAAATGAATTATTTAATGCTACAAAAATGTTATCATTAAGATATTTTTTTCAATATTATTGCATAAAAGATGAGAAAATTTTACAAGAAGTAAAAGAAAAATTTTATTCACTCACTAACAAAGATATAATCAATGAATTTGAAATGTATGAAGCAATAGGTTGCTATATTGCACAATGCTTAGAACTTGATGAACTTTTTGAAGTTATGAAAAAGAATGATAAAAAATCATATACAATTGATAGCTATATTTTATCAAGAGAAGATTTTATTATAACTGAAGAAGTAATGAAATTTTTATTACCTAAAAATCATATTGGAAATTATTTTGAAAAAATTATAATAGTTGATAATAATGCATATACTTTTACTTATAGTAAATCTAGATTATTAGAAATGTTAGTAAAAGCTGCAAATGAAAATAGAATTAGCAAAAAAGCACTTGATTATTTCAAAGAGTTAGTTTTAGAACTTGATGATAAATATGCAATTGAAAACAAATATTATTTACCTATTTTAAAAGATTATCATCATATTAAAGATTATTATAATAAAATTGATAAATTTATTGCAGATGATGAAGAAAATAATGCAGCAAAATATTTAATTCATTCATTTTGGTTACAAAACAATACAGAATTACCAGAGGAGACTATTAAGTTTTTAATTTATATGGATAATTATTATGCTAAAAGAGAATATGCCACTCATACGATATATGATGAAAATAATCTATTAATAGAGCAAAAAAATACGCCAAGTATGATTTTAAAAGAATTAATAGAAAATGAATATTATCAAGAAAAATTTTTAGATAGAAGATATAAAATTGATGATGATTTAATGAAAGAACTTGCTTATAATTCATATAAAAATCATTTCTTAGAAAGATTATTATCAAGTCAATTATTTTTAAAGAATAGATATTCAAAAGAAACTTACGAGTTTCTTTTAGCTCTTGCTGCTATTGAAAATAAAAGAATTCAAGTATTAAGTTATTTAAATAATAAAATAAAAGGATTAAAATGATAACCTCAACAAAAACATTTAAAAACTTAATAAAAGATGAGCTTAACTTTTTAACTCATCTTAATCCTACAAAACCTATTTTTTGTTATGCATATAGCTTGAATAAAGAAGAAAATAAAGTAAAAATTACATTTGCATTAGATACAAATATCATAAGACTTGAAGAAATTGAAAAATTTAAAAAATTAAAAGGAAGCAGAAATAAAAAAGAGATTTTTGATTTTATAAATAAATACCATTAAAGGCAAAGAATGAAGAAAAAAATCAGCATAGAAGAAAAAGCAATATTTCTTTTAATTTATTCTTTTTTAGAACAAGCAATAAGGGAAGGGCATATAGGTATAAACAAAAATTATGCAGAACTTGGAACTGATATCACAGCTAAAATATACAATATATATTATACTATTAAGCAAACAAGAAGAAGTTTTGTAGACTTAAAAGCTCAAAAATTTTTATTAAAAAGAGTAAATAATCCAAATAAATATACTATTGATATAGTTTATTTATCTATTTTGCTTTTATATTTTTATAGAATTGCTGACATTAAAAGAGTAATTAATCCTATAAGTATAAAAGAAATAAAAAATTTATTAAAAGCTATTAAAAAAAATGATTTATATTTAGATGAAATAGAAATTGCTTATAATTTTTTCATAGCAATTTACCCAGAAAAAAAAGGTATTGCAGATTTTATTAAAAATAACATAATTCAAAAATTAACTAAAAAAGGAGAAAAAAATGCAGAATAAATTATTTGATTTAATGTTTAAAAAACAGGCTAAACTTAATGACCTGACATATCCAAATTGGAAATTGAGATTATCAAGAGTTGATTGGAAAAGTGCAGTATTAGTGGAGGCAGGGGAATTGTTAGAGAGTTTTGGGTACAAATGGTGGAAAAAACAAGAACAAGAAAAAGATATAGATAATATAAAAGTAGAGCTTATTGACATATTACATTTTATGTTAAGCTTATTACATTATGAAAGTGAATTTGTTAGAGAGATTGCAAAAAATAAATTTGTTAATTCTTTTAAAGAAGAAAAACAAATTACAAATGATAAAGAATTTAAAATGCATTTAATCTCAATTACAGGCTATAATGCTATTGATTTTGCTTTTGAAGATTTAGCAGAACTGTTTAAATATGTAGGAATGAATTTTGATGAGGTGTATAAAGCATACTTTACTAAAAATGTGTTGAATGAATTTAGGCAAAAAAATGGATATAAGACAGGTAATTATATAAAAATATGGAGATACAATAATAGTGCAGTTGAAGATAATGTTGTGGCTTATGATATTGCAACAAAATTCCCAGCTGATGAGAATTTTGAAAAAGAATTATTAAAAGAATTAGAAAAAATATATAAAAATATTTTGTAAGTAATATTGAAAATTATTAAAGTCAATATATATTGAATAAGCTACAAGGCTAAAAAAATAAAAGGAGATAATATGATATATAGAATATGTGAACTTTTAAAAACTAAACCACCTCTTTTTATAAAAAATGCATATTACCTTATAATGAACTCAACCTCATCAGATTTATATTTATTTATAAAACTTATAAGAGCTAAAAAAGAAAAGATTAAATATTTTATTTTTTATCCTAAAAACTTAATACAAGAACACAATTATAAAAGAATGCTATTAGTAAATATAATTAAAGACAAATGTAGTAACATTGATACAACTAACCCTGATGAATTAAAAAGAGCAGACGAATTTTTAAAACAAATAGCTGAACTTGAAAAAACAGCAGATGAGATAATAAGAAAATATATAGCAAATCCAATAAATGCAAATGATGAAGATATAAAGCAAATAAGAAAAACTTTTAAACATATAAAAATTAAAATAGGGAATAAAAATGTGTAATATCTTTTTAAATAAAAATTCTATCGAAAGATTTAAAATTGTTTGTAGCAGTGATAAATATATTTTTATTGAAAATTCAAATAAATTACCTCCAACGATAATTGAAATATTAAATATCATTGATATAATAATAAATTGTAGAAATCTTATAAGAGAATTTTGGGGGGAATATTTTACAATAGAAGATATTATTTATACTGATGAGGTTATAAAAAAAATAGATGATTTTGCATTACAGCAATTAGATTTATACAAAAATATACAAATTCCTATAAAAAGCAAAGATGAAATAATTGAAATAATTAAACTTTTAAACCAATTAAATCAAAATAATACAGATATTATTGACAATGATAAACATTATGTAATTACTTATAATAGACTATATGAAAATATATTTAAAATGATACTTGCACTTAAACATAAAGATGAATTTGATAATAATCCACAAGCAATATTAAAATATTTTAAAGCTATAAAAAAAGAAATTCTATCATATAGAAATATTCTTATAAAACTGCTTTTAAATAAATTACCTAAAAATTATTTTTATAAAAAGAATGTTTTAGAAGTGGTGAAAAAAGAATTTAAAAATGGCAATTAAGCTATCTTTTAACAATGCAAAAAGACTTGGATTTTCTATTAAAGGATATGTTTTTTATAAAGGAAAAAACACACCTCAGCCTATTTTTGAAAAAGCAACAAAAAAGACAAAAAAGAAAAGAGAAAAAAAAGAATATTTGGAGCTTAAAGACGAAGGAAGTATAGTTAAACTTAAATTAAATTAAAAAGGTATTTCATCTTCATATATTGTTTTAATTGTTTTTAAATCCTCTTCTTTTATATTTACATCATAATAACCAAAATACACTTCTAAACAATCCATTAATTCCTTATATTCATCAATTCCCATAGAGTATTTATAATCATCTACCCATTTAATAACTTTTTTAAAATCTTTTTTTATATTCCATTTTATTATTTCATTTACAATATTTTCTAATATTTCATTTTCTTCAAGTGCTTTTTTTACCTCATTTATACTAAAATTCATCAAAACAAATGTAGAAATGTCTATATTTTCTCTTATTTTTCTTACATCATCAATAAGGAATTCTTTAAAATACCCATTCATTATGTCAATTTCATCTTTTAATTTTTCTACACACTCTTTTAAAGGAATGTTTTTACTTGCATAGTAAAAAATTTTTAAAAATTTCAAGCTATCTGGTAAAACAGATAATTGATTTTTAAATCTCAAATAAAACTCCTCATATACTTTTTGAGGATTAAAATATTCTTTTAATTTAGTGTCATATTCAATCATATCATCTAATATTAGATTAAGGTATCTTTCTTTTAGAGTATCATTTCTTTCTATTACAGGTAATGTTTTTTCTAAGACTTCTTTAAAAGTTGTCATAGTATCTCCTTTTTTTTATTTTTTCGGTTTTTCAACCTTTTTTATATGTAAAATTATATAATATTTATACTAAATGTCAATATATATTGACATTTAGTATAAAATTAGATATAATTTTAGTGTTAAAACAAAAAGCTGAAAAGCTAAAATAAAAAAAGGAGCTTAAAATGGCATTATTACTATATGCAGTAGAAAATGGAGCAGACAGGGGATTTTTAATAACAACTGATGAAAATAAAAAAAAAGATTTAGATGAATGGAAAGGAAAAGAGTTTGTAAGTGGTAGCTATAATCTTATAAAAGAACTTACAAAACAAACAATTATTCCTGTTTATAATGAAGACTTATTATATAAAATTAATCTACAAATTAATGTAGATTTTGATGAATATACTACATATAAATACTATTTTAAAGAAACTTATAAAATAGGGGAGCTTGAAGTTTCTTTTGATATTGAAGGTGAAAGAGTTGAAAAAGAGAGTGCGGATATAACTTTTTTTAATTTTATTATAAAAGATAAAAACAACAAATTTATAATTGACATATTTGATGAAAAAATCAAATCAATTAATAATAATGAAATAAATGATGATAATTTAAATTTAAAATTGAGTGAATTATTATATAAGTATGAAACATATAATAATTTTTGCATTCTTCTTGAAGAGTTTGAAGAATTCACTTCAACTCAAAACATTGTTGAACTTGCAGATATAAAAAGATTTATAGATATTGAAAATTTTGTTAATGATATTTATGAAATTATAATGAAAGGAGCTAAAAATGAAAACTAATATAAAAACAAACTTCTTTTCTACTCTTTTTACTTTTGAGATTGAAAATAAATTATATAAAGGATACATTGATTACTACGATGATGGAACTATTATAGAAAACAATGTTTTAGAAACTAAAAATTTATCAGATAATGCAATAGATAAAATACTTGATACTATTGAGGATACCATAAAATTAAATATAAAAAATGAAAATAATAAATGTGTTTTAGAGATAGATTTTGATAAAGAAAAAATTGAAAATATCATAAAAAATGACACATATGAAGAAAAAGAACCTGTTTATGAAATAATTGCTGTTATTGATGGAACAGGGCAGTTAAACTTTTACAAAGTTAAAGAAGATGAGGTTGAAGAGTTTATAAATGAAAAATCACAAGCGGGATATCTGGTATCAGTTGTTACAAATGGAACAATAACAGAATTTGCAAGTGGAGATAATATTTCATTTGATATAAAGGAAGAAAATGAATAAGCTAAATATCTTTTTTAAAATTATACATAAAAGCATCAATAATTTAAATGGAAACGCAATTCAAGATTTTGAATTGTGTTTTTCTACAATTGATGTTATAGATAATAAGTTAATAGAAGAAGTTTTTGGGAAAGAATGCACTGCAGTTGATTATTCAAAAATTGATTTAGAAAATTTTGAAGATAATAAAGTTACAAGGCAGATTTTAAGAGAATTTAGATATTTTAAAAAAAACCACAAGTTTAAATTTGATTTTTGTATGGACATTAAATATGGAACAGCTGAAACAATTAGAGGAGACAAAATAAAAGGATATCTGATAATTTTTGAAATGTTTGATATAGATGAACCTTTTGGAAAAGCTCCATTTTTTATCGAAGAAAAAAATTTTAAAATTTTTAATTTAAAGGAGAGAAAAAATGAAAGCAATGGATTTTCTAAAAAAACATAATTATGATTTAAATAGTTTAGGATTACTTTTTTTACAAAAACCTATTCAAACAGAAGAAGATGCTATAAAAGTAATTAAACTAATGGCTGAAAAAAAAGGAGCTTATAAATATATAGTTAATTTTGCAAGAAAATTAAACAATAAAGAGGAGAACAATTAGGATTTTGGAAAGAAGATATTGAAAAAATAAATATTAATGATGAGACTATAATAAATGATATGTGTGGCATAATAAAAATAAAAAGAATAGCTTAATTAGGCTATTTCTTTTATATCTTTTATTAAATAAAACTCACCTTTTGAATATCCTTTTTTAGAATTGCTCCTTTTAAAATAATTGAGATATTGTTTTAATTTAAAATACCATTCTTTTGGTAATCTATTTTCAAAACTAACAGGTAAATAGAATACCTCATCAGCAAAGTTAAACTGAAAATATAATTTATATTTATTATTATCAACTTTTTTAGTAACAATTGTATCTGCATATTGTGGAGCTATTATTTTATAATCTTTTATAACTCCAAGAGGATTTTAATTCATCAAGAAATTTATTTATAACATATAATTTTGCATATAGATGAGCTTTTCCATCTATACTTTTTTCTACTTCTTTTATATCCTTTATTAAATATAAAATATTCTCATCTAAAATTAAGTCTTTTTTTATATTATTATTTTTATCTAAATAAATAACTTCTCTAAATTGTTTATTAAACATTTCTTTTGCTTTTTTTAAGTTGTTTGCACTAAAATCAAGTTTTGTTTCACTTGCCTTTACTATGTAATCTTTCATAATAACTCCTTTTATTTTTTGGTTTTTCAACCTTTTTTATATGTAAAATTATATAATTATTTATATTTCTGTCAATAATTATTGACATTTAATATAAAATTCTGTATAATTTTTGTGTTAAAACAAAGCCGAAAGGCTAAAAAATAAAAAAAGGAGCTTAAATGTATTATTCACTATTATTTAATGATGGATATAGCGATAGAAGTGAAGTAATTGCTATATCTAAAAATAAAAATAAAATTTTAGAAAAATTAAAAGAAATTAAAGAGGAACAAAATGAAGATGATATTTCTCAATTCACAGGTGAAGAATTAATATTAAACAATGACAGCTGGTGGTATATTGATACATTTTATGAAAATTTAGATGAAGATGAAAAAGAAGAAACAAAAGAAAAATATAAAGTAACTATGCCAATAATTGCCACTCAAACAATAAAATATCAAGGAATGGCATATTTTGATAATCAAAAACAAGCAGAAGAGTTTTTAGAATGGATTAAAAATAGAAATGTAACAGATGTTGATTTTGATGAATGGGAACAAATAAAACTATTAGGAAAAGATGAAGACCCTAT
>Ga0256833_1001787_pt1 | contig 15489 bp, 12 predicted proteins | sample 356284metaG_FD_190535 | JGI IMG/M metagenome (GOLD analysis project Ga0256833, IMG submission 190535) | Hydrothermal vent microbial communities from Mid Atlantic Ridge, Atlantic Ocean - 356-284 | ecosystem: Environmental > Aquatic > Marine > Hydrothermal vents | place: Atlantic Ocean: Mid...
TATAGGATATTTCCATCAAAATATATTTAAATATATAAATCCAAAGTGGAAAGTTCCAAAAGAGGGATTTGATTTAATAAATGAAGAAGATAAAATATTTGTAGAGATGAAAAATAAGCACAACACCATGAATTCATCATCATCTCAAAAAACATATATAAAAATGCAAGGAATGCTTTTAAAAAATGCAAAAAATCGTTGTTTTTTAGTAGAAGTTATTGCTAAAAAATCTCAAAATATACCTTGGAAAATATCTTTAGATGGTATTACAAATGAACATGAATTTATAAGAAGGGTATCAATAGATAAGTTTTATGAAATTGTAACTGGTGACAAATATGCTTTTAAAAAGTTATGCGAAGCTCTACCAAAGGTATTAGATGATGTTGTAGCATCACTAAAGAGTGACAATATAGAAAATAGTGTATTTAAAGAGTTAAATGATATATCTCCAAATTTATTACAAAGTTTATACCTTTTATCTTTTAACAAATATGAAGGGTTTGATAAATTTAAACTCTAAAAGCTATCCTCTTCGGGAGTTAATTGTATCAATTCAAAATGTTTTTTTTGTAGTTTTTGATTTTCATTTTGTATTTTTGTATATTCACTCTTTAATTTTAAATCTCTCTCTTGGGCATTTTGCAATACACCTATTGAGCTGTCTCCAAAAAATAGAGAGTATAGTGTAGATATAAAGAGTATAGAAATAATAATCTTAACTATAAGTTTAATATTAAAAGCTCTTTTTGGAGTAGAAGAGACTTTTTCTATCTCATCTATCCCTAATTTGTCACTACTTTGCACCAAATAACTCTTTTCCCAAATATTCAAATTGTCCCAACTCTCTTTGTATCTCTAGTAATCTATTATATTTTGCAATTCTATCACTTCTAGCAGTTGAGCCTGTCTTGATTTGTGCTGTATTTAGTGCTACTGCAAAGTCTGCTATAAATGCATCTTCACTCTCTCCACTTCTGTGGCTCATTACACAAGTGTAGCCATTTCTTTGAGCTAGGCGAACAGTCATCATAGTCTCGCTTACGCTTCCTATTTGGTTTGGTTTAATCAATATAGAGTTTGCAATGCCTTTTTCTATACCCTCTGCCAAGATATCAGCATTTGTTACAAATAAGTCATCCCCCACAAGTTGAACTCTATTGCCTAAACGCTCTGTAAGCTCCTTCCAGCCATCCCAATCATCTTCACTTAATCCATCTTCTATAGATACTATTGGGTATTTATTGATTAAATTCTCATAATAGCTAATTAATTCACTACTTGTAAGCTCTCTATCTTCTGATTTTAAATGATATTTACCTTCATCATTAACAAGCTCACTACTTGCAACATCCAGTGCAATTACAATTTGCTCTCTAGCTTCATATCCAGCCTTCTTGATTGCACTCATAATCACCTCAATTGGCTCTTCATTATTTTTTAAATTTGGTGCAAAACCACCCTCATCGCCAACTGCTGTGCTCTCACCCATCTCATCTATTATTTTTTTAAGATTTTGGTATATTTCACTAACTGCTCTTAAGCCCTCATCAAAGCTATCAAAGCCTATTGGCATAATCATATACTCTTGAAAATCTACAGAGTTATTAGCGTGTTCTCCACCATTAATAATATTAAACATAGGAGTTGGCATAACAACACCATTTGCTCCACCCAAATATCGATAAAGTGGCATTTTTAAAGATGATGCAGCTGCTCTAGAGAGTGCCATAGATACACCAAGAACTGCATTCGCACCCAAATTAGAGTAATTATTTGTGCCATCTAATTGCTTCATTGCCAAATCAACTTCTGCCTGATTAAATGGACTCATTCCAATAATAGCTTCTGCAATTTGCTCATTTACATTAGCAACAGCTTTTAATACACCTTTACCTAAAAATCTATCGCCACCATCTCTAAGTTCTAATGCCTCTCTTTTGCCTGTGCTTGCACCACTTGGAACAATAGCACTCTCTTTTGTTCCATCACTTAAAACCACAGTTGCTCTAACTGTTGGATTACCACGACTATCTAAAACCTCATCTGCATAAACATCTTCAATAAAAATCATCTCTTCTCCATAAATTATATTTTTAAATTAAATTAATATTAATCTCTTTTAAATAGAGATAAAAACTCTTGAAATATAGTTTTTTTATACTCTCTTACATAAACTTTAACTACATCTCCATCTACTCCAATAATAGTCTCATCAGCATAAACATAGTAGTCACTATTTAATATAGTATCTCCCCTAAAGGCAACCTTTTTGCCAGTTGGTCCCTTTTTAATTATATAAGTTTTTCCACCTCTTTTAACTGTTCTTAATGTCTCTGGATAGTGCTTTGCTAATATTCTTCTTGGCATAATTTACTCCTTATCACTCTTTGCAATCTCATCTTCATCCATAGATAGCTTCTCTCCAAACCCTAGAGCATCTTTAATTTTATGCTCTATCTCAGCTCTTAAATCTGGGTTATCTTTAAGGGTTTGTTTAGAATTCTCTTTTCCTTGCCCTAACTTTGTTGCCCCATAGCTAAACCAAGCTCCACTCTTATCTACAATATCAAGTTTTACACCATAATCTATAAGTTCACCCTCTTTACTTATACCCTCTCCAAACATAATATCAAACTCTGCTTGTCTAAATGGAGGTGCAACTTTATTTTTGATAACTTTTGCTTTTACACGGTTACCAATTTGGCTCTCTCCCTGTTTTAGAGTTGCTATTTTTCTAACATCAATACGAACAGATGCATAGAATTTCAGTGCATTACCACCTGTTGTTGTCTCGGGTGATCCATACCCCATTGTTCCAATCTTCATACGAATTTGGTTAATAAAGATGACTGTTGTATTCATTTTATGCAAAATAGCCGTTAATTTTCTTAAAGCTTGACTCATCAGCCTTGCTTGAAGCCCAACATGAGTATCTCCCATATCTCCTTCTATCTCTGTTTTTGGGGTAAGAGCAGCAACAGAATCTATTACAATTAAATCTACTGCTCCACTTCGTGTTAGTGTCTCTAAAACCTCTAGTGCTTGTTCCCCAAAATCTGGTTGAGATACAAGTAAATTATCAACATCTACACCTAAATTCTTGGCATAAGTTACATCAAGAGCATGTTCTGCATCTATAAATGCACAAATAGAACCCTCTTTTTGCGCTGATGCTATACACTGAAGTGCTAAAGTTGTTTTACCAGAACTCTCTGGACCATAAACCTCAATTATTCTACCTTTAGGAATACCACCAATTCCCAAAGCCATATCTAACCCCAAAGAGCCTGTGCTAATTGAGTCTATTGGCTCAATATCTTTATCTCCAAGGCGCATTAAAGTCCCTTTTCCAAAGGCTTTATCTATCTGTTTTATTGCTAAATCTAATGCTTTTTGTTTATTTGCATCCATTATATTACCTTAAATTTTTATCTATATTGTATCATTTTTTTATTAATTAATGATACAATATTGCATTCTAAAAGATATAAGGAGCATTATGAAGATAGAGATAGCTCACTCCCCAGATGCAGATGATATTTTTATGTATTATGCAATCGCTTTTGGCTGGGTAGATACAAAAGATTATGAGTTTAAAAACATTGCTCTAGATATTGAAACATTAAATGTTGAAGCTCTTCAAAACAGATATCCTGTAACTGCAATTAGCTTTGCGCTATATCCTAAAATTAGAGAAGATTATGCACTTTTACGCCCTGCTGTTAGTTTTGGTTATGGATATGGGCCAAAACTTATTAAACAAAAGGGTAAAAAACTTCGCAAAAATTTAAAATTGGCACTCTCTGGTGAAAATACTACAAATGCGATGCTTATTAGATTAAGGTATCCAAATGCCAGAATAAAATATATGAACTTTTTAGATATCGAAGAGGCAGTAGTATCTGGAGAGGTAGATGCTGGTGTTTTAATACATGAATCTATTTTAGATTTTGACAGTAGCTTAGAGGTTGAGTTAGAACTTTGGGATTGGTGGCTAGAGTTAGCAAAAGAGGAGTTACCTCTACCTCTTGGTGGAATGGCACTTAGACGCTCACTACCCCTAAATAGAGCCATTGATATAGAGAATATACTCATTGATGGCGTTAAAATAGCAAATTCTCGCAAAAAAGAGTTAAGCAACTTGCTTGTAGAGAAAAATTTAGTTAGAATAGAAGATGAGAAACTAGATAGATATCTAAAGATGTATGCCTCTGATGACTCTATTAGCCTAGATAAGACCCAATTAAAAGCAATCGACAGGCTCTTTGAAATTGGCTATGAGCATAAAGAGTATGATTGCCCAATAAGAGCTGAAGATTTTTTAATTCCACAAGAGTATAAGCAGTGGAGAAGCATATAGGAGCGTAAATTATGATACAACTTATCTCTGTTCTTGTAGCTATACTATTAATTGCACTAGTAATTACAACAGATAAAAAAGATAGTAAAGCTCCAAGAAGTGGAGAATCTATAGATTCAAGTGACTATTATTATGAAGATAAAAAGAAAGATGATAGCGAAGATGACTTCTTTTCATTAGTTAAAGATAACAGAGTTATCAGTTTTGATATCTATCAAATCAAAGGCAGTGGTGTCTTAAATATAGATAGAAGAAGTTTTAGAGAGGGATTAAAAGAGGCTCTAGAAAACAGTAATAAATTTAAACTAAGCTATAACCCAAATGTAAAGATGGTAGTCGCAATAAAAGAAGATATTATCTATTTACGAAAATATATAGTAAGAAAAGAGATAAGAGACTACTTTGTAGTCAAAAAAAGAGTTAAAGTAACTGCCAAGTTTGCCCTATTTAGAGATACATACAAAACATACTACATTGATAAAGTTATATACAGAGCAGACCTAAAAGCAAGTTCTCCTATAAATTATGATGACGCAATTTATAAAATTGATAAAAAACTCTACTATCTAGTGGCAAAAAAGGTTGCCAAAAAGTTACTAGATAACTATAACAAGATAGTAAAAAGGTTATAGAGTCTTTTTCTCTATAGAGTTAAGTGTTTAATATTTAACACTTATTACTTTAATAGTAGCTGGAAATCCAGGTCCTATAGCTTTTTTAATCAACTTAGCCTCTATAGTTAAAGTCTTGTTTTGCAAATTAATTAAATTAAACTCATCACAATTTTCAACTCTATAATCTTTTTTACTCTTCAAATCCTCTATAACAACATGAGTGTGTGGAGATGAACCTTTTACTTTAACTTTGCCAATAATTGTAAATGCATTAAGGGTGCTTACCATTAGTGATGACAAAATTGCACTAGAGATAATTTTTTTCATAAAAGCACCTTTTTTTGTTTATTATATCAAACTTTTAACAAAAAATATAAAAATATATTAAATTGAACTCTTTTTTTGGTAATTTTATGTAAAATATGGATATGAATTACACACGAAAGAGATATCAAGCATCTATAGAGGTCAAAAAATCTAAATTTATATCCTACATAGTGCCAATAGATAGCTTCAAACTAGAGTATGCCAATCTACAAAAAGAGCATACTAAAGCAAACCACATTGTTTATGCATATAGAGAGTTAAACAGCTTTTCTCAAATTGTAGAAAATAGCACAGATGATGGAGAACCAAGAGGTGCAGCTGGTGTGCCTACTCTAAATCAATTAAGAGGAGCCCAGTTAATAAATTGTGCAATTATTACAGTTAGATACTTTGGTGGAGTAAAGTTGGGTATTGGTGGTATGGTTAGAGCCTACTCTTTAGCCGCAAAAAGTGTTATTGAATCTGCAACTATTGAACCATATGAAAGCTTAGTAGAGTATGTTATAACTAAAGAGTATAAAGACCAAAGGCAGATTGAATATTATATTAAAAACCTAAATCTAAATGTAAAAAGGCGAAATTTTTTAAGTGACAAGGTTGAGTGGATTGTAGATATAACAGAAGATAAATTAGAGAGACTTAAAGAGCTTTTGGTATAATTTAGAAAATCAATATATTTTTAAGGTAGATTATGTCAAATATTTGTGCTGATAGAATGAGAAGTATTATAATCGCTATTGTTATAGGTTTAGGAATGGGGTTTTTAGGGAGCAAAAATTTGCAATTTGCCTTTTTGTTATATCTGATGCTAATTATTGCACTTTTAGTTGATGGCTTTAGTGGCTTTTGCCCACTAAGAGTTTTATTACGAAAAATATTACCAAAATGTGAGGATAGATAGTGGATAAAAAGATTAGTTACAAAGATGCTGGAGTAGATATAGATGCTGGAAATAGCTTTATAGATGCAATTAAAGATGATGTTAAATCTACCTTTGATAAGAATGTAATTGGAGGTATTGGCTCATTTGCTGGGGCATATGCTCTGCCTTCTGGATATAAAGAGCCAATTTTGCTAAGCGCGACTGATGGTGTTGGAACAAAATTAAAGATTGCGATAGAGAGTAGAAAACTAGATACAGTTGGTATAGATTTGGTTGCAATGTGTGTAAATGATTTAATTTGCAACTGGGCTACACCAATGTTCTTTTTAGACTACTACGCAACAGGAAAGCTAATTCCACAAGATGCAAAAGAGGTGGTATCATCTATTGCCAAGGGTTGTCAATTAAGCGAGTGTGCCCTAATTGGTGGAGAGACAGCAGAGATGCCAGGGATGTATAGCGAAAATGATTTTGATTTAGCTGGTTTTGCTGTTGGAATAGCAGAGAGAAGCCAAATAGATAGAGTCTCTCTTGTTAAAGAGGGGCAAGTTCTATTGGCACTTCCTAGCAGTGGTGTTCACTCTAATGGTTACTCACTTGTGAGAAAACTTTTCTTTGATAAATTAGGGTATAATTACGATAGTGAATTTAATGGAAAACCTCTTGTAGAGACCCTTCTTACACCAACTAGAATCTATGTAAAAGAGTTTAAAGCCAACCAAGATAAAATTGTAGCACTAGCACATATAACTGGTGGTGGAATTACAGAAAATTTGCCAAGAGTTCTTCCAGAAAACATAAAAGCTGTAATTAAAGAAGACTCTATCAAAACCCTTCCTATATTTGATTTTATGAGCCAATATGTAGAGGAAGAGGAGATGAAGAGAACATTCAATATGGGTGTTGGTATGGTTTGGGTAGTAGAGCCAGATAGCGTAGATGCTATTGTATCAAATACAGATGCTTATGTAATAGGCGAATTAAAAAGTGGAGCAAAAGGAGTAGAGTTTATATAGACTCAAACTATTATGAGAGCTTTTTTATCTATTTTAACTACATCATTTATATTAATAGGTTGTGGAGGGGGTGGCTCTGGTGCCGTTGCCCAAAATAGCAGAGAGTTCTCTGGTAAAAATAGAGAAATTACAATTAAAAATAACCAAAGTATATATAAAATACCAAACGCTTTAAGTAGCAATATAGAGTTAAATATAGAGAGTAAAAAAGATATCTATCTAGTAGTTACTAGCCACTTTGACAATCAAGATATATCTATATCTCAAGGGATAGTATCAGCAAATACTCCAATAAAAAGAGAAACTGCTGATAAAAATTCAACAAAAAAAGTTGATACCATTAAGATGAGACGAGATATTAATGAGATACTATTTTCTAACATAACAAATAAGCCTAGCCAAAGACAAATAGTTAGCAGAAACAGAAGTGTAGATGAGGTTAATAGTGGCTCAAAGGGTAACTTCTGTATAGATATGGATAGCTCTCGCAACTGCGTAAGAAGAATTTTTGCAACTGCTAAAAAAGTTGTAAGAGGTGTTAATACCGAATTTGGTTCAAAAAGTTTGGTTATATGGCTAGAGGATGGAAATTCTCTATCTCAACAAAGTATTGATAACCTAGCAGACACCTTTTTAAAACAAGGTGCTGGAAATGACATATACGATTGGGAGACAAATATATATGGAAGCGAGTGGGGAGCAGATGCTCAAAATATCGATAGTAAGTTAATACCAAAGAGTGATATTATCGATATATTAGTTTACAATATGCACAATATAGGTTTGGCTGGTTACTTTTGGGGTAAAGATAACTTTAAGAGCTCTGTAATTAAAGCCTCTAACGAAAAGATTATGTTCTATATAAACAGTGGACTCTTAAAAAAAGACCCAAAAGAGACATATACAACACTAACTCACGAATTTCAGCATATGATTCACTTCTACCAAAGAAGCGTTATAAAAGGTATTGAAGATTCATCTTGGTATGATGAAATGATGTCTGAAGCTACTGAAGATTTAATATCTACCAAAATAGGCTACATGGGACCTAGACATGTAGATCCATATGATGGAACAGCAGGTAGAGCAGGAAACAGAGGTGGCAGATACCCCAATTTTAACAGATTTAACACAGTAGCACTAACTATGTGGCAAAATACCACTAGAGACTACTCAAAAGTTAGTGCTTTTGGAGCTTACCTGTTAAGAAATTATGATGGAGCAACACTTTTAAATAAGCTTATGTATAGCAATAATCAAGATGAGTATGCCTTACTCGATGCCACAGGAGAGAATAACTTTGAAGATTTAATATCAAATTGGGGAGCTGCTGTTATGCTCTCTAACAGAGTTGATGCTCCCAATAAATATAGATATAACTTTGGAGATTTTAAATACTCTTCATTTAAGGGGACTCAATATGAGTTAGGCTCTATTAATTTCTTTAACTACAACCCTCAACCTCAATACAAAAGTAGTGCAAAGCTTGGAAGAGATGCAAATTTATACTATAAAGTTGGAAATAAATTAAGTGGAAAAGTATCTCTAAGAATAACCATTCCAAAAGGTGCAGATATAACAATTATTTCAAAGTAGTAATAAATTTTAATTAATATTTCATTTTGAAACTCTTCTCTATATTATTTTGATATACTTATAATATCGAATCACTAAAGGTGCCCTATGAAAAAAACTATACTAATTTTTGTTACTCTTATGCAATTGCTATTTGCATATTCTACTAAACATCCACTAAAAATAAGAGAGTTCAAACCTCAATCTTCAAGTAATAATATTGAGATATGTGCACAATTTAACAGATATTTTGAATATCTAAACTCTTCAGAGTTAAAGAAGTATATTAAATTAATTCCTACCGAAGAGTTTAGTGTAAAAAGCTCTTATAAAAAGATTTGTATTGGCAACTTAAAGCCACAAACTACTTATAAACTAATATTTAATAAAAATATGCCTCTAAGTGGTGTTGGCTTAGATAGAGACTATAATACCACACTAAAAAGTGGCAACTACGCGCCTAGTTTGAGCTTTAAAGAGAGTGGCTATATTTTACCAGCTAAAGGTGATATAACAATTCCTCTAACAAGCAGAAACATTAAGAAGGTAAAAGTTGGTCTCTATAGGATTAATAGAAATAACTTAATAAATACAATCAATTCAACGGATTTAAAAAGTAGAGTATCTAGATGGGAATTAGACGATATAGATGAAAATATTGGGTATCATCTTTGGGATAAAAACTTAACAATAAACGGCAAGATAAATCAAAAAATTACCACTGCTATTCCAGTTGGTGATGTTTTAAAAAAGTATCAATCTGGCGTATATATTTTAGCAGTATATCCATATAAAAAAGATGGCTCAATTGAGCGTTATGAGGTTTCAACTCAGTGGTTTATGGTATCTGATGTTGGAGTATATACACTAAAAGGCTTAAAGAAGTTTCACATATATACAAAACATTTAAGTAGTGCAAAGCCCTATAATGGCGTTAAAATAGAGATTATCTCTAAAAATAATGAACTCTTAGCAACAACTACAAGCAAAGATGGATACGCCTCTATAGATAGTAAATTACTAAATGGAAAAAAAGGTATGAGAGCAAAAGCTCTATATGCTTATGGAGAAAATGGAGACTTTAGCATACTCAATCTATCAACTCCACCTATAGATTTAACAGATAGGGGAGATGGTGGAGCAGAGCCAATTAAAAATTATGATGCATATATATTTGCCAATAGAGGAATATTTAAACCAAATGAGACAATTACTGCACATATATTAGTTAAAGATGCAGAAGGCAAAGCTGTAAAAAATTTAAAAGCCTCTGCTAAGCTAATTAAACCCAGTGGCAAAAAGGGCGAAGTTAAATTAGTAACTACTGATGACTCTGGATATGCATCAGTTACTTTTAAATTGCCAAATAGAAGTGGCAGATACAGTATATATTTAAATAGTGCATCAAATGAACCTATAGGAAAACTAGGCTTTAAAGTAGAAGATTTTATTCCACCAAAAATAGAGGCAAAAATAGTTGAAAAACCCAACTTTTTATCGTTAGATAAAAATAGCACAATTAAACTGAAGGTAAAATTTTTAACAGGAGAGCCGCTACCTAATCCAAAGATTGACATTACTACTATTTTACATACAGATAGATACCCATTTAAAGAGTTTAAAGATTATCACTTTGGTAAAATTGACGAGAAAAAAGTTAATAAATTTTGGTGGAGAAAATCACTTACAGGAGATAGTAATGGCACTATTAAAATAGATATTCCAAAAGCTCCTAAGAGTAGATATTCAAAACCAATGTCGCTCTCAATAATTATAAATGTAAAAGACCCAGGAGGAAGAGCTATTACAAAAATTGAAGATATATTTATTAATAATAAAAAGGGCTATATAGGTATAAAGCCAAAGTTTGAATATGATGCTGTAGATATGGACTCTAAGGCTATATTTAATTTAATCTACATATCAAATTTAAAGCCAAAAGCTGCCAAATTACACTATAAATTAATTAAAGAAGAGGCTTACTGGAATTGGAAAAAAGTTGGTGATAGCTGGAGATACTATAGAGTATATCAAGATGAGAGAGTCCAGACAAAAGGCTCTATTGATATAAATAGCAGTGTAGGTAAATTAGAGTTAGATAAATTAGCTTGGGGGCACTATAGATTAGAAATAGAAGATGAGTTTGGAGATATAAGCAGTTACCGTTTTAGTAGTGGTTATGATGAGAGTAGTAGCAAAGTATCACCAGATAAACTACCTATATTAATAGATAAAAAAATTCACAAAAGCACAGAAGATATAAAAGTTAATATAACTCCAAAATTTAGTGGACCACTTATAGTAAGCGTTGCCTCAAATCAAATTTTTGAAACAAAAGAGATAGAAGCCAAGGCAGGAGAGAGTGTAGAGCTTAGTTTTAAAGTAAAAAAAGAGTGGGGAAGCTCTATATATATCTTGGCAACATCTTTTAGGGCTCAAAGTAAAAAACTCGGGAGCAGTCGAGCTATCGGATTGGCACACACCCTTATAATAGATAGTAAAAATATAATTAATCTTGAACTCAAAGTGCCTAAAAAAGTTAAATCAAAAAGTAAACTAGAAGTAAATATAGACTCTAAAGATGCAGAGGGCAATGTAAGTTTAATTGTTTTCGCAGTAGATAGAGGAGTTTTAAGCTTAACCAATTTTAAAACACCAAACCCAGCAGATAGATTCTATACTAAAAGAAGATTAGGTATCGAGATAAGAGATATATATAGCGAACTTATAAAAGCTTACGGAGAACACGCAGAGTTTGATGTTGGCTCAGGCGAAGGTGGAGATATAGCTCCAGTAGAAGCCATAAATAAGCCAACAGCAAATATGCGAAGAGTTGTTGCTCTCTCTAGCAGGGTTTTAAATTTAAAGAATGGAAAAGCCAACGCGATATTTGATATTCCAGATTTTCAAGGCTCTCTAAGAGTAATGGCTATTGCATGGAGCAATGATGGTGTTGGGGCAGTCGATAAAAAAGTTACCATTAAAGACCCAATATCAACTCAACTATATATGCCAAGATTTTTAAGCAAAGGAGATAGTGCCAATATTTTACTTCAAGCCAATTTTGACAAAGATGAGACTCCTAGTGGAGAGTATATATTTAATATAGAGTCAAATGATATAGTAGATATAGAGCCAAAAGAGTTAAAATTTAACCTAGATAACAATTCGTTATTTACAAAAAGAGTTAAAGTAAAAGCACTTAAAAATGGTGTTGCAACTATTAAAATAAGAGTTACAAAAAGTGGCAAAATATACGCAACAAGAGAGTTTAAACTAGCTACTAGAGAGCCCTATCCAAAAACATATGTTAGAGAGGTTGGTATTTTAAAGAGTGGCTCTATTTTAGATGCTAAGAGTGCTATAGATAGCAAAAGGTGGAGTGGCGTCTCAAATATTTCTATTAAAATTCAATCATATCCTATACTATCAATAGAGGCGATAAAAGATGAACTTATTGACTACTGCTGTAGATGTGCAGAACAGAGTGCTAGTAGAGGTTTTGGCTTCTTGGACGATAAGAGCAATTCAGATATTGTAGAGGAGTCAATAGCAAGACTTTATGAGTTACAAAAATATGATGGAAGCTTTGGACTTTGGGCATCTTCTCGCTCTAATTTATGGCTAACTAGTTACGATTTAGACTTTTTAACAGAAGCTAAAAAAAGAGGCTTTAAAGTCTCTAATGAAAGGTTAGAAAAGGGCTTAAAGTATCTTCAAAATAGTCTAAACAGATGGAGCAATGATGCAATTTTTGCCGATGCAAATGCTTACGCTCTATATGTTTTGGCAAAAAACAAAATACCTTTAATTTCGGAAATAAATTACCATACAAATAGTGGAAAATCAGCAATATCATCTGCTAGTGCGTGGGGTTTTCTAGCAGGTGCATTAGATATTTTAGGCGAAAAAAAGAGAGCTAAAGAGATTTTTAAATTAGCAATAAACAGTATAAACGAAACTAAATACTACTACTCTAACTATGGTGGCACCTTAAGAGACAAGGCAATATTAACTACTCTTCTTTCCAATGCAAATTTAAAAAATATGGCAAGAGAAATCTATATAAATTTAGCCCTTGATGCAAAAGATAAAAAGTATCTAAGCACACAAGAGATGAGTTGGCTAATTAGAGCAAATAGGCTCTTAGAGATAAAAGGCTCTAAATTAAATATTAATATAAATGGCAAAAGTTATAGTGGAGCAACATATAAAGATAGATTTAAGAGCCCCTCGCAGCTACCAAATATTAAAAATTTATCAAAAGAGAGCATCTGGTATAGTGTTAATTATGTTGCAACCCCTAATATTAAAAATTTAGATACAAATTCATCTATTGGCTTTAAAATTCAAAAAGAGTATTTTACCACAAAGGGTAAAAAAATTGACCTCTCAAATATTGCTCATGGCGATGAAGTTGTTGTCGTAATTAGTGGAGAGATTACAGATAGTTCAATTAAACAACCAATTATTCTAGACCTGCTACCTGCTGGATTAGAGATAGAAAACCCTAACATTACAGGATACAACACTGTTGAATCACTCAGCTGGATAGGAAAGCTTACAAAACTTGAAAATGAAGAGTTTAGAGATGACAGATATATAGCATCACCAAGTGAATATAGTGGCAGTTCATTTAAAGTTGCATATATTGCAAGGGCTGTAACAAAAGGCAAATTCAAACTATCCCCTGCTCTAGTAAGCGATATGTATAAACCTCACTTTAGAGCTTTATCTAAAAATGCTCTTTTTGTAGAGATTAAAGATGCAAAAGATATTAAAAAAGTTACCCCAAAAGTAAAAGAAGTAGATTTAACAACAATTGGCAAAACGCTAACTTCTGCTGATTTTGAAAATATTTTTAATAAAAAGATAGGCAATCTATCTAAATACTCAACTAAGGATTTAAATATTTTAAGAAATGCTATTTTTGCACAAGCTGGTTTAGATTACAACAAAAGCAATCCTATGCTTCATAAACTATTTACAAATTTTAACTGGTATAAGCCACAAACAGTTATTGGTGCAGTTGTTTACTCCAAATTAACTCCTACGCAAAAAGAGAATGTTCAGCTACTTTTAAATGAAGAGAAAGATAGATTAGGTGGTTTAACACTAAATGACTTCTACCTTGTAAACACAAAAGAGTTAAATGATAAACTCTTAAAAAAATATAGCAAACACGATTTAAAGATACTTCGAAACTCTCTTATTGCAAGATATGGATACGACTTTAAAGATAAGAAGCTACGCTCAATATTTAATAAGCTCTCTTGGTATAAACCAAATAAAGATATAAACACATCTGAAATTATTGATACAAAAATGAATAAAATTCAAAGAGGAAATTTAGATAAAATATTAAAAGCCGAAAAAGGGGATAAGTGAGGCTTTTAAAGCTATTAGCAAAACTCTTTAAATGGCTCTTCTTAATGGCTGTTAGTTTTGCTATATTTCTACTTTTTTTAGAGATTTTCTATCCTATTAATTTAAATAAAGCAAAAGATACCTCAAGAGTTATATACGATAGAGATGGTAAAATTTTATATACAACACTAAATAGCAACGACAAATGGCGATTTAGAGTCGATTTAAAAAAGATAGACCCCCTGTATAAAAAGATGCTCATTAACTATGAAGATAAGAGATTTTACAGACACTTTGGGGTAGATATTTTAGCACTAAGTAGAGCAACTTATCAACTTATCTCTAGTGGTCATATAAAGTCTGGTGGTTCAACAATTACAATGCAATTAGCAAGACTGCTAGAGCCCAAAAGCAGAACCTTTAGCTCTAAAATAGTAGAGATTTTTAGAAGCATTCAAATAGAGATGCACTACTCTAAAGATGAGATTTTAAGTGCCTATTTAACCCTAGCACCATATGGAGGTAATAGAGAAGGAGTAGTATCAGCATCTTTAAAATACTTTGGCAAAAGCCCAAACTCCTTAACCCCAAGCCAAGCCGCACTTCTTACAGCAATTCCAAAAAATCCAGAACTCAACTACCCTAGAGCCAATAGCAATAGAGCCAAAAAAGTAAGAGATATCGTCTTAAAAGAGGCTCTAAAATCTAAAATTATAGATAACAATAGTTATAATTTTGCAATAGGTAGTAAAGTAAATAAAAAGCTCTATAACTACCCAAGATTTGCCCCACATTTGAGTATGAAGCTACTAAAACTCAAACCTAAAGAGATTAAATCTACAATTTATCTACCTCTTCAAGATGCCTTAGAAAAGTGGGCAAAAACAGTAGGAGAGAGACTCCCCAAAGATGTATCTTTATCAACTATTGTTATAGATAATACAAATGGTGATGTAATTGCATATATTGGCTCTTACAATATTTTTAGCAAAAAAGTAGCAGGTTATATAGATATGCTACAAGCTATTCGCTCCCCAGGCTCAGTTCTTAAACCACTTATATACAATATGGCAATTCAAAAGCATATTATAGATACAAATACAATAATTTATGATAAAGAGAGCCAATTTGGAGAGTATCACCCACACAATTTTAATAGAAAATATAATGCCGAAGTTAGCGCAGCTTCGGCTCTAATTAACTCTTTAAATATTCCGGCTATCAAAGTTTTAGAAAGGATAGGTCCTCAAAAATTTATAGATGAATTAAAAGCAGTTGCACCTAGCACAATAGTTCCAAAAGGAAAAGCCACCCTTCCTGTTGCACTAGGAGGTATTGGAATAA
>Ga0256833_1001788_pt1 | contig 15468 bp, 14 predicted proteins | sample 356284metaG_FD_190535 | JGI IMG/M metagenome (GOLD analysis project Ga0256833, IMG submission 190535) | Hydrothermal vent microbial communities from Mid Atlantic Ridge, Atlantic Ocean - 356-284 | ecosystem: Environmental > Aquatic > Marine > Hydrothermal vents | place: Atlantic Ocean: Mid...
CAGCAGCACCAGCCCGTGCATCTGCCCCGTCAGGCCCACGCCCGTCACCTGCGCCGGATCGACGCCGCTGGCGTTCAGGGCCTCGCGGATGCTGGCGAAGGTCGCCTGCACCCACAGCTCGGGGTCTTGCTCACTCCACAAAGGCCGGGGCGAGTCCGCGGGATAGGCGTTCGCGGCCACGGCCAGCACCCGCCCCTGCTCGTCGATGATCAACGCCTTGGTGGCGGTGGTGGAGCTATCGATGCCGATGAAGTAGGACATGGTTTGATCGGCCTCCTATCGCACGCCCAGCAGCACTTCGATGGTGAGCTGATCCAGGCGTTCATAGGCCAGCCCGCGGGCGCCCAGGGCTTTGCGATCGAATCGATGCGCCCGCAGCGCTGCGGCTTTGGCCGCGGTGTATGCGCCCTTGAACGGGTCGGTCTCGCCGTCGTCCCGATTGATCTCGGCCAGCAGCGCCTGAATCTCCGGGTCGGCATTCCATTGCGCGGCTTTTTCCTTGAGGATGAGATACGTTCTCATGCAGCCCCGGGCAAAATCCTTCACCCCCTCATAATCCTCAGTGCGATAGGCGTGGGCGTCGAAATGACGGCTGCCCTGATACCCAACGTCCTCCAGGAATTTCACCAGGAAAAACGCGCTCTTGATGTCTGCCGAGCCAAACCGAAAATCCTGGTCATAGCGCCCGATGACCTGATCATTGAGATCGATGTGGAAAAGCTTGCCTGCGTCCCAGGCCTGGGCCACGCCGTGCAGGAAATTGAGCCCGGCCATCTGCTCGTGGGCCACCTCCGGATTCACCCCCACCATCTCCGGGTGGTCCAGGGTCTCGATGAAGGCCAGCATGTGGCCCGTGGTGGCGTTATAGATGTGGCCGCGAGGCTCGTTGGGCTTGGCTTCCAGTGCGAACTTCAGGTCATAGCCCTGGTCGATGACGTAGTCGCACAGGAAATTCATGGCCTCGCGATTGCGCTGGATCGCATCCAGGGGGCTCTTGGCCGCGTCAGTCTCCGCGCCCTCGCGTCCGCCCCAGAAGACGTACACCTTCGCGCCCAGCTCCACGCCCAGATCGATGGCGTTCATGGTCTTCTGCAAGGCGTAGGCCCGCACCTTGGGGTCATTGGATGTAAACGCGCCATCTTTGAACGCGGGATCGGTGAAGAGATTGGTGGTGGCCATGGGCACGACCAGGCCCGTGTCGGCCAAAGCCTTCTTGAAATCAGCCACGATCTTGTCCCGCTCAGCGGGCGTGGCGTCGATGGGGATGAGATCGTTGTCATGGAAATTGACGCCATACGCGCCCACCTCCGCCAGCAACTGCACGATTTCCACCGGCGAGAGCGGCTCGCGCACCGGCTCGCCAAAGGGGTCGCGGCCGACATTCCCCACCGTCCACAGGCCGAAAGTAAAACGGTGTTCAGGTTTTGGGGTGTAATCTGTCATGGTTGGCATCCTTTGCGAATGATGATTAGAAATTTCAGAGGGATTGCCTTATGGCCAAACGCGAAGCAATTCATATTTTTGGAAATGCGCTTCCATTCTACAATTTCTTTTGCAAACTTACAATGCGGTTGCACCAGGAGGGTGCGGTTCAATTTGGGGGCAAATTCCCAAAGCGGGCGCCTGGCCATTGCCGCCATCACCCCGAGGTGAACCTCGGGGCTACCTTTGCCAGGCCCTTCGGGCCTGGCCCGAAGGGCCTTCGCACCGGTAGCCCAGGGCTTCCTGCCCAGGAGGCGGCAGAACAAAATCTGGCATTTGCCCCCATTTTGAAACACGCCCGCATCAGGAAGCGTGGGCGCGAAGCGCCTAAAATGTCCGAGGGCACTCGGTCGGTGCGCTATCAGACAGTTTGCCCCAGTTTTGAACCCCCTAAAAAGGTCGGAATCAGCAACGACAGTTGAGGAAACAGCGAAAATGATGGGGCTTCAGCCATGTTTTCTTGGCGAAACCTTGATATTCCCCTTTGCGCCCTTGCGACTTTGCGTGAGACAAAGCTTTTTTCAGGCGATCCAATTTTGAGCCGCTCCTCGTAACCAGATTGACAGTCACGAAAAAGATGATGTAAACTGTACTTTCGTATTACCCGTTACATTCTGTCACAAAATCACGTTTCTCTCGAACATCATTCAAGCAGGAGGCGCTGTCGAAACGACCCATTGCAGAACCTTTCCCGAACTTTCACCTCTCACCCACTCGTCATTTTCCAAAAAGGAAGGATAAGACATGCGAAAGCTTTTTGTAGCGCTTTCACTTTTGCTCATCGTCGTCTTTGCGGTGGCTTGCACCTCCAGTCAGCCGGCAGCCACCACCGCCCCGTCCGGCGGCGAGAAAACCGAAGCAACCAAGGCTCCTGAGGCGACCAAAGCCCCTGAAGCCACTACCAAACCCGCCGAAGCTGGCAAGGGCAGCATTGCCGTGCTTCTGCCCGACAGCGCCTCCTCCGCCCGCTGGGAAGCGGACGATCGCCGCTTCTTCGAGCAGGCCTTCGATGCTGCGGGCGTGGATTACACCATCGTCAACGCCGAGGGCGACGCCCGTATGCAGCAGACCCAAGCCGAACAAGCTATCACCAACGGCGCCAAGGTGCTGCTGCTGGTCAACCTGGATAGCGGTTCCGGCGCAGCCATCATCGCCCAGGCCCGCGAAGCGGGCGTCAAGGTCATCGACTACGACCGGCTCACCATCGAAGGCCCGGGCGCTGACATCTACGTCAGCTTCGACAACGTGGCCGTGGGCCGCCTCATGGGCGAGACCCTGGAGCCCCTCATCAACGCCCTGCCCGCGGACCCCAAGAAAGTCGTGCAGCTCAATGGTTCGCCCACCGACAACAACGCCACCCTCTTCCGCGAAGGCTACTACAGCGTGGCCAAGCCCCATTACGACGCGGGCGACTGGGTGCTGGTGGACGATCAGGCCGTGCCCGACTGGGACAACCAGCAGGCATTGGTCATCTACGAGCAGATCCTGACCGCCGCCGGCGGCGACGTGGACGCCACTTTTGCGGCCAACGACGGCCTGGCCAACTCGGTCATCTCGGCGCTGAAGAGCCAGGGCATGGACCCGATGCCCCTCAGCGGCCAGGACGCCACCGTGGGTGGCATCCAGAACATCCTCTCCGGCTGGCAGAGCATGACCGTGTACAAGCCCATCAAGCTGGAGGCGGAGTCCGCGGCCAAAGCCGCCATCGCCCTGCTCAATGGCGAGGACGTCTCCACCCTGACCAGCGACACCATCAACAACGGCCAGAACGACATCCCCTTCATGAAGCTGACCCCCATCGCCGTGACCAAAGACAACATCGCCGACACGGTGATCGCCGATGGCTTCCGCACCTGGGATGAGATCTGCGTGGGCGACTTCGCCCAGTATTGCCCGCCCGAGGCCATGGGTGGCGAATCCACCGGCGGCGAAAGCGGCTCCGCCGAGAGCGTGGAAGGCAGCATCGCCGTGCTTCTGCCCGACAGCGCCTCCTCCGCCCGCTGGGAAGCGGACGATCGCCGCTTCTTCGAGCAGGCCTTCGACGCAGCGGGCGTGGATTACACCATCGTCAACGCCGAAGGCGACGCCCGGATGCAGCAGACCCAGGCCGAACAGGCCATCACCAACGGCGCCAAGGTGCTGCTGCTGGTCAACCTGGATAGTGGTTCCGGCGCAGCCATCATCGCCCAGGCCCGCGAAGCGGGCGTCAAGGTCATCGACTACGACCGGCTCACCATCGAAGGCCCGGGCGCTGACATCTACGTCAGCTTCGACAACGTGGCCGTGGGCCGCCTCATGGGCGAGACCCTGGAGCCCCTCATCGACGCCCTGCCCGCGAATCCCAAGAAAGTCGTGCAGCTCAACGGTTCGCCCACCGACAACAACGCCACCCTCTTCCGCGAAGGCTACTACAGCGTAGCCAAGCCCCATTACGACGCGGGCGACTGGGTGCTGGTGGACGATCAGGCCGTGCCCGATTGGGACAACCAGCAGGCGTTGGTCATTTACGAACAGATTCTGACCGCCGCGGGCGGCGACGTGGACGCCACCTTTGCGGCCAACGACGGCCTGGCCAACTCGGTTATCTCGGCGCTGAAGAGCCAGGGCATGGACCCGATGCCCCTCAGCGGCCAGGACGCCACCGTGGGCGGCATCCAGAACATCCTCTCCGGCTGGCAGACGATGACGGTGTACAAGCCCATCAAGCTGGAGGCGGAGGCTGCGGCCAAAGCCGCCATCGCCCTGCTCAAGGGTGAGGACGTCTCCACGCTGACCAGCGACACCATTAACAACGGCCAGAACGACATTCCCTTCATGAAACTGACCCCGCTGGCCGTCACCAAGGACAACATCGCCGACACGGTGATCGCCGACGGCTTCCGCACGTGGGATGAGATCTGCGTGGGCGACTTCGAGCAGTACTGCCCGGCCGATCGCTAATCCGATCTTCGCTATCGGTGGGGGCGTCGTCTCGGCGTCCCCACCGGTTTGTCACTTTATCCTGGAGGTGGCGACTTGTCGAATCATGCGAACAACACACCTATTCTTGAACTCAAGGGCGTTTCCAAGCGTTTCGGAGCGGTGCAAGCCCTGGAAAAGGTGGATTTCGAGGTGCGCTCGGGCGAGGTGATGGCGCTGGTGGGAGACAACGGCGCCGGAAAATCAACGCTGATCAAGGGAATCGCCGGCATTTACCCCTTTGATGATGGCGAGGTTTTCTTCGGGGGGGAAAAGGTGGATATTCACGGCCCGCGCGACGCCGCAGACCTGGGCATCGAGATCGTGTATCAGGACCTGGCCCTGGCCGATAATCTGGACGTGGTGGCCAACATGTTCCTGGGTCGCGAGAAAGTGGGCGGCATGTGGGCGATGGATGAAGAATCCATGGAGGAGGAGGCCATCAAAACCCTGGACTCTCTCTCGGTGACGACCCTGCGCTCGGTGCGACTGCCTGTGGCCTCGCTTTCGGGCGGGCAACGCCAGGCCATCGCCGTGGCCAAGGCGGTCATGTGGAACTCGAAGGTGGTGATTCTGGATGAGCCCACCGCGGCCCTGGGCGTCGCCCAAACCCGGCAGGTGCTGGATCTGGTCAAGACCTTGCGCGCCAAGGGCCTGGCCGTGGTCATCATCTCCCACAATCTCCACGACATCTTCGAAGTAGCCGACCGGATCACCGTGCTGCGGTTGGGGAAGCGCGTCAATGTCTTCGATGCCAGCAAGACCACACAACAGGAAGTTGTGTATGCGATCACGGCTGGCGCCCTCAGTCAGGTGCCAGGGATGGTGAAGTCATGAGCACAACGCAAGAACCCGTTTCTGAACCCCAAAATGCTTTGCTCGAAGCAACGGCCCGGACATCGCCGGGCGATTATGTGCGAAATTATCTTCAGCGGATGAAGGGCGGTGATATGGGCGCATTGCCCATCATCATCGGGCTCATCGTCATCGCTATTATCTTTCAGGGCCAGAACGAGCATTTTCTGACCCCCCGCAACTTCGTCAATCTCATTGTGCAGATGGCGGGCATTACCACCATCGCCATCGGCCTGGTGTTTGTGCTGCTGCTGGGGGAGATCGACCTGTCGGTGGGCTATGTGAGCGCGGTGGCCGCGGTGTTCCTGGCCATGCGCCTGCGCCCGCCCGATGGCTGGCCCTGGTACGCGGGCATCATCGGCGCGCTGCTCTTCGCCGCAGCCATTGGCATCGTGCAGGGGCTGTTCATCACCAAGGCCCGGCTCCCCTCCTTCATCGTCACCCTGGCCGGACTGCTGGTGTGGAACGGCGTGGTGCTGATACTCATCGGCACCGGCGGCACGGTCATCATCCAGGACCCGGTCATCATCGGCATCGCCAACGCCTTCCTGCCCCATGTGTGGGGATGGATTGTGGGCGTGGCCGCGGTGGCCATCTTCGCCTATAGCAAGCTGCGCCGCTGGAAACGCCGCCAGAAGCGGCAGGTTTCCTCGGAGCCCATCGCCATCGTCATCTTCCAGATAGCGCTGGTGGCGGTGATTATGGCGGCGGTGGTGTATGTGGCCAATCTGGATCGCGGCGTGCCTTTCGTGGGCGTGCTGCTGCTGATCTTCCTGGCAGCGTTCACTTATCTGGCCGACCGCACCAAGTTCGGGCGCTATGTGTACGCCATCGGCGGCAATACCGAATCGGCCCGCCGCGCCGGCATCCCGGTGGATCGCATCAAGACGTTGGTGTTTATGATCGCCAGTTTGATGGCGGGCGCGGGCGGCATCGTGCTGGCCTCTCGCTTGCGCTCGGTGGATACGGCCGCGGGCGGCGGCAACCTGCTGCTCATGGCCATCGCCGCGCCGGTCATCGGCGGCACCAGCCTGTTCGGCGGTCATGGCCGGGTGATCAGTGCGCTGCTGGGCGCGTTGATCATCGCCAGCATCGAAAACGGCATGGGGCTGCTGGGGCTCAGCGCCGGCGCCAAATTCATCATCACCGGCCTGGTGCTGTTGGTGGCCGTGCTGGTGGATGCGATTTCTCGCCGCGGCCGCGAGCAATCGGGCCTGGGTTGATAGGATTAGGAATAGGATTAGGATTGGGATTGGGGTGAATGCCGATGATCGAGCGTTCGCCCCAATCCTATTCCGCTTCAACGAATATGACCACCATCGAGGCCTATTGGCTGGCGTTTCTGGCGGAACTGCCGCCCGATTCGGCCTATCGCCAGCGCCATTATGCGGCCGACTCCTTCGGCGATTCGCCCGGGCTGGCCGATGAACTGGGGGAGCTGATTGCAGCGGGCGTGAAGACCGCCACCTGCTCGGCGCTGTGGGAATATGAAGCGGATGGGGAGCCCCTGCCTGCGCCCGGTCAGCTCACCATTGTGCTGAATGGCAGCGGCATGCCACTGTGCATCATCGAAACCACCGAGGTCGAAATCCGCAGGTTCGATCAGGTGGATGAGCGCTTTGCATACGAGGAGGGAGAGGGGGATCGCTCACTGGCTTATTGGCGGCGGGTGCACACCGAGTTCTTCACCCGCACCCTGCCCCGCATCGGGCGCAAGATGGATGAGACCATGCCTCTGGTGTGCGAGCGATTCAAGGTTGTTGAATGGTAGCAATCCACGGTGAGCGATGGTGAATGGATACGGCTTGGGGATGGTATAATCACGTCATGCAGCCCGCAACTTCCTCTCGCCGCGCCATCGCCGATCTAAGCCTGCTGGCCATCGCATTCATCTGGGGCCTGACTTTTGTCATGGTGCAGGATGCGGTGCGGGCGTATCCGGTGTTCGCCTTTCTCAGCGCCCGCTTTCTGTTGGCCTTTCTCGCCATGCTTCCTCTGGCGCTATTGCTGCGCAAGCGCACCGCGGGTTGGGGTGCGGCAACGCCGCTATGGCGGCAAATCGGAGCCGGCGTCTTCATCGGTCTGATTCTTTTCGCTGGCTACAGTTTTCAGACGATGGGCCTGCAATACACCACCCCCGCCAAGGCCGGGTTCATCACCGGTCTTTCCGTAGTTATCGTGCCGGTGCTGGGGATGGTCTTCGCCCGCGAGCGGCCGGAGGCCGCCGCATGGCTGGGCGTGGGGATGGCAACTGCGGGGCTGGCGCTCCTGTCATTGATAGGTGTAAACTTGAAACAGGGCGTCAATCCGGGCGATATCCTGGTCTTTTTCTGCGCCCTCAGCTTCGCCGCCCACATTTTCGTCACCGGCCGATTCTCACACCGCATGGATCCCTTGATCCTGACCATGACGCAAATCCTGACCGTGGCCGTGCTGGCCACAGCGGCCAGTCATTTTTTCGAGCCGCCCACGCCCGTTTTTCCCCGGGGACAGCCGCTTTTTGCCGCCATCTTCACGGGCGTGCTGGCCACAGCAGTGGCCTTTGGCGTGCAGACCATGGCCCAGCGCTTCACCACCGCCACCCACACCGCGCTCATTTTCGCCACCGAACCGGTTTTTGCCGCCCTGGCCTCCTTCACCCTCATTGGCGAACGCCTGGGCCCGCCCCAGCTCCTGGGCGGCGTCCTGATTCTGGCGGGAATGGTGACGGCGGAGCTCGGGCCGGGATTGAAGCTGAAGCGACCAAAACGCGATGAATAACCGTCAACTCGCCACGCTCATCTGTATGATCAATCAAAATCATGGACCGAACAGTTCCCTCCTCCGGCAACGAAGAAATCCAGCTTTATATGCGCACCTACTACTCGTTGTTTCGCAGCACGAGTCCGGTGCAGATCAAGGTGCTCATCGAGGCGCACAAGCGCATGAAGTCGGCGCTGCATGTGCGCGCCAATGACGCCGAGCCCGATCTGGCGGCGCTGAACTACGCGATCCTGCGTCTGCCCGACGTCATTGATCACGTGCGACTGGTGGTGATGGGGCAATCGGAGCGGATTTTTCGAAAATACGGGTACCACAATCTTTCATCGTGGCAAAGAGTCAGCGCGCCGGGCCGCCGTCGTCGTTCTTTCTTCAACGGCGAAGATACGCTGGCCGTTTTCATCGCCAGCCGCTCCGATATCGACGACCTCGTTCCTATGCTGGTGGCGTATCAGATCGAGCGGCGCAAGCTGTATGAGCTGCTGGGAAACAGTGCGGGCCTGGCCTTTTTGCAGGAGATCAACGAGCAGGGCGTCACGGACCCCCGGGCGTGCTGTCAACAACTGGCCCGGCTCACCGGGGCCGACGTCGATGACTGGATGCGCATTTATCGGGTGTGGAAGGAGAAGCTGCCGCAACGTTTGCTGACCATCGCCTCCGAAAAACAGGATATCGCCATCCGCTCTCTCTCCGGCTCACTGGCCGATTATCGGCGGGCGACGCGACGCTGGTGGGAGCACGTAGAGGAGACGCTGCCCGACATCGATTTTGCCAACCGCCCGGCCTATTTCGTCTCCAGCAACACCCACACGCTGGCCAATCTGCTCAGCGGCTATCCTCTGATGCAGGAAAAATTGCTGGAGGCGTTCATCCATGAAGAGGGGTCGGAAAATCTGCGGCGGGAGTATGAAGATATCCGCGAGCAAAACGTGCCCAGCAGCCGCGAGAACTTCTTTTATTACGCCTGGAAGAAATATGAGCAGGCGCATCCCGAAGCCATTGCCGAGCGGCTGGCCCACGAGAAGCGCATGGGCGTCCACCGCATTCCCAGCGAATACACGGCGTTCGATATCGAAGTGCAGGTGGTGTTTCTCAATCGCCTGGACACAGGCAAAATGGATCCCCGATTGCAATTGCCCGGCATCGAACGCCTGCAAGACGCCAACGCCCTCATCATCAACATCGATTATCCCCTGGGGTTGGGCGCGTATCAGGTGCTGAATGAGATCGCCCGCAACATCGACGAAGTGCGGGGCGTGTTCATCATGGGCAAGGCCGCCACCCTCAATGGCCGCATCGGCGATGTTATGATCCCCAACGTGGTGCATGACGAACACTCGGCCAACACCTATCTTTTTCACAACAGCTTCTGCGCCGAGGATGTGCGTTCATTCCTGGTTTATGGCGCAGTGCTGGATAATCAGAAGGCCATCACCGTGCCCGGCACATTCTTGCAGAATCAAAAGTATATGGCGGTGTTCTACAAGGAAGGCTACACCGATCTGGAGATGGAGGCGGGGCCGTATCTCAGCAGCGTTTATGAGATGTCCCGCCCCAAAGGACATCCCTACAATGAGATTGTCAACCTGTACGAAGCGCCTTTTCCGGTGGGGATTTTGCACTACGCGTCCGATACGCCGTTCAGCAAGGGCGAAAATCTGGGAGCCCAGAATCTCTCCTATTTCGGCATGGATCCCACTTACGCCACCATGATCGCCATCCTGCGGCGCTTGCTGGACGCCGAGATCAATCACCGGGCATAAAGCGCGCCATGCCCGACTTTCGCACCATCGCCTATCTGCAAAGGGGAACGCTGAGGCAGCGGGCGGCGTATGAGGCGCTGAGAGCGCTGGATGTGATGGCGACGCTGGCTGCTTACAACCCCCGGCTGACCGGCGCCATCCCCCTGGACGTGGACATCCCGGGCAGCGATCTGGACATCATCTGCCAGGTGGGGGCGGAGCAAATGGATGCGCTGGCCGAACTGCTGCGGCAAAAATATGGTCACCTGCCCGGCTTTCGGCTGGCCCGCAAGCAGCGTTACGATCATGCCGTCGTCGTCTGTGATTTCACCTGCTGCGAGTTTCCCATCCAGGTGTATGGCTCGCCCACGCCCGTGGACGCACAACGGGCCTGGGTGCACCTGCTGGCGGAGGCGCATCTGCTGGCGCAGGCGAAGCCTGAGGAGAAGGAGGCGGTGCGGGCGTTGAAGCTGGCGGGAGTCAAAACCGAGCCCGCGTTCGCCCAGATTTTCGGCCTGACGGGCGACCCGTATGAGGCGTTGTATGAGCTGGGGATGCGGCGCCGAGAACGCCCGGCGTGAGCCAGAGTATTCAGAATGTGATGCGCCCCAGATAAAGATGATACGCCGGCGGCGTCAGTTCAATCTGGAATAACTTGGGCCACAGCTTGCCCGTGACAAACAAGCGCCCGCCCGACGCATCCCAGGCGATGCCGTTGAGCACATCCGCGCCGGTCCGATCCGCAGGCGGCAGCAGGCCCGAGAGATCGATCCAGGCCGTCACCCGGCCCGTTTCCGGATCGATGCGGGCGATGCGATCCGTCTGCCAGACATTGGCGAAGACCTCGCCATCGATATACTCCAACTCGTTCAAGCGCCACACCGGCCCTTTGTCATCACGCACCGAAACCTGGCGCAACTCCTGCAGGGTCTCGGGGTCCAGAAAATGCAGCGTGGGCGTGCCGTCGCTCATGATCAACTCCCGACCATTCTGGGTCAATCCCCAGCCTTCGGTGGGATATTGGAACGATGTCAGGAAATCAAAGCTTGCCCGGTCGTAGATGAAGCCCACATGCGACTGCCAGGTGAGCTGATAGAGCCTGTCGTTGAACAGCGTCACCCCCTCGCCGAAATACTGATCAGGCAGCGCCCGAAATTGCAGCGCCCGCCCTGTTTCCAAATCCACCTTACGCAGAGAAGAACGCCCGTGCAGCCCGGTGCCCTCATAAAAATCCCCCTGATAATAAACCAAACCCTGGGTGAACGCGTCGGGATCGTGGGGATAGGTTGCGATCACGCGGTAGCCATAGACGGGCATCCCGGCCGCCACATCCACGGGCGCTTCCACCACGCCCGGATGCACCGAAACGACGTTGGCTGCAGGGGCGAGGGGCATGGCGAAGGATGCGGATGCGAACAGCAGCCACGCCAAAAAAGTGAGGGCAAGAAAGAGTCGTCGGGCCATGACGCCATCATTGTAGCCATTTGCGATGAAGAAGGCAATCGCGGGTTGCAGGGAAAAGTCTTATCTCATGCAAAGCATGCCCTGAGCAAAGCGGAAGGGTTCTTTGACAACGGCCTCAACACCTGCTATACTCCGAACTTACCGACCGGTCAGTAAGTTTTTTTTATTGGAGACTCTGGAAAATGAAAAACATCACCGAACAGCAACGCAAACGCATCCTCATCCTGCTCTTTTTCGGCGTCCTCATGGGCGCGCTGGATATCGCCATCGTGGGCCCGGCCCTGCCCGTCATTCAGCGCAGTTTCATGGTGGACAGCCGCATGATCAGTTGGGTGGTGACCGCCTACATTCTCTTCAACCTGGTGGGCACGCCCCTGATGGCCAAACTGGCCGACATCATCGGTCATCGCACCATCTACATCGCCGATATTCTCACTTTCGCCCTGGGCTCGCTGATTGTGGCGCTCTCGCCCGCGTTCTGGGTGGTGCTGCTGGGCCGGGCCATCCAGGGTTTTGGGGCCAGCGGCATCTTTCCCGTGGCCGCAGCCGTCATCGGCGACACCTTCCCGCCCGAAAAGCGGGGCTCCGCCCTGGGCATGATCGGCGCGGTCTTCGGCGTGGCCTTCCTCATCGGCCCGATTCTGGGCGGGGTCATCCTCAAATTTCTGACCTGGCACTGGCTTTTCCTTATCAATGTCCCCATCGCCCTGATCATCGCCTTCTTCGCCCTGCGCTTGCTGCCCAACGAACGCCCGGGCCTGCAAAAGCCTTTCGATTATCTGGGACTGCTGATCACCTCGGCGACGCTGGCGGCCCTCACCCTGGGCATCAACCAGCTCGACCCTCAGAATCTCTCCCCGGACACCGTCTTCACCAGCCTATTCTCACCGCACGTCTGGCCATTCCTGCTGATGGCCGTCATCTTGCTGCCCGTGCTGTGGTATGTGGAAAAACGCGCTCAGGACCCGGTGGTGCAGGTGGCGCTGTTCCAATCTCGGCAGATCAAGCTGGTGACGATCATTGCCATTGGCGCCGGTTTTGGCGAAGCCACGCTGGTCTTTGTGCCGGTGCTGCTGGTGCTGGCTTTTGGCGTCAGCGCACACACGGCCAGCTTCATGTTGTTGCCGGCGGTGCTGGCCATGGCGGTGGGCTCGCCCCTGGCCGGACGTATGCTTGACCAAAAGGGCTCGCGGCTGGTGATCCTCATGGGCTCGGGCCTGATGGCCGCGGGCATGTTGATCATCGGCCTCATCCCCCTGACCGTGGCCACCTTCTATCTGGCGGCGGTGCTGGTGGGATTGGGACTGAGCTCGCTGTTAGGCTCGCCGCTGCGTTATATCATGCTGAATGAAGCGCCGCATCACTACCGCACTGCGGCCCAGGCCCTCATTCGCCTGTTTACGGGCACAGGACAATTGCTGGGCAGCGCCTTTGTCGGGGCCATCGCCGCCTCGCTGGGCGGACAGGTCAAGGGTTTCACCTCGGCCTATCTGGCAGTAGGCGGCATCGCCGCGCTCATCACGTTGCTGGCCATCGCCCTCAAAAGCCAATCCGCGGAACGGGCCACGGTGGCGCGTCATGAGGCGGCGGCAGTGCATCGCACCCGGTGAGCAACAAAAGGCCAAGGATGACTCGCAGCGCACTGAGCGCAACCATCGCACACCACACACTCGCAAGGAGATTTTATGGACGCCTTACACAGCATCCTCGTAGATATGCACAGCATCAATCGCTGGCTGGTTCTTTTTTCCGGCCTTTATGTTTTGTTTCTCTCAGGTCGCGGCTGGTTCGGCAAACAGGTCTGGGATGATAGGGCCGGTAGATTCGGCAAGTATTTCCCTATGCTGCTGGATATTCAGGCGCTGCTGGGACTTGTGCTCTATTTCGTGTTTCTATCCCGCCAAGGCGGTTTCGAACATGTCTTTGGCAATCCGGCCAGCCGTTTCTTTCTGATGGAGCACAGCGTGATGATGGCGCTGGTCCTGATATTGGCCCATGCCGGCGCTTACTTTGTGAAAAAAGCGGCTCCCGAAAACAAATTCAAACGCATGTTTCTCTTTTATGGCATCGCCTTCCTGCTCCTCCTGGCCGCCATTCCCTGGCCATTCATGCCCGGCTACGGGCGTCCCTGGCTTTTCTAAGGAGAGATAGCGCCTCATGTCATCATCCGACACCCGGCAACACATTCTGGAAGAAGCCACGCGCCTGTTTGTAGCCGAAGGCTATGTGGGTCTCTCCATGCGCCAGTTGGCCGAACAGGTGGGCGTCTCCAAGGCCGGTCTCTATTATCACTTCAAGGATAAAGAGACGCTTTTTCTGGCCATCCTTACGGATAACCTGTTGGAGATCGAAAAGATCATCAATCAGGCCCGAAATCAGGACGCGCCCGTGGCGACCAAGATCCGGCGCATCTTTACCGGCATCTTCCATCGCAGCCCCGAACAACAGGCCATCATCCGCCTGGCCAGCCAGGAATCGGGGCATCTCAGCCCCGCGGCTCGCCGCGCCTTTCGGCAGCTTTATCACCAGAAATTCACCGCCCAGATTCAAGGCATCTTGCAGGAAGGCGTCAGCTCGGGCGAGTTGCGCGAGATGGACGCCCGTCACGCCACCTGGATTCTGCTGGGCATGATGTACCCTTATTTTTATCCCTCCCACCGCAAAGAAATGGGCGATCCACAGGTTGCGCTGGATTTGATGTTGAGGATTTACTTCGAGGGGGCCAATAGCGAAGTGCGGCGCACCACGGAAGTGCGCCGCACTTGAAAATCAGCCAACCAACTGCTTGAAACGTTCTTCCGACTCGGCCAGCACCTTGTCGTGGATGCTCTGTCCGTGGCTGTCCATAGTCACCACCACCGGGAAGTCCTCCACCCGGATCACCCACATGGCCTCGGGCACGCCAAATTCCAGCTTGTACACGTCCACCACCTCTTTCACCGATTGGGCGATGAGGGTGGCGGCGCCGCCGATGGCGTGGAAATAGACCGCAGGTTGATCATGGCAAGCCTGGAGGGTCTTCCCGGCCATGCCGCCTTTGCCAATGACGCCCTTGAGATTGAAGAACTTGATGACCTCGGCCTCATACACTTCTTCCCGGATGCTGGTGGTGGGCCCGGCCGCAACAAAGCTCCATGAGCCGTCTTCATTCTTTTTGACCACCGGCCCGCAATGGTAAATGACGCCGCCATCCAACAAAGGCTTCAGCTTCTCAAGCAGCGCCAAATCTTCGGGATCGGTGGATTGGTTGCGAATGAAGTGCTCGATCAGAAATTTGTGAGCGGCGTCCCGGCCGGTCACGATAATGCCATTCAGCAATACGGAATCGCCTACATGCAGCGAGCGGATTTCTTCATCAGAAATGGGGGTTGTCAACCTAAGCATAGCTCACCTCCGCGATTTGACCATCTTCAAGTTTCACGTTAAGCTCGGCGCGACGATTGGCCCAGCACATATAGGCGACGCTGACGAAGTAACAGGCGGGTAAACGATGGGCGACGCCGATCTTGACGCCCAGGACCGTCGTCTTGCCGCCAAAGCCCATGGGGCCGATGCCCAGTTCATTGGCTTCGCGCAGGATGCGGGCCTCCAGTTCGGCCAGTTGGGGATCAGGATTCACGTCATCGACCTTGCGCAAAAGCTGCTTCTTGGCTACGAGGTAGCCGGTGCCGCGATCGCCGCCGATGGCCACGCCCAGCACCGCGGGCGCGCAGCCCTTGCCTTGCGCTTTCAGCACCGCGTCCAGCACCATCTTGCGCACGCCATCCAGGTCGCGGCCAGCGCCCAGACGGGCGTCGGGCAGTTTGTATTGGGTGGAGACATTCTCGCTGCCGCCGCCCTTGAGTTGCAGGGTGACGAAAATGCGATCCTCGTCCCATTCGTGAAAATGAATGGTGGGGAATTCGATGCCCAGATTGTTACCGCTATTCTTGCCGGTGAGACTGTCGACGGCATTGGGCCGCAGGTAGGAATGCGCGGTCGCCTGGGCCACGGCCTCCTCGATCTGCGCCTTCAACATACGCGTCGAGACGCCAAAGGGGTAATGCACCTCGAAGATGGGCGTGCCTGTATCCTGGCAGATGGGCGTGCTCTTTTCGCGGGCCATTTCCACATTTTTCAAGATCGTGCCCAACGCCTGTTCCGCGGCCGAGCCCGGCTCTTCCTGCGCTTTTCCCTTCTCCAGCGCCTCCACCATATCCTGGGGCAA
>Ga0256833_1001789_pt1 | contig 15456 bp, 12 predicted proteins | sample 356284metaG_FD_190535 | JGI IMG/M metagenome (GOLD analysis project Ga0256833, IMG submission 190535) | Hydrothermal vent microbial communities from Mid Atlantic Ridge, Atlantic Ocean - 356-284 | ecosystem: Environmental > Aquatic > Marine > Hydrothermal vents | place: Atlantic Ocean: Mid...
GTTCTGACCACCCTTCCAAAATGGGGATTGAAGGTAAATCCACTTGCCAGAAAGTGCAAAAATATACAGGAAGCCATTAAAGCTCACAAAGAGATCCTTGCAAAGAGGGATGAACTTCCTTATGACGCAGATGGTACGGTTATAAAAGTGAATGATCTTTCTCTCTGGGAGAAGCTTGGTACCACAACAAGATCACCCCGTTACATGATAGCGTACAAATTTCCCGCTCAGGAGGCAATTACCAGAGTTCTTGATATAGTAGTGAGTGTTGGAAAATCAGGAATCGTCACCCCTGTGGCGATCCTGGAACCTGTTAATGTGGGAGGTGCAGTAGTTTCAAGAGCTTCTCTTCACAATGAAGATGAAATCAGAAGAAAAGATGTACGCATAGGTGACTGGGTCATTGTGAGAAGAGCTGGAGAGGTCATACCTGAGGTGGTAAAACCCATTCCGGAGAGAAGGACGGGGGAAGAAAAAATTTTCAAAATGCCCGATAAATGCCCGAGCTGCGGAACTCCCCTTGTAAAAGAAGGGGCCTACTGGATCTGTACAAATGCCTCATGTCCAGCCCAGATCAAAGAGCACATAAAACATATGGTGTCAAGGAGAGCTTTTAACATAACGGGACTTGGTGAAAAAATAGTTGATCTCCTGATTCAAAAGGGTCTTGTTAAGGATCTTGCAGATGTTTTCTACCTCAAGTATGAAGATGTGGTTAGACTACCCGGTTTTGCCGATAAATCTGCTAGAAATCTTATTGAAGCGATTGAAAAAGCTAAAAAAATACCATTTGATCGATTCCTGTATGCTCTCGGAATAAGACATGTGGGAGAGCACATAGCGAAAGTACTTGCTGAAAATTTTAAGACACTTGACAACCTTAAAAAAGCAACTTATGAAGACCTTATAAGGATCAATGAAATCGGGCCTGAAATAGCAGAAAGTGTGGTGGACTTTTTCAGGAACGAGCAAAATCTAAAACTCATTGACAAGATGTTAAAGGGTGGTGTTCAGATAATTTATGAGGAAGAAAAGAAGCCAGTTTCATCACCTTTTGCCGGTAAGACCGTAGTTTTCACAGGTGCACTGAGCAATTTTACAAGGGAAGAGGCAAAGGAAATAGTAGAGAGGCTTGGTGGAAAAGTTGCTCCAAGTGTGAGCAGAAAAACTGATCTGGTGGTAGTAGGTGAAAATCCCGGAAGCAAATTTCAGAAGGCTCAGCAACTTGGTATAAAAATGATCAACGAGGAAGAATTTATGAGGTTAATTAAAGAAGCTGAAGGGTAAGGAGGTGAAGATGGAAGAATTTAACGAGGGTTATGTGAAGAGTCCAGTTGATGGAACAAGAATCTGGTACAGATTCTATCCTGAAGGGGAAAAACCTGTGATAATCTTCTCCAACGGAATAGCGTGCGATACCTCCTACTGGAGGTATCTTGTCAGAGATTTTATGGGGAAACATCCCATGCTGATATGGGATTACAGGGGGCATGGTAACTCCGATTTACCTTCCGACTTCACAAAATCCTCAATGGATATTCTTGTGGAGGATCTTCATGCGATTGTAAAACACCTTGAACTTAATAATTACATCCTTGTTGGCCACAGCATGGGAGTTCAGTTTAACTATGAGTACTACAAACATTATCCAGAAGATGTAGTGGGCCTGGTTCCTATTCTGGGAACATACGGCTATCCCTTTAAAACTTTCTTCGATATGGACATAATGGAGAAGATCTACCCCACCCTGCTCTACCCCTTTCTGAAAAAATTTGGAAACCTGCTGATTTCAACAATAGCACCGATTGCTTCAACATCCATTCCTTTTTACATTGGTCTGGCACTGAAAAGTATCAATCCATGCCTCTCTTCAAAGGAGAAAATGAGACCCTACTTTGAACATCTTGCAAAACTCAATATGGAATTTGCAGCTGAAATGTTTTTACATATGAGCAGACACACAGCTGAGGATGTACTTCCTGAAATAAAAGTTCCGGTGCTTATAATTGCTGGAGAAAATGATACATTTACACCTCTCTGGCTTTCTCAGAAAATGAAAGATATGATTCCCACAGCTGAAATGATAATCCTTGAAAAGGGAAGTCACGCTGCACTGGTTGAATACCCTGACCTCATTCACTGCAAGATAAAGGAGTTTATTCAGGAAAGAGTGATTCCATACATACAGCAGCAGCACAAGATTTTGAAAATGCCTCAGCAGAAGAACAACATAAGAACCAGAAAAACCCGCAGGGGAAGGGAGGAAAAATGAACCCGGGATGGATAATTTTAGGCTTAATCATTCTCGCAATTCTATGGGTGGTGGTCACCTACAATTCACTTGTTGCACTGAGAAACAGGGTCAGGAACGCCTGGAAACAGATCTCTGTGCAGTTGAAAAGAAGATACGACCTTATTCCCAATCTTGTGGAAACAGTGAAAGATTACATGGAGTATGAAGAGGAAACACTTGAAAAAGTTATCAAGGCAAGGAACGCAGCAACATCTGCCACTACCCCGGGGGAACAGGCAAGGGCTGAAGGAGCAGTTACAGCCGCACTGAGACAGTTATTTGCAGTTGTTGAAAATTACCCCCAGCTGAAGGCAAATGAAAATGTGGCACAGTTGATGGAAGAGCTCACTTCAACTGAAAACAAAATAGCCTTTGCCAGACAGCTCTACAACGACCTTGTGATGAAGTACAACACACGGATTGAGCAATTTCCCTCAAACATAGTTGCAAACTGGTTCGGTTTCAAGCCCTTTGAATTTTTTGATATACCGGAAGAAGAAAAAGCTGTGCCGAAAGTAGATCTGAGATGAGTCTGGAAGACAGAATTCCCTGCCCCCACTGTGGCTTTCTGAACAAACCTGACGCCGAATATTGTGAACTCTGCCAGAAGCCTTTAAAAAAACAGGCTTCGAAGAGTAAGAGAATCAACTTTGCTGCAATCCCGGGGGCTCCTGTAAAACATGGAAGAATTGATTTTTACCAGGTAATATCAAAAAATAAAAGAAACACATTTCTTTTAGTCACTCTTTTTGTTATTCTTTTTGCATCTGTTGGAGCTGCCATTGGATATCTCAATGGTAGTTACGAAACGGGCATTATTATTTCAACTGTAATTGCAATTGTATGGGTCACTGTTTCTCTATTATTTGGTGACAAAATATCTCTTAAGTTTATGAATGCACACAAAATATCTCACGATGATGAACCACGACTTTTCAATGTAGTGGAGGAGATGTCAATTGCAGCTGGCATACCCATGCCTGAGATCTATGTCATTGAATCCGATGGAATGAATGCCTTTTCTGTTGGTTTTAAACCGGAAAAATCTGCCATAGCAGTCACACGGGGATTGCTGAAGAACCTCACAAGGGAGGAACTTCAGGGAGTGATTGGTCACGAAATCTCCCACATAAGATTCTACGATACAAGATTGATGGTAACAATCTCGGTTCTGGCAGGAATCATTGTTATTTTCTCTGATGTGGCTCTGAGAAGTTATTTTGGCTTTGGAAGAAGAAGGTACTACCGTAGAAGCAGAGAAAGAACAGGGGAGGGAAACATTTTAATCCTGGTTCTCATGATAATATTCATTGCAGTTTCACCAGTTATCGCCACCATCCTTCAGATGGCTATTTCGAGGAAGAGAGAGTACCTTGCAGATGCAGGTTCAGTGGAACTCACAAGAAATCCAGCAGGGCTGAGAAAGGCTCTGGAAAAGCTTAAAAACGGAAATGTCTATATTGACACTGCAAGCAGAGGCAACCAGCACCTGTTTATTGTTAACCCCCTTAAAGCAGACAGAGATATAAGGGACACACTTTTTGAAACTCATCCCCCAATTGATAAAAGAATTGAGATTCTGAGAGCCATGGAAGCCTGAACTTTTCATTTATAAATTTGTCATAATTTAACGTGAATGGGGAATTGATAGAATTGACAATTAACAGATTAAATGATCCAGATTTCGAGCTGGTCAATGCAGCCAAAAGGGGTGAAGAGGAAGCCTTTACAATGCTGGTGGAGAAATACTCTCATCAGGTTTTTTCTCTTAGCATGAGAATGTTAAACGATTATGGTGAGGCTGAAGACCTGACGCAGGAAGTTTTTCTCAAGGTTTTTAAAAACATCAAAAGATTTAAAGGGAAATCAAAATTTTCCACCTGGCTATATCAGATAACACTTAACGCCGCTATAAACCGAATAAATTACCTTAAAAAGAGAAGACACTATGATTCTGATAGTGTTAACCAGACCTCTGCAAGAGGTAACGACGAAAATTATGGAGTTGATCTACCTGATCTTTCTCCATCGTCGGAAGATGAGGTGATAGGAAGAGAAACTTACACGAAGATCCTTGAAGAAATAAACTCTCTTCCAGAAGAATTCAGAGTGGTGATAGTATTGAGGGATCTCGAAGAGAAATCATATCAGGAAATTGCTGAAATTCTCAATATACCAGAGGGAACTGTCAAATCCCGGATTCACAGAGCAAGGGAAATATTAAAAAAGAAACTTGAACCATACCTGACAGGTGAAAAGAAATGAGAAAGGAAGAACTCCTTGAAAAAGTTGATCTTTACCTCGAAGGAGAACTGAGCGAAAAGGAGATGACAGAATTTGAAAAATTGCTTAACTCATGTCCAGAGTGCAGAGAGGAGGTTGAAAAATACAGAAAACTGCTGATGATCACAAGAGTTATTGCAAGGAAAAAGCCCCTCCCTCCCCCGGATCTCAAAACCAAAATTCTGAATCAGATCGAAGCAGAACTTTCATCAAATGGAAGATTCATTTTTCTGAAATTAGCTGCACTTACCCTTTCCCTGGTAATTGTGGTCTTTGGCATTACATACATTCCTGCAATTCTGAATCAGGGCGGAGAAAGGAGAGTTACAACCACATTAACAGATGCTGGATCTTCTCATTCATCTGGTAAAAGAACTGTTCAGAATCCACTAACAGCTGAGAATGTAATGCAGGTTTCTCCTGAAATTCTGAAACTCGCAAATGATCAGTTCGTTTCTTACACATCTGAGGTTCAGAAAAGATTAAACCAGACATCTTCATACACCTATATTGTACCTATCACCTCCTCTGAATCGTGGAAAAAAGTTGCAAAATTTCTCAGACTCTACAGAAACGGCTACAGAGTTGCCGTTAAACCTATAATCAGAGACAGAAGAAGCAACTACAGAGATGTAATAGCTACCCTTAACCGGGTGAAAGAGGAAAACCCCGGTGTAACCGTTGAAGATGTATCATTCAATCCTTCATACTCCGCCGGGAATTACAACGCAGGAGTGATACTTCAAATCAGCGTTCAGAGATAAGTCTTTTTAATTCCCTGACATATCTCAACTCTTCTCTGCTGAACTTTCTCAGTTCGCCTTTTCTCATATCATCAAGGTAAATTTCTCCAAAAGAAATCCTTATTAACCTTAAAATCCTGTATCCAAGGACTCCAAAAACTTTTCTTATCTCATGATATTTTCCTTCATGGAGAGATAACTCATACCAGCTGGTATTTTTCAGAATTCTCACAGGGGCTATTGCATCAAATCTTCCCGTTACACCTCCTCCTATTTTAACCCCTGTTACCATCTTATCAAGATCCTCTTCACTTACTACACCCCTTATTTTAACTTTGTATCTCCGGGGTATTTCAAATTTAGGGTGTGATAGAACATATGAAAACTCACCATCATTTGTGAGAATAACAAGACCTTCCGTGTTAACATCCAGCCTCCCCACAGGGAAAACTCCCCTGGGGAGCTCAACCAGGTCAGATAAGGCAGGTATATCACCTCTCCGATTTATAACAGTTTCATAACCAGCAGGTTTAAATAGCTTCAAATAGATCTTTTTCTTCTGAGGCCTTATGATATTGCCTTCTATCTCCACAATATCTTTTTCTTCGTTCACATCATACCAGGGTTCCGTAACTACTCTGCCGTTAACTTTAACTCTTCCATTAAAAATCAGATCATCTGCTTTTCTTCTTGAAGCATACCCTGAGGCTGCTATAAACTTATTCAATCTCATCTATGGATAACTCCTGCTGAACCGGTCTGTCTGCCAGTGCAAGTTCTTTCAATTCTTCAAATGAAGGAAGGTCCTTTACAGATTTTAAATTGAACATCTTCAAAAAATTGTCTGTAACCGCAAAGAGTTGTGCACCACCAGAGCCGGGTTTCTTACCAACTATTTTGAGAAGATTTCTCTCTACTAATTGTTTTACAACTGCATCGGAATTCTGTCCCCTCAACTCATTTATCTCAGCCCTGGTTACCGGCTGTTTCAGAGCCACTATTGCAAGCACTTCCAGTGCTGCTCTACTCAGTTTAATTTTCTTAATATCCCGAATTTTTCTTATCCATGGTGAAAATTCTTCAGCAGTTACAAAGTGGTAGCCATTTTCAACCTTAATAATCCTTATTCCCCTCTTTCGGTACTCCCCCTCAAGTTTACGCAGTGTATTTTCCACCAGCTCTGCACTTTCTTCCACGATTCTGCTTATCTCTGATACACTGAGAGGTTTAGGAGAAGCGAAAAGCAAGGCCTCAATCAATTCTTTTAAATTTTCTTTCACAGTGAAATCTCCCCTATTCCTTTACACTCATTAATCTTGGGGGTGGGAAGAATCAGGATTTCTCCATCAATACTTTCCTGAATAACTCTTATAGCCCCTCTTTTTATCAATTCAAGAAGAGCAAGAAAAATTTCAATTATGTCCCTCAAGGCTGGAGAGTCAGGCAGTAACCGTGAAAAAAATTCTGAGTTTTTCTCCCTGAGAATTTTAATAAGCTCAAGAATTCTCTTTTTAATATCAATGGCATCATCCTCAATAACTTCGCCAGGATTTGATACTGATTCCACTCTTTCCACTATTCTTTTGACAGCAAGGAAAAGATCATTAAGATTGTGGGTGTAATTTTCATCAACCCCAAGTTGAGCTTTCCATGAGGGAAAATGGTCCCAGAAAAGTTTATTTTTTCTTTCAAAAAAATTCACAAGAACTTCTAAATTTTCCCTGAACTTCTGTTCTTCTTCATTCCTTTCCTTTCTCGACTTTATCTCCTCCTTTAGCTCCTCCTGAAAAGCAATGATTTCATCATTTTTCATTTTCCATCTGGGCAGTAACATTTTTGCCTTTAGCTTTATCAACTTTGCAGCAAAAAGCATGTAAATGCTTTCAACTGCAAGATTTTCCCCCTGCAACATTCGGACATAATCCAAATACTGATCAATTATTTTGACGAGGGGAAGATTGTCTATATCATACTTGTTTTTCTCAACTATTTCAACTAAAACATCAAGTGGTCCCTCAAATTCGTCGAGTATAACTCTAAACTTTGCTCCCTCATTCATAGATCAAGCAGAGAAACTGCCTCCCTGACCTCTTCCATAGTTTTTGATGCAACTTTCCTTGCTTTTGAAGTACCTGTCCGTATTATATCAATGAGATCATCTTTTCTTTTCAAATAATCTTCCCTTTTTTCTCGTATGGGTGCAAGGACACTTTCAATTTTTTCAAATAACTTTCGCTTGCATTCAACACATCCAATAGTACCTGCCCTGCAGTTCTTTTCTATCTCTTCTACCTCCTCTTTAGAAGAAAATAGAGAGTGGTAGTGAAAGACATTGCAAACCTCGGGATGTCCAGGGTCATGTCTCCTCACTCTGGCAGGATCTGTTACTGCATTCATTATCTTTTCCTTAACAACCTCAGGTGGATCTGAAAGGTATATGGCGTTGTTATAAGATTTACTCATTTTCCTTCCATCAAGCCCCCTGACCCTTGCCGCTCTGTTTATCAATTCCTGTGGTTCAACAAAAATTTCCTTTTTAAAAATATAATGAAAGCGCCTTACAATTTCCCTTGTAAGCTCAATATGAGGGACCTGATCCTCTCCAACTGGCACATATCTGGCTTTGTAAATAATAATATCCGCTGCCTGTAAAACTGGATAACCAAGAAAGCCATAGGTGTTAAGATCTTTTTTGAGCTGAGCTTTGAGCTCCTTATATGAGGGAACCCTCTCGAGCCAGGAGATAGGGGTTATCATTGAAAGTATGAGGTGCAGTTCAGCATGCTCTTTAACCTGAGACTGAACGAAGAGTGTACTTTTTTCGGGATCCAGACCCGATGCCAGCCACTCAGCGATTATTTCAAGGGTGTTTTCCTTTATTGCAGTGACATTGTCATACTCTGTCGTGATTGCATGCCAGTCAGCAATAAAATAGAAACATCTGTACTTTTCCTGAAGTTCCACCCAGTTTTCCAGAACCCCTTTTAAATGACCTATGTGAAGATTACCAGTGGGTCTCATTCCACTTAAAACAATGTCCATCTTAACCTCCTTCACAACAGGATGGAAAGAGCAAGGGAAACAATTGGATTCAAAATAGATGAGATAAGTCCGGGAACAAGAAAGAGAATTAAAAGAAGAATCATCATACCATACGGTTCAAGTCTTGCGTAAAATATTCCAACAGATGGTGGAGCAAGTCCCACTACTATTCTGCTCCCATCAAGTGGTGGAAATGGAATCAGGTTAAAAAAGGCAAGAAAAAGATTAATAATCACCCCGAAAAAGGCCATCTGGGTAAGAGGAAGAAGTATCCTGATAAGAACAGGAGCATCTGAAAAATTTATGTACCCGGGCATCCTCAGGTAGTAACCAAGTGAAGGTTCAATGAGAAAAAAAGCTCTTATTAGAAGTGCATAGACAACCGCCTGAATTATATTGGCAGCAGGACCAGCTGCGGCAACATATACCATATCTCTCTTGGGATTTCTGAGAGCCAGAAAATTTATCGGAACCGGTCTGGCCCATCCAAAAAAGATTCTTCCCACTGTCAGGAGTTCAAGTAGTGGTAATATAATTGTGCCCACAGGATCAATATGATGAAGCGGATTCAATGTGAGCCTGCCCTTTAATTTTGCAGTGTAATCCCCCAATTTGTAAGCCATCCATCCGTGTGCTATTTCGTGCAACACCACCGCAAATAATAGAGGAATACCATACAAAAAGAGTTTAACAATAAATGCGCCAATTCCGTGTCCCATAGATATTAGAATACCATTATTTCAGATTCAGTCAATGAGAGGAACCCCGTGACGATCGCCACGGGGCCAGGTGGGGCAAGAAGGCGGGAAATTTTAAGGCGGGCACAAACTATATACAATACTCATGCCATCGTTTTCTCATCCTGTAATGAAATTTTCTGAAAAAATTTCAGCAAAAAGTGACAAAAAATGTCAAATTATCTTATGGGAGGGGCAAGTCCTTCAAATTTCACAAAATAGATTTTGTGCCCAGTAACGGAATATTCTCCAGATCCTATTATTGAATAGTAGAAAAAGTTTCCAGGATGCTGCGGATCTGGGGAAACGAAAGTATCTATAACAGTAGGTGAAAAACCTTTGTTATCCGCAACTATTTCTGGATGCTCGTAATTGGAAATGTCAAAAACAAACAACCCAATGGAACCAAGGGAAACAAAGAGATACTGAGCAGTTTTATCAATTGACTTGATAACAGCCCCCTGGGTCTGCTCCTGCTGATTCAGATAATCGTTTATATCAATTTTGCTCAAAAGATAGGGTTGAGATGGATCGGAAATATTGTAAAGAAAAATTGTTTTTGAAGTGGCAGTTATCAACAGATCCCTCTGAATATAGTTGTCAACCACAGAACTATTCGCCGCTTCCCCTGACAGAAATGTCACAACTGGTGGAGCGCTGAGGGTGTAGGAAAGAATACTTCCTGAGATAGTGATCAAATTACTGTTGTCCCTGGCCACATAGATGGGGGCATCCTGCCTCATACAGTAGGAATACCCACCAACTATGGAAGGATTCATCTCTGCTCCCAGTCTCTGATAGTAAAGTCGAGGGGAAGTGTTGCTGTCATCACAGAAGAATACAAAGTTTGAATTATCACCGGAAAGTTTTTTAATTTTTTTATCAGGTCCCCACTGATTCAAAAATACAGGTTTACGGAAGTTTCTGAAGTCGTATTCGTAAACTCCATAATTGTTTGAAGCAATGTAAAGATGGGAGCGGGAACGATCAAAATAGAGTCCGGTTGCTTCACCATCTATGTCAATATGGGAAACAACTTCCGGGTGAGATATGTCAGTTATATCAATCAGGTCAACACCACCATAACCCTTTGCTGCGAAAACATAATTCTTACCAAAACTTTTAAATGACTGGAAAGCGAAGGGAATACCACCAATATTTATCTCTCTGCGAATATTATAACTACTGTCAATTACCGAGAGTCCTCTGTAATAATTTGATGCATACTTCATATCTGAGAAATCCTGCATATCAGTAAAATCATTTGCGGGACACTTTCCATTAGTGGAGTAACAATCTGAAATGGGACCCGCATCTGTCCAGTTGTCAGTTTCCGCTACGAAAATTCTATTATCTGAATGCCAGTTTATATCAGGTGTGGCTGGTTGATAGGGATCAGACACATTCAGAAATCTCAACTCATTTCCAGAGAATGTATATGCAATGGGCCATGCAACCCTTATGGGATCAATAAATAATCTATCCACAGAACCGAGATAATCTTTGTACTCTTTCACTCTACAGGAAGAAGGATCAGAAACAGGTTTGTTCAGACAATTACCATTTAAAAATAAAGGCCTGTCAGGTTCAGTGACATCTATTATAAAAAGTGGAACACTATGGTGATCAGGAGGGTAGTTCTCACTGGCATTTATTCCAACGAAAAGGAGATCAGCCTTTTTATATGAGGCAGTATAATATGCCCATGGATCCCTCAGATAGAATAATGGATCAACCGCAACTCTCTTTTCATCAATGAGATGCCAGTACTCTCTCGGCACCTCAATACCATTTCTGTAAAGGATAAAATCCTCTGGAGAAGTAACATGGGCAACATACTGGATTCTGGCAATGTAGGAGTGATATTTATCACTGTAATTGAAATAGAGGGGTTCATCTTCAACCTGTCCCCCTTTCAGCAGGAAAAGAGAATCTGCAATCCAGTAACTCATAAAAGGAGGTCCTCTGTAAGAATCATAGGGTCCCACAGTTATGAACCTTGGCTGGAAACAGCTGTAACCAGCTGGACAAATGGATGAATCTTTGACCGCGTAACATCTGGATCCCTGAGGGCATTTCGTCAGAATATCTTTCATACTCACAATAACAAGGCCATATTTGTCCGCTGCAATAAAAAAATGTTTTTTAAAGTAAAGGGAATCAAGTATCCTGGAACAGAAGATATCCTGTACATTAAATGGACATACTTTCACCTGTTTTACCACATCAAACAATCCTGACGATTTTTCAACACAATCCGGGATGCTGAAATTGGAAATATTCAGTGCTCCAACAACATTTCTCGCTGAGAACCAGGAAGCATAAACAAAACTCCTGCCGTTATAAAATCCGATGCCTGAGTGACCATGATAATTAAATGATCCCTGTGCATTTGTAAAGAGATTGGTATCCTTTACCACAGGTGAAGTTATCCCGTTTTTGAAACTAACAGAAAGAGTTGTGTAAGGTTCTCCAGATTCACCACCTCCACCAGAGACAATAAGACATCTGTCTCTGTAAAACATTGATACTGCCCCACCTCTCTCTGTATAACTCAAAGGCACCCGGAATCTCTTGAGAAAATATATCGAGCCGGGATCCTCAGGATTATTCATATAGAAGACATCGATGTTACCATATGATTCACCTAAAAAAAGGAGGTAGTACTTTCCAAGACCGATTCCCTGGAATTCCGGCGGCAGAATGTTTCTATCATAAAAGGGGCCGGTTACCAGTACCGAATAGGCAAAGGAATCAAGGTCCATGTATCTGGAAACCATCACCGGTGATACATAGACTCTTACCTTTGTCCTTCCAGTTACAGATGCGCCACTATCATCATATATTTTCACAATGATTGAAAACTCTCCCGGGCTTGTATAGGCCCAGGAAAGGTTGAGATTGGATGGACGATTCTTGACATAATCCACCACCCCGTCGCCATTCATGTCATACTCTACTTTCTCAATTTCTCCATCGGGGTCATGAGCCGATAGATACAGCATGACGCTCAGCTTTCCATTTGAAAGTGAACCTTCCCGTGGAGAAACATAAAAGGAGTCAATCACCGGTGGCTTATTGCTGGTGACCTTTATAACTTTTTCCGGTGGAGTAGCAACAGTGCCCGTCTTCTTATCCTTGATCAGGGCCCTTAAGTTGTACTCTCCAGGCAACTTATATGTGTATGAAACATTCAAACATTCGCTTCCAGTGTAATCCCACTTCCCATCACCATTAAAATCGACATAATAGGCAAGATCTGTGAAACTTCTGTATTCCTCACCGGCAATCTTTCCAATGAGAGTAACCTTTACAGTGAGGGGTGCCTTACCCTCCAGGGGATCAACTGTAAAGGCAGTGATAAGAATCACTTCGTTTGAAACTGGCGGTGTTATACGTCCATCATTATCTTCCCCTTTCTTTTTACAACCCGATGATATTGAAATTAAAGTTAGAAAAATAGCAAAAAGAAATGTTACTCTTTTCATCTCATCTGATTATTACAAAATGCGTGCCAGACCAGAGTAGTTGTAAATCAATTTTTTATCTTTCTAAACAGTCCATAACCGGTAAGCCACAGGAAAGTAAGAAGAATTATTACTATGTAACCTGCAGGATTTCCAGAGGTACAACCAAACCCCTCAGACCTGATCTCAAAAACCAGACCTTTCTCTGAAACATTTCCTGCCTCGTCACGGGCTCTGACAATTAATCTGTGAGTTCCGCTTTTTAAACCATCAAGAGGAATGATCCTTGAAGTTGTCCAGGGTGAAAAATCTCCATTATCTATCTTCCATGAAATCGTTACATCAGACATATCTTCGGTACCAACAACGATAGAGTCACCATTTGAAAATACAGTTTCAGGATTAAGGAATGAAATTTCAGGTGGAGTTCTGTCCACAATAAATTCAACCTTTGCAGGTGTGTAGTCCATCCATGTATACCCGGCATAGGATTGAATGGCTGCAACCTCAAGAGTGTGTTTTCCGTCAAGAAGTCCCTTTAAATTTACCGAAACCTCTTTTGTTTTGACGGGTGGATGCCATAATCCTCCATCCAGTCTGTATGTGTAAAGAAGATTATCTGGATCAACGAGTTTACTTGAACCATTGTATTTGAATATCAATTCATCTTTGTTGGTCACAAATTTACTCACATATGAAGCTGGCAGAAATACCTCATCCCCCTGGGCACCGGGTACCTCAATCGTTGTATCTGGATGCAAATCAGCCGGCGACGCACCGGAAAGAGAAAGATTACCCAGGAACTGAAAAATGTTAACATTACCGAGCAGAGTTATATACAGACTGAACCACTTATTATCTGGTCCATCTGGACCAGAATAGTGAAGGTCAAAAGTTAATCCCGCCAGTCTGAATCTTGTTTCAACATAAAACTGAACATATGAGGACATGAGAACAGGAATCAAATTGGAAAATTGATCTTTCAACAGTGAAGTATTAACATCTATTTCAGATGATACCACTTCTATGGGGGTTACTCCATAGCTGATAAGAGAGGGACTGTTTATCTCTCCGTAAAGCATTATATAGCCCGGGACATAATCTGGCAAATAATCGTAATTGGGATCACACTCAGGCTGTCCATAGTAGGGATCAAGGGGACTGCAACCTTTGTGAAATTCAAGATCAAATCCCGCTGTAAGGTTCCACCTCAACGTCATTATTCGTTTCTTGACGTTATATTTATCAGTAAACCAGAACTCAAAATCAAGTGCGGGGAAATAAAAGGCAACATCAAATTTCCCGGTCATCCCCTGACCGGGCCCACTGGAATTGTTGTAGGTTCCAACTCCAACTGCAGCAGTGGGAGTAGCTCTCGGCACCATTTTGATTTCAACATATGAATTATCTTTTGCAAGTCTTCCCAGGACCGGTATAAGATTCTTCCATACATCTACTTTTAGAAAATCTTTAAAAGGTGTTTCCTTACCATTTTCATCGTATGGAGTCATCTCAAACTCCACTATTCCTGCTGCAAAGGCTGCATAGAGGACCTGCTTGAGAAAGTTCTCATGGATTGAAAGAGCCATATCGTAATTGAATACATTTGATGAACCATCATCCTTAATCCCATTATGATTGGCATCATACATTACTGTCCTGAAGCCTCCCCAGGTGTTTACTCCATACTTTATGAGAGTCAGACTACCAAGAGATGGAGGAGTCACATTGGGTGGAGGAACATCTGATTTGTCTATAAGCGGTGGACCAAAATCTGTGGGACCGGAATCATCATCAAACTGCTGGTCCTCGTCAACTCCATCGTTGTGATTGTAAAGTGCACAAATTCCAAAGAAATCTGTTGGTTCAGGATTATTTAAGTCAATATCCCTGGAGCAATCCGCATTAAACAGAATTGGTTCAGCTGCTGCGTTCAAACGAATATCCATTGCACAATTTGTGTATGTGGAAGGCTTCCACAATCCATTGGAGTCGTAAGTTCCATTTACTTCATGATACTGCGTACTTGAACTGTATGAAGAATCCACCACATCAGGATTCTGACCGTAGAGACCAACATCTACCAGTCCCTTTCCTATTTTCCATGGATCACCCAGGAGATTATTCATATCAATGGGTAGTGCACCAGCAAGTGCGCTTTTAAGGCTGTTATTCAGGATATTTTGAAATTTACTTTCTAATATAGGTTTTAACAAATTTAACAAATCATCAGTCAATGAACCCGGATCAATATTCAAATCAAATTTTGCATCTTTTAAATTACTTAATATCACATCAGTAACATTAATATCAACATCCAGAGCATCAGGATTATAAATTCCATCATTTGAATTATCAAAGAAAAAGAATTTCATTGAGGCAACTATATCAAAATAATACCACTCTACAAAACCTCCTCCTCTACCGATTGTATCACCCGCGTCTATGCCTAACTCCGCATAAACATCTGGAATACTGATCCTGAATACTATTGAATCTGCTGGAAAATCGCCACAATTGCCAGGCCCAGTACAAAACCCAAATTTTGTTATATCTGCACCATCCCAGACATTATGACAGGGAGAAGGTTTTGGATAATTATAACAACTTCTTCCGTTAGATTGCCTCGGACCAGGAAAAGTATAACCGCTGTGATAGGGAGGAGTGTGATGAAAATCCCTCAAAGTTTCATATGATCCATCAGCTTTTAATACAGTAGGACTATTAGTCCATGTAAAATATAAATGGGTCTCGTCCACATATACTGCCTGGTCATCACCAGGAAAGCAATAGTAGCCATCCGTATTATCTCCTCCTCCATGTTCATAATGAGAAGAACAATAACAACAGGAATAACCATAACAGCTTCCGCTACAATGACCCCTACAACT
>Ga0256833_1001790_pt1 | contig 15453 bp, 26 predicted proteins | sample 356284metaG_FD_190535 | JGI IMG/M metagenome (GOLD analysis project Ga0256833, IMG submission 190535) | Hydrothermal vent microbial communities from Mid Atlantic Ridge, Atlantic Ocean - 356-284 | ecosystem: Environmental > Aquatic > Marine > Hydrothermal vents | place: Atlantic Ocean: Mid...
CCTGCACCTATGCTCTTTCTCTCTTTTTTTACACGGCTTCGCATATTTGCACGACTTGCAACAGCACCCCTCATCAAATCTTCTGAAGCCAACTTAGTATAATTTCTATATGCCTGTGCATCATATCTTAAAGCTGTTATATCTTTTCGCACTTCTTTTAAAGAGTTTCTACTGCTTACAACATCTAATCGTATAGGATTTGCAGTTATTTTTGCACTTGCACTTCTTATCTTACCAAGATGATTTTCTAAACTTTGTAGATTTCTTTTAAGAAGAGGAAACTTTGTTCTTTTTAAAAGGTCTATTTTTTCAACTGCTTTAGCATACTTGTATATACCATACACAGATGCCTGTAGGAAGTCTGCACCTTTTATAGCAGATGACATTACCATATTTATACTAAGTGCAGTATCCCTTGCAGTTGCCATTTTAGCCTTTCATTTTTTTTTATTTTTTATAGTTTAGTCTTTCCAAATATGAAAAATCAAGATACATTTTAAATAACCCTCTATAAAGCCTCCCAAAGGGGAGACTCTAAGAAGCTTATAGAAGCTTATTCATCTCTTCTTTTAGCTTATCGCTAATTCTGAAGTGAACTGTTTTGTGAGCTGGAGTTGTTCCCTCTTTGAACCCACCTTTTCCATCAGGCACTTTGTAAGCTTTCTCTTTTACATCTACGATAGTCAAAGTCCCAAGCCCCTGAAACTTGATGCCAAGCCCTTTTTTAACACCGTTAATAGCTAAATCAATCTGAGTGTCCATGATTTGATCCACTAAAGTTTTAGTTACTTTAATGCCCTTTTCTTTAAGTGCATTGTAAACTGCCTCTCTCGCCTCTGCCTCGTTGATAGTATTCTCTTTAGTCATACTAACTCCTTTCTGTTTTTTGGATTGTTTTACACCCATTTTGGGAAACCACACGGGAAAGTTATAGCCCAAGAGTCATAGACTCTAACCTCTCTTTTTGTCGTTTGGTCGCTACTTTGTAGTAGTCAAACCACTCTTTTATGCTTAAAGCTTTTTGCTCTTCAACTGTTAGAGAAAAAAACTCATTTATCAAGCTGTATGCCTCAAGCTTCTCAAGCTTTGTGGCATCAACTCTGCTTAAAAACCCTGCAACTCTTCTAAGATAGTCGCACTATCTTTTACTGCAAGGCTTAAAGCCTCTTCGTATGTTATTCCAGCTGATACTGCTATCTGTGCATAACCTGCCATCTTGCCCTTTTCGATTTGCTTTTGTATCGCTTCATCATCAAAACCATTTAACTCTTTTAGCTTCAATTTTTTATCTGGAGCAAATGGATAAGCTCTGCTTAACTCAACCTCTTTTTCGCCATACTCTACTGTTATATCTTTACCCATCATCTAACCTTTACAGCACATTTGTTTTAAATTTTTCAAGAAGATTTTTGCCATCTCCACCAAGAATAAGCTCTAAAGCTCCCCTGTTGTATTTAACAGTTTGCTTACCATCATAAACCTCTTCAAAAGTATCTATCCTACCCTCAAAAGTTCTACCAACTTTATCTCCCTCTTTAAACTCAGGCGACATTTTGTGTAGTTGCATAGATAAACTTATTTGGATAGGCTTATCCTCACCCTCATCTCTTACATTACCTTTTAGCACAATCGTTTCGCCATTTTTTACAGCCTTAATGATAGGCTGTGTAAGGTCAAAGATAGGAAGAGTAATTTTAGGACTTTTTGGTATTCCAGTGCTTTCCTCATCTACAACCTCATACTCCCACTCAGGAAGCTTTACATCACCAGTCTTGCCAAAAGTATTTTTTCCACCCACTAAGACAGAAAGTCCTGTCAAAGTAGCAGAGTTACCTAAGCCTTGTTTTGTTGCCATATCTCAACTCCTTACTTGTTATTTGCGATCAAGTTCGCATAGTATTCTGTAGTAGCAAATGGTTGCACAACTATCGTTCTAACACCAACATTTGCACCGTTGTCATAGTCCATATATATAGTTCCACTTGCGACCTCGCTTGGTGTATTTTGTTCGCTCCACCAAGCCTTAGCCCCTACACTTGCACCAGCTAAAACTGCTTTACCCAAGAAAGCATCTGCATCAGCTTTTGCTAAAGTAAACACATCTGTTACTGGTCTGTGTTTATGTCTTTTAAGTGTCTTTTGCAAATTCTCATTTAATCCATCAAAAAGTCTAACAACCTCAAGCTTGTTAAATGTTTGGTCATCTGCAGGAGTTTCAAAGTTATAAAGTTTCCAACCATCATCATTTATCAGCAAAGCCCCACCAGCATTTACTATACGATTTGTCTCGCAAGTATCCTCACCCTCTTCGTATGTCAGAGGAACTGTTGTCCCAATTACATCATAAATAGGTCTGTTGGCATGGTCAAATGCAAAACCAAACTCTCCAAGCTGTGCATCCCAGTAAGCTATATGTCCTGCAACTACTGCACTGTTTGGTTTTTCAAGCTCTTTATCTTCAAAAACACTCCAAGCTTTTCTATAAAACGGAAATGCAAGTTGTCTTTTGCTTCCTAAGTCCTCAAGCTTTTTAAGTGCAGTCTCTACACTATTTAAGTGCATATCTCTTATAGATATAGTTTTTGTTCCAACAGATAGAGTATCTAAAGCACCAGCTACACTATCATCATGACTAAACCAAGGTGCTATGGCTATTCTTACTTTGTTAGCAGTCCCAAAGATAGTTCTTGCCAACTGCAAGTTACCTACTGCTTTTATAACTGCACTTTTTATCTTTGCATCACCATAAAAATCAAGTGGACTTTTTTTTGTTTGTGCCTCTGTTATACTTACAATACTAAGCACCACAGGCGACTTAACATTTTGTTGTTGTATATCCCATAAATCCTCTTTAAATGTTCCACCATTTACATCTTTTAACTTCTCTAAAGCTTCCTCAGCATTGCTAAAAAGAAGTAAACCTCTATTATCTTCTAACTTCTTTTTAAGCTCATCTCCAAGCATCGCTACAACCATAGTTACAACCAAACCGATAACTGTTGTAGATGTTATCTTCGTTGCAACAGCACTTTTGTTTTTTACAGGTAAAACCTTTATTCCATACGGCATTACTCACTCCTTTCTATTGTTATATCTTTTGTTTTAGGGTCATATACGATAGAGTCGCATTGATTTCCCCAGCCTATATTTGTATCATCCACAACGATTTGAAAATCGCAACACATGCTACAAGCTATCGTTCCATCATCTCTTTTTTTATAAAGATAATGATTACTCTCATCTGCAAAATGCTCTTTTAACTCATCAAGATACAAAATCGCATTTGAAGTTGTTTTACTCATCTTTTTACTCCATATCTTAATCTATGATAAAGCTTTACAGCTCTTATCATCGCTCTTGTTTTAAAACTATCCTCTATCTCAAGAAGTAATTTTTCAAACCAAGCATCTGCTAACTTATACTGCTCTTTATCACACAACCAATCATGCACGATAACAGCAGGTAGATACTTCGGTTTAAAGGGTGGTATAAACCACCAAAAAAGCCTCGGTATATTCGCCCCATTGCTCTTATACCCCTTTGGAATAACAAAACTCTCACTTATCTTGTAAGGCTTTGCAAGAACTACTTTGTTATCTCTTGTAGGATAGAAGACAGGTTGCATTTTTAAGCCTCTTTAAGCAAATCATCTTTAAGTTTTCTATATTTAAAATAGATTTCTTTAACTTTTTGAGAACCTTTTTTTATCAAAGCACCAAAATCAGCTTTAGAAAAAGTTACAGTTTTGTTACTTATATCAATCCACTCTATCTGCTCATCATCTCCAGCAATATTAAAAGCTACTGCCATGGTTTTTATAATGTCCTCATTCATAAAAATATCATCAATAACAAAGCCTTTTAGCTCTTCGTTTCTTTGTTGATCTAGTTCTTTTATTGCACTCTCTATATCTTTTACAATCTCAACATCTGCTAAACTCAAGCCAAGCTCTTTTAGCTCATCTTTAAAAGATTGTTTTTTAAGAATATCTCTATCAACAGACTTAAAAACAACCCTATATTTATCATCCATACTTGGATATTTTTCTTTTTTTATAATTACATTAAATTTCATTTTATGCCTCCAAAATTTCTAAAGAGTTTTTTACCTCTTCATTAAGAATGCCATCACCTTTATCACCCCTTACATCCTCATAAGGAATATATTTAAGCTCAGGGCAATTTGACCAACCATTAAAAAGAAGATAATGAGCTTGAGTTGTAAAATAGACATCTAATCCACCATAAAGTTTACCATTGTAAGTAAATTTACAAGGTTTTACATGGGCTGTATCTAAAGCTATTTTATACAAATTCATATCCTCTGAGTTATATTTTTTAATAGCTTTTATATCTATAACACATGAACTTTGAACACAGCAACCATTAGTCCTAACTAAACTAAATCTGCCCTCTGTGTAGCTAAAAGATGATTTCCTAGAACCATTGCCATCGGTAAGCTCAACTAAAGGAAGAACACATTTATAGTAATCACTTCTACTAGATATAACACCTTTATATTTTTTAAGCCCAATACCTGCACTTTCAAAATTATTTTTGAAACTCTCAAGCTCTTGCACCTTATCCGATACTTGCTTATTCCATTTTGCTATCTGATCTGTTACAAGTCTTGGCACTCTTTTTACTTCTTGCACTAAGTCAGCTACTGCACTTGCTAAACTCATTTTTAACCTCCGTTTACTTGTTTAATTTTTGCTTCCAAGCTATCTGCTACCCTTTGTGCTTCTAAAGAAAAAACACTTATTGTAGGTAAGAAAAATAGCTCTTCAGCCTCTGTAACTGTTAAGTATTTAGAGTTTCTAAATACCACCTCTCCTACCTCGCCCTTAATAGGGATTTTGATAGGGAACTGCCCTCCTATTTGGCTACTTAGATAAACGATAGGAGTTTTAGCAACTGTTGCTATTTGCCTACTATCGCTCATTAAGATTACTCCATATAGGTGCTTGTTATAACCAGCTTCATTTGTCATATCTACAACTGCTGTAAACACACCCTCATCGTCAAAATAAGTAGCCTCAGCTTCAAACTCTGCAAAGATATAATCTTTTACATCGTTATAAGTTAGATTTGCCGTATTTTTTAACTTATTTATCAAAGTAGAATTGTTTATCTCATCTGCACCTATCAACCCCACATGATGAAACTTATCTCTCATCGAACTGTTAAGAAAAGAGATAAGCTCATCGTTTGGAAGAGCTGTTAAACCTCTACTTGCCATCTGTAACCTCCTTTTGTTTGGATTGGCTCTAAGTTTAGAGACTCGTTAATATCTGTATGCATTGTTGGTTTATATACCCAACCACTCTCTACCTCAAAGCCACTCTCTATCTGCTCGTTTATATCACTATATAGATGTAAAGACACAGGAGGTTTAAGAGTGCTTACTGCTACAGTTACAGTTACTGGAGGCATCTTTACTTTAAATTGTTTCAAATGGCTTCTCACATTTTTACTCTTATCCATAAGCCCTTTTGCAGTTTCAAACTTCTTGCCATCATAAACTTTGTTTACATCACTCTCCAGCACTACCTCTACATCAAAAGTGCCTTTATCTAACTCTCCATCCTCCCACCACTCGACCACTTTAGAGTTATCAAAAACACTATTTAGTGCATCTTCTACAACACCAACAGTTCCTTTTTTGGTTCTACTTAGCAAAGCACTTTTTAGATATGCCCTCGACTCACTCTCACTTAAGCCATCTATATCAACTCCAAGCCATACTGCCAAGTGTGGCAGGATAGATGCCTCACATTTCAAAGGGTCTGTATCTAAACAACTATAATCCTCTCTTACCCTCGCATCTAAAAACTGTGCGAACTTTTGCTCTCTTAAAGAAGAGTTAGAAGGCAGTAACATCACTTATCCTCCTTAAACTCTAAATCAAGACTCAAGCTACTTAAAACACTCGTTTTATCAACTTCAAAGCCTTTAAAATCACTCTCAACACTAACAACACCACCAACATGACACCTCTTAAAAAAATCACTCTCCACCAAACCTTGACCGATAAAAAAACTCTTATCAAAGTTGGCTCTTATCCTTTTTTCAATCTCTCCAGCATTTAACAAACTCTCTACAACCACAGTTGCACTTATACTCAAGCTTAGTTCTTTAGCTTTTTTTACTTCAACCTTATCGCTTAAAGGTCTAACATATCTATCATTTAAACTATTTCTAACCCTATCTATCATAACATCATCAACACCATCAAAGCTATGTATCCAAACCTCTACAACCAAAGGCTCAGGCGACACAACTAAAACATCATCTATTCTACTATCTGCAGAGTATGTATAAAACTCATAAGCTTCCCTACTCCCAGCTGTAGAAAATCTACTAAAAGAAGAGATAATCCTAACTCTATATCTATCATCACTCTCAGCTTCATCCCCATTTGCAAAACTCTCAAGCTGTTTAGCCTCTACAACAAAAGGCATATCAGTTACTATATTTTCAGTTTTTATATCACTATTTTTTACAAACAAATGTAAAGCAGCTTTTCCAACTGCTTTAAGCTCTCCAGCTTTAATAATCACATCTTCAAGCAGTTCAGCTCTGTAGCTATCACTATCATCGTTTAGCAAAGTCCCCTTTGGAACTGTTGTATTACTATCCAAAGTCGCACTCAAGCTAAATTCAAAAGGTGCAATCGGATACTCGCCACCATCTCTAAACACACCTACACCAGCACCCAAGTTATCCAAGTTAGCACCAGTTGCAGTTGTAACTAAAAGTTGTTTTATAGTTTCATTTTTATCTACTACATTATGTAGCTGTCTCAGAGTCAAAACTCTAAGTTTTTTCATAAACGGATCAGACTCTAAAGGTTCATAATCCTCACCCAAATACTTTTTTAGTGCTTCTATATTTTCAGTCAAAAGAGTATCAAAGTCTCTACTATCTACAACAGTAGGCTCTGTTAGAAGAGAGAGTTTTTTTTCTATATCTTTATACATATACATACCCCTCGACCAAATCAACCCCAACTTTAACAGCAAATTTAACTCTCTGCTCTTCAGGCTCATACTCCATAGTGCTACCGATAAAAACAAGTCTTTTATCAAACTTAGTAGCATCTTTTAAGCACCTCTTAAAGTCTATAAGCCACTCATTGTTAAAAGCTCTATGCTTAAGCTTATAAAACTCAGTCCCATACTCAGGCTCATTTATCACAGAGCCTTTTGGAGTTATCAAAGCATCTAAATAGCTAAGTATAGGAGCTACTGCATAACCATCTCTATCAAGTGTGCCATTTTGCAAAGGTAGTTTAGTTGTTAGTTCTATTCTCATCTTGGCACTGCCTTACTGTGGTTTTCTACAGAGTGTTCATGGTCGGTTAAGTTGCCTTTCTCATCAAAAATCTTTTTAGCAACTTTTACATTTTTAGTTGTCTCAACCTCGCCATCAAAAGTTATCTTTGGAGCTTTTAAAGTAAAAGTGCAAGGAGTATCAACTTTTATACTCTTAGCTTTTGTATCATGCTTATATATTGTTCCATCAAATACTTTCCAAAGCATAGTATCGCTATTGCTATCTGTTGGCAATGGCACATCTACATAAGTAAAGTTTGGAACTACAAAACCATCTTCATTATCGCCAAATGGATTTAAAACCATTACTTGGTCTTTTACTCTTGGTGGTATATGCAACACACCAAAAAACCCAGCAATAGTTTTATAAGGTAGCCAGTTTGTAACTCTATCATCTGTTTCAACCTTAACTTCAACAGCTTTACCACTACCAAGTGCAACATATCTTATAGCACTCACTCTACCATGCTGTATCATTTAAGTCCTCCAGTCGTTGGATACTCTCAAGCTTTTTTTTGTTTTGATACCAAGCCAAAAGAAGTTTTTTTACATAAAGTTTAGCTTTTAGCTTATCTCTGCATACTCTTACATTTTTAAGCATCTCAGGGTCAGGAGCTTTTACAGGCTCAAGCAGTGTTATAGGTATCTTTTTAGATACAAATTTTGTTTTAACTAAAGGAGGGTTAATGGCTTCATTTGTTCTACTACTGCAACCGTTTAGCAAAATCAATATAATCATTAAGACTATTAAGCTTAACTTTCTCATACTTCCTCCTTTCAACTTGGTATCTCTTAACTTCTTTTTGTGCTGTCAAGTTATAGTTTTTTAAACTCTCCAGCTCAACCTCACAATCCTTAAAGCTTTGTAAAGTGTTTTTATACATAGTTTTATATTTTTCTATTTTTAAATTACTCTCGGTATTTAAATGCTTTATCTCGTTTTTATAAAAGTATATTTTTATACCCATAAACCCAACTATTAAAAGAAGAGATAAGATAACTATTTTTAAAGCTTTATCAGTTAAAAAGTTCATCCATTAGCCTTTGCCATCATTGTTATCTTTTCAAAGTTTAGATTTATTTTGTCGATTTTATCGCCCAACTCTTTGTAGCAACTCTTAGAGTTTTGCCTCTCCATCTCAAGAGCCTCTGTCAAAAGTGCAACCATGTTTTTGTTATGTTCTATATTGTTTTTATACATAGCTATAAACTCTTTTTCATTTTGCTCCATCTGCTCCATCAAGTGCTTATCACTGTTATTTTTTAGCAACAAATAAAGCAAAATAGCACTTATCAAAAATAAACTAACCACAGTTGCCCCAAGCACACCATGTTCTAAATAAGCTCCAGCCGTATTTTTTGCTATCGCCCCAGCAGTATTTATCGCACTATCGTTCAAATTAAATCCCCATTTTTTCGTTATTTTTCAAAGTATAGAGTTTCAAACAATGAAAAATCAAGATACATTTTGCTTTTTTTCGTGTTTTTTTGCGATTTTTTGGTAAAATTGTTAAAATTTAAGGAGAAATTATGAAAAAAACACTATTAATGGTGCTTGTATGTATATCATTTCTACAAGCTGAGTTACCTGCAACATTAAAAGGTGGTTATCCAGTATGCACTACTGAAGAATATTTTGAGCAATTTATATCAGCGACTGTAAATAAAGATATAAAGATGATTAAATATCTTGCTAGTTTAGGAGTTTGTGTTATTAGCAAAAAAGGTTTAAAAGTTACCGTTTTAGATACAAGCATGTTTAGTGGTAAAGCTAAAATTAGAGCTTGGTTAAACAACAAGCCTATAATATTATGGACTAATTTAGAAAATGTAATACTTAAGAAATAGCTAACTTTTTAAAATTCTACCAACCACAAAGCCGACGATATCCAAATATTCTTGAGTCTCGTTGGCTTTTATTAACTCACTCTCATAAGCTTTGTTGCAACTACTTATAACTATATCCCCATTTGATTTAAAGGTTAAGTTTTTTACCATCGTTCCACTTGCAGTCGTTATTATGTATTTCCCATCAGGCAGGTTATACTGCCCTCTATCAAGCTCTATAAAAAGCACTATATCATTATGATCCACAAAAGGTATCATACTATCACCTATAACCAAAAGAGCTTTTATGTCTCTATCATGATATTTAGCAGTTATCATCTTTTTATCTATATATAAGTAGTTAGCACTATCTCTACTATATACCTCCCCAGTGCTACCAGCACCAACATATCCTGTTAAAAGAGGAACTTTTTTAGTGTTTTGTATAATATTATTTGTATCAGGTAATTTATCTTGTATGATTTTATCAAGTGCTTGGTTGCTATCATCAAACAAATACTGCACGGGTATATCTAATACCTGTGATATTGCCTCTATAATTTCAAGCCTCGGATTTGTTCCTCGTTCCCAACTTGTAATATTATTTACATCTATTTCCTTTTTATCAATAAAAACTATTTTATTTAGCTCTTCAGCCAACTTCTTTCGTGTCATGTTTCTATTTAATCTATATTTTTTAAGTTGCGAAGCAAACATTATAAACCTTTTTTGTTTTTTGTGTAATTAGATTACACTTTTTAAATAATTTTATTATTAATTGTGTTAATTAAATTAATATTTTAATATTTCTTGTTATTTTAATTACATATTAATATTAATTTAGTTAATATTAAACCAATAAATGCATATAGGTTAGATTATGGAAGATGTATTAAAAATAGATACAAAACAAATTGCAGCCACTGCTGGAGTATCAATAAATATGGCTTTTAAATACAAGGCAGGTTATAGTCTGCCACGGCTCGACAAAGCTATATTATTAGAAGATAAACTTGGCATACCAGCTCGTTTTTGGTTGGAATTAAAAAATAAGAGGAGTAAAAATGTCAAAAGCTAACTTTTCCATGCTCTCAAGTCTCCACACAACGAAAGATATAGCAGAGTTTTTAGGAACAACAAGCAATCATATAGTTTACTATATAAAAGCTGGTTATTTAAAAGCTACAATGGTTAAAAATAGGTATTTAATAACATACAAAGATTATATAAAATTTTGTGATGATTACTACTACCCTGAACAAAGAAACAAACAAAGAGGACAAAAAACACTAACTCAAGAAGCTGTTAATCTTTTAAAGTCTGTTGTAAAAGATTTAGAAGATGACTCTATCACCCTCAAAGAATTTAAAGATAAATATCCAAACATCTATCTATTGCCACATCCAAAAATATATTTAAGATTTAAAAGAGACAAAATGATAAAAGCTGATAGAAGCAAAGGCATAAAAATAAAAGAGTTAGCGAAGAAATATGCTCTATCCATCCCAAGAATAAACAAAATCTTAGAAAAGGAGGTCGGCGAATTTAACTAATTTTATGATTTAATGCAGGTTTAAGTTAAAAAGTATAATTTTTAAAGGTTTTTTTTAAAGTTTTTGTGATATAATTCTTATTATTAAAACAAAATAGGAGTTTTACTATGGTAATTGATGTTGAAAAACTAAAAGCTAAAAAGAAGAAAAGTAACAAAAGAACCCAAAGTTATACTTTACCAAACGAAGTAATAGAAGCTTTTGATATTTATGTAAAAAAATATAAAGTTAAAAAAGTTGATATTATCGAAGAGCTTTTAAGAAAGTTATTGGTTGAAGAACTAAAAAAAGTTGAGGCAAAGGCGAAATAAATCGCCTTAATCGTTTTTTACGATATGATGCCGACTGACACCTGCATTATATCGTAAAAATAATAAATTTAAAGTTAAATTTAAAGGAAAATATGATGCAGGGAAAAGATTTAAACGATTTAAAACAGCAACTTGATATAGTTTCAGTTGCTGAGATGTATGGAGAACTTAAAAAAACTGGTGCAAACTTTTGTTACAAAGATGATAAAAGCATAGTTATCAATCCAGCTAAACAGATATTTAGTGATTTTAACGGAAATATTACTGGTGGCTCTGTCTTAGATTTGATAGCATACATGGAAAAACTTGAGCTTAAAGATGCTATCAAACGGTTAAAAGAATTAGCTGGAGCAGACACTTACAAAATAGACCCAGCAAAACAACTACAGAGAAAAAAAGAAGCTTCTAAAAGAAAAAATGTTGATTTTCAAAAGTTAGGTTACTACTCTACACTACACTTAAAAGCTATCAAAAATTTTAATTTTGTTCCTGTAACGGTCGTAGATGAAAGCAACAAAGAGAAAGAGCATAGTATTTTGATACCAAACGAGTATCAAAAACTTTTTGAAGCAAACAGCTTCCCAGCAAAGTTTCAAAAAAAGCTTGAGTATCTAACAGATAAGATTTTAGGATTTGATAACTTTTTCAAATGCCCATCGATTATATTAAGAGATGTAACAAACAGAGTTGTAGATATTATCAGCTACAGACCAAACCGACCACAAAACTATGAAGACTGGAGCAATCCAAAATATATCTATAAAAACAGCCATAACCGTGGCAAGGCTTTTTTGTTCCCATTTCAAAAAGAGTTTGAAGCAATAATTAAAAAGCAAGAGAAAGATAGATATTTTATAGTTGGTGAGGGTATCAAAAACGGCTTAAATGCCCTGCTTTACAGCACACCATATCTAACTTTAGAAAGCACAACATATAAGCTAAGCGAAACGATTAAAAACTATATCACAGACCTTATAGACCGTGGATATAGTTTGATAACAATGTTCGATGGGGATGAAGCAGGTAAAAAAGCCTATAACAAATTTGTAGAGGATACAGGTTTAGAAGTGCCAAACTTTTTTGAGTTTGATAGTGGATTAGATTTTGTAGAGTATTTGCAAGGTGGTGCAAAATGAGCAATACAACAATAGAACAAAAATTACAAGCTATCAAACAAAAAGCTTTACAAAATCTAACACCACAAAGCGATTATTATAATCAAGTAAAAGATTATCTCAAGAAGATAGAAGCTATTAGAGAAGAGAATAAAATTCATCACAAAAAAGAAACTGAAACCCTTTTTAATACTTTTCAAAAAGCAAAAGATGATATTTTTAAGTCAGCAAAGAATGACCCAAGTGTAAAAATACATGAAAGACTAAAAGAAGCATATATGGAATATGCTATAAATAATGCAAAGCTTGACAAAATAGGACAAGCAACAATTTTTTATGATGCAGTAAGTGCAATGTATGTTAGAATAAGTCTTTTTTCAGACGGCAAAAACAAAGACAGAATGAGGATAGACCGTTTTAAAGCTGAGACTATAAGAAAATATATCGACTTAGAGTCAAACACTCTTATAAATCAGCTTTTAAAAAGTGATGAAGTTAGCCGTATATTACGACATATTAAGCCTTACATCAAAGTATTTGAGCCTAAAAAATCTAAATTTTTTGGAGATTTTTTCAATACCTATGTTCCAAATGGTTTTTTAGATATAGATGTAGAAAATGTTTTAAATATTGATAAATTTGCTACAGTTACACTTCCACAGCGATACCCAGCTATCAATGCACTACTATCAAATATTGCACCTGTGTTAGAAGAGAGATTATTTTTATTAAACTGGTTATCTACTATCTTAAATACAGCTCAAAAGACAAGAACAGCACCTATTTTAAAAGGTATTCAAAGAACTGGTAAAGGTGTTTTTACAACTAAAATCATCGAATATGCAATGCATGAAAGCAACTGTTTTACTGCGACAAATGCAAATCTTGCCGATAAATTCAACAGCTATCTTGAAGATAAGCTTTTCATTACTTTTGATGAAGTAAAAGGCGATTTTAATAAAGAGAAAGATATTGGCAATAAAGTTAAACAAATCATATCAGAAACTAATATGCAGATAAGAAGTATGCATACTAATCCATATATGATAACTTTGTATGCAAACTGCATATTTTTATTGAACGAAGATTTACCAATCCCCATGGATCAAAGTGATGGAAGACTTACTGTTATAGAGACAAAGTCTCGAAAATTAATAAAAGTGGCTGAAGAAGATTTTGGGATAAAAATCCAAGATTTTATCAAACTTATAGAAAAAGAAAGGGATGAATTTTTAATCCATCTCAAGCTTTGCAAATTTGATAAACAAAAAGCTTCAGGAACTCTTGAGAACAATATTAAAAAAGCTATACAAGATGCAACCAGCACAACTCAAGCTATACTTAAAACAGCCTTTAAAAATAAAGATATAGAAACAATAGAAGAATTGCTTGAAGAAGCTATACAAGATACTGCAGATGATATACTAATAAAAGGAGAAGTTGAAGTTTTAAAAGAGTTAGATGATGGTTCTAAAGCAAAAGTTAAAAAACAAATACAGTTCCCATTTAAAAATAAGGAGATGAAAGAAAACTTCCTTTTGGAACTTCAATCAGGTTTTTTATCAAATACATCTTTAAAATGGTTCAGCATGGTAACAAATATAGAACATATACTCAAGAGTGATTTAAAATTTGGTAACTTTTGGAACTTAGTTTTAAGCCCTGCAGTCATAATCAAACTTAAAAGGTATGAAAACCGATTAATAAATGGGAATATGCAAAAAATAGAAGTTTCAAAAAAAGAAAAATTCAGAACCCTAAATAACTACGAAACAACTGCTGATATAAAAGAATTCTACTTCAATAAAAACAAATACACTCTTGTAGCCTCTAAAACTGCAGTCTTAATGGAACAGTAGGAACACTACTTTCCATTATAGACACGATACAGGAACGGTGTTTTAAATAGTAGGAACACCAAAGGAACACCAAAGGAACACTATAAATACCCACAAAACCGATACTTTACTATTTTACCAATTTTGATGCTAATCTAATTATTTTATTTTGCTTTTTACTTTTTTTACCAAATCCCTATATTACTATGTTTTTACCGTTCCTTTACCGTTCCTTTACCGTTCCTTACTATGTTTTTACCGTTCCTTTACCGTTCCTAATTATCTTTTTAGTATTCCTATAAAAAACTATTAAAAGAGAAGTATTCTTTTAAAGTGTGCCGATTTTTAAAAATGTATCTTGATTTTTCAAACTCAAAAACTCTATACTCTATTTAAAACAATAGAAAGGTTTTTTATATGCAAATAAAAACAACTGCTTACACAATCAATGCTTCAAGCCCTACCGAGGCTTTAAATATACTCTTAGAGCTAAATAGCTTTACAATAGATAGCTTTGCAAAATATATGCAAGTAGATGCATCTACACTCAAAACAGATGCACCTCCCAAATGGGCTATAAACTATCTAAAAGACCAGCTGGAGACAAATCTTATCCATTTAGGATATATATTTAAGGATACAAAAACGGATGGCATACTTAAGCCAATAGAAGATTTAGAAAAAGAGCTATCCGAAATAAAGCTAAATAATGCCATAGATACCCAAATTCCTGCAAGTATCAACAAAGATATAGTAACAGAGCAGGGAGCGATTAAAGTAGCTTATATAGCCAATTTTGAGCGATTATTAAGAGATTTCAAAGAGAATATCGAGAAAAAGTAGCTTTTGATTAAGCAGGGGACTATTAATCCCCATGCTTTGTAGTAGTTTTAGTCTTATTATAATCTCTAACTATCCATATAGCACCACTTATAGCTACGACTATTATAGAAATGAGGGCTATACCCCCTAAAATTTCATTTATCATCATTTTCAACCTCCATATCATTAGTTATATTATTAGCTATTATGGCTATTATACCATAAACAATAATCAAAGAAACAACAGCTATAAAACCGATAGTAACAAACGAATTAACACCTTTTTTAACCATCAATCCTCCAGCACCTCCACCAATCGCTACAATCAAAACCAATATATGATTTAAAAAGGTTTTGTAAAGTTCAAATTTAGCTTTTAAGCCATCAACCATAACCATATTAACTCCTTGAAATGTTTTTACATATATATTATAACCGTTAGTAGCTTAAAACAAAATAAAACTATACATAAAATTATAAAATTATAAAAATACATTAAAACACGATATAACCGTAATTACAATAAAAATATAATTATATAAAACTATACATAAAATTATATATTTCAAAATGCCATACAATAACTAACAGTTAGTAAAAATAATATTTCATTTTGAAATAACCGTTTTATAAGCTATTGTAATATAAAAT
>Ga0256833_1001791_pt1 | contig 15447 bp, 11 predicted proteins | sample 356284metaG_FD_190535 | JGI IMG/M metagenome (GOLD analysis project Ga0256833, IMG submission 190535) | Hydrothermal vent microbial communities from Mid Atlantic Ridge, Atlantic Ocean - 356-284 | ecosystem: Environmental > Aquatic > Marine > Hydrothermal vents | place: Atlantic Ocean: Mid...
AGCTGCGCACCTGCGGTTCATCCAGGTCGATGATCTCGGCTCCTGCGGTGATGAGCTCTTCCATCACCGCCAGCGGCGGTATGCCGACAATGCCGACTCTTCTCCTTCTCTCTTTCATCTCTGCCCGTAATAGTTCACCGCTATCGGCAACGACCTGAAAATAGCAACACTTTTACCGCTGCTCAGGAGTCTTCGCGCAGGAGCAGGACGATGCCCAGGGTACCGATAAGCAGGTGGACGGAAACCGCGGCCACCAGCGGGTTGAGATAGTTGGCCTTGGCCAGGGACTGGAGGGTGCCCCAGATGCCCCAGCAGGCGAACGCCATGCCGCAGCTCACCGGAATGGCCAGGGACAGGTCGCGTCCCCAGCGGCGATAGACCAGCAGCAGCATGGGCAGGCCGAGCAGCAGCAGCGGCAGGCCGAGCATGGTATAGGAGATGCGGCCATAGAACTCGGTCCAGGCCTTGCCGGCCTCCTCGGGCGACTGTTTCCTTTTCGCCTCCCTGTACAGGCCGACCAGGGACAGCTCCAGGGAATGATACTGGGGGACGAAGAAATCGGCCGGTTTTTCAGGGAAACCGAAATCGCGTACCGCGAAGACCTCGGTGGTGTAGTCGCCGTCACCTGTGGCTGTCTGCACCTGTCCCTGATGCAGGGTCCAGATGCCGTCCTTCCAGTTGGCCCGCTGGGCGGCTATCAGCGAACTGAGCTGGTAGTCCTTGTCCCAGGATGAGTAGGAAAAATACCGGAATTCATTCCTGTGGGGATCGGGCCGGGCAAAGGAGTAGAACCCTTCCTGGCCGCGGTAGTAGTAGCGGCCATTGCGAAAGATCCCCAGCGGCACGCGGCCCTTGACCTCCCGGTTCCAGATACGGTTGGTCTCGGCCACGGTCCGGGGCAGCACGAACTGGGACATGGAGAGGAGGAGGATGGTGCAGGCCACGGCAGCGCCGATGATGGGAGCGGTGATCTTCCTGAGCGGGATGCCGCAGGCCTTGAGAGCGATCAGCTCGTTGCTGTGATTGAGCACGCCCAGGGTGACGACACCGGCCAGCAGGATGCAGACCGGCCCCATCTGTTCGAGGATGAAGGGGATGCTGAGAGCAAAGAACCGGATCACCAGGCCCATGGACTTGCCTTTCTCCATGAAGTTGTCGATCTTTTCGAAAAAGTCGATCAACAGGTAGATGGAGATGAAGCCGGCCACGATCATCAGGATGTTCTTGCCGAACTGCTGCAGGATGTAACGGTCGAGAAGTTTCACGAAATCGGGGAGGAAGTTGACGGTTTACGGTTTTTCTTGTCCGCTTACCGCGCATGTAGTACCCTCTGCCTCTGTTTGAGTCAAGTATTGAATGAGGATCGAGATGGATACCCTGCCCCTGGTGCGCTGTGTCGGTGTCACGGCCCCGCAACCGAGCCTCCAGGACAACACCGCTGACCTGGACCGGCTGCGGGCGGCCCTGGTGCATTCCCTGGACCAGGGTCTGGCCACACGCCCGCTGGCCATTCCCTTTGCCGCCATGGGCCCGGTGGCGGCCCGCTTCCGCGAGGCCGGGTTTTCCGGCCTCGCGGTGCTCAATGTTCTTCCCGACCGGCTGGAGCTGGCCGATTTTCTTGCCGCCCCGCCGCCACTTCTGCCGGCCATGGCCCTGGATCTCGGCACCACCCACCTGGAGGCCACCCTCCTGGACCTGCAGACCGGCAGCACCCTGGCCCGGGCCCATACTCCCAACCGCCAGATCGAGTATGGCGCCGATATCCTCACCCGCATCCATTTTGCCGCCACGGGCGGGAAGGGTGAAGCCGGCGGCCTGGCCAGGCTTCAGCAGGCCGTGGTGGAGAGCATCAATAGCCTGGCCGGCGACCTGGCACGCCATGCGGACATCACCCCGCAGGCGATCCGGGCGGTCAGCGTCTCGGGCAATACCACCATGGTCCACCTGCTGCTGGGCCTTGACCCCTACCATATCTGCCGCGAGCCCTATATCCCGCTGGTCAATGCGCCCGACCCGCTGGCCGCCGCCGATATCGGCCTTGCCATCCATCCCCGGGCCCCGGTCTGGGTGCTGCCCAGCACGGGCAGTTATTTCGGCGGCGATCTCATCTCCGGTATCCTGGCCAGCGGTCTGGACCGGATGGAAGAGACCTGCATGCTCATCGACGTGGGCACCAATGCCGAGGTGGTCCTGGGCAACCGGGACTGGCTGATCGCCTGCGCCGGAGCCGCCGGACCGGCACTGGAGGGAGGGGTGGCCCGGATGGGCATGCGGGCCGGGCCGGGCGCCATCGAGCACGTGCGCCTGGACCGGCAGCAGTGGCGGCTCGAATACGCAACCATTGACGATACACCGCCGGCCGGAATCTGCGGCTCCGGGCTCATCGACCTGGTGGCCGAGCTCTACCTGGCACGCATCGTCGATCTGCGCGGCAAGCTGCAGGCCGATGCGGACCAGGGCCCGGCTGCCCGGCGCGAGTTCATCCGTGCCCGGCTGCGGGAAGTGGATGGCGAGCCGGCCTTCATCGTCGCCCCGGCAGCGGAGACGGCCCATGGCCGACCCGTGGTGCTCAGCCAGGTGGACCTGGATGCCATGATGCGCTCCAAGGCCGCCATGTACGCCATTCTCACCACCCTGACCGGCCAGGTGGGGGTGGCATTCTCCGATCTTGCCGCCATCTTTGTCGCCGGCGCCTTCGGCAGGCACATCGACCCGCGCCAGGCCATCGTTCTCGGTATGCTGCCGGACCTGCCGCTGTCCACCTACCGTCCCCTGGGCAACAGTTCGCTCAAGGGCGCGGAGCTGATCCTGCTCGACGAGGAGGCGCGCCGCCGCAGCGGTGAGATCGGCCGGCGGATCACCTATATCGAGCTGAACGTGAACCAGGAATTCATGATCCGTTTTTCCGGCTCCCGGTTCATCCCCCATACCGATCCCGCACTTTTTCCCTCTGTACCGGTATTTGGTAACGGGCGGCGGGCCGGGAAAGCCTGACTTGCAATTCCTGCCGCCGCTATGGTATAGTCGCCTATCCTGTGGTTCGGATCCATGTCGATCCGGACGGGTGCAGGAAGGAAACTATCTGCCATGAAGAATCCGTCAGCAGAAACATCCCGGGTGCACGCCGCAGACCTGCAGACAGGCGTCGCCCGCCAGGTTGCCGTTCTCGGCTGATAGACACACATGCCACTGTGGATCGCTTGTCAGAGCGACGACAGTGGTTTTTTTTTGCACAGCGCAAACGATTATGTTGAAACGACTGGAAAAGATCGGCGATACCGTCACCAGGAGCGCGAGCAAGAACTCGGCCCAGACACGGTTGCACGGCCTGCTGGAGATGTTCGAGCGCAGCGACGAGGTCCTCATCGTCATCATCGCCGATCCTGATGCCCTGGCCAGTGCCATGGCCATGAAGCGGCTGCTCAGCTACAAGGTGGCGAGTGTCACCATCGGCTATCCCAACGAGATCAGGCGGCTGAACAATATCACCATGGTGGAACGGCTCAAGATCCCCATCGAGCGTCTCCATACCCTGCCGGTCAAGGAGTATAGCAAGCGGGTCCTGCTCGATTCCCAGCCCACGCACCACTCCTGTTTCGAGAAACTGCAGTTTGACGTGGTGATCGACCACCATCCGGTCACCGAGGGCTGGGATGCCGGTTTTATCGATATCCGGCCCGACTACGGTGCTGTCTCCTCGATGATGGTCGAGTACCTGCGGGCCGCGGGCATCAGGCCGTCGGTGGCCCTGGCAACGGCCCTGTTCTACGGCATCAAGGTGGACACCCAGGATTTCGAGAAAAAGAACATGCAGCTGGCTGACGGCATCTCGTTCCGCTACGTGTTCAACATCGCCAACCGCAACCTGGTGCGCAAGTTCGAGCTCACCGAGCTGCGCCGTTCCGAGTTGAAATATTTCAAGATCGCCCTCAACGAGGTTCGTTCCAGCAAGGGGCGGGCCTATGTCCACCTGGGCCGGGTGGGCACTCCGGACATCCAGGTGATCATAGCCGATTTTTTCAACCACGTGGATAAGTTCGACTGGGTGATCGTTTCCGGTATCCATGGTGAGAAACTGGTGGTCATCTTCCGCTGTGATGGCTATCGCAAGAATGCCGGCAAACTGGCCCAGAAGACCTTTGGCGAGTATGGTCCTGCCGGCGGTCACAAGGAGGCGGCCCGGGCCGAGGTGCCGCTCAAGAATATACCCCTTCGGGAAAACCAGGAGTTCACCACCCGCTCGCTGATGCGGATCGCCACCCGCCACATGAAATGACACCGTAAGCGCTCACAGGTTGGACCTACTATAAGGCACCGCATCTTTGCACGGGCGTGCCTGCCCGCATAGATAGGCTATCGGAGTCTCCCTGCGGTCGCTTACCTGCGGTCAGGCACGCCTGCACAAATCTGCGGCCCCTGAGAGCGCTTACTCCATTGTGGTCGAAAAAAAACGGTGGTTGGTTATCCCGTGAGGGGGTACATGACACCTCCTGCCCGGTGCGGTCCGGCTGCGTCGTTTCCTGTTCCTGCTGATGCAGATATATGTTGCGTGGCCGGGGTATTATGCAATAGTATAGGTGTCCGGCTATACGTTTCTTCAGCAGGAAGGTGTCCGTATGCTCAAACCCTCCACTCTGGCCATGATCCTGGCCGGCGGCCGGGTCGATGAACTGGGGGTGCTCACCCATTATCGGCCCAAATCCGCGGTTCCCTTTGGCGGTTTTGCCCGGGTAATAGACTTTCCCCTCACCAACCTGATGCTCTCCGGTATCGAGCTTATAGCCATTCTCAGCCAGTACCGTTCCTATTCCCTGATCAACCATATCGGCACCGGCGCGGCCTGGGACATGATCGGCCGCTACCGGGGGATCTCCATTCTGCCGCCCTTCAAGGACTACGAGAGTCCGCACTGGTACCGCGGCTCGGCCGATGCCGTCTACCAGAATCTCGACTTTGTCCGCTACCACGATCCCGAGGAGATCCTGGTTCTTTCCGGCGACCATGTCTATTCCATGGATTACCGGAAGATGATCCGCTATCACAATGAGCAGAACGCGGACCTCACCGCCGCCTTTCTCGAGGTGGCGCCAGAGGAGGCCTCCCGCTTCGGGGTCGCCGAGATTGCCGACGATTTTCCCGAGGGTGGCAGGCTGATCTCCTACGAGGAGAAACCGGAGAGGCCCAGGGGGAGATGGGCCTCGCTGACCGTGCTCTGTTTCCGGCCCGCCGTGCTCTACGAGATGCTGCGGCTCAACCAGGAGGGCGATTCCTACGAGTTCGGCCGCGATATCATTCCCATGATGATGGAGCGGCGTCTCAACGTCCATGGCTACAAGTTCCATGGCTACTGGGGATACACGAGGACGGTGGACGAGTACTGGCAGACCTCCATGGATCTTCTTGGTCCGGATCCGAAGATCGACATGGAGAAATGGGGACTGCGAACCAACCTGGAACACCGCAACATCCGTGACTGCCAGCCCATGAAGATCGGCGGTCACGGCGTGCTCGACAACTCCATGGCCTACAACGGCTGCATCATTGACGGCACGGTGCGCAATTCGATCCTTTTTCCCGGGGTCCGGGTGGAGCGCGGCGCCGAGATCGTGGATTCCATCCTCTTCTTCAATAACCATGTGCGCGAGAATGCCCGCCTCTGCCGCGTGGTGAGCGACGTCAATACCGATTTCGGCAAGGAGTGCCGGGTGGGGGTGCCCGGGGTGGATACCCCCGGCAACGTCACCGTCATCGGCTGGAACAACCGGGTGCCCGACGCCATGGTCATCGGCAGCGGCTGCACCGTCTACCCGCGCCTCGCCGCTGACAGGTGGCCGGAAAACCATATGGTGGATCAGGAGGTGCTGAAATGAGACCAGGTACCGACGCTCTCGTTCTCCTGCTGGCCGGCGGTATCGGCAGCCGTCTCAATATCCTGGTCGGCCACCGGGCCAAGCCGGCGGTTCCTTTTGGCGGCATCTACCGGATCATCGATTTCAGCCTGTCCAATGTCATGAATTCCGGCCTCACCAGGGTCGGGGTCCTGACGCAGTACAAGCCGCTCTCCCTCATGCGCCACATCGGCACCGGCGAGGCCTGGGACTTCACCGGCCGGACCCGCGGGGTCAAGATCCTGCCGCCGCGCACCGGCGAGAAGGACTCCGACTGGTACCAGGGCACGGCGGACGCCATCCGCCAGAATATTGATTTCATCCAGGCCAATCCCTCCGGGCAGGTGCTGATCCTCTCCGGAGATCATATCTACCAGATGGATTTTGCCGCCATGCTGGAGTACCACCGGCACAAGAAGGCCGATATCACCATCGGCATGATGGTGGTGCCCAAAAGCGAGATCCACCAGTTCGGCGCCGGCATCGTCGATACTGAGAACCGGATCATCGACTGGGAGGAGAAACCCGAGGTGCCGCGCACCAACCTGGCCTCCATGGGGATCTATGTCTTTGATACCGACTATCTCCTCAGGACTCTGGGCCGGGACAAGCGGGAGATCGACTTCGGCATGCACATCGTGCCCCGGGCCATCGGCAGCGACCGGGTCTTTGCCTATCCCTTTTACGGGTACTGGCGGGATGTGGGCACCATCCAGTCCTACTGGGAGACCAATATGGACCTGATCCCCGAAGACTCCGGCATTTCCCCCGAGGAGTGGGGCATCCGGCCCAACCCCGAGGCCGAGGGAAGGCCCATGGACCGGGCGCCTGCCCGGTTCATCAGCGGCTGCCAGGTCCGTTCCTCCATGATCTCCGCCGGCAGCGTCATCGAGGGCACGGTGATCAATTCCGTGCTCTCCCCGGGAGTTCAGGTTAAAAAGGGCGCCGTGGTCAGGGATGCCGTCATCTTCGAGGATTCGGTGATCGGCGAGGGAGCCGTGGTGGACCTGGCGATCTGTGATAAACGGGTACAGGTGGGTGCCAGGGCCATTGTCGGACATGGCGAGGACAGGGATCGCCCCAACAGCCGGTATCCCAAGCATCTCTATACCGGTATCACCCTGATCGGCAAGGAGGCCGTGGTCCCCGAGAAGATCCGCATCGGCCGTAACTGTATCGTCCGCCCCAACTGCCGGCCTGAAGATTTTGCCGGCCGTGAGGTGCTCGCCAGCGGTGAGAGCATCCTCGAGAAGTGAGGACGGGGATAGCCCCGGGCATACCTTGGCGCAGGTGCAAAAATAGCCGTACAAGTCCAGCAGCACGTCATCCGGAGTCTGCGCTTACCTGCACGCGCTCGCGGCCGGCCCTGCAGCTGCCGTACTGCTTAAAAATCCGGGGACAAAAATCCATTGCTTTCCTGGACGATTCGGGTAATATTTGCGCCGCAAATGCCAAGAGCACTGCTCCCGTAGCTCAGTAGGATAGAGCACAGGATTCCTAATCCTGGTGCCGCAGGTTCGAATCCTGCCGGGAGCACCACCAATCCTTGTGATACCGGCCACCTTCCCGCGTACCGAGTAGCGTTCCTCCCTGAAACGGCTCAGCCGTTTTTCCTCCCTCGTCGTAAGGGTTCTTTGCCATCGAAACCATCCGCAAAGAGGATGCCGTTTTTCAGAAGGCCCTGTCCAATGAATCCTCATGACATGGCATTGCAAAATGATCCTGCTTCACGGCATCTGCCTTTTCCCTTACCCCAGGCACTTCTGCAGTAAGCCTGGCTGCATGCGGTCAACTTTTCCCGCCTCTTGGCGGTGTTGTTCAGGAGCAGTTCCTTTGTTAGTAATGACCTTGGGAGGCAATATCATATGATATGATATCAACCGGCATGATATGTTGGCTCGTTTCAGGGGGAGCAGGTTCCGGCCGTGATTTTCTATAAAAATTCTGCTATTCCTAGCCGTTGCCGATGCAGTGAGCTGTTACGAATTTTTTCGTTCTCGCTGTTGTGTCATCTGATATGATATGATATCAGGTAATATTATATGGAACGATATCGTATGGGGTGATTTCATGGCAATAATCCTTTTTGGAGGTGAAAAGGGAGGGACCGGCAAGACAACCCTGGCGACCAACATGGCCGCCATGCTGGCCCTGGAGGGCCGGGACGTGTTGCTCATTGACACGGACCGGCAGGGAACGGCCTCTTTCTGGGCAACGGTGCGCGAGGAGACCGAGGTGGAGCCGCGGGTGGCCTGTGTCCAGAAGTTCGGCAGGGGCCTGGCAACCCAGATCCTCGACCTGGCCGACCGTTACGATGAGGTGATCATCGATGCCGGCGGCAGGGACTCCATGGAGCTGCGGTACGCCCTGGGAGTCTGCGACCGGGCATACCTGCCGGTGCAGCCGTTTCAGTTTGACATCTGGACTATCGGTCAGATGGATGAGCTGGTGGAAATGGCCGGAGCCATCAATGAGGACCTGCAGGCCTTCATCGTGCTCAATCGGGTGTCGACAAATCCTTCCGTGCGGGAGGACCAGGAGACCCGTGAGTTCTTCCGGGAACAGGGGTTTGCACACCTGGGCCTGATCGATGCGGTGCTCCGGGACCGGATCGCCCTGCGCAAATCGTCGCGGGACGGATTGTCGGTGGTGGAATGGAGGCGGGACAGAAAGGCGGTCTCCGAAATGCGTCAACTCTACAGCGAGGTCTATGGTGGCTGAGAAAAAAAAAGCCCGGCTCCGTTCAACACCGGCCATAAGAAAAAAGGCTGACCTGGATGCCTTTGCCGCGGGAGCCGGCAGGGCTGCAAAAAAGGATGCGCTTCTGCCGTGGGAGGAGCCCCATGTGAGGGAAGATGTCAAGAAGAGTATTCCCTTGCGGCTGCCGGAGACCCTGTACCTGAAACTCAAGTACATTGCTGATCACACTCCCTACAGCATGAACTCCTTTATCCTGGAACGCCTCGAGCAGGTCATTGAGGAAGAGATCAGCAGGATGACCTGAGCGGCTCTCTGCACGGCGGCCGGGAGGAAAAGGTTTCAAACAGGTGCATTCGTGGTAGAATGACCTGCAGGGAGCATCTTTCAGGCAGTGACAGGGATACGGGTATGCAATCAGAACAGCAGGTGACCATTACGTTTCTGCCCGGCGGGCAGCAGGTGCGGGTTCCGGCCGGAAGTTCGATTCTCGAAGCTGCGCAGCAGGCCGGGATTCATATCAATGCCTCCTGCGGCGGCACCGGTGTCTGTGGCAAGTGCAGGGTCATTCTCGAGCAGGGTGCGGTCAGTGGCGGCACCTCGGAAAAGATCACTCCCGGAGAGTTTGCCACCGGTGTGCGCCAGGCCTGTACCGCCCTGGTCAGGGAGGATGTGGTTGTCCGCATTCCTGAGTCCTCGGCCATGGGCAAGGGCGGCCTGACCACCACCATACCGAAGAGGCACCGGGCCACGGCGCTCTGTTTCGATGTCAGCGAACTCCGTGAGGCCGGGATCTTCAAGCCGCCGGTGGAGAAATATTTTCTCGAACTCTCCCGGCCCGGCCCGTCCGACAACCTGGCAGACGCCTCGCGCCTGATCAACGGTCTGCGCGATCAGTATGGACAGCGGCACCTGACCATGAGTCTGCCCGTGCTCCGCAAACTGCGCAGGGTCCTGCGCGAGGAGGATTTCCGGGTCACGGTGACCCTGTCCCGACCTGTCATTGAACCGGGCAAGACCCTGGTCGCCGATGTACAGCCGGGCAACTGGGTGCGGCGCAGTTTCGGCCTTGCCCTGGACATCGGCACCACCACGGTCTACTGCCAGTTGTTCGACATGCACAGTGGCAGGGTACTGGCCGAGGACGGGGCCTACAACCGGCAGGTCAGCTATGGCGAGGACGTGATCTCCCGGGTGATCTTTGCGGAAAAGGAAGAAGGCCTGCAGGTCATGCAGGGAGCGGTGGTGGGAACCATCAATACGGTCATCGGGCGTATCCTCAAGCAGGCGGCCGTCAAACCCGAGGAGATCATCTCCATCACCGTTGCCGGCAACACGGTGATGACCCACCTCTTTGCCGGTATCGAGCCCCATAACATCCGCCGCGCCCCCTATGTGCCGGTGACACGCCTCTATCCGCCCATCCGGGCCACCGACCTCGGCCTCGATCTCTCCACCCATGCCGTGGCCCTGCTCTATCCCTCCATCTCGTCCTGGGTCGGGGGCGACATCGTGGCCGGTGTCATGGGGTCGGGGATGTACCAGACCGACAGGCTTACGCTCTACATCGACATCGGCACCAATGCCGAGATCGTGATCGGCAGCAGGGAATGGCTGGTCTGCGCGGCCTGTTCCGCCGGCCCTGCCTTCGAGGGTGGCGGTATCACCTGCGGCATGCGGGCCGCGGCAGGGGCCATCTCGGACTGCAATCTCCATCCGGAGACCTGGGAACCCATGAACACCACCCTCCAGAAACGGCCGCCGGTGGGCATCTGCGGCTCCGGCCTCCTGAATCTGGTCGCCGGCTTTCTGGAGCACGGGATCATCGACCGGCAGGGCAAGTTTGTCCGTGACTCCTCCTGCGACCGCATCCGCGAGGGCAGGAGCGGCTACGAGTTCGTGGTGGTGTGGCAGGAGGATTCGGGCACGGATCATGACATTGTGCTCACCGAGGTGGACATCGAGAATTTCATCCGCGCCAAGGGTGCCATCTTTGCCGGTGTCCGGACCCTGCTCTCCGAGGTCGGCCTCACGGTGGCTGACCTGGAACAGGTGATCCTGGCCGGGGCCTTTGGCTCCTTCATCGACATTGATTCGGCAATGGGCGTGGGGCTGCTGCCGGAGATGGACACCGACAAGGTGGTCTATGTGGGCAACGGTTCCCTCATGGGGTGCCGGATGAGTGGCCTTTCCAACCATATCCGCCACGATGTGATCCAGGTGGTCAACAGGATGACCAGTTTCGAGCTCTCCGAGGTACCGAGTTTCAAGGACGAGTACATAGGTGCCCTCTTCCTGCCCCACACCGACATGTCGCTTTTTCCGGGCGCGGAGAGGAAATTGCTCCAGGGTGCGGCAGCGGCGGCTGTCTGAGAGGGATGTTTCATCGACGATTCGGCAGGACCGGCCTGCGGATGCCTGTTTTCTCCGCCGGCTTCATGCGCAGCATGCAGTCGTGGCAGGATGTGGCGGCGGAGGAGATCTCCGCCCGGAGCCAGGAAAACCTGGCCGCGGTGGTCAGGCGTGCCCTGGAGCTGGGGATCACGCACCTGGAGACCGCGCGCGGCTATGGCAGCTCGGAGCGGCAGCTCGGCCTGGTTCTGCGCAGACTGCGGCGGCAGGATTTCATCCTCCAGACCAAGGTCGGGCCCGAGGACGACCCGGAGCGTTTCACGGCAAATGTGCGGGACTCCCTGGCCCGGCTGGGCGTTGACCACGTGGATCTCCTCGCCATCCACGGCATCAACGATTTCCGCTCCCTCTGGCAGGTCTGTCGTCCGGAGGGGTGCCTGGCCGCGGCCCGGCGTCTGCAGCGTCAGGGCCGGGTGGGCTGGGTGGGATTCTCCGGCCATGGCGCCACCGAGGTGATCCTGGCGGCCCTTGATCACCGGCAGGAGGATGGTTTCGACTATGTGAACCTGCACTGGTACACCATTTTTCAGTGCCATACGCCGGCCCTGGAGATGGCGCGTTCCAGGGACATGGGCGTCTTCATTATCAGCCCCACGGACAAGGGCGGCATGCTGCAGAACCCCCCGCACAGGTTGCGGCGGCTGAGCCGCCCCCTGTCTCCCCTGCAGTTCAACGACCTTTTCTGCCTGCTCCGCCCGGAGATCCATACCATCAGCATCGGCGCTGCCGGACCGGCAGATTTCGATGAACATGTGGCCGCCCTGGCCTTTCTGGACCGTCCGGAGCTGGTGAGGGAGATATATGGCCGCTGGCAGCGGGCCATGGAGGAGGCCACCGGCAGGCCGGATCCGGACCACCCGTGGTCATGCCTTCCGCCCTGGGAGAGGACGCCCGGTTATATCAACCTGCCCATGATCCTCTGGCTGGACAACCTGGCCCGCGGCTGGGGCCTGCTGGAGTATGCGCGACAGCGCTATGCGAAGCTTGGCAGGGATATGCCCTGGGTGCCGGGCAATAACGCTGCCGATGCCGGTCGCTATAATCTGGAAGCTATTGCCGAGGCCGCTGGTATGGAGGTCGATGACCTTGTCCGTCGTCTGCAGGAGGCGCACCGGTTGCTTGCCGGGCCGGATGGAGAATAGGCGCTTTCTCCTGACGAAGGTAGCCCTCACGGGATAACCAGCCACCGGATTTTTCGACCACAATGCTGTGAGCGCTTACTGACGAAGTCGTGCCACCTCCTGCCGAACCCTCTCCCGCTCTTTTGCCGAGAGCCGGCCCATCACCCGCTGCAGCAGTTCGGCGGCGTTGGGATAGTCCTGGGCCGCCGCCAGGGTCAGCCAGGCAGCGGCACGGACCGGGTCATGCCGGACGCCGTCACCGTTCAGGTAGAGGCGGCCGAGGAAGAACTGGGCCATGGGCCAGTCCTGCAGGGCAGCCCTTTTGTAGAGCGACATGGCCCGCTTCACGTCCCTGCGCACACCGACCCCGAACTCGTACTTCATTCCCAGGGTAAAGCAGGCCCCGGCCACCCCCTGGTCAGCGGCCCTTGTGTACCAGTGGATGGCTCTGGCCATGTTCCGTTCGATCCCGTCCCCCAGGTCATACCTGAGCGCAAGACTGTACTGGGCCTCGCCGTCCCCCTGGCGTGCCAGTTGCCGGATGGTTTCGAGCAGGGTGGTGTCGCTGCTGCCGGCGGCAAGCGTCGAGACCGACAGGAGGAAGAGAAGGAGGAAGGTGATTTTTCGCATGCGAAAAGTCATGTCATGGCCTGAGCAGGTCCATGAGCTCGTTCAGCCGCTTGCGGTCGGCAAGAAGCTGTTGCAGGTGCCGGACTGTTTCTTCGAGCCGGTCGGCCTTCAACCGGACGTGCAGGGTCAGCTCCTGCCGGTCCATCCTGGCGGGAACGGTGATGTTGAAATCGCGCCTGGATGCCTTGGCGCCGAAGAAGTTCTTCCGCAGGTCGCCCACCTGCTCATCCAGGCTGGCCTTGCGCTGTGCCAGTTGTCCGCTGTCCAGCTCCTGCAGTGCCCGGATGAAGGCGGAGCCGGGGCTGCGGCTCTTGCGTGCCCGGTCAATGGCACGGCGCACGTTGCGGCTTTCAATGGCAGCGGCGAGCGATGGATCCATGGCCGACAGCAGTCTGACGATCTGGAGGAGCTGGGGCCGGGTGGGTGCAAGGGGCCTGATCACCTCCAGGTAGAGGCGATCCCGGTCGGCCGGGTTCCTGATCGGGGCCAGGATCTCGGCGACAACGGTGAAGGAGAGCCGCTCGTCGATCAGGTCGGTGATGATCTCGGCTGATTCTCCCCGTTCCCTGATCAGGTTCACTTTGCGGTACTTGTGGATGGTGGACTGGGAGACCTTCTGGCCCGGTCGGCCGATGCCGAGGCTGGGGCCGAACCGTTCCGCCAGTTCCTGGTTGTTCAGCCCCATCTCCCTGGCAGCGGATTCAAGGAAGTTGCCGATCTCCACCGGATTGAGGTTCCGGCGGCGGGTGTTCTCGGCAAGGGAGATATTGTACAGGTCCTCGGTGGTGAAGTCGTTCTCGTGGTAGACCTTGGCCTCGACCCACTGCCAGTCCAGCCGTTTGATGGCCTGGAAGCGGCGGAATCCGCACAGGATCTTGTAGCGGCCATCGCTCTTCTGCAGCAGGACCAGCGGGTGGAGCAGGCCGTTGGCGGCAATGGAGGCAGACAGCTCCTCCAGGTAGGCCTCGCGCAGCATGTCGGCGTAGCGTTCTTCCTCCTGGATGCGGAAGATAAAGCTGGTGTCCCGGCCGTCGATGGTGTCGATATTGGCCATCTCCACGCGGCGCACCAGGGACATGGTGCTGGCAAAGGGCTGCAGGGCGCGAACAAGCCTGGAGGCCGTCTGCCCGGCCTGTTCCGGGCTGCGGACCAGGTCCGGGGCCAGGGTGATGAGCAGGGAGCGGACCGTGGGATCATGGAATTCGGGAAATCTGTCCTTGCGCCTGAAGAGCTGGTTCAGGCTCTGTGGTTCGCGGCCGCAGAGGTCGGAGGCGGTATCGGCGACCATGGTTTTCAGGCCCTGGTCTTCCACGGCCACACGTATCCGGGAGAGGAGGGAGGGAGAGAGTGTAGGGCGGTGCGGTCGTTCCGGGTTGCCGCGTTCCCCCTGGCCGTAGCCGAAGACCAGTGTCTTTTCCGGCACCCGCTCAGAGGCCTGCAGGACCAGGACCAGGGGCAGAAGCTCGTTGCCGCTGATCTCTTTCTTGAACGTGCCGATGGTACCGAGGAACGCGTCGGCCACCTTTTTTCGTCTCATTATGGCACCGGTGTCGGCCAGGTCGAGGAGTGCGGCCTTGTACCTGGTGTTGATCAGGGCGTATCCCTGCAGGCCGCCGGCCAGGACCCGGCCGAGCTCGGCGATGTGGCACGGCGACGGTCCCGGCTCGCCGGGGTGGCCGCGGGGGATGACGAGCAGGATATTGGTGCTGCCCAGGATCTTTTCCAGGCTCGGGTGGGGTTCAGTCTGCATCATCTGTCACCTGCGGCATGGAGTGAGCCGTTGCCAGGATCCTGTCATCGACGCCGTGTTCCGCTGCCCGGATGATCATGTCCGCGATCCGGCCGCCGCTGGAGGGTACCGAGTCACGGCCAAGGATCAGGCGGATGACCTCGGCGGCGGATACCCGCTCCGCCGGTGCGGCAGGGAGGAGCTGCTCCTCGCCGTTGTCGCCGATCCTGTTCAGCAGGCCGCCCCGGACCAGAAGGCTGGAGATCTTTTCCAGATCACTGGGTTTTTCGCAGGGCAGGGCGTCGGCCAGCTCTTCCAGGTCCGTGGGCCTGCGGCGGTCGAAGTTGCGGTATACGGCAAGAAGAACATCAAAGGCGAGCTGCAGCCGGCGTCGCGGAGTGGCGCTGGTGCCGGGGAGATGGTAGTGGTTGCGGTGCTGGAGGGCATAGGCCAGGGTGGCGCCGGTGAGAATGAAGGTCCAGCCGAGGTGCAGCCATATCAGGAACAGCGGAACCGTGGCAAAGGAGCCGTAGATGGCATTGTAGTTGGCCACCCCCACCTGGAGCACCACGTAGATCTTGAGGACGACGAACCAGGTGAAGGCGGCAAAGACGGCGCCGCCGAAGGCCGCCGAGGTGCGGACCCGGACCGCGGGAAAGAAGAGGTACATCAGCATCAGGGTCAGGACGACGAAGAGAAAGGGGATGAGCTTGAGCAGCATGCGGATCAGCCAGAGCGACGGGATGACCGCGGAGATATACCCCATCATCTTCGGGCTCTCAAGGATGGCGTCGCCGGCCAGGGCCACGTTGATGGAGATGGGCAGGAGGATCAGCAGGGCCAGGTAGTCCATGACCTTGCGGAACAGGGACCGTCCCCGGTCCGTGTGCCAGATGGCGTTCATGGCGCTCTCCACCGTGCTGAGCACCAGGATGATGACGATGAGCAGGCCGATGATGCCGAAGGCGCC
>Ga0256833_1001792_pt1 | contig 15444 bp, 14 predicted proteins | sample 356284metaG_FD_190535 | JGI IMG/M metagenome (GOLD analysis project Ga0256833, IMG submission 190535) | Hydrothermal vent microbial communities from Mid Atlantic Ridge, Atlantic Ocean - 356-284 | ecosystem: Environmental > Aquatic > Marine > Hydrothermal vents | place: Atlantic Ocean: Mid...
GGATGCTCATAAAAATGTTCAAGTAATTAAAGTTTTAAATGAGATAGGTGATATTGCAAGAGATTATACAATTACTTTTCTTTTTGAAGATGATGCTCCAAAGAGCGTTGAAGCTGTATATTTAAAACTATATGCCCTCTCTCTTGGTAAAGCTAAGCTTAGAAGTATTAATTTAAATGGAGCTTTTGGAGTTTTGAGTAATGTTGCTTGGGTTGGTAGAGTGCCATATGAGCTTGAGTATTTAAGAGAGAATGAGATTGAGATGAAGCTAAAAGGGACATTCCCTAATATTGATAGTGTAGATAAATTCCCAAGATACTTGCAACATATTATCCCTGCTGATAATACAAGGATCTTAGATGCAAGTAAGGTTAGAATGGGGGCTCAACTTGCAGCTGGAACTACTGTAATGCCAGGTGCTAGTTATATTAACTTTAATGCTGGAACTTTAGGACCTGTGATGGTAGAGGGTAGAATTAGCTCATCTGCGATTGTTGGAAGTGGAAGTGATGTTGGTGGAGGTGCAAGTATTCTTGGAGTGCTTAGTGGAACAGATGGTAACCCAATTAGCATTGGTGAGAATACTCTGCTTGGTGCAAACTCTGTAACTGGGCTTCCTGTTGGCGATGGGTGTATTGTAGATGCTGGTGTTACAATTTTGGCTGGAACTAAGATTCATATAAAACCAGAGCAGTTGGCTAAAATTAAAGAGGCAAATCCAGATGCTAAGTTAGAGGATAAAGAGTATTTTAAAGGTGCCCAACTTGCCAACCTAAATGGTATTCACTATCGCCAAGATTCAACAACAGGGGAGATAGTTGCAAGAAGAAGCACAAGAGAAGTTAAATTAAACGAAGAGTTACATTAATGGCACTTAAAAGTGAAGAGATAGAGAAGAAGGTTATTCTTTTTAAACTTCTTCTAAGAGAGGGGGATGAGAGTGTGCAAGAGGCTCTTGAAGCTCTTGCTGATACAAAGATGGCAACATTAGATGAGCTTAAAAAATTATATAAAGAGCTTCAAGATGATGGGTATATAACTAAAGATGGCACCTTAACGGTTACTGGTAATGTAGAGGCACAAAAGGCAAAAAAGGAGTTTACACTTGAGAGTTGATAAGTGGCTTAGCAGCGTAAATGTAGTAAAGCGAAGAACTGTTGCTCAAGATATGGTTAAGAGTGGTGTAGTATTTGTAAACGGTATAAAAGCAAAGCCATCTAAAGAGGTAAATGTGGGGGACAAGATAACAATAGAGTATTTAAAAGGTGCAAAGAGTTTTGAAGTTTTGCAAATACCAACAACTAAAACAATTCCTAAGAGTGCTAAAGAGGAGTATGTTAAGGAATTGTAAATTTTGAATTTGTAGGATTACTTTAATTTTTTTATTTTTTGGATGTGAGACTTTAGTCTCACCCAGAGATAGCAAAGCTTTTAAAGGTAGAATTATCTTTGAAGAGTATTTATTTTTGGTAAGGCTGAAGCCTTACATCCTGTAATTACTTGACTTGGAACATTTTAGTCTATAACAAGTGAGATGTTTCGAAAAAAGGCTTTGTCTATTAAGTTTTTGGTTTTGAGCTTTAAAAAAGGAGAGAGAGTGAGCAAAGAGATGTTTGAGAAGTTATTTAAAAATGAGTTGAGCGAAGATGAGGCAAGAGATTTTTTAATATCTTTGTATGAGAAGGGTGAGAGTAGCGAAGATATAGCAAATGCAGCAGATGTAATGAGGGAGTTTAGTGTTAAGTTGCCAGTTGGAGAGGAACTTAGAGATGAGTTAATCGATATTGTAGGAACAGGTGGTGATAAGAGTGGTAGTTTTAATATCTCTACAACTACATCTTTGCTTTTGGCTGCTGCTGGAGCAAAGGTGGCAAAGCATGGAAATAGAAGTATTACAAGTAGGTCTGGTTCTGCTGATGTTTTGGAAGAGCTTGGCGTAAACCTTAATTTAAGTGTTGAGCAGCAAATTAAGATGATTGAAGAGCTTGGTTTTGCATTTATATTTGCAATGAATCATCACCCTGCTATGAGACATATTATGCCAATTAGAAAATCTATAGAGCATAGAACTATATTTAATATATTGGGTCCTTTAACTAACCCAGCAGGGGCTAGAAAGTATCTTTTGGGAGTATTTAGCCCAAAATTTATAGATGTAATTGCTAATGCATTAGTTGAGCTAGATGCTAAGAGAGCTTTTGTTGTAAGTAGCCAAGATGGGATGGATGAGATATCAATTTCGAGTTTAACAGATTTTGCATTTGTAGAGAGTAAAAAAGTTACACGAGGAATTATTAACCCAACAGCATTTGGTTTTAAAATGGCATCTAAAGAGGAGATTTTGGGTGGAGATGCAAAAGAGAATGCTAAGATAACAAGAGGGGTTTTAAGTGGCGAAATTAAGGGTGCAAAGAGAGATGTTGTGATGCTTAATGGAGCATTTGGATTGTTTATAGAGGGTAAAGCTAGAGATATTCAAGAGGGTATAGATATTTTAGAGTATGTTATTAATAGCCAACAAGCAATCAAACATTTGGAGAAGATTATTGAAGTCTCAAATTCTATCTAAAAGTTTGAGTTTAAATGAGCTTGAGAGCTTTGCTAAAGAGTTGATAGAGGTATTGCCAAATAGTGCAGTTGTAGTGTTAAATGGCAACTTGGCAGCTGGAAAGACAACGCTTGTTGCTAAAATTGCTAATATTTTAGGGGTCAAGAGTGCTACTTCGCCAACATTCTCACTGCAGCAGATTTATGGAGACAGGGTTTTTCATTATGACTTTTATAGAGTAGATTTTGAAGAGATTGTAAACTTAGGTTTGTTAGAAGAGTTTGAAAAAGAGGGTTTGCACTTTGTAGAGTGGGCTAATAGTGATTTACAAGAGCTTTTAATAGAGGCTGGTTTTAGAGTATATAGTATAGATATTAATGTGGTAGATGAGAGTTTACGAGAGTATATATTAAAGGTTTTAAATGCATAAGTTAGAGGCACTTAATTTAACAAAATTAATTGGAAAAAAAGTTATTGTAGAAGATGTATCTTTATTTGTAGAGAGTAGCGAAGTTGTAGGGCTTTTAGGACCAAATGGGGCTGGTAAGACAACAACTTTTTATATGATATGTGGAATTGTTGAAGTAAGTGGGGGAAAGGTGTTAATTGATGGATTAGATGTAACAAATTTGCCACTTAGTAAAAGAGTAGAGTATGGAATTGGATATTTGCCACAAGAGTCTAGTATATTTGGTGATTTGAGTGTAGAGGATAATTTATATATTGCAGCAGAGGCTGGTTTATTAAAAAAAGATGAGCAAAAAGTAAGAGTGGAAGAGATGTTACAAGCTTTAAATATAGAGCCAATTCGTAAACGGCTTGGTGTAAAGTTAAGTGGTGGGGAGCGTCGCCGTTGTGAAATTGCAAGAGCTTTAATTAATAGACCAAAATTTTTACTATTGGATGAACCGTTTGCGGGGGTAGATCCAATAGCAGTTAGCGATATTCAAAAGGTAATAAAGCAGTTAGCCAATATGGATATTGGAATATTAATAACTGATCATAATGTAAGAGAGACTTTAAGCATTTGTAGTAGGGCTTATGTTTTAGAGAGTGGAAGATTAATTGCAAGTGGAAGTGCCCAAGAGATAGCCGAAGATGAGGTTGTTCGTAAACACTATTTGGGTGAAGATTTTAAATTTTAGGAAAATAGGATGCTTTTAAAACTAGAGAAGATTACAGATAAAATTATAGATTTTGTTGGGTTAATTACGGCTGTTTTGCTTGTTTTGATGATTTTGAATGTTGCTTATGATGTTTTTATGAGGTATCTATTTCATGATAGCTCTATTGCTATGCAGGAGTTAGAGTGGCATGAGTTTGCTGTGATAATGTTGTATGGAACTGGATATGCTTTGCGACATAATGCTCATGTGAGGGTTGATTTTTTATATGATAACTTTAGCCCTAAAAAGAAGGCTTGGATTAATATATTGGGGGTTATCTTTTTTCTTTTGCCACTTGCTGTTTTGGTAATCTATAGCTCTTATAGTTTTGTAATGGATGCTTATACATCTAATGAGATTAGTCAAGACCCTGGGGGATTGCCATATAGGTGGATTATCAAGGCTCAAATTCCATTTGCTTTTATATTTTTAATCTTTTGTGCAATTAATTTTATGTTGCATAATATTAATGTTTTAAGAGGGATTGAGGAGTTTCAATTAGAAGAGGGAGAGCAGATATGATTGGTATTGTAATGTTTGGTGCAGCACTTTTAATGTTGATAATTGGTTTTCCTGTTGCTTTTACTTTTGGGGCTGTTGCAATATATTTTGGACTAGCAGCTGCATATATAGAGATAGTTCCAGATGGTGGAACATATATGGAGTGGTGGGAAGAGTTTTTAAGTATGTTTTCTATGATGCCATTTAGAATTGAATCTATTATGGAGAATAAGATATTGATGGCTGTTCCCCTGTTTATATTTATGGGTATAGTTTTGCAAAAGAGTCAATTGGCAGAGAAATTATTGATGTCTATGGGAACACTCTTTGGTAAGGTTAGAGGAGGGTTGGCTATCTCTACAGTTTTAATTGGTGCCTTGCTTGCTGCTTCTACTGGTGTTGTTGGGGCTAGTGTTGTTGCTATGGGTGTAATTTCTTTACCTATTATGCTTAAAAATAGTTACTCTAAATCTCTTAGTTGTGGTGTTATTTGTGCATCTGGAACACTAGGGCAAATTATTCCTCCATCTATTGTTCTAATTATTTTGGCAGATGTTTTTGGGCTTCCTGTTGGTGATTTATTTAAGGCTGCTGTAATTCCTGGATTGATGCTTGTTGGTGTTTATATAGTTTATATTTTAATAGTATCTTTTTTTAAACAAGATATTGCACCAGCCCTAAAGACAGAGATTGGTGTAGCTTATAGTGCAAGTGTAAAAAAGGCACTATTTGCTATTATTCCACCTCTTTTATTAATTATTTTAGTTCTTGGTTCTATTTTTGCAGGGGTTGCTACACCTACAGAGTCTGCATCACTTGGGGCTTTGGGGGCTATTATTTTAACAGCAATGTATAAGAAGTTAAATTTGACTTTAATAAAAGAGGCATCTTTAGAGACAGTAAAGACAACATCTATGGTTTTTGCTATTTTAGTGGGAGCGACGGCATTTTCTATGGTGTTTACTTATAGTGGAGCAGATGAGATTGTAGAGAAGTTTATGACAACACTTCCTGGAGAGAAGTGGGGCTTCTTGATTTTATCTATGGCTATAATTATGTTTTTGGGATTTTTTATAGATTTTATTGAGATTTCATATATTGTTGTTCCTATTTTATTACCCATCTCTCAATCTATAGGTATTGATCCAGTTTGGTTTGCTATTTTAATTGCTTTAAATTTACAGACTTCATTTTTAACACCACCATTTGGTTTTAGTCTGTTTTATCTTAAAGGTGTAGCTCCACCTGAAGTTAAAACAACAGATATATATAAAGGGGTTATACCTTTTATTATTTTACAAGTTTTAGTTCTTGCATCTATTGTTTTATTTCCTGCGCTTTATGGATTTAAGGTATAATTTCGATAAATATACCTTAAAGGTTAGAGATGAGTAAAAAGCGAGATTTTTTAAGAAAAATAGTTGAAGATGATTTAAAGAGTGGTAAGTATAAAGAGGTGGTAACAAGATTTCCTCCAGAACCTAATGGTTACCCACATATTGGTCATGCTAAATCTATATCTATAAATTTTGGAATTGCTAAAGATTTTAGTGGCAGATGCAATTTAAGAATGGATGATACAAATCCGACAACAGAAGATACAGATTATGTAGAGGCTATAAAAGATGCTGTTGAGTGGCTTGGCTTTAAGTGGAGCGAGGATGTAAAATATACATCTGATTACTTTGAGCAGTTATACACTTGGGCAGTTGAGTTAATTAAGATGGGTAGAGCTTATGTAGATAGCTTAAATGAGGATGAGATAAAAGAGTATAGAGGCACAGTTACAACTCCTGGTAAAAGAAGCAAATATGCCAATAGAAGTGTAGAAGAGAATTTAAAACTGTTTGAGCAGATGAGAGATGGAGTTTTTAGGGATGGTGAACATATTTTAAGAGCTAAGATAGATATGAACTCTCCTAATATGAAGATGAGAGACCCACTGCTTTATCGTATTAGGCAGAATTCTCACCACTTTAGAACAGGCTCTAAGTGGTCTATATATCCAATGTATGATTTTGCACACCCATTATCGGACTATATAGAAGGGATCACTCACTCTTTTTGCACACTGGAGTTTGAGAATAATAGAGAGATATATGATTGGCTGATTGATACACTTAAATTAGAGCCACCAAGACCTTATCAGTATGAGTTTGCAAGATTAAATATTAGCTATACTGTAATGAGCAAAAGAAAGCTTTTAGAGTTGGTAGAGGGTGGTTATGTTAGTGGCTGGGATGACCCGAGGTTGCCTACAATTGCTGCTTATAAAAGAAGAGGATATACACCAGAATCTATTTTAAATTTTTGTGATAGTATTGGTGTATCCAAAGCTAATTCGCTTGTAGATGTTGCGCAGTTAGAGTATGCTATTAGAGATGATTTAAATAAAAAAGTGCCAAGAGTTATGGCAGTATTAAATCCTTTAAAAGTTGTTATAGAAAATTATGAAGGTTCAGAAGAGATAGAGGCATCTTATTATCCACACGATGTTCCAAAAGAGGGTAGTAGGGTGTTGCCATTTGCTAAAGAGATATATATTGATAGAGATGATTTTAGTGAAAATCCCAAGAAGGGGTATTTTAGATTAACTCCAAACCAGCCAGTAAGGTTGAAGTATGCCTATATAATTGAGTTTAAAGAGGCTATAAAAAATAGCAATGGTGAGATTATTGAGCTTAGGGTTAATTATTACAAAAACTCTAAGAGTGGAGAAGATAGCAGTGGCATTAAAGTTAAAAGTGCAATTCAATGGGTAGAGGCAAGTAGTGCAAAAAAGGCTGAAGTTAGGGTTTATGACAGGCTTTTTAAAGAGGAGTTACCAAGAGGCATTGAAGATTTAAATCCAGACTCTTTAAGGGTTATTAAAGATGCTTTGGTTGAGCCTTCTGTAGATAGTGATATATCAGATAGATTTCAATTTGAGAGAGAGGGTTACTTCTATAAAGACCCTATAGATTACAGTAGCAGTAATTTAGTATTTAATAAGATAGTTAGCTTAAAAGATTCGTGGGCTAAAAAGAGTAAACCTAACGAGAGCAAAAAAGAGGAGAGAAGAAGAGAGCCAAAAAAGGTTCAGATTGATGGAGAGGTTACTCCTATGAGTAAAGAGGAGGAGGCAAAGTTTAATAGATTTAAAGATGAGTTGAAATTAAATTTTGAAGTCTCTAATACTCTTGCTAGAGATGAAGTTTTAAGCAACTTTTTCTTAGAGGCGTTAGAGTATTACTCAAGAGCAGTTACTATTGCTAACTTGGTTACAAATGATGTTGCTAGAGAGTTGAAGCAAAAAGAGTCTAGCCATTTAAAATATAGCCCAAAAGATATAGCTACACTCGCAAGTATGATAGATAAAGAGAGGATATCTACAAAAATTGCAAAAGATGTTTTTGAGATTATGAGTTGTGAGGGTAGAGAGCCAGAGAGTATAGTTAAAGAGAAGGGCTTGGAGCAAATTAGCAACCCTGATGAGTTGTTGCCAATAATAGATGATATTTTGTCAAAAAATAGTGATAATGTTAAGAAATATAGAGATGGTAATCAAAAGTTATTTGGTTTTTTTGTGGGTCAGGTTTTAAAAGCAACGGGTGGAAAGGCTAATCCAAAGGTTGCTAATGAATTAATTAAAGATAGATTAGATAGTAAAGATTAAAATAGGAGATTTTTTTGAAAAAGAATATAGCTAGTGCAAGAATAGATATAGAGAGTTCAGCTCTTTTAAAAGAGTTAAATGATTCATTGCCTTTTGATAAAGAGCTTTATAGAGAGGATATTTTAGGCTCTTTGGCTCACTCTAAAATGTTGAGTGAACAAGGTATTATTAGCAAGGATGATTATGAGAAGATAAAGCAGGGGTTAAATGAACTTTTAGATGAGATTAGTAGTGGAAAAATAACTCTTGATGGCTCGGATGAAGATATACATATGGCTATTGAGAGGCTTTTAACTGCTAAGATTGGGGATGCTGCAAAGAGAGTTCATACTGCAAGAAGCAGAAATGATCAAGTTGCAACTGATTTTAGATTGTATGTTTTAAATAGTAATTTAGAGTTATCAAGATTGCTTTTGGAACTTATTGATAGTTTTATAAAAGTAGCAAAAGATAATGTAGATACTCTGCTACCTGGAATGACGCATCTGCAACATGCACAGCCTATTAACTTTGCTTATCATATGTTGGCATATGCAAGTATGTTTAAGCGAGATTATGAGAGGTTTATAAGCTCTTATGAGAGAAATAATATATCTCCTTTGGGGTGTGCTGCACTTGCAGGGACACCACACCCAATCGATAGAGAGCAAACAGCAAAAGAGCTAGGCTTTAAGGAGCCAAGTATCAACTGTCTTGATACAGTAAGTGATAGAGATTTTGCTTTAGAGATTTTGTTTAATATAGCCACTATGATGATGCATATTAGTCGTTTGAGTGAAGAGTTAATTTTGTGGAGCACAAGTGAGTTTAAATTTGTTACTTTAAGCGATAAACACGCAACGGGAAGCTCTATAATGCCACAAAAGAAGAATCCTGATATTCCAGAGTTACTTCGTGGAAAAACTGGTCGTGTTAATGGTAATTTAGTTGCACTTTTAACTGTAATGAAGGGTCTTCCTCTAGCTTATAATAAAGATACCCAAGAGGATAAAGAGGGAGTTTTTGATAGTGTAAAAACTGCCAAATTATCTTTGATGGTTTTAAAAGAGATGATAGATGAGATGAAGGTTAATAGAGAAAGTATGGAAAATGCTTGTAGAGTTGGACATTTAAGTGCAACAGATTTAGCCGATTATCTAGTAAGAGAGCAAGGTTTACCATTTAGAGATGCTTACCATCTAGTTGGAGATATTGTAAATAGATCAGAAGAGTTAGGAAAAGATATAAGCCAATTGAGTTTTGAAGAGTTAAAATCTATAGATAGTAGATTTAGTGAAGATGTTATCGATATATTAAATATTAGAAACTCTATGAATGCTAGAGAGTCTTATGGAGGAACTTCTGTAAAATCTACAATTGAGCAGATAGATATTTTGAGAGATTGGATTAAAAGTAGGGTATAGGTTGTGATTGTTCGTAGTGGAAAGGTTCAATTTCTATTTTGGTCTGCATTTTTCTCTATAATACTATATTTGTGGTTAGTTACAATAGGAGTTATAACTTTTATTTTACCTGATGAGAAACCCCTTATCCAACCACAAAATGTTATACTTTTAATGTTTGCTTTATATGGATTATTGATATTTATTACATTAGCAGGTGTCGTTGTATCTGTAATGATTGATAATAAGTTTTATCGTAATTTTTTTGGAATAGTGGTAATTTTACTATTTGCTTCTTTGCTTGTGGCAAAATCACTTTTTGATTAAACGATATTTCTTGGGGGAGGTTTAAAACACTTTTTTATATATAATTGTGATACTATTTCTTTGGATGTAAAGCTTTAGCCTTATTAAGCTTAACTTTCGCACCTATATCTTGACAAGAACTATTTATTTTTTTAAATCCCTATAATAGGCTATTTAAAATTTTAATATATAATCTCAAGAGTTATGATAACTTTTGTATCAAATATATAATAATAATTTAAGTGCAAAAGTTAAATTATTATGCTAGGTAATAAAATAAATTTCAAATAATACGGATACGCGAATTTATTCGCGTCTATTTTAGATAAAAAGTTAATTTAAGCTATTGCCTCGAATAAATTCGAGTATCCAAAAAAGATGAGTAATAAATTTTACTTTAAAAGTTCTAGTTTACTAGCAATATAAAATAATAATTATTTAGGTGTGGAAGTTAAAGCTTATTAAGCTTTTAATGAGCCTTTAGGCTCACATCAATTATAACTATTTTGCTAACTTTTTTTACTAGATTCCACTTCGCCTTTATCTACTCTTTTAGAGAATTCGGTCTCTTCTCCTTTTGCCAATAGTTTTGCTTGGTCTATCCATTTCTCTCTTACAATTCTACCCTTAAATGCTAGGTGTTCATCTATCCATGCAATTTCATTTTCGCTCCATTTAGCAATTTGCCAGAAGTGAAATACACCTAACTCTTTTAATTTTTTATCTATAACTACACCTATACCTTTTATTCTACATAGATTATCAGCTTTGCCATCGATTGGCTCTTTTAGCATTTGGGGCTTTTTTTGTTCTATATTGTTTGAGTCTATTGACTCTTGGCTATTTAAGTTACTCTCTTTTTCCTCTTGTGATGTTTCAGATAGTAGGGCTTGTGTTTTAGTGTTGGTAGTATCTTTACTACTACTTTCATCTATATTGTCAATATCATTAGCAGAGGTTTCGTTATTAGATTCCTCTTTTTTGCTATCTTCTGGAGTATCTGTATCAACTTTAGTTTGATTGTTTGTCTCTTGAGATAACTCTTCAGAATTTTCTTTATCGCTATTTTTGTTACTACTCTCTTTTGTTTTCTTATCCACTTGTATATTATTTTCGTTATTATCTTTTTTACTATTTGGCTCTTCGTTATTTAGGTTACTCTCTTGTTTCTCCTGTGATGTTTCAGATAGTAGGGCTTGTGTTTTAGCGTTGGTAGTATCTTTACTACTACCTTCATCTATATTGTCAATATCATTAGCAGAGGTTTTATTGTTTGAGTCTTCTTTTTTACTATCTTCTGGAGTATCTGTATCAACTTTAGTTTGATTGTTTGTCTCTTGAGATAACTCTTCAGAATTTTCTTTATCGCTATTTTTGTTACTACTCTCTTTATTATCTTTTGTAGAGTTTTGTTCATCTTCAGTTTTATTACTATTTTCACTACTTGCAGACTCTTTAGTTTCAGAGACCAAAGCTTGAACACTGGAGACTTTGTTACTTTGCTCTATTGCATCGCTAGAATCTGTTTCGTTTTTAGTAACTTTTGTATCGTCTTTTTTAGTTTCAGATACTAAAGTTTGAGCTTTATCCTCTAGTTTTATACTACTATCATTTGAGCTATTTTCTTCTGTAGCTTGTGTTAAGCTATCATTTTTGCTGTTTTCTATTATTTGTTGATTGTAATTCTCTTCGCAAATTACACCTTTTTCTATAATTTTACTCTTCTCTTCTCTTTTGCAAGATACCTTTCCTATAAGATAACCTAAGATTATTGCAACCATAGCAATAAGTGCTAAAACCAAAATAATTTGTAATGCTGTAGTCATGACTTCTCCTTTAGTATTTTTACCATAATAAGAATATCATATTTTTTTAAAAAAAACAAAGATTTTATCTTAAAATATGGTAAAAAGTATATTGTTTCTAATTACTAATTAAAAAAAGTGTATAATTTTGATAATTTGATTGAGATATAGGAGCAGTATGGAACTCTTTTTATTTGAAAATAGAGATATAAATATATGACAAACGATAATATATCTTACTACACTTTTATAGCTTTACAAAAAATATCTAAAGTTATGCCAAAATTTTTAAAGATAGTTTTGGCGAAGCTTTTAGCTTTTAGCTTTTATAAATTTCACAAAAAATATTATAACAGAGCAAAAACCAATTTGGATTTTATCTATGAAGATAGATTGAGTTTTAGAGAAAAAGAGAGAATTATAAAGGATATGTTTTATAATTTAGCTCAGAATTTTGGCTCTTTTATAGAAAATCAAGGTGTATCTAAAGAGAAATTGTTACAAAAAGTTACTTTTAAAAATGATAAAGTTTTTAAAGATGCTTTAAGTTCAGGTAAGGCAGTAGTATTTATTACAGCTCATCATAGTAATTGGGAGATTTTACCATTGGCAATTGCAGCAAAGTATCATCCTTTAGTGGGTGTTGGACGCCCATTAAAACAGAAGTGGCTAGATAAGATATTAAAGAGAAATAGAGAGCAGTTTGATATTGAGATGATAGATAAAAATGGTGCTATGCGTCATATGGTGAAAGTTGTAAAGAGTAAAAAGCCTTTAGGATTATTGGTTGATCAAAATTTAGAGGGTGTAGTTGTGGATTTTATGGGTAAAAGGGCTTCTCATACTACATCTGCTGCTTTGTTGGCTTATAAATATGATGCAGTTGTAATTCCATGTTTTATTAAAAGGGTTGGCTTTGAGAGATATGAGGCAAGATTTTATGAGCCAATTGAGGTAGAAAAAAGTGATAACATAGAGCAATATATTTTGCATCATACTCAAAAACAAGCTAAAATAACAGAAATGGTTATAGAAGAGTCTCCTAGTGAGTGGCTATGGATACATAGACGATGGAAGAGGGAGTATCCTGAAATTTACTAAAAAGGTATTTATGAAGATATTTATAAAATTGATTTTACTAATTATAGTTGCATTTTTAATATATCTTTTTTTCCCTAGAGATAGTGATAGATTAATATATATTCCTAAAAAGAGTGATAGGTATGCTATGGAGTCAATCTCTTATCAAGATACACCAATTAACTCTTTTGACTACTCTTTGCTTAAATTATTTGATTTTAAAGATGGCTGGATTAGAGTAGAGAGTAGAACAAATCTCTATAAAATTTTTAAAAAGATTTTAAAAGGTGGCAGAGAGAAGTGTAGAAAAATGGTTATGTATGGTGGAGAGTCTATTGAAGATTTTAGTAAAAAAATTGCCAAACAGGCTAATTTAGATAGTTCTAAAGTATTAAAAAAGTATAGAGATATAGCTTACTATAGCGAGGGAGATATTACAGCAAAAAGGTATAATATACCCTATGAGACTACAGAGAGTAGCACAATAGCTTATATGGTTTACAGAGGACACAATATATATAGAGATATTTTAAAGGGTAGTGGAGTTAAGTTTCCTAGTAAAGAGTTTAAGAGATATTTAATAATTGCTTCTATTATTGAAAAAGAGACACAAAATTATGATGAGATGCCTTTTATCTCTGCTGTTATACACAATAGGCTTAACAAAAATATGAGGTTACAATTTGATGCAACTCTAAATTATGGTAAAAATAGACATAGGGTTATTACCCCTTATATAATAAAGAGTGATAACAGCAGATATAATACCTATAAGTATAAAGGGTTGCCTCCTGAGCCTCTGTGTAGCCCATCAGTTGTTGCATTTAAGGCTGCTTTGTATCCTGCTGCTGTTGATTATTTATATTTTGTAAAGAGTGGAGAGAGACATAAATTTAGTAAAGATTATAAAAGTCATATTAAGAGGGTATCTATCTATAAGAGAGATGTTAGAAGTAGAATAGCTCAGAGAGTTAAAAGGGTTATTAATGGTGGTGTAAAGGTTGATTTTCCTGAGTTTAAGCCTAAATTTAACTTTAATCTACCAATAAAGTGATATAATTTCATTAAAAAAGAGAAGCTTATGTATATTCCAAGTCCAAGTAGATTTGATCCTGACGAGTTGGGACATTTTGGTATTTATGGTGGTAGATATGTTCCTGAGACTCTTATGCCAGTTTTAGAGAATTTAAAAAAAGATTATGAGAGTGCTAGGTTTGATAGAGATTTTTGGAGTGAGGTTGATTACTACTATAAAAATTATGTAGGGCGTCCTAGTCCTCTATATTTCGCTGAGAATTTATCGAAAGAGTTGAATGCAAAAATATATCTTAAAAGAGAAGATTTAAACCATACAGGTGCTCATAAAATTAACCATACAGTAGCACAGGCTATTTTAGCCAAAAGGCTTGGCAAGAGAAAAGTTATCGCAGAGACAGGTGCAGGACAACACGGCGTAGCTACAGCTACAGTTGCGGCACTATTTGGACTAGAGTGCGAAATATTTATGGGTGAGAAGGATGTTAAAAGGCAAGAGTTAAATGTATTTAGAATGAAGTTACTTGGTGCAAAAGTAAATGCGGTAAAGAGTGGTAGCAGGACATTAAAGGATGCTATGAATGATGCTATTAGGCACTGGGTAACGAATGCTAGAGATACATTTTATATTATAGGAACAGTTGCTGGTCCTCATCCATACCCTATGATGATAAGAGATATTCAAAGTATTATAGGCTGGGAGGCAAGAAGAGATATTTTAGAAGTAGAGCAGAAGTTACCCGATTTTGTAATAGCTTGTATTGGTGGTGGAAGTAACGCTATTGGTATATTTAATCACTTTTTAGAAGATAAAGAGACAAGCTGTATTGGTATAGAAGCTGGTGGATTTGGGTTAGATAGCAAACATGGTGCATCTTTGGCGAAGGGTAGCCCTGGGGTATTGCATGGGCAGATGAGTTACCTTTTGCAAGATGATGATGGTCAGATTTTGGAAGCCCACTCTATCAGTGCTGGTCTTGATTATCCAGGTATTGGACCAGAACATGCGTTTTTAAAAGATGAGGGTGTTGTTAGGTATGACAATATAACTGATAAAGAGGCACTTGATGCATTTGTGTGGCTTAGCCAAAAAGAGGGGATAATACCTGCATTTGAGAGTTCTCACGCAATTGCATACTTAAAAAAGATGGATAGAGATGAGATTAAAGGTAAATTAGTTATTGTAAATCTATCTGGTCGTGGAGATAAAGATATGATACAGGCTAAAGATTTATTAGCTAATATTATGTAGTTAAGTTTAAGTTTTTCAGAGAATATAAAGTAAAGATATTGCATAATATGGGATTAATTAGAATATTACAATAAAGGATAGTTATGAAGATAGAGTATATAGATGATAAGTTAAAAAATATAGATGCTGATTTAGAGTTGATAGTGGTTGTGGATAAAAATTTTGACCACAATATGGTTTCTAAATTTAAAGATATATTAAAAGATGCTGGGTTTGGTGGAGAGCAAGATGAGGTTATTTTGTTACCAGAGAGTAGAAAAATTTTTGTTGGGAGTTGCTCTTTAAAAAGCAAAGATATAAGGGCTGCTGTTGCAGTGGCTATTAGGTCTGTTATCTCTAAAAAATATAAATCTGTTAAGTTAGCAACTTACCTTAGCCATCAAAAGTGCACAGCAACTGCTAGAGCTTTAGCAGAAGCTATAGAGCTTGGTGCATATAGTTACAGTAGATACAAATCTGGAAAAGAGAAGATATCTCTTAAAAATATCTATATATCTTCTCAAGAGTATAATGGAAAAGATGTAGATATAGATGCTATTAAAAGAGCTATATCTAAAGGTATAAAGACGGCTCAAGCAGTAAATTTCACAAGAGATATTGTAAATACTCCTCCTGATGATTTTTATCCAAAGATTATGGCAAAGGTGGCAAAGAGTGTAGCAGAGTTTGATGGCTTAGAGTGTGAAATTTTAAAGAGAAAAGATATAGAAGCAG
>Ga0256833_1001793_pt1 | contig 15444 bp, 26 predicted proteins | sample 356284metaG_FD_190535 | JGI IMG/M metagenome (GOLD analysis project Ga0256833, IMG submission 190535) | Hydrothermal vent microbial communities from Mid Atlantic Ridge, Atlantic Ocean - 356-284 | ecosystem: Environmental > Aquatic > Marine > Hydrothermal vents | place: Atlantic Ocean: Mid...
TAGCCTCCTCGAGCACCTTTTCAGCCACAGGTAACGCTATGCTTACAAGTAGTGGTGCTAGAGCCATAGTAGTGGCTACGTACATGTATATGTCTGCCCTGTACTCCACGCTACACCACCAAGTATACGTGTATCTATAGTGAGTGATTAAGTATTCTCCACTAACATATATGATTGACAACCACGTCCTTAGACACTATGTTGGTGAAGCTCTGCACACTACTCTTTATACTACTAGGTAGAATAGGTTGTGGTGGTTGTGGAGATTTAGATCCATAGGTAAACGGCACATTTATTTTCTCAACATATATTGACACGGATGACGGGAACGGGTATGGTGGGCTGTAGAGACACGTAGCACCTATAGTTTCTATGTCACAACACTTTGTCCAAGGAATAGGCTCAGCCATGTGTACGTACACGTTCATTGAGTCGTATATGTAGAGATCACCACCTACACTATGTATTACTGCCTGTGGGTAGTTTCTAGGGTCTGTCTGACTAGTGGGGTAGTAGTAACCGTATGGCTTACCACCTAACACTATGGATGACATGTAGTACGTGGTGGTAGTCGTCCCTATATATGGTGTTACATATACTACCGTGTCCCCCATATATATGAACGGGGTTAGTATTGGATCAATCCTCGTTGTACCCCCGTACTCTATCTTCTGCATTCCTTGGTAACACTCAAGCTTATCGCTTAACACACTACATATAACAGATATTGTTGTCCTTGGTACAGAAACCACTGCGTATGGTGGGTTGAACCATGATACATAAAAGTATGGTGGAGGTAATGGTGGTGGTGGAGGTGGTAGTGGAGCCGTAGGCATTGTGAAAACCAGTTGCTCGACTGGTTGTAGGCTAGTATTGTTCAACCTGTACCTATACATGGTGTTAGTCTGTGATCCAGATCCAACTATATTGTATGTTACTGGATAACCGTTTTGGTCAATGTACATGCCATATAGTGGTAAGCCAACATATAGCTTAGCACTAACTATATCGTGTGTCTGCATATCAATCTCTACTATAGCTGTACTATCAATTATTGTACCACTAGGAGATATAACATAGATATCTAACACTACGTATGCGTATCTACCTATAACAACTATTGCTGGTGATCTTGGGGTGGAAGATATAAGTATATTACCAGTATATGTAAACCCTACATCAAACACTATAGTATTGGTCTTAATGTATGCCTCTCCATTATCTATAACTATAAAGTAAACATCAACAGATACATTTGTGTTACCAAGCACATTAACCACTGTCTGCTGGTAGTAAGTATATATCTGTACTCCATTAACAACTAATCCACGAGGCACACCTCCAGTTGGAAAACTAGGTGGAGCAATAGCCCTAAAACTATCTAGTGTTTCAAGCTCTGGTAACGGTATAGGGTTTTCACTTGGTAGGTATATTTTTGATTCATCTCCAGAGCCTCCAATAAATGAACTATATTCTGTAGTTATTGGGATAAGTGGTATGCTTGGATCAGCGAGTAAGCTATATGTAAGATTACTTTCTACTAGTGGTTGATAGGTAACTGTTATCTCCTTCTTTGCCTTGGGAGGTATTATGTCGTAGCATCGCTTGTTCATGGTGTCTATTATCGCTGGAGTCCTCATTCCCTGTCTCCAAGTCATCAAGTATAGTCACCAATAGTAGTGTGTGTTGTTGGTGGTAGAAATGATTGTTGGTGGGACAGGGCTGTATTTGTTTCCCCAAGGCGGGTACCTGCGTGGTGACCGTCAACAATTATGCCGTGTTCAGCCAAGCCTATATTTTATACATATACGGGTGAGCCAGCACTAGGGCTGTCCCGCCCTTTTGGGGTGAAACCCTGTCCCACCGTTAATAAGTATGTGTGGTGATCTGTTTAAAAAGACTATTGTCCTATCGCTATAACTGTTATCTTTATTCCTGATAGGTCTGTGCCTTTTGGTACCTCGACAGCTGGTCCAGCAGCTGTTGCTGGGTAGTTGAACTGGTATATCTTTATCTTTATAGCTGATCCTGCTAGTGATACTACTTCGGCAAGGTATCCATTACTAGCTACTGCTACTGCGTGTTGCACGTTCATTATCCTACTATATACTGTGAAGCCACCAGTAGTGTAGCTTTTCGGACCGTTAACCTCTATAACGTCTATCTTTACCCCTGGGTTGTAGTTCTTGCTCGGTATGGTTATCAACCGTTACCACCCCTACGCTATATTAGTAGGTCAGCTGTCTGTGCTATAGGCTCCGCAACCCATCCGAGAGGTATCATTCTAACAGTACCAGTGTATGGTGCAATGTACTGGATGACGAAGTCCTGCTCTGGAGGTACCTTGACAGGGTATCTAGGTAGTACCAAGCCGTACTCGTCCTTGGCGAGATAGACATCCACGAACGGGCTTATCTTGGTACCTATCTTGTATGCGAAGTGTGTCAGTATCGGGTCTACGTCCATGAACCTCCATCCACGCACTATTATGGCTTTCTTGTCGCCAGGATTAACGGTTATCAGTGTTCCTGGATTGTCGAAGTCGGTTACCGCTGTACCTATAGTGAACTGCCATAGTACATTGTCTAGACCGAAGTCCTTTGTCGGGTATATTGGTCTTACAACTATTCCACCAGCGCTCTTGATAAGCTCTGTCTTGCTCTGCCAGAGCACCTCGGCAACAGTCTTGGCGTCCTTGTCTAGGAGGTACTCTAGATAGGTTGTCTTACCCTTCTCTGTCTGGGTCTCGATGAATAGTGTCCTGATAGGTAGTGTTATGTCTCCGAACATGTACACGTTTATATCACTAGGTATGGATGCTATCTGGAGACGTGGCATTATATCACCGATTAGTTAATCTATATATATTGATTATTAACTAATACTCCACACGGTGGAAACATGACGTTACGCACGAAGGAGATACGCATACGTGTAAAGCCAGAGACACAGGAACGGTTCTACAGGCTTGTAAGCCTTGTACGTGCATACTATGGCGTACGTCACAATACTCCGTTGGAGGACGTGCTCAACATAATAATTGATCTTGCCGAGAACAAGTTGTTTGAGGATAAAAAAACATTTATGGTTGACTAGGATTAGCTGACCACGAGATACGTTGTGCTAGGCTTACTGGTACTGGTAGTTATTGTTGATACTGTCTTCGTGCTAGGAGCTGGTGTTGGTGCTGGTGTGGGTTTTTGTTTCTTTATGATGCCTAGTCCCTCGGCTATGCTTAGCAAGGCGTTCTTTATCTCGTCTGGACTCCTAACTATTGACTCTAGTACCTTGTTTACATCGCCTGTCTTCAACGCTAGTGTGAACTGCTTTATGCTCTCCTGTATAGCGCTTGTCTCTGCAGGGTGTATCTGTATTATTCTTAGAAGCTCGTGTGTACCGAACATTATAAGTTCCTTCTTCAACTTGATGTCTCTCGTGCCCCATACACCGTATCCAGTAGCTATCATTCCAGCAAGGAACTGTACTAGCTTGTTGAACCATCCCTTGGCGAATATGTTTGTTACAAGCTCAGCTATGTTTGCAGTTATCTCTCCAGCCTCGTACGGTACGAAGTCGGTCTCTGGTATGCCAGCTGTCTCCGCTATCGGCTTGAGTACTGGCTCAAAAATACTGCTAAGGTAGAACTTGTCGGTCACTATTCACCGCCCCTTACAGGTGCTATATGGGCGGCATAGTAGCTGTTGCTGGGGGTGTCACAGGGTATCTCCTAGCCCTCTGCCTCATCTCTCTCTCCATGCGCTTTAGCTCCTCAACCGTGTGTATGGTGTGCTTCAGCTTGCTCGGATACTCTTCAGGAGCCATCCTGTCTGGAGCCTTCCATCCCTTGAGCCTCTCCTTAACAGTGGCTGCCGCTAGTGGTAGTCCCATCCTGAATCCGTGCTGTCCCTTAACTGTGCTCGCTATTTCACCGAACTGTATCCTTACCTGTACCTGTCCAAGGTGCGGTGACTCGATAGTGTATGGTGGGTTCCTAGTGATTATGGCTTTCTTGCTCCAGAACATCCTTCCAGGAGCGTATATCTGTAGTCCCTTTGCCCCTCTCTGCCACCTAGCCATTGCTTTTCCGCCAGATATTACTCCAGCGACTATCGTGTCTCCCCTTACGAACACGCTACCACCCAGCTATAGTCTTTGTTTTAAAGGCGATATATTATTATCTATACACTTGGTGGAACACTGTGGAGTGTAGAGAGGTCCTCAAGCCTAAGAGACTACGTGAAGTACCCAAGAACCTGCTCAAACAGATAAAGAGGTTCGTTCTCCAGAACAAGACGAAGTACCCTGTAAGCCCAGGAATAATGGCTGAGGAGATAAGGAAGCGTTTCTGCGTAGAGCTGAGCAACAACATGATATACAGGCTTATGCGTCCAAGCAAGAAGAAGGTGATGCTCCCAGAGGATGTTGTCGAGGCTCTTGAGAAACACTATGGATCAGTTGGGGACGGGATAAAACAAGTTATAAGGATTACTAGGATGTTCGTTGTTGACCCGCCAGACAAGTATAGGCGCATAGTAGACCAGCTTGACGGAGTATGCATGGAGCACGAGGTAATGCTACGTGAGATAAGGATGATGGGTTACGAGGAACCATACAAGGCTCTACAGGAGCTTTTCAGGGATGGCTTCATATATAGGGATGGTGAGAAATACTGTGTAACACGTACTCCTAGGAGACAAGACGTTATGTTAGCCATGTACTTTGCTGGTCTCTAGAATATAGTCTAGAACCTTCTCCACCACCTCTTGTCTAGGTAGTCCTTTTTTCTCCGCATACATTACCGCCATCTGTAGGAGCTTTATCTCCCACTTCCTCAGCCTCCTAGACCTACCTATGCTTAGCCCCTCCATAGCTTTCTTTACAAGTATAGCGGCTGGTGGCATATGGTATTTCTCCTGCCAGTTCCTTATTCCTTTGGCTAGTCGTCCCACCTCACCGAATATTATTCTCGCTATTATCTGGTTCTCGGTGGGATTAACCGCTGTCTTGGGATAATCCCTTATATAGCATATACGCCTAGGCTTCTCCCTACATACTATTACGAATCCGTTAGCCCTGCTCGGACCAGTTGCTGGTTCCACCATGCATTCTCACCATGCACTCCTCTACACATAGGAATATCTGGTTAGGTAGATGGAAAAGTTTTCGACACATCTCGTAACACTTCTCCTGAGAATACACTGGTTTCACCCCCTAGTACGTAGTTGTAATTATAAGGTTGTTTATGGTACCATAATGTTTCCTACACAGTACTTGGTGCACTAGATAGTGCACATAATAGTACACATCATTAATTCTCATCGGTTACTGGTGCACTAACTAGTGCACCAGATAGTGTACATGATGCACTTAGTGGTGAACCATTTAGTGCACTACTACCCTCTCGTGCTTAGTAACAGTATATTTTAATGTTAATACGTACATACATGTATGTGGTGATACTATGAGGTACAAGAATAGCACCAGAATAGTGGTGTACCTACCAAAAGATATTGTCGGCGCCATAAAGCAGAGTTACCCAGAGGCTAAGAGCCTAAGCGAGGCGGTGCAGAGGTTTATACTGGAGACGCTTGCAGGGATAATAGAGATAAGGAGCTGGGGTTCTAGGATACAGGACTATGCTAGGAGCATACTCGTGGCTAAATATGATGGGGAGTACCTAGACATACTTGGTGGTAAACATTGAATATCTATGTGTTCATACATATGAGAAACGATGGCTTGGTAGAGTTCAGTATCTATAGTAAAAAAGGATTACTGGACAAGATACTTGGTTATAAACTACAACTACCTAGTATTGACGGGATAACAGTTATTGACAACGAGATACTCTACGATATGGTGTCAAAATCAATAGATGTGGGAGTAGTGCCAAAGAAGATAAAGCATGAGTATAGTGGGGTAACAACAGAATATGCATTAGAACTGTTGCTCGAAACACTCTCAGGTAAGGGTAAACTACACGTTTTAACTGATAAGGACACATACATAAGGATAATTGGTGTAGGAAATGAGGGTTCCAGAGCAACTACTGGTAGTTATGGATAAGATAAAGAAGATAACTGGTAGTATGGTACACTTGGGATTCTATAGTGATCCAGAGACTGGAGAATATACGTGGGCAATACTTATAGATAAGTGCCCTATAAGTGCACGTTACATAGTAGACATAATCAGGAATATCAACCCAGTAGTGATAGGTGAGAAGGTAAAGATAATATGTAGGAACATAGACTAGTTCAGAGACCTACACATATCAACAAGTTTTTTGACAGCATACATTAGCTTCTCGAAGTCCTCCCTCCTGAACACATATACTGTGTCAGTGTTCCAGTCACTTGGAAGAGTTATCCGTTTCTCAATCCACTCGTACACTCTCCCCTTATAGTGTCTCCTGTGCTTTACAACTGTTACTTCACTATAATACACCTTCATCTTACCTATCACCTCTAATAAATCATCTATACTCTGTGCACTATATACATTCTCACCGAGAATGTGGCTCTTTCTCACCGAGAAAGACTCTTTCTCACCGCTAACATTCTCACCGAGAAAGGAGAGTATGTTGTCCCGTTTCATGTTTTCTCACCGAGAAAACCATTATATGAAATAGGTAATAATGTTTTCTCACCGAGAAAAAATAAATACTGTTTCAAATGTTATCATTCTCGGTGAGAAACTATCTTATCATCTCCAAGTACTTCTTCCTCACTTGCTCTGGCGCCTCTATGTATGCCTTGTAGAACTGGTTATACTGTAGTATGTATTCAAGCTGGTACTTGCGTAGCCATGTAACGTATTTCCTAAGATAGTTTGTTAGCTCGACAACCCTCCTCGCATCGCAAAGGTTTTTCTGTAGAAGACAGTTCATAAGCTCCTTAGTCGTTGACTCTATCTTTCTAAGTACATCCAGCATGTCGTTACGTATCTGTATGAGCCTCTGTCTAAGCTCGTATAGTTGGTGTGGACTCACCATTTCTTCCACGCCTCAAGGCTTACCTCTAGTACTTCTGGGTATTCCTTCTCCTTCCATAGTTGTACCATCCTGTAGTATCTACGTATGTTCTCTGGTGGTTCTGCCCCGAAGTGCTTGTAGATATAGTATAGTGAGGCATAAATGTATGGAACCATGCCGTTAGTGTTTATTTTCTCGTATCTCTCGTGATCCCTGTAACCATACACTATGAACCTGGTATTCTCGATATACGGTATATTGTATTTTTTGACTATTTCTCTCCATAGGTTCCTACACATGTATAGCACGTTGCTCCACCAGCTATACATACCGTGTAGTACCCCCTTGCTAACTATTATTCCAGGGTACTCGTATAGTATGTATCCAGCAACGTATTCCAGCATGTTCTTAGGGTTCCTCATCATCTTCTCTCCCTCGGTAGCAAGTAGTGGTATCAGTAACTGCTCTATCGCTGGTAACATTGTCTCGCTAGCCTTCCTCATGCCAACGTGTTCCCACCAGTACTTTACACCACCAGTAAGTATGTAGTACCAGTCCTCGGGAGTTAGGCTCATAACAACCTTCTCGGGGGTTACAGGTACTTGTTTCGGCTTCGGCTTCGGTACCTGTACCTGTTTCACCTCCCTCCTAGCCTTGGAACCAGCTATTTTCTCCGCTATAAGCTCAGCTATTATTTCCCGTGCAATCATTTCTAGTGCCCTACGTAGTTCCTCCTCGCTGAGTCCCTCAAGGCTCCGCCACTCCTGCCTCAGTCTCTCCTCCACAATAGACTTGCTAGGAGGTGTTACACCGTGTTCCTCTGCTAGTTTCTCTACCATGTTGTATAGTTCACTAACGGCTTTCTCAAAGCCCTTCTCAACCCTACTACGTAGCTCTTCCAACCTATTCTTAGAAACATATATGAAGTACTCAGTATCAGTAACCATAGCGTCACGTAGGAGAAACGCTAAGTTGTATAGTTCTTGGTACTTGTCACCCAAGCAGGTGTAGGCGTATTCCGCATAGTTGTTTGTATCGTACTCCTCGACAAGCCTGATAACAGTACCCTGTAACTTAGACGCTGTATCCTGTATCTCCTCTACTATTTTTTCCGCCTCCTCCAAGTCCTTATCCGTTATCTCTTTCTTACTGATTATCTCTCCTAGCTTGTCATAGAACAACCTACGTATCTTCTTCCATTCCTGCTTAGCCTTCTCAGCCTTTTTCATCCACTCCTCTATATCCCTACACTTCTCCCTTACCTGCTCGACACCCTCCTCAACACTCCTTATCTTCCCCGTAGTAACACGTCTACGTAGTATCCGTGTTATCTCGTCCATTGCGTCATGGGCGACCTTTATGAACTTGTTCTTTATCGCATTACTCCACTTGTCCGCCAAGTCTACTAGTTGTTTTAGACCGTAACCCGTAGCCTCTATCTTTATACCCGTTATATCAGCCATTACTTGTTCCAGCTTATCAATAGTTCTTCTCAGCTCGTCAAGCATGTTCTCTAGTGTATTGTTGTCTAGTTCCTCCCCCTCAACGGTGACCTTGCTATATATGTTTGCTATTTTCTCGTACTCCTTCTTCGCCACGTCTATTAGTCCTATAAGCTTATTCGACAAGGTATGCTTTAGTTTTTCGAGTGATTCCTCCTCCTCCATCCCGATCTTCTTCTTCTTCTCGCCTAGTACTTGTTCAACCACCTCCTTTACTGTGGGGTTCTCAACATATGATAACAGGTTTTCCAGCTCACCTATACCAGCATACTCCATCAACGTATTGTATAGCATGTTCTTTACTATTTCTCGTTCCTGCGTATCAGTTATGTCCTTATAGTAGTTGTCAACCTGTAACACGGTGTCCACTAGGCGTGACGGCTTCTTATCAGCTAGTGTAATCCATGCTATACACATAAAGTATGGTGATGCCCTACACTCTCTCGGTAGACCCTCCACGAAGTCTATTATCCGTTCTATCATGTTTGCTGGTAGGTACGGTACTATATCGTATATCTTTACTAGTGTATCGTAGTCTTTCTCGTTACACGCATTATTTATGACTGCGAGTAGCTTGTCTATTCCCATAGCCTTTATGCCTGATATCCTGTGTGTTTCTATCATATCCAGTAGCTTCTCCTTCACATCCTCTATGGATTCCTTTTCCACGCCAACATACCTTCTCACATTGTCTGGGTCGAAAGCCACCCAGTACTCTATCCGTTTTTCGGTGTCAATGCCGTGTGTAAGTCCTTCTGGTGTGCTGGTGTCTATCCTCTGAACCGTCTTTGGTGGTAGTAGTAGGTTTGGTATTGCCTCTATCTTCTCTGTCGCTGGAACAACTGAGCCTACTTGTTTTGCCTCCCACCTCTCTATAACATATACCTTGTCTCCCACTAGGTAGGCTATCCTGTCACCAGTCTTCTTCCTCTCAATACTGTACTCTACTGGTGTTTTCATCACGTTGTTCTCCCTGATGAAACGTAGCATGTTTATTACGTAGTCTGGTGGCTCATACCCTATGTCTACGCCTAGTAGTACCGCTCTATCCTTTTCTAAGTGGAGCGTGTTCTCCTCCTCATAGTAGTCCGTTATCAGCTTCGCTATCTTCCTCAACATGTTAGTGTCTAGTGCTAGTACCGTGTTCTCTAGTATCTTCCCGTATAGCTCCGATACCTTTACCACTACGTCCTTTGTACTACTAATTACATATACTGACAACGTCTCCGTGTCCAGAACCATGTCGTCGTACTCTGGTAGTCTTTTCTGTAGCTTCGCTATAATGTCGTAGTCCATCATAGCTTCTCCTACAGGTATTGATAGTTCTGGTATTGTTGACTCTGTTCTCGGCGCAATATATACTGTGTACTCTGTTACTCCAAGGCTATATGATATCTTTATTGGCATGTTTTTCCTGCCAATATATATTTGGATGTTTGACGTGCTAGGTGGTAACACTGTTGTTATGTAGTTCAGCGTGTATATCCCATATCCCTTCTCCTCGTTCCACTCCACGTATAGCTTCTTAGCAATACTGTGTATGTTTAGGACTAGTGTACCCGTGTCTGTTGGTACCCCTATCTTGTCGTCCATGAATATTACCGTGTCACTTATGCTTTCCAGTGTCTTGAAGAAGTTGTTCACCATGCCGTTGAACATGTACTTTACTGGTAATTCTACACTTGGCTCTGGCATTAGCTCCTCAGCCCCCCCTGTCTCGCCAACTACGTCGCCAGTCTCCTCCACCACTATGTTCTCGCCAATCCTGACGAGCGTTATCTTCTTCTCCTTCTTCCTGTACGCCTTGATCAATGCCTCCCTATACTTGTCACTGTATATGGTGAACTTGTCGAAACCATAGCCCTGCTTGGAGGCTGTTATGTGTTCAACCACCATGCATATATGTGATGGATCCAAGTTCCTGCCGATCCAGTAGCCATTACTAAATACATATACTGGGTCAATGCCGAGTTCATTGTACATTTTCGCATCATGCCTTGCCTGCATAATGGGTATAACAGCTATTTCCTCCGTCACCGCCGTGCACCCCGCCCTACACTTTTACGTAGTCGTCTACGTAACGCTGTATAACCATAGTCTGTCAACACGTGTAGTAGTGCGCTGACACCGAGCACTGGATCCTGTGACGCCAGAGCAAGAATAGTGAGCAGGTCGTGACGGAGAATCCTGTGCCGTGGACCGAGTATCCTGTATGGCTCGTCAAGGAACCTGTGCACGCTTGGGTACTCCCTTCCTAGTAACATGCGATCTATAAGCCTGTGTACCCTGTGGCTTGGCAAAACACACCACCAGTTATAAACATATATTATTAACACAATAATAATGGTGAATCCACATGCCCACACGCTACGCAGCACTAGCCCTAACAGTACTACCACTAGCAACACTAACAATATACATACTATACCACACACTCGACCCGCCACGCACACATTACACAGCGGCAGAACTAGTACAAGCAATAATAAACAGACAAAGGTGATCAACATGACAGAGGACAAGCTAACAATACTAAAACACATAATACAGCTACTCGACGAAGCAGTACAGCAGCTAGACAACAAGCAGTACACAACGTTACTAAGCACACTAATACGCTTAACAATAATAGTAAAGCACTACATACTACCACAACTAAACCAGCAATACATTGAGCAGCGAATAAAACAGCTAGTACACCAGTACCTAAACAACAACATAAATGAAGAAGAGATACGAGAAAAAATAATACAATACATAAAATGGATACTGGAAAAAACACTAAAAAAACTACCATAAAAAAGAAAGTTTAGTCTATAGTCCTAACTTGCCAAGATAACAACTTTTTATTCCACCTAATTAGTACCTTGTATGGGTCTCCTTGGGGATCTTCTGCGTATATTATAATTTTATTAACACTATCATCAATCCCGATTATATTACCAATATGTTGTAGTGCTTTTATCAATTCCTCCTGTTCTTCACGACTTAGACACTCCCATTCCTTTGCCATCTCCTTCCACCCTACCTAAAGTTTTTTACTTGTGTATTGTTTTGTACTGTGTGATTTATAATGTTTACCTATATAGTTTCATGGAGAAGTATATAGGCTACTTATCAAGCATCTCCATCACCATTATAGTTATAGTGAGCGCTACAAGACCCCCAGTGGCAGTGACGAGGGTTAGAACTGCTAAATAGTATGTAGTGGGGCTAAACAAGTAGAAGAGCATGACAGCGAATACTCCTCCACTCCCAATACCTAGTATGTAGTGGTCAACAAGGGAGTTCCGTAGACTTGATTGCAGTAATGAGCCAGTCAGACCCAGTACTAAGCCTACAAGAGCTGCTGCCATTATCCTGTTGAGCCTATACAGATATATTATTCCCGAAGAGCCAAACCCCATATTGAGAAACAAATACGACAACAAGAAAACAAAACATAAACAAAAATAAAAGCAAAACAAACACGTTAACAAACACATAGTTAATTATTGTTTACAAACAAAAAACAATACAAACAATACAAACAAGGTATAAAAAAGCAGGAAAAAATAATGCTAGTTAAAAAAACATATTATATATACTTAACAGTCATCGTCTTCCTCTTCATATCTGATTATTTTTTTAGCCTCTTGCTCTAGATCTTCATGAATATCTTCTTCCTTGGTTTCAATGTACCACTTTATGAATTCGTTGTCATATCCTTTTTCGTTTATGAACCTCCTCATTATAATGTTTTCTTCTTCAAGGGTTGCAATATAATTGTCTTTATCATTAATTATTTTATTAAGTCTCTTTAATTCGAATACTATATCGTTTACTAGTTTCTCAACATCTTGAACATCAACGTCATACTTGTTTATTACTGATTGTATAGCTTGTTTTATATCGTAGTAATTCCATATCTTATCAAGTATTTCATATATCCTCTTCTTCTTTTCTTCCTCTTCTTTTTTCTTCTTTATTATATTATCTAGTTTATTAGTATAATTTACTACTAATTGCTCGAATTTCTCAAATGTTTCTTTCGCCATGAACCTTGTACTAATCGGTGTAAAGTATAATGTTATATCAACATTGTTCTTTAGCCACACTATTATTTTCAGATCGAATTCCCTTGGTTCAACCTCTATCTTTCTTATATCACTAACATCATAGCTTGCTATTATATCATCATATATGGCTTCATACTCTACTTTAATTTCTAACATATTAAGTTCGTTGGTGGCTAATATTTTTGATATGCTGTATTTGTATTGCTCTAACTGATATAAGCTCATTTCTTTGATTAGTTCTAGTAGGTTCTCTCTTACGTGGTTTATTATATTAATTAATACATTTTTAGTGTTTATTGGTGTAGTTGAGGGGATCCTTATTTTAAGTGTTTTGGTTTTAGACTCCATCCCGTTTCACCCTCCTGAGTTTTTGGTTGTGTATTGTTTTGCCCCGCACTATATATAAATATTACCTATATAGTTTTATGAAAAAGTATATAGGTTACTTATTACTTGGTAACTGTAACTTTAGCGTTATAGTTGATCCCTCTAGTTCTGACTTTGTCCTGTTTGCTACTAGTGTTATTTTTGCATAGTCTTGTTCACGCTGCATAAGTACTATGTAGTCTACGTTGTGGGCTGTCCTCATGCTCATGCTAGGCTTTAGATCGGCTATCCCCCTGTACCTGTAGCTTCCAGCAGTTGATCCTGCGTGTGCTATTATTATTCCAAGTGCTCTGTGCTGTATCGCCATATCCTTTATCTCTGTCGCAAGGGCGTTCAGCAGCGGTACTACTCGTGCCGCTATAACCCTGCTCTCCGTTATGCCTTTTACATAGTATTTCTTTGCCTCACGTTGCGCGATCATGCTTAGGCTATCGAGTATCAACACCAGCTTCTTGTCCTTGATCCTCTGCCTTAGATTGTACAGCTTCGCCGTGTACTTGAATACGTCCTGTGCGTATGGCGTATAGTTTATATAGTGCGTGATCCCCGTCAACACCTTCTCCGCCAAGCTCCTGTAGTCTTGGTCAGCATAGTGTGGTTCACTACCATATATTACTACTACGCCGTCGCCAACGTACTCCCTAGCAATAATCCATGCCAGAAGGCTCTTGCCCACCATGCTTGGACCATATATTAGCAATACCTTTCCAGGTACTAGGGACACGCCTATCCTCCGCAACTGATCAAGAACTACCCCGTCTCCCTGCTTAGTGGTGTTACCAAGGCTCAAGCTCAAGCCTCACCCTTACTATCCTGTGAAACCTCTTGAACCTCATTATCTTGTACGTCCCCTCAGCGCCCTTAACCCATGTCTCGGTGTACGGGTCATAGTCCACGTTAGCGACAGGCTTATGCGTCAGCATCTTCACCTGCTCCATCTCAGCCCATAGTACCGTCCACTTGTGCCTACGCCCTATCTCTGTTAGCTTAGCAATAATTGTTAGTGGTAGGACAGGCACCACTATATCAGCACCTATACTGTCGAGAAGACCTGCAAGTGACTCGGCATCTGGAACCCTACCACTCACCTGCACTATCCTTATGCATCCAAGGTGTTGCTCAAGCACCCTTATCTGGACTGGTAGTGGTGGATGACGACTAACCCATGCGACTACCTTGTAGTCCTTCTCATTACACTTATTACTACTTGTAAGATATATATGGTGAGTCTCCATCTTATCACCTATAATAATCTATGAATACCCTAGAATAAGTAGTTTATGGTTAACTATAAAAACAAAGAATATAAAAAATACATATAGGTGATAACATGGACAAGATAGTCTTCGTCTCAAGGATAAGCAGGATGCAGAGTAGGAAGAAGAACTACACGCTACTATACATAGCGATACCGAAGAGCCAACAACCACTAGTACAACACGGCAAGAAGTACAAGGTAGTACTAGAGCCACTAGAGGATGACAAGTAATGCGTACAGTAGAGGTAGCGTTCCTAATAGCAAAGTATAGGGAGGACACGGGTAACACTAGTTTCACCTATAGGCAACTAATAGAGTACGCTAGGAAACACAGACCAGATCTACACCCGAACACTATTGAGCGGTGCATACGGAGGCTTGCCGAGCAGGGAGTACTGGCTAAGAGCTATGTCAGGAGTAGGAGGTACAGGAAAAAAATAGCCGTGTTCCAAGTAACCGATGAGCTGTACAGGTACCTGCTATACTATGGTGTCAGACGATAACTGGTAAGCTCAACCATTTTTTTATCCTGTCCCACACCTTATCAGCTATCCTAGTATCATTATACATGAAGGCTATATACTCAGCCTTCTTCAACACCTCCTTAGCCATCCTCAGCTGCTTCTCTACATTCATGTAGGCGTCGACGTAACGCATTATCTTGTCCCAGTTATCTATAATGTACACCAATGTATTGTACCCGTGAACATCCACGTCTACATCAATGTATCTACTAGTCGAGGTAACAATGTTCTTCACCGTTATACTGACCCATTCATCATTATCCGTGTTAACAACCAGTACTGACCCGTCCTTGTTCGTGAAACATATATTGTTGTAACATATATTGTTGTCAGCCATGTATGTTACAAGATCACTATTGTCTTTCACCAGCTCTTTTAACTTATTTATAAGTATACCTATACTGTATTCTAGGGTGTTGAGCCAACTGACTATATCATTTATCACTCCTTATCACCCTCTTAATCTCTACAACTATTATGTCTCCATCCCTAAGACCATAGAGTTCAACATAGTTCTTAGGTATAGTTGTTACTAGGCTTGTCTTCTCCCTACGTATCTTGAGAACTATCTCTGTCATTTCCTACCCACCTCCACCTCTATATCGCGTGTCTCCCTCTCACCATCACATGTTAAAACCTCTAGAGCCTCAACATATAGTCCACTCTTATAGTATGCTCTTACACCATATACTACTGATAGGAACGTGTACTTACCGAGACTATTATCGTATAGTGGCTTAAC
>Ga0256833_1001794_pt1 | contig 15441 bp, 12 predicted proteins | sample 356284metaG_FD_190535 | JGI IMG/M metagenome (GOLD analysis project Ga0256833, IMG submission 190535) | Hydrothermal vent microbial communities from Mid Atlantic Ridge, Atlantic Ocean - 356-284 | ecosystem: Environmental > Aquatic > Marine > Hydrothermal vents | place: Atlantic Ocean: Mid...
ACGTGCGCTTCGCCCACGAGCCAGCCCCACTGCGCCTCGCCGTTTCTGCGGAAACGTAGCATCTTCATGAGTACGATGCTAACAGGAAACACGGGTAGGGTGCGATGCTAAAAAAAGAACCCTGCAAGCGGTTTGCGGGAAAACAGGGGCGAATAGAAAAGCAGCCTGCGGTTCGTAGCTCGTGGCTAGTAGCTTGCGGCCTGCGGGAAAACAGTACGTCGTATGAAGTGCGTAGTTTATGGTCTTGCATTGCCAGCGACAAAGTAACTGTCTTCTTATTGAACGGTGAGACCAATAAGCCCTCCATTGGGTAGAGTGTCAGGCGCTACGCAGCAGCTAAAGCCAAAGCCCAGCTAACCCCTGGGGGGGAGGGCGTGGAGGTGCTCTTGGCGTAGTAAGAGCAGTGCTTGGCAGTTGGTTCCTGGCGAGTAGTAAAAGAAGCCCGTAGCTTCTGGTCTGTAGCTCGTGGCCGGCCAGCTGAGGGCGGCCTAACTAACACGGTTTACGGGCGGGACCTGGATCTTGGCGACTTTGCCGCTTCGTCCAGGGGATCTAAGAAGAGGCGGCCCTTCTCTCCGGGGCTGCGACTTTCTTCTCCGAGAAACAGGCGGCATAAGTGCTGTGTGGTACTTGGCGCGGCAATAGAAGCTCGTGGTGTCTGAGGAATCGGGATGTGAGATGCGGGAAAGCGGTGCGGGTGGAAAACGAGGCTTGAGGTCCGTGGCCCGTGTTGGATTTCTAACAGCCATAAAGCCTCTGGGCGGTTTCCTGCGGCTACTCGGTGTCAGCGGGTTTTGCGGATCGCTTCAGCAGCCGATTTCTTGTCATATTTTCCAAGCCCAGAAAGGGATGCTAAAAAGCGTGAAAGGTTCTTGGCGAATATCGGGCGGCGTTTGGCGCTCGGCTGGTGATGGTGGTGCTGGCGCAGTTGGTTGAAACGTGCCCGCCGCTGAGCGCCGAGGCTGTTTCAATAAGAGAGGGAAAGGCGCCTGGCCGCAGCCCGCGCCGCAGGTAGCCGCTTGTTAGAGCTCCTCCACCACTCGTTCCCAGGCGGCTTCGCGCTCGTTCAGGGCATGATTCAGCTCGCTTTCTTCGCGGGCGATGGCGGCGTAATCGCCGGGGCCGAGTCCGGGCTCGGCGGCGCGGGCGTGCAGGGCTTTGAGGCGCTCCTGCAACTCTTCTATCTCAGCTTCTAGTTTTTCGATCAGGCGCTCGCTGTGCCAGCGACTCTTGCTGCGGCGCTTGGTTTTCGGCCCGGGCTTCTCCTTTGCGGCTTCTTTAGCGGGTGTGCGCAGCCGCGCTAGCTTGGGAGGTTCGGGCAGGTCTGTAAAGCCGCCGTACTGCACGTACCAGCTGCGCTGGGTCAGCTTTTGCAAGAAGGCCAGGTCGTGGCTGACTAGTATCAGCGTTCCCGGGTAGCGCAGCAGCGCTTCTTCCAGGGCTTCTACCGTTTCCAGGTCGAGGTGGTTGGTGGGCTCGTCGAGCACCAGCAGGTTGGCTTCGCTAAGCGCCAGCGTGAGCAGCGCCAGGCGGGCGCGCTCGCCTCCGGAGAGGTCTGCTATTTTCTTGAATTGCGCTTCGTAAGGGAAGAGCCAAGCGCCCAGGAGGTTGTGCGCCTCCTTGTCGCCGACTAGCTGATGCAGAGTTTCGAATAACGTCAAGTTCTCGTCGAAGCCGCTCAGTTTCTGGTCGTAATAACCCACGCGTACCCCCGGCCCCATGCGCACGAAGCCGGCGGGGTCGTCTGAGCCCAGCTCGCCTAGCAGCAGCCTTAGCAGGGTGCTCTTGCCGGCGCCGTTGGGCCCCACCAGCGCCACCCGCTCGCCGCGGCGCAGCGTCAAAGCCTCTATTTGGAAAAGAGCGCGCCCTGAGTAAGTCTTTTGCAGCCGTGCGGCTTCTAGCACCCGCTCTGGACCGCGGGCCGCGATAAAGTTGATGCGCACGCTACGCAGGCGGCCCTCGGGTTTTGGCGGTTCCTCAGACAAAAGTTTATGGTAGCGGGTTTCTAGGGCGCGCTTGCGCACGGCCTGTTTTTCGCTGGAGTGGGCCCAGCGGCGCGCCTGCTGCAGGCTTTGCTCCAGCTCGCGACGGCGGTTCTCCCAGTTTTGCCAGGCCCGCAGGGCCAGCTCCTCTCGCTGGGCTAGGGCGACGCGAAAGGCGCTGTAGCCGCCCTGGTATTTTTGCAGGACGCCGCGCTCCAGGTGGAGCACGCTGGCGGCCAGCTGGTCCATGAACCAGCGGTCGTGGCTGACGAAGAGCAAAGCGCCCCGATATTCCCGCAAGAACTCGGCCAGCCAGGCGCGCATGGTGACGTCCAGGTGGTTGGTGGGTTCGTCTAACAGCAGGCCGTCGGCCGCGGCCAGCAGCGCCCGCCCCAGCTCGAGCCTCCTGGCCTCGCCGCCCGAGAGCCTGCTGGCTTTTTCTTCCTCTCGGCCCAGAAAGTCGAGCCCCTTGAGCACGGCCTGATAGCGCGAGTTGCGAGTGTAGCCGCCCGCGGCCTGGAAGCGTTCGTGCAGCTCTTCCCAGCGTTCGTAGACCTCTGGGTCGTCGAGGCGCTTTTCAAGCTCCGCCAGCTCGTTTTCCATCTGCTGTAGCCTGGCGAAACCTTCTTGCAACACGTCCCTGACCGTTTTTGTCACGGCGAAGTTTGCTTCCTGGCGAGTGGCCGCCAAGACCGTCCCGCGTCGCCGCAGTACCCGCCCCGAATGGGGCTCGAGGCGGCCCGTCAACAGGCGAATGAGGGTTGTTTTGCCCGAGCCGTTACGGCCTACCAGCGCCACTTTATCACCGCTCCGTAGCTCCAGGCTGACCTTCTCTAGAAGGTCGCGCTCGCCGATGGAGTAGGTCACGTTTTCCAGCGCCGCCAGGCGCATATTAGCGCCTGCCCTTCAGCAACTGCAGACCGCGGACGACTACCACGAGGCTCGTCGCCAGCACCGTTTTGAAAGCCGTCGGGTCTCCCCGCAGCGCCCAGAGAGCGTAGCCATAACCGAAGAGCGCGGCGAAGGGCAGCGGGTATATACCCAATACTCCCCCGCGGCGTTTCCAGTAGGGGTAGTAGGCGAGCGCGACCGCGCTAATAAGCAATAAGGCTTGTATGGTAGTTTGCGTCCGGTACGTTAGCAAAAAGCCAAAACTGGGCGCCAGCCCGCCGCCGCCGGAAAAACCAAAGAATACGGGCCAGCAGTGCCCCGCCACTACCGCTGCCGCCAGCCACGGCGCCAGAGCGGCTCCCGCGAAATGCAACAGCCAAGCCGCCAGCGCGCCCTTGCCGATGTCCAGCAGGGCGACCGCCGCCCCCCAGGCGGGGCCGAGTTGGCGGAACACCCCCGATCCCCCAGGCAGGTCGCGCTTGCGCAGGTCTATGCCGTGCAGGAAACCGGCGATTACTCCCCAGCTCAACGAACCGATAAGGTAGCTAATTAATATCCAAGATACGTCTTTGGCCGTCATGTCTCTTTCGCAAACTCCCGCGCCTAGGATACACTAAGTCGCAATGGGAAGCGGTTCCAAAGCCAACGCCAAAAAGGAGCGCGCCCCGACCATCTCAGACGTCGCTAAGGCGGCGGGAGTAGGTATCGGGACGGTCAGTCGCGTCATCAACAACTCGCCGGCGGTTAGAGACGCCACCCGCGCCAAGGTGGAGGCGGTTATGCAGCGACTGGGATACGTCCCCAACCCGCACGCGCGCCGTATAGCCGGGGGTCGCAGTTATACGGTTTCGGTGCTGTTGCCGTTCGTAGGTACGGAGTTTTATCTGCGCTTGCTGGAGGGAATAGAAAAAGAGCTGGGAGCGCAGCGTTACGACCTGGCGCTGTTCCCCTTGCTATCGCGCAAGAGGCTCGAGCGCTTCCTCAGCTCGTCGGCGCTGGCTTATCACACCGACGGTTTGATAGTCTCCAGCTACGACCTCACGGAGCGTTTTCCGGCGGGCCGCCTGCCCACCGACCGGCCGGTGGTGATGGTGGACGCCGAGAGCCCCGAATACGACTCGGCCTTTCTAGACAACGCCCTGGGCGGCCGTCTGGCGGCCAGGCACCTGCTCGAGCTGGACGGTGAGGTGTTTGCCATTCAGATAGAAGAAGAGCTCGATAGCGCCTTCTCCAACACCGTCTTCGCCGCGCGCATCGGTGGTTTTCGCGAGGAGTTGCGCAAGGCGGGTAGGCAGCTGGCCGAGAGCCGCGTCTTCCGCACCCGTCTTTCGGCCGAAGGCGGACAAATAGCCCTGCAACGTTTTTTGCAAGAGGCGACGCCGCCCATTAACGTCTTCGCCGCCGCCGACGTGGTGGCTTTAGGAGTGCTGGAAGAGGCGGATCGCCAGGGCCTGCGTATCGGCACAGAGGTGCGCGTGCTCGGATTCGACGGCCAGCCCTGGACGGCCGCGCGACGGCTTTCGACCATCGAGCAGCCCGTCGAAGAGATGGGCTCCGCCGCGGCGCGGATGCTAATTGAAAGGCTGCAAGAGCCGCAGTTGCCGCCGCGGCGACGGCGCTTTGAACCCTATCTGCACGTTAGGTCCTCCACGCAACCGCATTAAACTAAGGGCATGTTGCGTACTCTCGACCTGGATTTCATCCGCCCGCGAACGATAGCCTCCTTCCTGGTAGAAACCTCGGCCGGGCCGGTTCTCGTCGAGAGCGGCCCCGAATCGGTCTACCACAACCTCAAAGCGCGTCTGGCCCAGCACGGTTACCAGCCTGCCGACCTGGCCGCCGTTTTCGTCACCCACATCCACTTGGACCATTCTGGAGCCGTCTGGCGTCTGATTGGCGAGGGCGCGCCGCTCGTTTACGTACACCCAAAAGGTGCGCCGCACCTGGTAGACCCCAGTCGCTTGTGGGAGAGCGCCGGCCGCATCTACAAAGACAAAATGTCCGAACTCTGGGGCCAGCCGGGCGCCATCCCCGCCGACAAGGTCAGAGCGGTGGCGGACGGCGAAAGAATACGAATTGGCGATAGCGAGTTTTGGGCCATAGAAACCCCCGGGCACGCCGGTCACCATCACGCCTGGTTGTACGAAGACGTTCTTTTTTCGGGCGACGTCGGCGGCGTCCGCATCGGCGCCGGCCCGGTGGTGCCGCCCTGCCCGCCCCCTGAGATCAACCTGGAGGCCTGGGCCGACTCCATCGCCAAGATGCGTGCGCTGCCGTTGCGCGAGGTCCGCCCTACTCACTTCGGCTCCTATAGTGACGTCGCCGCTCACCTCGACGAGTTGGAAGAGCGCCTCTTCCGCTGGGCCGACACCTTTTTATCGTGGTTGCAGGAAGGGCTGGACGACCAGGAGCTAACGCGCCGCTTCAACGACCTAGAAACCTCGGAACTCAAAGCCGCGGGCCTAAACGAGTCGGGCCTGGCCGAGTACGAGATAGCCGACCCCGCTTGGATGAGCGTCCCCGGCCTCGAGCGCTACTGGCGTAAGTATCATCCGGAGCGCTTGTGAGCAGGCAGGTCTGGGTTTTCGACCTGGAGGGCACGCTCAGCAGCGGCGAAACCTGGAAAGGCGTCGGCAGGTGGCTGCAATCGCACGGCCGCGCGGCGCGATACCGCGCTTTTTTTCGCGGACACCTGCCGGGAGCCCTGCTGGCCAAGGCGGGCCTGATAAACAAGCGCCGCTACCAGAACAAATGGATGAGCGATCTAGCCGCTTTTTTCGCAGGGATGACGGCGGCGCAGGTTGCGGACGTGGCCGATTGGGTAGTCGAAAACGAGCTCTGGCCGCGTCTGCGCCGCCCCGTCATGCAAGAGTTGCAAGACGGCCTGGCCGCGGGAGTGAGAATAGTGCTGGCCTCCGGCACCTTCGAGCCGGTGCTGGCCGCTTTCGCGGGCAGGATTGATCCGCTCGTCGAAGTGCTTGGTACGCCTCTTTCCTGTCCGCAAGACGTTTGCGACGGCCGCTTGGCGGGGCCGGTCAACGTAGCTCAGGAAAAGGCGCGGCGCGTGCGGCGGTACCTGGGCCGGCCGCAAAGGGCCTATGGCGATACGATCAGCGACGGCGATCTGCTGCAACTGGCGCAGCAGGCGGTCGCCGTCTGCCCAGATAAAGAATTAGCGCTTCAAGCGGCGCGCCGCGATTGGCGGGTTATCTCCTGCGACGGTTGACGGCGGCGCGGCCGTCAACCTATAGTAGAGGGCGGACGCGCGCCGGGATGGCGGAATTGGTAGACGCAGTAGACTCAAAATCTACCGGCCGCGAGGCCGTGCGGGTTCGAGTCCCGCTCCCGGCACCAGTAGGTACTTTTTAGGAGGAAGCATGGGTATTGTCTACACTCTGATAATTCTGCTCTACTTGGCGGTTGCGGCGGCGTTGGTGTGGGCCGTTCTGTTGCAGGAGCCCAAGCAGACCGGCGGCGACCTGCTCGGCGGAGGAGCGAGCGACCTCTTTGCCGCCAGGGGCGTGGCCGGGGGGATGTACCGCGTTACGATCTGGCTGGGGGCGGCTTTCGTGGCGCTCTCGATAATTCTCAGTAAGATACCTCGCTGAAGTGGTATACGGCAGTTGTGCACATCGACGGGGGAGACCCCGTTTTTCTCTTTGCCAACGGTATAAAAACGTCTTCTTACACTCAGTGTATTCTTGACACCGAGTCCTTGCGCAAAGTAACGTGCAAATAAGCTCTGGTCAGCGTGAAGATCGAACAAAAACGCGACCGAGCCATTGCAGAGGAGGTAGCCAAAATGAAACGTAGTATCTGGATCCTGATGGTGCTGGCGCTGGGGGCAATCGCTCTGGCGCAGCCGAAAGTGTTCAAATCCCCCAACCCCGGCGAAACGCCCGTCTTTGGCGGCGATTTCCGCGACTGGTCAACAGACGGTCCCAAGACCTTCAACCCCTTCGTCGCCAAAGAAACCTCGTCAACCGACGTCATGGACCTCTTCCTGCCCACCTTGACCGGTTACAACCCTTACACCCTAGAGCCCGAAGGCAACCTGGCCAAGAGCTGGGAGGTCAAGAACAAAGGCCTGACCATAGTTTTCCACCTGCGTAAGGGCGCTAAGTGGTCAGACGGCCAGCCCATCACCGCCGACGACGTTATCTTCAGCGCCAAGGTTCACGCCGATAAGAAGGTCGGCTCCAATTACATCAAGTCGTTCGAGATCGACGGCAAGCCGATCGTCTGGAGCAAGATAGACGACTATACCGTGCAGGCCGACTTCCCCAAGCCCTTCGCACCGGCGCTCATTCAAAGCTGGTACATCGTCCCCAAGCACGTCTTCGAAAAGGCCTACAAAGCGGGTAAGGTCAACGAGATGTGGGATGTGGGCGCCGACCCGGCCAAGATAGTTTCGGGCGGACCCTTCATGCTCGACAAGTACGTGCCGGGCGAGCGGGTAATCCTCAAGAAGAACCCCAACTTCTGGGGCGTTGACGAGAAGGGCAACAAGCTGCCCTACCTTAACCGCTATATCTTTACCATCGTCAAGGACCGCAACGCCGCCCTAGCCAAGTTCTTAGCGGGCGAGCTCGACCTGTACACGGCTTCCGACGCGGACCAGATCGCGCAGATAGTCGACCGTATAGACTCCAAGAAGCTCGACGCAACGATCTTCCCCAACGCCGACGTCACCACCGGCACCAACTTCATCTTCTTCAACTGGAACAATAAAGACCAGTGGAAGGCGCGCCTCTTCCGCAACAAAAAGTTCCGCGTGGCCATGGCTTACCTGATGGACAAGGACTCGATGATCGAGATAGCCCTCGGCGGCCTGGGTAAGCCGCAGTGGAGCCCCATCTCCATTCCCGTCAAGCAGTTCTTTACCGACGACGTCGTCAAGTATAAGTACAACCCCAAGAAGGCGGCGGCGCTGCTGGCCGAGCTTGGTTTCCGCAAGAAGAACTCCGCGGGCGTCTTGGTGGACGCCTCGGGCCGCCCCTTGGAGTTCCGCCTGGCCACCAACCAGGGCAACAACACCCGCGATAAGATATGCCAGCTCTTCAGCGAAGACGCCAAGAAGGTTGGCGTAAACGTCAAATACGCCCCCATCGCCTTCAACGAGCTGGTGCGCGAGATCCTCAACACCCGCGACTTCGACGCCATCCTCATCGGCCTGACCGGCGGCATCGAACCCGCCTTCGGCCGCAACGTTTGGGAGCTCGACGGCCCGCTGCACATGTGGAACTACGGCCCCGACTTCGAGTCGTTCGAGATCCTCATCGACAAGCTGATGAAGCAGGGCGCCACCACGCTGGAGCAGAGCAAGCGCCGCGAAATCTACGTGCGCTTCCAGCAGGTCGTCGCCGAGAACCTGCCTCTCACCTACACCGTGGCCCCGGCCTACAACCCGGCGCGCCTCAACAAGGTGGGCGGCCTCTTCGCCAAGGACCAAATTACCTCCATCGTAGGGCAGTACCCCTACGTAGAGACGGTCTTCATCAAGAAGTAAATAGTCACCCTCCGGCGGGGCGCGCGCCCCGCCGGAGCAAAACAACATGACCGCCTATATCATCCGCCGTTTTTTTCACCTGATCCCAACTTTTTTGGGAGCCACCTTTTTAGCCTTCCTAATAATCCAGCTGGCGCCGGGAGATTTCGTGACGCGGCTGGAGCTCGACCCTTCTTTCAATCACGCGCAAATAGAGAACCTGCGGCGCATATACGGCCTGGATCAACCCTTTACGGTGCAGTACGCCAAGTGGCTGTCCGGTTTTTTGAAGGGCTATCTGGGCGTTTCCCTCAGCTACCAGACGGGCGTTTGGGAAGTGCTCAAGCCGCGCATGCTCAACTCGATGGTGCTGGTAGTTTTGTCCATCATATTTATCTATTCCTTTTCCATTCCCATTGGCATCTACTCCGCGCTCAGGCAGTATTCCTGGGGCGATCGCTTTTGGACCACGGTGGCTTTCATCGGCATGGCCATACCCAACTTCTTTTTTGCCTTGCTGATGTTATACTTCGCCCTTTACCTCAAGGACAAGTTTGGCCATGAGATATTTCCCATTGGCGGCATGCGTTCTTTGTACATCGCAGGAATGGATTTTTCCGCGGCGCCTAAGTGGCGGCAGTGGCTGGATATCCTCTGGCACGCCGTCTTACCGGTGATAGTAGCCGGCACCGCCGGCACCGCCGGCCTTACCAGGGTAATGCGCACGCAGATGCTGGAGAACAAAATGCAGGACTACGTTCGCACCGCGCGCGCCAAGGGCCTTGCGGAGCGCGTCGTCGTTTACAAACACATCCTGCGCAACGCCATAATTCCCATAGTCGCTTCCATCGGTTTCTTGCTGCCCGACCTCTTCGGCGGCGCAGGTTTCGTCGAGGTGGTCATGGGCTGGCCGGGGTTGACGCCGATGTTGCTGGAAGCGCTTTTCAGCATAGACGTCTACATAATCATGGGCAGCATCTCGGTGACCATAGTTCTCTTGATGATAGGTAATTTGCTATCTGACCTCTTGCTAGCGTGGGTAGACCCGCGTATACGTTATAGCTAGGAGACCCGCCATGGCCGATGCAGAGACAAACCTGATAGAAGGGCTTTCCGAGCACAGCCAGAGCTACTGGCAGAAGGCTTGGCAGCGTTTCCGTCGCCACCCGTTTGCGCGCTGGGCGGGGTCTTTCTTGATAATCCTTTACCTGCTGGCGCTCTTCGCCGATTTTGTTGCGCCTTATCCTGAAGCCAAGAGCTTTCGCAAGCTACAATTTGTTGAGCCTACGAAGGTGTATTACACGGCTGACGGCCACCTGAGCAGGCCTTACGTGTGCAAGGTCGTGCGGACGCGTAACAAGCACACCTTCAAGCTGGAGTTCAAGCAAGACTGCAGCGCCCACTATCCCATTTACTTTATAGTGCACGGTTATCCCTATAAGTTTTTAGGCTTTATACCAATGGATCTGCACCTCTTAGGGGGGCCTTGGCTGGTTGAAGAGAAGGCGCAGCTCTTCCTTTGGGGTACCGACGATTTTGGCCGCGACCTCTTCAGCCGCATCTGGTTCGGCGCGCGCATCAGCTTGACCATAGGCATCCTGGCGTCGCTGGTGGCGCTGATAATCGGCGTGATAATGGGGGCGGTCTCCGGGTTCTACGCCGGTCAAAAAACGCACTTAGTAAGAGGGGTTTTTCACTTGCCGACCAGAGAGGAATGGCGTCTTTCGGGCGGCGCCGCGCTACTGCGGCTAGTCAGCGGCTCCGAGCTGGCGCGAGGCTTTGGTGAGGCCAGGCGCGAACGGCAACTACCGCTATTTTTGCTAGGCTTGTTAGTTCAGTATGCGCTGTGGGGCGGGGGAATATATATATTATGGATTACTATGCAGGGATATATGCAGGTCAGTAAAGGCCTGGAGCACGTAATAGCCCAAGGCATTTTTATGTTGCTGATGCTGTATATGATCTGGCAGCTGTTATTCGGCAGGGTGCAGATAGACGCCGACGACCTGGTTATGCGCAGCACCGAAGTGCTGGCCGCCATTCCCAGCCTCTTCCTGCTGATTATTCTTTCCGGCATTCTCGCCAAATATGACATTTCTTCTTCGATGCGCTTCATGCTCGTGCTTATTATTCTTTCTTTCGTCGGCTGGGGGGGGTTGGCGCGGACCGTGCGCAGCTTGGTGCTGCAGCTGCGAGAAATGGACTACGCCCAAGCGGCGCGAGCTTTGGGCGCTAAGGATTTTAGGGTGCTCTTCCGCCATATCATCCCCGGAGCATTGGGCTACCTGATAGTAGTCGTCAGCCTAACTATTCCCGGTTACATTCTCGCTGAGTCCGGCCTGTCCTTCTTGGGTTTGGGCATCCAGGAGCCGTCTTCTTCCTGGGGGTTGCTGCTCTCTAAGGCGCAACAAGGAGGCATTTCAGCTTTGCGCGACAGGCAGTGGCTTTTTATTCCCGGCCTATTTATATTTGCTAGTATACTGGCGTATAACTATCTAGGCGACGCCTTGCGCGACGCACTGGATCCGCGCGCAGAGCATTAGCGACAAAGGAGCCTGCATGAACGATAAGCGTTTGTTGGAAGTCAAGGGTCTAAAGGTCGAGTTCAAGACCGACGAGGGTATCGTCAAGGCCGTTGACGGAGTTTCGTATCACATTGACAAAGGGGAGACGCTGGCGGTCGTCGGCGAATCTGGTTCAGGCAAGTCAGTCTCGGCGCTGGCGATGATGCGCTTGATTCCGGTGCCGCCGGGAAAAATCTCCGCGGGGCAGATACTCTTCAGGGGCAAAGACGGCGTTCAAAAAGACTTGGTCAAACTGCCCGAACCGGAGATGCGCAAGATCCGCGGCAATGACATTGCCATGATCTTCCAAGAACCCATGACCTCGCTCAACCCCGTTTACACCGTTGGCGATCAGATTGCCGAAGCCATTGTGCTGCACCAGGGCAAGAGCAAAAAAGAGGCCTTGGAGCTCTCCGCCGAGATGCTGGATCTGGTAGGCATTCCCGAGCCGCACAAGCGCCTCAAGAACTATCCTCACCAGATGTCCGGCGGTATGCGCCAGCGCGTCATGATCGCCATGGCCCTCTCCTGCAACCCCAGCCTGCTCATCGCCGACGAGCCCACCACCGCCCTCGACGTCACCATTCAGGCGCAGATCCTGGAGCTGATGAAGAAGCTGCAGGAAGAAATAGGCATGTCTATCCTTTTCATCACCCACGACCTGGGGGTAGTGGCGGAAATGGCCGACCGCGTAGTGGTTATGTACGCCGGTCGCGCCGTTGAAGAGGCGGACGTGATCAGCACCTATAAAGACCCTTTACACCCCTACACCATGGGCCTCCTCAACTCGGTGCCGCGGGTCGACGAAAGCGCGGTAGAGCAGAAGCGGCTCGAGGCCATCCCCGGCAACGTTCCCAACCCCTTGTTCCTGCCGAGCGGCTGCGCCTTTCACCCTCGCTGCAAGTACGCCGCGGCGGGAGTGTGCGACCAAGACGTGCCGCAGCTGGAAGACTCCGGCACGGGCCACATGGTTCGCTGTTTCCGCTGGCGCGAGATTAGAGAGGAGATCAAGTCATGAGCGCGAACGACGCCCCTCTTATCAAGGTCAACAACCTCAAGAAATGGTTCCCCATCCGCGGCGGCATACTTTCGCGCACCGTCGGCTACGTCAAAGCCGTTAATGACATCAACATGTACGTTAACCACGGCGAGGTGCTCGGGCTAGTGGGCGAGTCCGGCTCGGGCAAGACTACGGCGGGCCGCACTATCTTGCGGTTGATAGAGCCGACCGAGGGCGAGATTGTTTTTGACGGCACGGACATAGTTTCGCTTTCCAAGTCCGAATTGCGGCCCTTTCGCCGCCGTATGCAGATTATTTTTCAAGACCCCTTTGCTTCGCTCAATCCGCGCATGACCGTGGGCGACATCATCGCCGAGCCCCTAATAATCCACCGCTTGGTGAAGACGGCGCAAGAGCGCACCGACCGCGTGGCCGAGCTGCTAAAGCTGGTGGGCCTCTCGCCCGACCACATGCGCCGTTACCCGCACGAGTTTTCCGGCGGGCAGCGACAGCGCATCGGCGTGGCGCGGGCTCTGGCGGTGGACCCCGACTTTATCGTGGCCGACGAGCCGGTTTCGGCGCTCGACGTCTCCATCCAGGCGCAGGTCGTCAACCTGCTGCAAGACCTCAAGGACGACCTGGGTCTGACCTTGCTCTTCATCGCTCACGACTTGGCGGTGGTGGAGTACATCTCCGACCGCATTGCCGTCATGTATCTGGGCAAGATTATGGAGCTGGCCCCGGCAAAAGATCTTTACACCAACCCCCAGCACCCTTACTCGGAGGCGCTGCTCTCGGCGGTGCCGGTGCCCGATCCCACCATCAAGCGCGAGCGCATCGTCCTGGAGGGCGACATACCCAGCCCCATCAATCCGCCCTCAGGCTGCGTTTTCCGCACTCGCTGCCGCTATGCCATTCCGGAGTGCGCCGAAACAGTACCCGAGCTGCGCGAGGTTTCGCCCGGCCATTACAAGGCCTGCATTCGCGACGACATCTTCTAAATCATCGTCTTGAAAGGGGCCGCGCTGGGCGCGGCCCCTTTGCTATGGTAGAGGTATGAAAAAACACTCGTTAGCGGTAATCACCTCGTTTTTGCTGGTCGCGGGCATAGTTGCAGCGCAAACGGCTTTTATCTATCCTAGCTTCGCCGAGGTGCACGAGCCGGTCAGCCTGCCGGGGGGCAGCTGGACTTGGTTTATCGACCGCAGTCTGGGCGGCACTCTGGTAGACGGTACCGTCAGATTGTTGGGGGTAGAGGAGAAGCGTCGCACCTGGCGCGAGGGCAGCGTGACCTTCTACTACGCCGGCGGTCCCGCAGCGCAGCTTGCCTACCTGACTCGCGGCTTGGGCTATGGCCTCTATTACGACCTGGATACCGATAGCGGCAGGCTCGTTGGCTGGGCCAAGATCAGCAACAGGCTGAACCAGACCTTGCGATTCGAAAAAGTGACCTTCATTGCCGGCCAGGTGCCGCTGCGTTCCGGCGCGGCTCCGCAGATGGCCATGAAAAAGATATCGCGCTCCATGGACGTGGAAGCCGTGGGAGCGCCGGCGCCGGCGCCCAACTACGCCGGCAGCGGAGGAGGCGTGTACCGCTATGAGCTACAGTCGCCGCCGCCGCTCGAGCCCGGTGTTACCGAGATCCCCTTCATAAGGAGCTCGGTCGAGCCGGTGTATACCTGGAGCTACCGCGGCGGCTTTTATCGCGGCGACAAAATAGAGTTCAACAGGGGATATACCTTTGCCGCGACCGCGCAACTGGCTTCGGGTCTGGTAAACCTGCGCAGTCGTGGAGTCTTGTTGGGGCAGGCTCTAATGCCCGACACCGCCAAAAACGGCAGGGTGGAGCTGTGGTTGGGCCGCGACCCCGAGGGTAAGGCTTCGCGGCGGATAGAGGTGCTGCGTGATGAGCGCAAAGAAAAGTCCTATCGCGTTACCACGACGGTGCGAAACCCGCGCGGAAGCCAGGTCAAGGTGGATATCAGCGAGTCCTTTTCGGCCGCGAAGCTGAGCTTGGAGCTGCCGCGTGACGCTCAGCGCACGCCTTCGGGTTATCGCTACGTCTTCACCTTGGCTGCGGGGGCCGAGAAGAGTTTCGTTTACACCGTGACCTTGCGTTACTGACCCAAGGGTCATTAGCATGGGGCATGCCACCCCTGAAACCAAAGGACCTGTACCGGCTGCGCCTCCTCGCGGATCTGCAACCCGGCCCGCGAGGAGGAGTTTTATACGTCGAAACGAGCATCCGTCAGCCAGAGAAAGATGAGCCAGCGGCTTACGAGTCGCGGCTGTGGCTCTACCAGGACGGCCGGCGTCGCTTGCTGACGCAGGACGACGCCGGCACGCCCCGCTGGGACGGGGGCCGCTACGTCTACTTCCTGCGCAAGCAGGCCAAGGTCAAGCAGCTCTTCCGTCTCGACCTGGAGGGGGGAGAACCCGAGGCCATGACCGGGTTCAAAGCCGGCGTGGAAGGGTACGAACTCGCTCCGAACGGCGCGGTGGCCGTGCTGACCCGCGGCGACGAGGCGCCGGCGAAACCGGGCGCGCCCCGGGTCTACGAGCGCCTGCCCTTCAAGTTCGACGGCGTGGGCCTGCTCCCCGAGCGGAGCCGTCAGGTGCGCGTGCGCACCGAGGACGGCGCTTGGAGCGCCCCCAGCGACCTGCCCACCGACGTGGACGCGCTCGCCTGGGACGAGCGGGGCGAGGAGCTGGTGCTGGTGGCGAGCGCCAGCTTCGAGGAGCGCCGTCTTTGGATCCAGCGCCTGTACCGCTGGCGGCCGGGCGGGGAAGCGCGCCAGATCGGCGGCGGCTTCGGACCGGTGAGCGATCCGGTGGTCGCAGGCGGGCGGGTGTACTTCGTCGGTTACGACTGGGCCGCGGGCATCGGGGCCAGCCCCGGTGTGTGGAGGCTGCCGACGAACGGCGGGCAGGCCGAGCGCTTGACCCCCGAAAGCCTCTACGTGGGGCTCTCTCTGGTTTCCGACGTGCACTTCGGCGGCTACGGCAGGGCGCTCGAGCCCGACGGCGCGGGCGGTTTCTGGTTTGGCGTCACCGAGGCGGGCGAGGGGCGGCTCTACCGCCTGCGCGCGGACGGCGGGGTCGAGGGGCCGCTGCCGCTGCCGGGCAGCTTGGCCGCCTTCGCGGTGATCGAGGGGGAGGTGCGCCACACCCTGCTTGAGGATCACCACCGTCCGCCGGTCCTCTACACCGGCGCCGAGGCGGTGCACGACCCCAACGCCGACTTTCTGGAGGACTGGCCCGCGCCCCAGGCCTTCCGCTGGCGCTCCCCCGAGGGCCACGACGTCCACGGCTGGGTGCTTCTGCCCGAAGGAGAGGGGCCCCACCCGGCGGTGCTCTACGTCCACGGCGGACCCCACGCCGCCTACGGCCGGGCGATGCTCTTCGAGTTCTACCTGCTGCGGGCCCGCGGGCTGGCGGTGGTCTACGCCAACCCGCGCGGCTCGGTGGGCTACGGCCAGAACTACGCGCAGATCAAGGGCCGCTGGGGCGAGGCCG
>Ga0256833_1001795_pt1 | contig 15438 bp, 12 predicted proteins | sample 356284metaG_FD_190535 | JGI IMG/M metagenome (GOLD analysis project Ga0256833, IMG submission 190535) | Hydrothermal vent microbial communities from Mid Atlantic Ridge, Atlantic Ocean - 356-284 | ecosystem: Environmental > Aquatic > Marine > Hydrothermal vents | place: Atlantic Ocean: Mid...
TTTAAATTCCGGAAGGCAATAAAGTTTAACTAATCTATCCGGTGCAAAAAAAATTGTTTCCAATATCATTTTTTCACCTTCGATAGCAAAAATATTGTACTTTTGTCTATACTTTTTTTGTGAAAGTGAACGTATATATTTAATATCTTTAATTGTCAACATAAATAAAAAATTCTTTTTTGAATAAGTCAAAAATAAATATCACCATAATACTAAAACTAATATTATTAACAAATATAATATTTTTTTCATCATGTCAAGCTACAAGATATCTAAAAGATAATGAAAAATTCCTTCATAAGAACAGGATTATCTTGGATTCGGAAGATAAAATCAATAATAAAATATTATTAAAAGAAGAATTGAACACATTAATACAGCAAAAACCTAGTGAATCTATATTATATGTTCCAAGGTATTGGTTTTATTATGTTTCTCAAGGGAAAAAGGGTATTTTAGCCAAATTTGCAAGAAAAAGATTAGCTCAGGACCCACCTATTTTCGATGAGAAATATGCTAAAGAAACCGCTCGAAAATTCAGAAATTTCTTAAAAACCAAGAAAGGCTTTTTCAATGTAAATGTAGAATATAAAGTTTTTCCTGAAAAAAATATAGTTGATGTGGATTACATAATTCATACGGGAAAAAGATATATTATAAACAGCCTAAAATATGATTGTAACGATAGTGAAATTAGCGGTTTAATAGAAAAAAGTAAATACAAATCATATTTAAAACCCGGTGACGGGCTTGATTACCTGAATTATGATTTGGAAAAAATAAGAATTACAAATTTGCTTCAAAATAATGGATATGCAACTTTCAATCAAAATTTTATTGAACTGACAGGAGATAGTTCCAATTACAAAGTGGATTTAATAATTAAAATCAAAAATCCTGCAGGCGAACAAAAACACAAGATTTACAAAACAGGAATTATTGAAGTTTTCACTGATTATTATCCCCAACAACCGATATCCAGGTTGCAATCCGATACATTTGGTAATATTATATTTCATCATCAACTTGATAAATATCTTGTAAAACCGGAGTTATTAAAAAGTGCAATTAATTTGCAAATGGGAGAACTCTATAAAAGAGATAAAACCAGAGACATATATAATAAATTATCAAAATTTAACATATACAGATTCATTTCTATCAAGACCTCCATTGATAGAAAAATTAAAAACAGACTGAATTATAAAATTTATATGTATGTTCACAAAAACAAATATTTTTCAGAAGGAAATATTGCTTTAAAATATGTAACTCTTTTGAAGAAGGAGCAATTCATAGAATTTGGAGGAAGCGGTGTATTTCAGGATAGGAGATTAAGTTCCCGTGGTGATTATCTTAGATTATCTGGTTCGGGTGATGTGAAAATAAATTTAAGCAATAAAAATTATAGTGAATTAAGCATTTTGGGAAAACTGGATTATACAAATCCTATTTCACCGCTTACCATTAAATATTCTCCACTATATTTGTATTACGGTTTGTCAAAAAAACAAAGTTTGCAAAAATTGAAAAACAATACAACGACAGATTTTTCATTATCATACAACAATCTTACAATACTGGATAAATTTATTATCTCATCATTAAATGCTAATTACGGATACAGTTATATTCCAAATAAAAAATTAAATATTTTAGTAAATCAAACCGGCATAAACTATTTAGCTCCAAAAATATTTAAAGATTCACTTTTTAATCGTTTTCAGACAAAGAGTATGAATAATGTTTTCTTAACTGGCTTGTTAATGAAAAACATCACAATCAATTATTATTCGAACAAGCAAAATTCTTTATATAACTACCGTATGTTATTCGGATTTGAAACATCCGGATTGGAAATATTTTTTATAAATAGAGTTAACAATTTAATCAAGAAAGAAGATGGTTATTGGCAATTTAATAATAAAATCAGTTATGCAAAATTCATTAAAACTTATTTGGAATACCGTCCTGTTTATAAATTATCTTCCACTTCCGAATTAGCCGGCAGAGTATATGGAGGAATTGGGATCCCATTTGCAGACAATGATGTCATACCATATATCAAACAATTTGAAGTAGGAGGTCCTTACAGTATGAGAGCATGGGCAACAAGGGAATTAGGACCAGGTTCATATATTGATCCGCAAACAGCTAAAAATCAGATTCCATACCAAAAAGGAGATATCCGTTTAGAAGCCAATTTGGAATATAGATTTAAATTATCATATTTATTTAAATCCGCTATTTTCATTGATGCAGGAAATATATGGACATTGAAAAATGATACCGAAAGGCCAGGGAGTCAATTTACATCAAGTTTCTACAAGCAGATTGCCATTGATGCAGGTGTAAGTCTACAACTTGATGTATTTGTTTTGTTAAGATTTGATTTTGCATATAAATTAAGAAATCCATATCCTGATGAGAACGGTTCTTATTTTGGATTAAAAAACTCTTTATTCCCCAATATTGTTTTTGCGTTGAATCATCCTTTTTAATTGTATATCCCTGTCAATAGGCAACAAATTTCATAGCAAGCCATTTCCCTTTTTGCAGTGTTTTCATCAGTTTCATACTATTTTTTTCATAGAGATTTTTGATTTCATCAAAATCGTCTTCAAGAATACCGGATAAAATCAAAAATCCACCTTTATTAAGGGACATACTCAGATTTTCAACTTCCTGAATCAATACATTTTTATTGATATTGGCAAATACCAAATCAAAAACAAACCTTCCAATATCTGCAGATTCTCCAAACGAAGCAGTAATTTTAGTACAATTATTAGATTTTGTATTTGAAATTATATTCTCAACTGCAATGGGATCGTTATCAATTGCTATTATTTCAGATGCACCCATTTTCTCCGCCAAAATCGATAAGATTCCCGTACCAGCACCAAAATCAAAAACTTTTTTATTCTCAACATTAATCTCCGACAATAATTCAATCATCAAATAGGTAGTTTCATGATGTCCTGTTCCAAAAGTCATTTGCGGAGTAATACTGATAGAGTACTTAAATCCGGAATCATCAACTCCTTCATGAAAATCAGCTTTAATAATACAAAAATCCTCAACTTTAACCGGTTCAAAACTACTTTCCCATTCTTCATTCCAATTTTTATTTTGAATAATTTCCTTATCAAATGTTATTTGATACTGTGAACAGATAGTCGCAATCTCTTTTTGAGTTTCTTCGGTATATTTTTCTTCAGGCAAATATGCAACTACTACATCTTTTATTTCTTCAAAAGAATCAAAAGGTAATGACAATAGAAATGCTATAATCATATTATTATCCCAACCGCTTTTAAAAGAATACTTTATAAACTTATCTTTAAATGCCATATCTATTTTTATATGCTTTTAGCGTATTCAATAATAAAGAAACAACTGTCATTAACCCTACTCCGCCGGGAACAGGAGAAATAAAGCTACACTTAGAAGCTACATTTTCAAAATCTACATCTCCTACAATTCTATAGCCTGATTTTTTTGTCTTATCTTCTACCCTATTTATTCCAACATCTATAACTACAGCATCTTCCTTAACCATATTTTCTTTGACAAACCCTGGCATTCCTATTGCTGCCACTAAAATATCCGCATTTCTTAGTTTTACATTTAGATTTTCTGTTTTACTATGTACTATTGTCACAGTCGCATTACCCGGATATTGTTTTTGTACCAAACTGATTGCAAGTGGCTTTCCAACAATATTGCTCCTTCCTAAGATAACAACATCTTTCCCTTTTGTATCGATATTGTATCTTTTCATCATTTCCAATATTCCAAGAGGTGTAGCGGGCACAAAAGTATCCATCCCTAAAATCAATCTACCTAAATTAAAAGGATGAAAACCATCGATATCTTTTTCAGGATCTATAGCAGCTAATACTTTATTTACATTTATATGCTCGGGAAGAGGTAACTGAACAATAAAGCCATCGACTTTCTCATCATTATTTAATTTTTTTATTTCCTCAAGTAACCTTTCTTCAGAAATATTCGATTCAAAATTAAGGTTTGTAGATTTAAATCCTACCTGAGCACAAGATTTCATTTTACTTTTTACGTAAAATGTACTTGCAGGATCGTTACCAACTAAAATTGCTACTAGATGCGGCTGCCTATATCCTTTTTTAATATAAGAATCAACATCTTTTTTAATTTCATTTTTTATCTCTGCAGATATTTTTTTACCATCCAATAATATCATTGAAAATATTTTTTATAATTTATAGATACTATAGTTTTATTTTCTTAGTTACAATCCAAACCAAAAAGATTCCTAAAATAAAAGAGACAGAAAAAAGTATATAAAATATATATTTATAACCTGAAAACGGTAATTCGACATTCATTCCATAAAAACTGGCGACAAGTGTAGGTACTTCAAGAATAATAGTGATAAAAGTCAATCTTTGAATAAAATTATTAAAGTTGTTGGAAATAATCGTAGCATAGGTATCCATAATACCACCTAAAATGTTCGTATGTACATTTGCCATATCCAAACCTTGACTATAATCAATAATAATATCTTCAAAATAATCAAGATAGTCTTCATTATCTCTTATTTTTAAAAAATCAGTCCTTTTCATTTTCATTAAAAGCAATTCATCAGCTTTTAAGGAATTTAGAAAATATACAAGACTCTTTTCAATTTTCAAAAGCTCTTTTAGCTCTTTATTACGGCTGGAATTATATAATTCCTGCTCTAACATATTTCTTTTATAATTCAAGCGCTTAAGATATTCCAAATACCAAAGTACTGTTTGTTCTAAAATTTTAAGAATAAAATGTGGTTTTTTAGAAGGTTTAAAATTCTTAACTTTTCCATCAAGAAATCTTTGAATTATATTATTTTCTTTTGAAGAAATAGTAATGATATTATAAGGTGTAATGACAATACCCAGAGGGATTGTCCGGTAATATGAATGATTCTCATAATCCTCAATATCTTTATCTTTAAAAGGAATATTTATAACAATAAGTTTAATCTCATCTTCCCATTCGTATCTAGCTCTCTCTTCCACATCCAACGGGTCGGTAAGGAAATCCAAAGGGATATTGAATTTTTCAGATAAATCTTCCAATTCATCCTTATGATGCGGTGGAATAATATTTATCCAAACACCTTCTTGCCATTTGTCCAAAAATACTAATTTACCATTCTCTTTTGCTATATATTGAATCATGATTAAGGCATTCTTTACTCGTACCTATTCTGACTAAGGAATTTTTTTTAAAATAAAATAAAGGATTATCTCATCAGATGAAGCTATTATAAAAAAGCCGGATATGATGTAAAAAGAACATTATATAATTAAAATAATTCCTCTCGAATATGTACATTTCAATAATATTTGATTAAATAATATTTATCAATAAAACTATTAAAATTTTAAAACAATCTTAGTTTTTAATAAAACAGGTTCTGTATTGACAAACACTAAATCACTCCTGCAAGAAAATACATCAAATCTCAAAATGTCATTTTTCTTACAGACAGTAGTAAATCGAACTCATGTTCGAATTCTCTGTGTGCAAACATAATACTATTTAACCATTTATACAACGAAAAAGAAATATTTTGTAAAAATAAAAGAAGCTATTCGATAACAATCATATTTTTCGATTCGGAATAACCCGTAAAAATACCTGTACCATTGGAAATATTGGATTTTGAAATGCTACCGTTTTCAATAGCTTTTGAATATTCATAGTAATCTTTAGTAATGGTCTTAATATTAATTTCCAATTCATTTTTTATTACATTAGCAGGTATAGTAAACGAAATAGGAATATTATCATTTTTAATAAGTGCATAATTTACTAATATCGATTCTTTTGAATTATTCCAATACATACCATAAGAAAAGCCTAAATCATCTTTGGTTCCAACCTTTTTAATATATGTAGGTACTTTAGTGCTATATGTATAAACATAATTCTTTATATCCAATTCAAAATATAGATTTTTACCGATTCTACTGGTATCAAGGATCATTTCCAAGTCAATTTTCTCTTTACTATCTCCTGTCAAGGTTCTTTTAATCAACTTAATCTTATCTATATTAACGGGAGCCGGTATATAGGTCTTAGCTTCAACTCTTTCAAATTCTTCTCCTTCAATCCATCCGACAAATGTTAAAGAATCTCCGGGTTTAACACCGGACAACTGCGGACAATAATAATAACCTTTATTTAGACTTAATTCTTTATATTCTAACACTTTGGGAATTTCTGAATTATTAACAAAGAGTTGAACTGTTGCGTCATCTCTATATCGTGCAGTTACGCCTGAATTCATTCCTGAAGTAACCCCTAAATATATTTTTACCGTATCTGTAGTTTTGACAACCGCATCAACCCAGATTTTAGAATGAGATGTAAAAATACTACTATTCACATCATTGTCACATGAATAAAATATAAAAACGGATGACAATAAATATAATGGTAAAATACCTAAATAACCCTTAAATAAATGCGTATTTTTCAAAAAAAAAACTTTTAATAACCTGTAGCCATAAAATGACTATATGAAAATAAAATTTATCGAGCACAAAGGTAATATAAAAAAGTGAAAAAGTAAATATAAATTTCTAAATTTTATTTAAAAAATTAGTATCTCGATTATAATTATAAGTACTGAACAAATTAAATAATATCGTATATTTTATTTTTCCCGAAACAATATAAGTCACTTCTCTTTAGCAAGTATTATATAAAATTAAAAAGAATAAAAAATTATTTAAAAAATTATTTTATAACTGGCAGAAGGCAAAAAAGGGAATAAATAAATTTCCTTTAAATTTTTAGTGGAAAGTTTTCTATCATTGAAAGAAAATGTCACATAATAAGGATTCGCTCTATTCAAAACATTATAAACTCCAATTTTGACTTCCTGATGAATATCATTTGACATAAATTTGGATTCCATACCTATATCCAATCTTTGGTAAGATGGTAATTGCCAATTATTTTTCTCTTCATACAAGATTTTATTATCAGGAGTTAATTGTGTAGGTAAAGTATAGGGATTACCCGAACCATATACAGCAGTCAAAAACAAACTTATTCTTTTAGTCACTTTAAAAACCGAAATAAAGTTAAAATTATGCCTTCTTGAAAACCTGTATTCATACCAATTCCCATTATTTATTTGGTCAAATAACCTTTTGGAATGACTTAGAGTATAATTCAACCAAAACGTATATCTCCCCGAATGATAGCTCCATTGAGATTCTATACCGCACATCCTGCCTTTACCAACAGGAATATATTTTTCCCATTCGGAAGAATTTGAAATAACAAAATAACTACCATCTTTATGTGAAATAATATTATCGGAAACTTTGTAATAAGTTTCAAATGTTATATTTGATTTTTCTGATATATCAAAATCAAATCCTACATTAAAATGCCATGCAGTTTCAGGTTTTAACAAGGCAGTTGTAGGCAAAAACACTTCTGATGGCAATCCTAATCCGTTATTAGTTAAAGCATGAACATTTTGACTTAATCTAACAACGGAAAAACTAATAATCGAATTTTTACTAATTTTTTGATTAAAAATAATACGAGGCTCGAGTGAATAGTAATCCTTAACATCTATTTTTTTACTGAATTTCAAAAATTCAATGTGTAATCCTATATTTAAACTTGTATTTTTATTAAAATCAATTTGATCTTCAAAATAAACCGAGTTTTCAAAATTTTCAACAGAATACGGCTTTATTTCTTTTCTCATTTTATTCACATCCGGAATTTCATTTTCCACATCTTTCAAAATTCTAGGACTCACATAAATAAACGGATTCAAAATATGCATAACACTCATAAATCCATACCTCAATTTATGCTTATTATTAGTAAAATAGTCAAAATCCATTTTATATCCAAAATCATAAATTTTAGAATCAAATATCCTTCCATTGTAAAAATATAGATTTTCAGAATCATCTAAAAGCCCTACATTATAAGAATTCGAAATTAGATTATATTTACTATAAAACAAGATGGAATTAACACTTGTTTTTCTACCTGTCTGATGATTCCATTGCATAGACAATAATACATTACCCCAATTCCAATCATTGTTATTTATAGAAAATAATCTTGTCCTCTCTGCAGAAAAATACTTTGTATCCTTATTTTTAAAATTATCACTACCTTTATAAAAACTTAATGAAAATGAATTTCTCTTATTCAATATAAAATTCATTTTCATATTAAAGTCATAAAAATAATACTTAAAATCCTTTGTTTTAATATTTGAACTCAAAGTTTTTGAAATGGCTTTATTCCAAATATCCATATATGATCGTCTGAAACTTACAAGGAAAGACCCCTTGTTTTGTAAAATAGGCCCCTCAAACAATCCTTTTACTGTAATAAATCCCATATCCAATTCTCCGGCAAATTTCTTCTTATTTCCATCACGAAGGCGAATATCCATTACCGAACTAAGACTCCCGCCATACCTGGCAGGAAAATCAGATTTAATAATTCTGGCATCTTTAATAATACTGGAATTAAAAATCGAAAACAATCCAATTGCATGCTGTGAATTATAAACAGGAACTCCATCCATCAATATCATATTCTCAGCTGATTCCCCTCCCCTGACATGTATTCCTCCCAATCCGTCTGCTCCTGTTAAAACCCCGGGCAAAACATAAGTAAACCTCAATATATCATCCTCTCCCATTGGGTGGACAAGTTTATCTATTCTGGCAGTATTTATTTTTTCAGGCTCAAAAAACTTAATCTTTCTGTTATGTAATTTGGAATCCCATATCACAATTTCATTCAATAATTTAGCCGGTTTAGGATTAAGGGTAACATTCAAAAGTGTATCTTTTTTCAAATTTATTTTAATTCTTTTGTTTTGATAGCCCAAATATGAAAATATCAGGACATTTTCTCCTCCGGCAAGTTTAATACTGTAAAAACCGTATTCATTACTTATTGTTCCTTTTGAAAAATCCGGAAGATATACATTTGTGTAAACAAGTTTTTCCCCTGTTTGTATATCTGTAATATATCCTTTCAGAATATAATTTGCTTTTTTCCTCTCTTCCGGTTTGTAAATCACAATTTGTTTATTAATTAGTTCATATTTTAAACCAGTATCTTTCAATAAATAATCTAAAATATTCTTTAAGGAATAACCGGGGGAATAAAAACTAATATTTTTTTCGGGAATCTGATTTATATTAAATACAATATTAATTTCCGATTTTTTACTTAGATCTACTAAAACATTTGACAAATCCCTGTTAATTGCCCTATATTTTATCTCTTTATCTAAAACATCTGACTGAGCATACAAACTTATTCCATAAGACAATAATATAAAAGTAATTATATATAGTTTTTTAATCATAAAATTTATTGTTCTTAATCCTGATTCTTTAATTTAATATTTTTCGCCAATCAAGTTTAAATCAATCAAAATTAACTCAGCTTATATTAGTATCAAAGTATATAAAGCGCCTTATATATAATAATTATAAAAAGGAAAAATAATCATTCCGTATAATTAGAGTTTGTCTATAAAATCATTAAAATTTAAAAACAAACACTTATTAATCAAAACATAAACATTTGTATTACACTAATTTATAAGCTAAAATGCTTTTCAATTTAATAAAATAAATAAATAATACGGGCTAAAGGTAAGAACAAATAGTATAATTTTATAAATTATTTTGTTATTTTTGACTTATATATTTTATAGTGCAAAATAAGACAAAGTGCATTTGACATACAAAAACACCTTTATTTTTTGCAGGTAACTATGTAACTTTTCTCATTTACTTTTTTAATAACCACAGGATAGAGTTTCATGATGGATGAAAAATAATCTTCCAATGTATTTCCATAATTCACAGGCGAAGTATATCCTGTCATATTCCTAATGTCATAACAATCCAGTTCAATATCAATTTTGTAGAATTCGGATAATCTTGCAAAAACCCCTGTCAAGTATGAATCTTTAAACGATAAGTATTGATATTTAAAATCTTTATCAAAATTCCCCTTTAGAATCTTAGTGAATGAATTTGATTTATAGTCGTATTCAGCTCCCTGATCTTTTTCGAGGATAATATATTTATCTTGATTGCCATAAAACTTAACTTTTCCTGTATATACATTAACTAAGACATTCTCTCCTTTTTTCGAATTAACTTGAAAAGAAGTTCCAACAACTTGAATTTTACTCTTATCTACATATACAGTAAACGGATTGGATTTATCCGGAGTGATTTCAAAATAACCACTACCTTTTAAGTACACTTTTCTATTTTTTTTATTAAAACCCGAAAGAACTCTTACACTTGAATTTTCATCTATCCAAACAGATGAGTGATCAGGTAGTTGAATATAACTAAGTTTGATCTCCTTATTGAAATCACTATATGCAAAATAATTATTAACTACAAAAACAACAGCTAAAACAAGCAAAAACATTGCGGCAATCGATGTCAATCCGTTTAGACGAAAAATTCCCGGCTTTCGCCTTGAATCTTCAGAAACAGAGTTCTGCGAAGTATTAATTTGTTTAAATATTTTTGATTTCAATTTTCCTTTATCAAATTTAAACTCATCTTTTTTTATTTCTTTTGATTTTTCCCAGATAGTTTTGATTTGCTCATCAAAATGCAAATTCTCTTCATCCTCTTGTAGCCAATTCAAATAATTTTCTTGCTCATCCGGTGTTGCTTCACCGGTAAGTATTTTGTGAATTAACAATATTCTTTTATCTTCTTTCATAATCCTTAATACTATTATGACATCTTTTTATTTATTTACCCCTATTTAACAATGATTTTTTCTCTTAAAATTTTCAATGCCTTACTTATTTGATTCTCTACAGTCTTCACTGATATGTCCAATTCTTTAGATATTTCCTTATAACTCATTTCCTCATACCTGCTTAAAATAAAAACGACCCTGCATTTTTCCGGTAGCAAATCAATTGCATTTTTTATATTAAGATTTAATTCTTCTATTTCCAAATTATCAGATGATTCAACTCTTTTGTCAAATACATCTTCCATTTCGACTATTTCAACACGTTTTTCTTTTTTAATAACATTAATAGCCCTGTTTATTACTGCTCTTTTCAAATAATATTTAAGAGAAGTATTTATATTTTTTAAAAGTTTTTGTTTACTCCATAAATCAAGAAATAAATTTTGAATTATGTCTTCAGTTTCATTTTCGTTCCTAACAATAAAATATACTTCCTTAGATAAAAAATCAATATATTTATCATAAATAAGTTCCAACGCTTTTGCCGGCTCTTTTTCAAACAGTATTAGTATCTCGTTATCCTCCATAACGTTTTCAAAATATAACTAATAATTATTTTTTTGTAATTATTTGTGTTTGTTCACCAAAAAACATTGCAAACTTTTGCATATCATTAGCTAATTCTTTATTTTTAGTAGCTCGATAATACATATCTGCCAAAGAACTTAATGATTGAAATACATATCTATCCATTTCAATCATCTGCATATCTTTTGTCCATAAATCCAATTCCATTGTATCTTTTGTTTTTTTATCAAACAAACTTAGAAAAAAAGATTTAGACTCAATAAATTCCGAATTTTCATTATTATCAGATTTCCACTTAATACTATCCGGATAATTCTTCTCATCCAATTCTATTTCAATAATAATTCTATTTATACTCATTAAACCAAATTTTTAATTCCCAACACAATAGTAATACAAATATATTAAAAACAATAAAATTATGTTAACAATTATATAAAAATTATAATTTTATTCTATATTTACATCAATTTTTCATTAAATTCTCCAAATATGGATAGTTTTTTATACGCGAATAATAAGTTTGTTTCCTATTCTGCTGAACATTTTATTTCAGTAATTATCTTTTTATTTATAGGTATTATTTTTATTTATATTGGTAAAAACAAAATAAAATCCATAGATGCAAAATTCAATTTCATAACTTATATTTTATTATTTGTTTTACTTACGCAAATAGGAAAAATATTTGTAAAAAAATATACCGGAACTTTTGATATAACAGAAGATCTTCCTTTGCATCTATGCAATTTGTCACCCTTATTTTTGTTGCTTGCTTATCATTTTCGAAGTAGATTGGCGTGGAGTATATTTTTCCTATGGATAATGGCCGGCACTTTTCAATCTCTGTTTACTCCCACTTTGCATGATTCTTTTCCCCAATATGAATGGTGGCGATATTGGATTATACATGCGTGGTTAGTAACCGGAGCTTTTTACGGAATATTTGTATTTAATTACAGAATGAAATTCAAAGATATTTTCATCGCTTTATTTTGGTTAAATGTGCTTTCATTTTCCATTATGTTTGTAAATATGCAAATAGGAGCTAATTATATGTTTATGTTGGGTAAACCGGATACAAAGACACTGTATAATATTTTATCTGAATGGCCTTATTATATTTTAGAACTTGAACCCATGGCACTTCTTCTGTTTGGAATAATATATTTACCCTTTTTTATATTTGAAAAAATAGGCAATAAAAAACAATTAAGTATATAAACAAATACCTGAAATGAAAATATTCAAATCGGAATATTCAAATAATTACTCAAACTATACTTTTAGTTATGCTACTTATGCAATCAAAGAAAATGACAATGATACGACTGCTATTTATTTAAATGGATTTTTGCCATATACCGGAAAAACAGATATAAAATATCCTGTTTTCTATCTCGCAAGAAGTTTAAGAATAGATCTAAGTAATTTTATAGACTCATCTGAAAACCGTAGAGTTAACAGAAAATTAAATGGCATTATACCTAAGATAGAAAAATATAATATAAATGATTTTGATACTACAAATAAGGATTTTATTGACTTTTGTATGGATTATGCAAAACAAAGATTTTCAGAAAAAGCAATGGACCAAAAACGATTTGAATATATCTTAAATACAGGAATAGCTACAGACATATTCAAGTTTATTAATCCTGTGAATAATCATGTAATTGGATATGTATTGGCAATCGTGAATCAAGAAATTTTTCATTACTGGTTTTCCTTTTTTGATATTGAATATATGAAAAACTTTCCTTTGGGTAAATGGATGATGTGGAAAATGATAAAATGGAGTCAGAAAAACAATTTAAAATATATTTTTTTAGGCACAGGATATGGCACCAAGTCTTTATATAAAATTCGTGATTTTAAAGGATTGGAATTTTTTGACGGCAATATTTGGAATTCTGACATCAAATATCTCAAAGGATTGTGTAAGTCCGATGAAAATATCAAAAACAGCGATCTTTTCAAACTAATCGATAATCCCAATGAGTATCTGGAAACAATTATTTTTAAAATAAAAAATTAATATTATGGAAGATAATACCATCAGTTACGGATTTTTATCAATATTACCACCGGTGATAGCAATTATTATAGCAATTTGGAGAAAACAGGTTTATCTTTCATTATTATTCGGAATCTGGCTTGGGTGGTTTATCATAAGTAACGGCAATATATGGACAAGTATATTAACTACAGTTGAAGCACTGGTAAATGTATTTCAAGAAAAAGGCAATACACGAACCATAATGTTCAGTGCTTTAGTAGGGGCTTTAATATTATTAGTTCAAAAATCCGGAGGAGTCATTGGTTTCGTAAATATGATGGATAAATTTTTAGATAAACTTGAAAACAGGAGTCCTAAAGGTAAAAGGAAACTCATTCAACTTATGGCATGGGTAACAGGAGTAATAATTTTTGTAGAAACCAGTATCTCTTCATTAACGGTAGGAACAATCTTCAGACCGGTTTTTGACAAATTAAAAATACCGAGAGAAAAATTGGCTTATATTGCAGATTCCAGTTCAGCACCTACATCTATCCTCATACCATTGAATGCATGGGGTGCTTTTATAATGGGGCAATTATTTATAGTAGGCTTTTCCAATCCGCTCAATGTTCTTTTCAAATCAATGATTTACAATTTTTATCCTATTATTGCCTTGATAATGGTTCCTATATTAATAATCACGGGAAAAGATTTCGGACCGATGCTCAAAGCGGAGAGAAGAACAAGGAAATCCGGAAAACTGATGAATGACAATGCAAAACCCTTGGTTTCTGACGAACTTATTAAAGCAAAACCTATAAAAGGAGTCAGACACCGTGCATTTAACATGTTTATTCCTATATTGACTATGGTTGCCATGATGCCGTTTATGCTGGCGTATACCGGTTGGGACAAAGGACAAGAAGTATTGGCAAAATATGAAAAAACCCCAACGGTAATCAACAAATTACTTTTTGCCATGGAAAACGGAAGTGGTTCGACATCCGTATTAATGGCAGTAATAATATCGCTTTTCGTCGCATTTGTCATGTACAGGTATCAAAAAATACTAAAGACCAATGATATGGTTAATTATACCCTAAAAGGCATTTCGGAACTGATGCCTTTGGCTTTGCTAATGATGATGGCATTTGCCATAGCAGCTGTCACAAATGAATTGCATACGGGACAATATGTTGCAAACGCTACCAAAGAATGGTTATCACCTGCATTTATTCCGTTTATTATATTTGTAATAAGCGGATTTATCGCATTTTCCACGGGTACTTCATGGGGCACATTCGGAATTATGATTCCGATTGCAGTTCCAATGGCACAAGGCATGGGTGCAGATGTATATATGACAATTGCCGCTGCCCTCGGAGGAGGTGTATTCGGGGATCACAGTTCTCCTATCTCGGACACTACCATTATATCCTCAATGGCATCTGCAAGCGATCATATCGATCATGTCAAAACCCAACTCCCTTATGCTTTAACGGCAGGAGGAATTGCAGCATTAATGTATTTGATTTTGGGTATTATGGGATAATTTATATATTTGCAGCCTTGTAATTATAATAATTTAAATATGATAAACATTTCAAATCTTTCATTATTCTTCGGAGATAGAGTATTATTCGACAATATAGGATTTACAATAAAAGATAATGACAAAATAGGAATTGTAGGAAGAAACGGCGCTGGAAAAACAACACTTTTTAAAATTATTTTAAAAGAAATTACTCCTGATACAGGACAAATTCTCATTCCTAATAATAAGACAACCGGATATTTAAAACAAGAATTGAATCTCAACTCGGAACATTCGGTAATGGAAGAAACTCTAAGCGCTTTTGACGAAATCAATCAAATGGAAAATGAACTTCGTCAGATTGAAAATGAACTGGCTACTAGAGAAGACTTTCATTCCAAATCATATTTAAAATTAGTTGAAAAAATGACAACTTTAAATGACATCATAAAACATCATGATGCAGGTAGTTTAAAAGGCAATATAGAAAAAGTACTTAAAGGTCTGGGATTTGAAAATAAAGATTTTGACAGAAAAA
>Ga0256833_1001796_pt1 | contig 15436 bp, 15 predicted proteins | sample 356284metaG_FD_190535 | JGI IMG/M metagenome (GOLD analysis project Ga0256833, IMG submission 190535) | Hydrothermal vent microbial communities from Mid Atlantic Ridge, Atlantic Ocean - 356-284 | ecosystem: Environmental > Aquatic > Marine > Hydrothermal vents | place: Atlantic Ocean: Mid...
CAGCCCGGCCTGGGCGAAGTTGGCCGCGTCGGTCCAGGAAGGCATAACCCCGGGGGTGGGTTCCTGGCCCAGGGCGGCCCGGTAGGCGGCCCGCAGCCAGGCCACGCCCGGATGCTCGCCGAAGTCCAGGGGGTCTTCCGCGTCGATGCGGGTGTAGGTCACGCGGCCGGCCCAGGGGCCGCGTTGCAGGTCGGCCAGCAGCGCGGCTTCCGCGGCGCGCCAGGTGTGGCCCGCCTCCAGGGGCATTTCGGCCAGCAGCCAGGCCCGCGGGGGCACCGCGTAGTGGGGCCAGCCCCCGCGGAATTGCAATACATGCACGGGCATACCCAGGCGGGCTTCCGCGCCTTCCAGCCAGGCGGTGAGCAGCCGAATGGGGTTGACGCCCTGCTCGGCTATGGCCGCGTGCACTACTTCCCCCCGGGCCGTGAGGCGGAACTCCAGCGCGCCGCGCTGGCGGGTGCAGATGCGGCCCGCGGTGGGTTCCAACACCACCACGGGCAGGTCTCGGGGCAGGCGAGGGGCCAGCGCGGCCGAACCCAAGGCCGAGGTGTTCTCCTCGTCCACCGTGAGGGCGATGGCCGCGGGCAGGGCGCGGTGCTGCTGCCAAAAGGCCCGCGCGGCCACCACCAGCGCGGCCAGCAGGCCTTTGGTATCGACCGCGCCGCGGCCGTAAATGCGGCGGCCCACCCGCCGGGCCTGCCAGGGGCGGCGCATGCCCAAAGGCGGCACGGTGTCGACATGGGTGTTGAGCACCGCGCGGGCCTGGGGCGGCCGCGCGTACAGGTTGTAAAGAGGGCGGCCGGTGGCGGTTTCCCCCACCCTTTGCCGCTGCCAGGGCAAAAAGGGCAGCCGCGCTTGCACATAGGCCAGCACCGGCCCGGGGTCCCGGTGGCTGGGCCGGGCGATGAGGGCTTCGAGTTCGCGCAGCAGGTCGTGTTCGCGCACCATGGGGAACCTCACGGCAAGGGACGCAGCAGGGTGTTACGGGGCTCGCGGCACTGGCAAGCCTCGCGGCGTTCGCCGTCGCGGACCAGAAAGCCGTCGTAGGCCTTCCCCGTGCCCTGGGAGACCCACCCATCGAGCACGAAAGGCAACGGGCCGTCCGCGGCCATCCACACGCCGTTGTATTTGCGGGCCAGGTGCACATGGGTGCCGGTGCTGATGCCGCCCTCGCACGAGGGGTGGCCCAAAGGGTCGCCGGCCCGCACCCGGGTTCCGGGGGGAACCCGCTCCGCGGCGGCCAGGTGCAGATAGAGCACGGCCCAGCCGGTGTTTTCCCAGCCGTCGCCGTCCAGGTCGAGCACCACCACGCCCTGGTCTGAGCGCACCACCAGGCCGTCGGCCACCGCGGTGGCCCAGTAGCCCGAGACGGTGCAGCCGGGGGGCACATCGCCGGGCGCGAAATCCAGCGCGGCCCAGGCGGAGCCGTTCCCCCAGGCCGGGTGAGGGCCGCCGGTGAAGAACCAGGCCAGGCCGGGCTCGAAGGGCAGTTGCATGGGCGGTTGGGTCAGGTTGGGGGGCAGCAGGGGTTCGTAGGCCCAATCGAAGGGGTAGCCGAACAGGGCCTGAAAGGTGGCGAACAGGCCCTGGGGGCCGACGGCCTGTTCCCAGCCGGCGCGGTCGTAGAGGGGGGCGAACAGGGTTTGGACCGCGGCGGTGCCGGCATTGACCTGGGGGTTGGCCCGCAGGTAGGTGCCATCGGCCAAGGTGAAGGCGCCCAGGCCGCCCACCTGCCACAGGTAGAAGCCGAAATTGAGGCGGTCCGCGGCCCAGGAGAGCTGCCGCCACAGGCCGGCGCGGTGGGGGTCCCGCAGGCCTAAGGGATAGGCTAAGGTGGCGGGGTCGGGCCGGGCCTGGGTGAGCCAGCCGCTCTGGTATTCCAGCACGGCCAGGAGCAGGCGGGGGTTGACGGAATAGTCCTGGGCGACCTGCTGCACGATGGCCGGGCCTGGGAGCACCCGGTCGCCGACGGTTTCGGTGTAGCGGGCCAGGTAGCCGTCGTGGGCGGCGGCCACCGCGGCCACATCGAAGCCCGCGGCATAGGGGCCGTTGACCAGCTCGGAATCGGGGATGATTTTGAAGGCCGGCGCGGTACCCTGGGGCGTAGGCGCAGGGATGAGCAGGGTTTGCCCCACGGTGAGCAGGTTGGGGTTGGTCAGGGCATTGGCCTGCTGCACGGCTTCGACGCCGAGGCCGAAGCGTTGGGCGATGAGGGCTAAGGTATCGCCGGGCTGCACGGTGTAGGTTTCGGCCTGGGTGCGCAGGGTGGGCAGGGGGTGGGGCGCGTCGGGCGTAGGGGTGAGGATGGGCGTGGCCGGGCCGCGTGTGGGGGGCCGCGGGGGCCCGGGGGTGGGGGTGGCCGAGGGCAACGCCCCCGCGGGGGTGGGGGGAAGCCAGGTCGGGGCTTCGGCTTGGGTCTGAGGGGTGCAGCCGAGCGCCAGCCACGCCAGGGCGAGTAAGGCGGCGCCCAGCCCCAGGGTCGCATGTTGGGGCATCATGGAGGGCATTGTATCGCGTTTTGGCCGGCTTGCCAGCCCTTGGGGGCGACCGACGAACCCGGGCCGAAGCAAAAACCCCGGCGCATGAAGCCGGGGCCGTAGCAGCTCCCCGGGCAGGACTCGAACCTGCAACCTAGCGGTTAACAGCCGCCCGCTCTGCCGATTGAGCTACCGGGGAAGGCACGGGCAATTATACAGGCCCGCCCAAGGCGTGTCAAGGAACTTGGCCGCGGTGACCAGGGCTTTTCCTTTTGCCAACGCCAACAGCATCGACAACACCGAATTTGAATTTCACACGGAGACACAGAGAACGCAGAGAGAATAACTTCTCCTGTTTCTCCGTGTTCCCCGTGCCTCTGTGTGATTTTTTTTGTACTTGGAAAAGCCCTGCCGCGGTGACAGGGCTTTTCCTTTGGTCAACCCCCACGGCCTCCACAACGCGGTTTGGCGCATCACGCCCGGGGGCGCAGAGGACGAGGAAGGAATCATTGCCCCGGTCCCTCCGTATTCCCCGCGCCTCTTGTGGCATGGTGATGAAGGCCTGGAAACGCACCGCGGGAGAAATGTGATAAACTTGACTTCCTTTTGGCCCGCCGTGATGCTTCGGGAGGTGTTCCGATGACCAAGTTCCCCGTTCTGTTGGGCGTTTTGTTGGTGCTGGGCGTATCGGCCTGCCAGGGGGCTGCGCCGCCTTCGCCGGTGGAAAACGACCTGGTCGCCACGCAGGTGGCCATCGCACTGACGCAAACGGCCCTGGCCGCGTGGCCCACCGCGCGGCCGACGCCGGTTCCCCAGGCGTTGCCGCCCACCAGTGCCGCGCCCACGCCCTGGCCGCCGGCGTCGCCCACATTTGCGCCCCCTACCCCCGCGCCGCCCACCCCCACCCCCACATTCACACCCCCCGCGGTGACACCCCCTTACGATGGGCCGTGTACCGACGCCCTGCTGGCACCCTCACCTGGGCCCGCGCCCGACCCCAACGATATCGCCACTTTCGTGGGGTATCGCTTTCCCGGGGGGCTGGAGCAGCACTTTTCGGTTTTGGCAGCCGGGCCCCGCATGAGCACCCTTTTGAACAGCACCCAATTGGGGCCCGGCACCTGGGGCGATGGCTTTGCGCTGTCGGTCTATCTGCGCTCCGATTTGGGCAGCCGTCAAATCTTCCTCGAACGCATGGTGTGCCGCCCGGCGACGGGTCAGCCCTATTGGGAAGTCACCGATGTGCTGGAGCTGCCCGCGGAAACCGTGAGCGACGAAACCATCTTTTTGGCCGCGCTGAGCATCTGGTTCCCGCCGGCCTTGGCCGAGGGTATTCACACCGAAGCAGAATTCGCGGGCGAAGGTTGGGCCACCTTGCACTGCGCGGGCTTGCCCGAGCCGACGCCCCAGCCCATCGCCTTGCTGACCATCGCGCCCGAGGACCTTCCGCCCACGATTGGCGCCGACACCACGCTGCCGGCTTTGGCCGCGGCCCTGTGGGTCATCGACCCGGCCTTACAGCAGTTCCGCCGCCTGGTTGTGCCCCACGGCGGCCTGCCGTGCACTTTGGCCTTTCACTGGTAACCGCGCTCGCGGCCCCGTCGCGGCGCATTCCGGGGTATAATCGCCCGGCGGCGGGGGCGACCCCGCGCTGGAGTTTAAACCCCGGGAGCGTTTTCATGCCCACCACCCCTTACACCGACGAACGCGCCGCACGCGACGCGGTGACGGCTATTGTGCACGAACTCTACCAGGCCCGGCTCATCACTTCCACCGGCGGCAATGTTTCGGTGCGCCTGGCCGCTGGTCGGTTCCTCATCACCCCCACCCGCATGCACAAAGGCGGCCTCACGCCCGCCAGCCTGGTCGTGGTCGATGCACAGGGCCACCCCCTGGACCCGGCCCAACGCCCTTCCTCGGAAACCCCGCTGCACTTAGCCGTGTATGCGGCCCACCCCCAGGTGCACGCGGTGGTGCACACCCACGCGCCCTTTGCCACCGCGTTGGGCCTGATGGGCCAGCGCATTCCGCCCATCATCGCCGATGCGCTGCCCTTCACCGAGATGCGTTCGGTTTATTATGTCATCCCCGGCGACCAGGCCGGTATTGCCCGGCTGGTCGAGGCCCTGCACCACGCGCCCGCGGTGCTCATGCGCAATCACGGCCTGCTCACCGTGGGGCAGGACCTGCGTCAGGCGGCCAACCACGCGCTGGCGCTGGAAGAGGTCATTCAAATTTTGACCATCTGCCGCCTTTGGGGCGTGGAGCCCCAAACCCTGCCGCCGGACGACGCGGCCCGCTTGCGGGCCTTGGGGGTCGTTTGAGGGGGCGCAACGCTTCCCCTGGCCGCGGGTTGTATGTTTGGGACCCGGGCCGTTGCCCCTATTCCACCCCTCGAGAGGTGCCAAGTGGTGGTTGTACGCATTCTCTGGCTGTTGGGCATCAGCTATTTTTTGGGCGCCATTCCCTTTGGCTATATCATCGCCAAACTCACCCGCAATGTGGATGTGCGGCAAATCGAAAGCGGTCGCACGGGGGGAACCAACACCCTGCGCGCGGCCGGGTTTTGGGCCGGGCTGGCTACCGCGACCTTGGACATTCTCAAGGGCGCGTCGGCCGTGTGGCTGGCCAAGTTCGTCTTCCCGGAATTGTATTGGGTGCATGTGCTGGCGCCGGTCATGGCCATCATCGGCCACAATTATTCCCTCATTTTGGCGGAACGCGACCCCGAGGGCAAGGTGCGGGTGTATGGCGGCGCGGGGGGCGCGCCGGCGGCCGGCGGCGCGCTGGGCCTGTGGGCGCCTTCGCTGCTGTATATTTTGGCCATCGGCGTGGTGCTCTTCTTCGTGGTGGGGTACGCTTCGGTCACCACCATGAGCGTGCCCCTCATCGCTGGGGTGGTGTTTGCCTGGCAGGTCCGGGCGGGGAACCTGCCCGCGGTGTACCCCTTCTACGCCGTGCTGGCCGAAGCCTTGCTGCTGTGGGCCTTGCGGCCCAACATTCGGCGCTTGCTCAACGGCACCGAACGGGTGGTGGGCCTGCGGGCCTGGTGGGCCAAACGCCAGGCCCAACAATCCCGTGGCTGAGGACTATTTTGACGCCCATCGCGCCCTGAAGGGCCCAAATTGTTTGTCAAAGTCCGAGGGGTAGATGCGGTTTGTCCAAAAACCCCTCCCCCTTAACCCCCTCCCCTCGTAGGGGAGGGGGGCCTGGCCGCCAAAAGAGACCAGGGCCGTGCTCAGCCCCTCCCCCTTACGAAGGGGGAGGGGTTGGGGAGGGGGATTTTGACCCACTTGGCCGCGCGAATGACCCGCCGCCAACGATGGTGGAGAATGGGTAGCAAAGAGAGCCCCTGAGGCGGGGGGAAGCGCGCGGCCCGCGAGGCCGCCCGGCCTCAGGGCCTTTCCCCCAACACCAAATTCAGGTCGAGCATTTGCCCCTCGCGGGCAATACGCACCTGCACCCGGTCGCCCACCCGGTAGTTTTGCTCCAGCACCAGCCATAAGTCCCGCTCGGTGGGAACCGGCTGCCCGTCGATGGCCACCAGCACATCGCCGCCCACGGGCAGCAGCAGGTGCCCCAAACGCACCGTGCGCCGACCACCCCGCAGTCCGGCCCGGTCCGCGGGGCTGTTGGGGTAAACGGCCACGATGAGCAGCCCCTGGTCGGGCACCGGGTAGCCCAGCCGGCGCAGCGCGGCCGCCACGCCGGGCCGCAGTTCGTAGGTGTAGCCTTCCACGCCCAGCCAGGGGTGGCGATAGCGGCCATAGCGAATGAGCTCGGGCACCACTCGGGCCACGGTGTGCGCGGGAATGGCGAAGCCGATGCCGGCATTGGCGCCCGTGGGGGAGAAAATGGCCGTGTTGACGCCGATGACCCGGCCTTCCAGGTCCAGCAACGGGCCGCCCGAGTTGCCGGGGTTGATGGCCGCGTCGGTTTGGATGACTTCGCCGATGAAGCCTTCTTCGCTGCGGATGACCCGGCCCAGCGCGCTGATGATGCCGGCGGTCATGGTGCGGTCCAGGCCAAAGGGGTTGCCGATGGCCACCACCCGCTGCCCCACCCGCAGGTGCAGGGAATCGCCCAGGGGCAAAGGCCGCACCTGGGGCGCGCGCTGTCCTGGTTCCAACACCCACTGCACCACGGCCAAATCGTTGGGCGGGTCCACGCCCACCACCCGGGCCGGAAGGCGGGTGCCATCGGCCAGGGCGATTTCGATTTCCTGGGCCCCGCGCACCACATGGTAGTTGGTCACGATGTGGCCCTGCTCGTCCCACACGAAGCCCGACCCGGTGCCTTCCCGGGGCACCACTTCCAGGAAGAGGGTGTACGCGTAAGTGCGGGTGGTGATATGCACCACGCTGGGGCTGGCCCGCTGGTAGAGGTCCTCCAGCCAGGCCTCTTCGGCGCGCAGCAAGTCGAGCACCGGGGTGGATGCGACGACCGGGGTGGAGGGGCTCGCGGTGGCCGAGGGCGTGGGGGTAGCCGTGAGGGCCATGGGGGCAGCCCAACCGCGCCAGGCCACCCCCGCGGCCGCGGTCAGGGCCAACACCAGGCCCGCCAGCCCGGCCAGGGCCCAAAACTTCCGGCGCGTCATGGCCTCACTCCAGGGGGAAGTCGGGCCACGCATCCAGGGGCTGCGCGGTGGTCACCCGATGCGCGCCCCGGGCCACGAAGCGGGCAAACGCGGCGTCGGCCGCGGCGCTGAAATCCGCGCCCGGCACCACCACGGGCGAGGTGGTATCTTCCAGCAGATAAATGCGCCCGGCCAGATAGGCCTGGCCGTGGGCCTCCAGCGCGTCCAGCAGGTCGTTCACGGTCCAGGCCACGCAGTGGCTTTTGGCCTGGCCGGTGATGATGACCGCGTCGTGGGTGCGCACCAGGTCCAGCAGCTCGGTGTTGGGGGGAACCAACGGCCGGCCGTGCAGGTCCCGGTTGACCTCGGGCTTGAGGGCCGAATAATGCTCGGTGAGGGGGTGCTGGCCCTTGAGGATGAGGCGCGGCTGGGCATAACGGGCGATGCTGTGGAAGAAAATGGCCTCTTCCACCGCGGGCACCAGCGCGTGGCCAATGCCGCCCAACATGGCGTGGAAGGGCCACACCGTGTGCCGATACTTGCCCTGGGATTCCAAAGTGCGCACATAGTGGTGCACATATTGCTGGGCCTGCTCGGGGCTCAGGCCCAACGCGGCGGCCAACGCGGGGTTGAAGCGCCAGCGCCCGGCTTCCACATCGGCCGCGGTAATCACGGTGAACGGCGCGGGATGCCGGCCGTGCTCGTCGACCCAGAAGGGCGGGTGGAAGATTTGCATGGGCAGGTGGGTGTCCATGGTGGCCACGATGCGGGTGATGACATGCAAATGGCGATAGATGAACGCCACCAGGCGCTGGTTGTCTTCCACCGCGCCGCGGCCCGAGGGCCCGGCCACGAAGAGCTCGAAGTCGGGCAGGCAGAAGGTGTTTTGCACATCGATGAGCACCAGCGCCACGCGCGGCCGGTCCTGGGCCGCGGGGTGCAGGCCGTGCTGGCGGGCCCAGGCCTGGGCTTCCTCGAACCGTCGGGCGTAGTCCACTTTCCACACTTGCCCCACTTTTTGGGGGTCGTAATGCGGGGGTAAGGGAAGTGGCGTGAACGACATGAAGCACCTCCTGAAAGCAGGCCCCCAGGCGTCGTCGGCACCTTCACAGGGCTTTTTCTTTTTCTAACACCGACAGCATCAACAACGCTGAATTTAAATTTCACACGGAGACACAGAGCACGCGGAGAGCATAATTTCTCTCGCTTCTCTGTGTTCCCCGTGGCTCCGTGTGATTTTATGGGTACTTGGAAAAGCCCTGGGCACCTTCATTATACCGGGCGATGGCCTCCAGGGGAGATGGTATAATGAAAATGCTCGTACCACCGACCACGGAGAAGGTTGGTTCCCAACTTGCGAGGAGTCGCATATGGCCGGACATTCCAAATGGAAGAACATCCAACGCAAAAAGTCGGCGATGGACGCCAAGCGGGGCAAGCTGTTCACCCGCCTGGCGCGGGAAATCATCATCGCGGCCCGCGACGGCGGCGGGGACCCCGAGACCAACCCCCGGCTGCGGCTGGCCATCGAGCGGGCCAAAGCCAACAACATGCCCAAAGACAAAATCCTCAAAGCCATTCGCCGGGGCACCGGGGAAGACCGGGACGCCGGCCAGCTGGAAGAGATTTACTACGAGGGCTACGCGCCCCATGGCGTGGCCATGATGATTTATTGCGTTACCGACAACCGCAACCGGGCCCTGTCGGAAATTCGCTATACCCTCAACCGCATGGGCGGCAGCCTGGGCGAAAGCGGTTCGGTGGCCTGGCAGTTCAAGCGCATGGCCTACTTCGCCCTCCCCGCCCAGGGCAACGACCCCGATGCCATCCTGGAGCTGGCCATCGAGGCCGGCGCGGATGATGTGCAGTTCGACGAATACCTCATCGAAATCTACGCCGAGCCCGAAATGTTCAAGGCCATCAGCGACCGCCTGCGCGCCGCGGGCATTCAGGTGCAAGAGGCCGGCCTGAAGATGGTGCCCACCCAGGAGATGCACTTGGGCCCCGCGGAAACCGCGCAGGTGCTCAAGGTCATCGAAGCCCTGGAAGACCTGGACGATGTGCAGGAGGTGTATTCCAACCTGCATGTCTCCGAAGAAGTGCTGGCCCAGGCCGAATCGTAAGGCCGTATGACAGCCCGCATTTTGGGATTGGACCCCGGCACCGCCATCACCGGCTATGGCATCGTGGAGCCCCGGGGGGATGGCACCTTTCGCGCGGTCGCGTATGGCGCGTGGCGCACGCCGGCCCAGTGGCCGCTGCCGCGGCGCTTGCGCGCCTTGTATGATGCCATGCGGGCGGTTCTGGCCGAATTCGCACCCCAGGCCGTGGCCGTGGAAAAACTCTTCGTCCAGCGCAACCTGCGCAGCGCGATGAGCGTGGGCCAGGCCCGGGGCGTTTTGCTGTTGGCCGCGGCTCAGGCCGACCTGCCCGTGGCCGAATACACCCCCACCGAGGTGAAAAGCGCGCTCACCGGCTACGGCGGGGCCGACAAGCAGCAAATGCAGCGCATGGTGCAAATGCTGCTGGGCCTGCCCCAACGCCCCCGGCCCGACGATGTGGCCGACGCGCTGGCCGTGGCTCTGTGCCACGCCCAACATGCTTTGTGGAACCGACGCCTGACCCGCGAGGATGCCGCATGATTGGCTGGCTGCAAGGCACGGTGCTGGACCGCGACGCGGAACGGGTGCTGCTGCAGGTGGGTCCGGTAGGCCTGTGGGTGCATGTACCCGCGCCCGTGGCCGAGCAGGCTCGGGTGGGCCATCCCCTGACCCTGCACACCCACCTGGTGGTGCGCGCGGACGCGCTTACCCTCTACGGCTTTGCCGACCCTGAGGCGCGCGATTTGTTCGTCGCCTTGTTGGGCGTCAATGGCGTCGGTGCGCGGCTGGCCCTGAGCCTGCTGTCCTTCCTCAGCCCCGCGGCCGTGCGGCGGGCCATTGCCCAGGAGCAGCCCGCGGTGCTGCAGCGGGTTCCCGGTGTGGGCAAGAAGACGGCCCAGCGCATCGTGCTGGCCTTGCACGACCGCCTGGCCGCCGAAACCCTGCCGACCGCGGAACCCGCTACGGACCTGGACGCGGAAATCCTCGACGCGCTGGTGGCCCTGGGCTACAGCGTGGTCGAGGCCCAAACCGCGCTGCAACACATTCCCCAGGACGCACCCGCGGATGTGGAAACCCGCCTGCGCCTGGCCCTGCAGTACTTCGCCCGATAGCCTTTCCCCCTGAGGTGCCCCATGGGTTGGCTCATGACCGAAGCCCAAGCCGAATTTTTGCGGCAAGAGCGCCAGGCCCTGGCCCGGCTGCAGGCCCTTTTGGAACGCATCAAGGCCGCCGCGGACGACCGGCAGGCCCTGGCCGCGTCGATAGAGCAGCTGCACGACTTCTTCCTGCTGGTGGTGGTGGGGGAATTCAACGCCGGCAAAAGCGCGCTCATCAACGCCCTGCTGGGCCAGGCCCTGCTGCCCGAAGGGGTGACGCCCACCACCGCGCAGGTGCAGGTGTTGCGTTACGCCGCGGCGCCCGCCCAACGGGTGCTGGCCCCCGGCCTGGTGGAAATCACCCTGCCGGCCGAACGCCTGCGGGAAATGAGCATCGTCGACACCCCCGGCACCAACGCCATCATCCGGGAACACGAACTCCTCACCGAGCGCTTCATCCCCCGGGCCGATTTGGTGCTTTTCGTCACCTCGGCCGACCGGCCCTTCAGCGAAAGCGAGCGGGCCTTCATGGCGCGCATTCGCAATTGGGGCAAGGCCCTGGTGCTGGTCATCAACAAAATCGACCTGCTGGAAACCCCCGCGCAGGTGGACGAGGTGGTGGCCTTCGTGCGCCAGCAGGCCCAGCGCCATTTGGGGCTCGAGCCGCCCGTCTTCCCCGTGAGCGCCCGGCTGGCCCTGCGCGCCAAACAAGGGGAAACGGCCCTGGCCCCGGCCGCCCGGTTCCAGGCCCTGGAAGACTACATCCACCGCACCTTAGACCAGGAGGAGCGGCTGCGGCTCAAATTCCGCAACCCCTTGGGCGTGGGCCTGCGCCTGGCGGAAAAGTATTTGACCGCGCTGAAGGCGCAACACGCGGCCCTGGAAGAAGATGTGGCCCTGCTGGAGCGCTTAGACGGGCTGCTGGCCGTGTATCAGGACGATATGCGCCGCCAATTCGACCTGCGCATGGCCGAAATGGAAAAGATTTTGCTGGACATGGAAGCCCGCGCCCAGCAGTATTTCGACGAAACCATCCGTATCGGCCGTTTGCCCGATTTGGTGCGCAAGAAGTACCTGGAGCAGGACTTCCAAAACCGGGTCATTCAAGACATGCCCCAGCGGCTGGAGCAGCGGGTGGAAAGCCTCATCGACTGGCTGGTGGAGGCCGAGTTGCGCCAGTGGGAGACCCTGCTGGAGCAGGTGGCCCAGCAGCAGGCCCGCCATCGGGAGCGCATGGGCAGCAGCTTGCAAACGCCCTTCTTCGCCCGGCGAGAGCAGCTGATGACCGAGCTGCGGGAGCGGGCCCGGAAGGTGCTGGCCACTTATGACAAGGAAGCCGAGGCCCGGCGGCTGGCCGAGGGCACCCAAACCGCGGTGGCCGCGGCCGCGGGCATTGGCGTGGGCGCGGTGGGCCTGGGCGCGCTGGTGGTGGCCCTGGCCAGCACGGTGGCCATGGATGTCACGGGCATCGTGGCCGCGGGTGTGATGTTCACCTTAGGCCTGCTCATCATCCCCGCGCGGCGGCGGCAGGCCGCGGCCGAAATGCACCGCCGGGTGCAAAACCTGCGGGAGACCCTGAGCCAGGCCCTGCGCGGGCAATTCGAGCACGAAATCCAGCGCAGTGTGGAGCACTTTCGGCAGGCCCTGGCCCCCTACACGCGCTTTGTGCGCGCCGAGCACGCGCGGCTGCAGCAGGCTTTGGACGAGCTCAACGCGGTGCAGCAGGAGCTGGCCACCCTGCGCGCGCGGCTGGACCAGGGCTTCGGAGAAGGGTAGCCGCGGCGGCGACCCGCGCCGCCGGGGGGAAGCCGCGGATGCACGCGGATGAAAAACAGCGGTCAGCGGTCAGCAAGGAACAGGGAGCATAGTAGGGGCGACCCGGCTGGTCGCCCGGCCCCGTGGGGTGATGAAACCGCGGATAGACGCGGATGAACGCGGATGAAAAAGAGCGGGGAGCGGTGAGCAGGGAGCCCGGTAGGGGCGACCCGGCTGGTCGCCCGGGGCGCACGGCGGTGCGCCCGCCGCGGTAGGGGCGCAGCGTGCTGCGCCCGGCGGGGAATGCAACCGTGGATGCACGCGGATAGACGCGGATGAAAAAGAGCAGTCAGCAGTCAGCGGGGAGGGAGCGCGGCCCCCGCCATCTTCCAACCACCAACCTCTAACTACCAACCTCTAACCACCAACCACCAGCCTCCCTCTTTGCGCGCCGCCCAACGCGAACAAGGGCGAAGGCCGCCCGGTTTCGTTTCCGGGGTGCCCTCGCCCTTGAGGAGAAAGCGCGCCGACGATGGTTTATTCGACGCTCATGGCCAGGGCCTTGTTGACATCCACCTTGATGCCCGGCCCCATGGTGGGGGCCAGGGTCAGGCGCTTGATGTAGGTGCCTTTCAGGCTGGCGGGGCGGGCTTTCTTCACCGCATCCACCAGCGCGGCCAAGTTTTCATACAGCTGCTGCTCGGAAAACGACACCTTGCCGATGGGCACATGCAAGTTGCCCGTGCGGTCGACCCGATATTCCACCCGGCCGGCTTTGACCTCTTGGATGACCCGGGGCAGGTCTTCGGCCTTGACCACGGTGCCCGATTTGGGGCTGGGCATGAGGCCGCGGGGGCCCAAGATGCGCCCCAAGCGCCCCACCTTGGGCATCATGTCGGGCGTGGCGATGGCGATGTCGAAGTCGAGCCAGCCGTTCTGGATTTTCTTCAGCCATTCGTCGGAGTCGGCCACATAGTCGGCCCCGGCCTCGCGGGCTTTTTCCGCGGCTTCGCCCTGGGCGAAGACCAGCACCCGCACCTGCTTGCCGGTGCCGTGGGGCAGGCTCACCACGCCGCGCACTTGCTGGTCCGCGTGCCGCGGGTCCACCCCTAAGCGAAAGTGGGCTTCCACCGTGGCGTCGAAGTTGGTGTAGGCCACTTCTTTCACCAGGCGAATGGCTTCCTCGGGGGAATAGAGCTTGTTGCGGTCGATTTTCTTGAGGGCCTCTAAGTACTTTTTGCCTCGTTTGGGCATGACGAACCTCCTGTGGTGCTGGCGGGCGCGATGCGCCCTCCCACGGTTGGGGAATTAGTCGACGATTTCGATGCCCATGTTGCGGGCCGTGCCTTCGATTTGGCGCATGATGGCTTCGATGTCGTCGGTGTTCATGTCGGGCTTTTTGATTTCCGCAATCTCGCGAATTTGCTGGCGGGTGACCCGGCCCACGATTTCCTTGGGCGGGTTGGAAGCGCCCTTCTCGATACCGGCGGCCTTTTTCAGCAGAAACGACGCCGGCGGCGTTTTCAGTTGAAAGGTGAAGGAGCCGTCGCTGTAAATCTGGATGACCACGGGCACAATCTGGCCCATCTTGTCTTTGGTCTTGGCGTTGTATTCCTTGCAGAAGGCCATGAGGTTGACGCCGTGGGGGGCCAGGGCGGGGCCCACCGGCGGCGCGGGGTTGGCCTTCCCGGCTTCCAACTGCAGTTTGACGACAGCCTTAAGTTTCTTCATAACATTCTCTCCTCAAGGGTGGTCGGACGGGCGCGCGGCGCCCTCCCACCGACTTTGAGCGATTTTATGCCTTTTCGACTTGCAAAAAGTCCAGCTCGACCGGGGTTTCACGGCCGAAGAAGTTGACCAGCACGCGGACTTTGGCCCGTTCCATGTCAATGTGGGCCACTTTGCCGGTGAAGTCTCGGAAGGGGCCGTCGATGATGCGCACCCGCTGACCCGGCTCGAAGGTGACTTTGATGCGCGGGGTTTCGGATTCCATGCGCTTGAGGATTTTCGCCACCTCTTCGGGCCGCAGGGGGGTGGGTTTGTTCCCCAGGCCCACGAAGCCCGTCACGCCGGGAGTGTTGCGTACCACATACCACGAGTCTTCGTCCATAATCATGTTCACCAGCACATACCCGGGGAAGATGCGGCGCTCGACCACCCGGCGTTTGCCGTCCTTGATTTCGATTTCCTCCTCGGTGGGCACGATGACCTCGAAGATTTTGTCCTTCATGCCCATGGATTCGACCCGCTGTTCCAGGTTGTGCTTGACTTTGTTTTCGGAGCCGGAATAACAATGCACCACATACCAGGCGCGACCATCGTCGGCTTCCGCGTCGGGGTTTTCCGTCGCCGCGGGTTGTGCGCCGGCCGCGCCGTCTGCGTCCCACCAAAAGGAATGCCACGCCAGGTCCACGGTTCTGCCTCCGTCCAGGGCTATACGCCGATGAGGAAGCCCACCACGCGCAAGAAGAGCCAATCGGCGACGCCGAAGAACACGCTGGTCAGGAAGGTGACCAGCAAGACGACCACGGTGAGGTAGCGCACTTCGGCCCAGGTGGGCCACACCACCTTGCGCAGTTCGCCCCGCGTTTCATTCCACCAGCGCACCAGAAAGTTGGGCCGACCGCCTTTTTTGCGGGCCTTTTGCGCCCTGGCTTTGGTTTCGACCCGCGCCGGTGGGGCGGCCTTGCGGGTCGGCGCGGCCGGCTTTGCGCCGGCCGGGTCCGCGGTTTTGGCGCGCGGGGTTTTGGTGCGAGGGAGACGGGTTTTGGGTTTCGGCACCGGGGCCTCCTTTGTACCACAAAGACAACGCCGCGTCGGCGGCGTTGCCTTGGCAGGTCGTACCGAGAAGACAGGCAGGCCAGGAGGGACTCGAACCCCCAACCTGCGGTTTTGGAGACCGCTGCTCTGCCAATTGAGCTACTGGCCTGCGAAGAAGGGCAATAGGATTATACCGCAAAATCGCGGCATTACCAAGCCTTTAGCGGGTCTCCCGATGCAAAGTATGCCGCCGACAGCGGGGGCAATATTTGCGCAACTCCAGGCGCCCCGGGTCGTTGCGCCGGTTCTTTTCGGTCAGGTAGTTGCGCTCTTTGCATTCGGTGCACGCCAGGGTGACCAGAATGCGCACGCCTTTTTTCTTGGCCATTGTTCAACCTCGTGACACAAGATAAGCGGGGGCCGGGCAGGCCGACCCCCGCCCATCGTTCTTGTTCGGTCAGTCCAAAATCTCGGTGATGGTGCCCGCGCCCACGGTCAGGCCGCCTTCCCGAATGGCGAAGCGCGAGCCCTTCTCCAGCGCTACCGGCACCATCAATTCCACCGTCAGGTTCACATTGTCCCCGGGCATCACCATGTCCACCCCTTCCGGCAGCGTAATCGTCCCCGTCACATCCGTGGTCCGAATGTAGAACTGCGGCCGATACCCGC
>Ga0256833_1001797_pt1 | contig 15435 bp, 16 predicted proteins | sample 356284metaG_FD_190535 | JGI IMG/M metagenome (GOLD analysis project Ga0256833, IMG submission 190535) | Hydrothermal vent microbial communities from Mid Atlantic Ridge, Atlantic Ocean - 356-284 | ecosystem: Environmental > Aquatic > Marine > Hydrothermal vents | place: Atlantic Ocean: Mid...
TAGTGCATGGGTGTTTGCAAAGTATTTGAGGTTCACCCGTAGGTGAATCGATGATACTTTGTGAATGCCTATGTGCTAATGCTTTGTAGAAGATGGGTGATCTCTAATGCATAGTTTGGGTTTAATATCGATCTCAAACCAAACCGAGAGATGCAGATCATGCTTCGTGCTGTCAAAATGAAGCTGGGAGAGGTGCCGCCTCACTGGAAGCTCTACGCCGGCATCAATCCTGTACGCTTCAAAATGTTTATGGAGGAGATCAATTATCTCTCTGGTCATACGCGCATCGATCCGAATCTTTTTGCCTTTTTGCGCTATGTGACTGCGTGCATGCATGGATTTGGCTATTGTGAGTACTTCAATCATGCCTATCTGCTGAGCAGAGGGTACACGTCGGAGCAGCTTGATACCGTGGCGGTTTCACGAGAGGCACTGCCGATGGATGCACGGCACGGTATGCTCTTTGTCGCCGCACTGGATGCCATGGAGGATCCGGCGGGACTGACGGCGGGGGTGCTGGAAGTGCTGTATCGTGCGGATTGGAGTAATGCGGATATCTTCGATGTGCCGGACCATGCGGCATTTCTGTTCAAGTTTCACAAGATTCTGAAGGCGTATCTGGCATGAATGTTCTGGAGATACCCTTTGTGAAACATATAGGCATGGCGTATGCGGCGGATGGTGAGCTACTGCTGCCAAGTGGTACATGTATGCACAATCATGTCGGTACCATGCATGCTGCCGCACTGTTCGCATTGGCAGAGACGCAGAGTGGGCTCTGTCTGCAGGCTCTCTTTGCGGGAGATTTGCCGCCCGCCGTACTGCCTTTGCTGAGGAGTTCAGCTGTCAAATACCATACACCGGCAAACACCACGGTGCACGCCACCGCTTCGGTCAGCCCAGAGGAGCAGGAGCGGTTCCTCGCTCGATTTGAGAGAAAGGGAAGGGCGATGATAACTGTCACAGTGACTTTGACGGACGATACCGATACGCTGGTCATGTCTGGGGAGTTTGGCTGGTTTGTGCAGAAGCCGGCTGCGGTGGAGGGGGAAGCACCCTGTGCCGCAGAGGAGAGCCCAGGACTCTTAGCCCGTTCTTTACACAGTTTTAGGTAGAATGCACTCATACTATTTGGGGACAGAGACAAACGATGTTAAAGAGATTTCATTTAGAGAGAATGGTAGAGGAGATTGAGATGAAGTTCCCGCTGGAACCCTCTATCAGACAGGCATTTTTATCAGTTGACAGAGAAGTATTCGTTGCCAGTGGATTTAAACATCTGGCCTATACGCTCGATGCTCTTCCTATGCAGGCCGAGCAGTGGATATCCTCCCCTTTGACAGTGGCGAAAATGACACAGTATCTGGAGCTTGAGGGTGTGGACAGTGTGCTGGAGATTGGATGTGGCAGCGGGTATCAGGCGGCGATACTGTCGCAAGTCGTCAGGCGGGTGTTTACCATCGAGCGCATCGAGCCTCTGCTCAGGGAGGCGAAAGAGCGTTTTCGATCGCTTGAGATGGGCAACATCATGACCCGCTATGATGATGGGCAACGTGGCTGGAAGACCTATGCTCCCTATGAGAGGATCATCTTTTCTGCCACTACAGACAAGGTGCCCGAGGCACTTTTTGAGCAGCTTGCTGATGGCGGGATACTGATCGCACCCGTCAATCAGGACGGTCTGCAAATCATCACGCGATACTACAAGAGGGCAGGCCGCATCAGCAGCTCTGAAGCGATAGAGCCCTGTCTCTTTGTGCCGGTGCTGGATGGTACCAAGCGCTGATCAATAGTTTGTGTTTATCAATATTATGTTATGATTGACACACTTGTAAACCAACGATAGGGACACAGCATATGGGAAATCTAATCAAACCGGCTGACTATGCAGCCAAGATGGGCATCTCCAGACAGGCGGTGTATGCCAAGATCAAAAAAGGTATCCTTAGCTCTCGCAATATTGGCGGGAAGCTGTTTGTCGTGCTTGACAGCAAGGCTGAAAAAGCTGACAGTGTATCGGCAGCCTCCGGCAACAGAGCCAAGCAGCAGCACCCGACAGGCAGTGATGCGCATCAGGAGAAGCTCCTTGCAGCAAAAGATGAGACGATCTCTATCCTTCGTGAGACGATCACAGACCTCAAAGAGACGAACAAGATGATCACCTCCACGCTCAGAGGTGAGGTGGATCTGCTCAAAGAGGCCTTTAGTGAGATGAAGATGCTGTATGGGCTTCAGCTGGAACATAAAGTGCAGACAGAAGAGCGGGAAGCATCTATAGAGGTGGAGAGTGTTGACACGGTTGACACTGCGCAAGAGAAGCAGGAGGAGTGGCTGGAGCTCAGTGATTTCTATGCGCTGCACGGCATCACCAAAAAGAAAAAACAGAAAAAGATCAGAGAAAAGCTCAGAAAAAGAGCGAAAAAAGGGGATCCCCGTGTGGATAGATTCAATGGGGAGATCCTTTTTCTTGCCAGTGCTGACTTTGAAGATCTACTTGCAAAGGGCTAGGTGTTGAAGCAGTTCCTCAAAGAGTATCCACTTTTTTTATCCATCATCGCACTGCTTGTGTTCGGGAGCTATGAGCATACATTGGCAGAGACGCTCCTGGGCAATACGGTAGGATTTTTGGTGATCTTCGCTGTGATCATCTATAGTTCTATGAGCGTGGCGCATCATGCCGAACTCCTGGCAGAGAAGTTTGGTGAGCCCTATGGTACGATGATCCTGACGATGAGTGCCGTGATTGTAGAGATCGTAATCATCTCCATCATGATGCTGCATGAGGAGAACCCTACACTGGCACGGGACACTATCTATGCCGCTATCATGCTGGATATCAATGGGCTGCTTGGCTTTGCTGCGATCGCAGGAGGACTCAAGTATGGCGAGCAGCCCTACAATGTGGACTCATCGAATACCTATCTCTCTATGCTTATGGTGGCACTGGGGGTGGCGATGGTCATTCCAGACTTCATTCCTGCTACCTCCTATGATGCCTTTATGCTGTTCAATGTAGTGATCTTTGTCCTGCTTTATCTGGTCTTTACCCGGATACAGCTCAAAGACCATCGGTACTTTTTTCAGTACAAAGCAGAAGGAGCGGCGACAGATACCCATGCACATACACCCCTTGAGATAAATCCCTGGTATCACGCCCTCTTGCTGCTTGTGTCGATCGTGATGATCGGGCTGCTCTCTGAGATCCTGGCGGTGTTTATGGGCAATGATATTCAATATCTTGGTCTGCCTATGGCGATCAGTGCAGTAGGTGTAGCGGTCATATCGGCAGCACCGGAGCTGATTACGGCCGTCAGGGCAGCACTGGGCAACCGCATGCAGACAGTGATCAATATCGCACTGGGTGCCTCTCTGGCAACGGTACTGTTGACGATCCCAGCTGTGATCGTAATAGGAATGATCATGGGATTGGATATCACATTGGGCTTGATGCCGATACAGGGAGTGATGCTGGGGCTTACACTACTGGTCAGCATGATCAACTTCAGTGACGGGGAGACCAATATGCTCGAAGGCTTCCTGCATGTAGTGCTTTTCGCACTTTTCTGCTTTCTGCTTTTTGTATAACATGGCGGCAACATAACATCAGGCGGCTGTTGACCATTTTTTGCTATACTTTTCCAAAAAAGAAGACAGGAAAGCATGAGACAGTTCATAAGAGTACTTTTGGTGGGATGCGGGGTATTGTTTTTTGTGTCTGCTTCGGCAGCAGCGCAGCAACATATATGGGGATCAGGGTCATCAAGCATCGATTTTATCGATGATGCTTCAGTGGTGTTGGAGAAGAGGGTCAAACAGAGCAAAGAAAAATCTCTAAAAAAACTCTATGCCGATCTTTTTTATACCCCGGTATGGGTGGGAGAGAAGGGCTTGACGCATTTTGGAAACGAGATGCTGGAGGTGATAGGTGGAGACAAAACCCTCCTGCCCCAGATGCAGAGCCATGCACTGTATGCCAAAGCCTCTGAGATGCTCAAGGGGCTGGAGACCAAGAGCGGTGGATCTCTAGAGGAGAAGGTGGCACTGGAGTTGGCATTGAGCCGCCTCTATGCCTCCTATGCAGACTATCTGATCTATGGCGGCATCAACTGGAGAGCATTCAAATCCAAATTGGCAAGTCTCAAAAAGGCACTGGAGGCAGATTTCGGCTGGGTGGTCTATACGCCCAAGCGCACAGCCTCTTCGGTCTTGATGGATGCGATTGCGCTGAATAGCTTTAAAAAAGGTATTCAAAAAGCAGAGCCTACGCGGTTCAACTATGCAAAACTCAAAAAATATCTTCTAAAATATATAGATATTCAGGAGCGAGGTGCCTGGAAAAAACTGCCTGCATTCAGCGGAAAGATCACAGGAGGGAAATCCAACAGAGCCATTCCTGCTATCAGAAACAATCTGGCACTGGAGGGAGACCTGGGTGCCTGCAGGGGCGAGATGAATGCGACGGTGTATGATAAGTGTCTGGTCAAAGCCGTCAAGCGATTCCAGCTGCGAAACGGGATAAAGGCAGATGGGGTGATAGGAAAGAGTACCTATGCTCTAGTCGATACGCCTGTTGCCAAGAAGATCACGCTGATCCGCATGAATCTAGACAGGATCAAGCGCTTCAGACAGGAGGAGTCCAAGGTGAGAATGGAGCTGAATATTCCCGCCTTCCGGCTCAATATTTTCGACCACAACAAATTGCTTGACACCATCCGTGTCATTACTGGAAAGCCCAACCATCCTACACCTGTCTTTGGCAACAAGGTACAGTATATCGTGGTCAACCCCTGGTGGAAGATCCCAGAGAGTATTGTCAAAAAAGAGATGTTGAGACATCTGATCAAGGATCCCTACTACTACGAGCGTAGAGGAAAGATCCTCAAGGCGACCTGGGATGAAAATTCCGAGAGAATTGACCCTGGCAGCATCAACTGGTCCGACTATGCATCTAAAAGTGCCCATATTCCCTATCGCTTTATGCAGGTGCCAAGCCGCAGAAACGCACTGGGCAAGATCAAATTCATTTTCCCCAACCAGTTTGCTGTCTATATTCACGATACCCCGTCGAAGAAACTTTTTTTCAGGACAGAGCGGGCATTCAGTCACGGTTGCATGCGTATCCAGAAGCCCAGAGAGCTGCTTAAGGCCTTTTCTCTTTACAATGACAATATCGATGTGGAAGGAATCATGAAACGGCTTCAGGGAACCGAGAAGAAGATCATCAATCTCGAGCACAAGATACCGGTAGATATCACCTATTTGACTGCTTTTGTCGATCCCTACGGCAACCTTAATTTTCGAAAAGATGTATACAGGTATGATAAGTATACCTTAAAAACCTATGACTATACCGTGCATAGTGTGATGCATAAAGCACCTCAATCTAAATCCAAACCCAAAAAGAACAACAAGAAAGACAAAGACGGCTATCAGATCTCAGAGGTCTATCCAAACTGATCGTGTCGACATTTAAGTATGCTATTGCATTGACAGGAAGTATCGCTACGGGGAAGAGCAGTACGTCCAGACTCTTTTCTTCCTGGGGCTTTGAGGTTATTGATCTGGATACTATCGCTCACCAGATGCTGGAGAGTCAGCAAGCGCAGATCGTGAGACTTTTTGGCGCAGCATGTATCAGGGAGGGGTGTGTTGACAGAAAGATGCTAGGCAGTATCGTATTTGCCGATGCAGAAAAGCGCAGCATGCTGGAGTCTTTGCTTCATCCTCTTATCTATCGGGAATCCGTACGCCTAGCCGAAGATCTGGATAGGAAAAAAAAGCCTTATCTGGTGGATATCCCCCTCTTTTTTGAGCGAAACAGCTATGCTATCTCCCGATCCATTGTCGTCTATGCGCCAAAAAAGATACAGCTTCGGCGCCTGATAGAGCGAGAGGGCTATACGACGAAGGAGGCACTGCAGCGCATCAACGCCCAGATCGATATCGAAGAGAAAAAGAAGCGGGCCACCTATATCATTGACAACAGCGGTGATCTGGAGCAACTGGAAAAAGAGTGCCTGCGGGTTAGAGATATCATTTTGGAAGAGAACTGGTTATAATTACCAGTACAAATGACAAGAAAGGAGGTGCTTCATGCGAGTGACAAAATACAATGCCAGCGGTAACGATTTTATCATCTACCACGACAGCCAACCCAGAGACAGAAGCAGGCTTGCCAAGCTTCTGTGCCACAGGCAGAAAGGTGTGGGCGCAGATGGGATGGTGGTGCTGGTGCCGCACAAGGAGTTCGACTTTGAGTGGGATTTCTACAACAGTGACGGTAGCTATGCGGCGATGTGCGGCAATGCGACCCGCGCAGTGGCACACTATGCCATAGAGAAGAAAATATCACTCAACCACCATGCAGTGTTTCTCACTGGAGCAGGGCTGATCCATGCTGAGGTCAATGGTACCTATGTGATCACAGATATGCCTGAGCCCAAGATCATAGAGCAGCAGATCGAAGAGGGGGGAGAGTGCTGGTGGCTGATCGATACAGGTGTGCCACATCTCATCACACAGCGCGAGAGCATAGAGGAGTTTGATCTGAATCAGGCCAGAGCCCTGCGCCAGAAGTATGATGCCAATGTCAACATCTACAGTGTGGATGAGGCGGGTATGAAGGTGCGTACCTATGAGCGAGGTGTCGAGGATGAGACGTTGGCCTGCGGTACCGGCGTCATGGCCTGCTATGTTAAGGCACTGCAGGAGGGTCTGGTCACAGAGTCCTCCACGCGCGTTCTGGCACATAGTGGAGAGGAGCTCTATATGGAGTGCTCTGGCGAAACCTACCGTTTCGGCGGACAGGTGACCAAAACATTTGTAGCAGAGACGGAGAGCATCCAGCCTTAAGATACTTATGCTCCAAGCTGGTCCATCAAATACGCTCCTTTCGCCAAATCATTATTACCGCACCAGCATATAGTCTGAAATTTTGAGAGAACGAGCCCTCACGAAACAACTGAGCAATTTTACAAACAATCACACGTTTGCCAAAAGGCTTAAAGAGGAGAGAAGTTTACAAGAGATGTATTTTCAACGCCTCATAAAGTGGTTCTCTTCTCTCGTTCTAATAAACTTAGGAATATGTATGCAAGAATAGATTATTACAATAAGGACACTATCCATCTCCTCTGCTTAAAAGAAAAATATAATCATTGACTATTTGCCAGATGTAATAATATTTGCCCTCATAAATAACAAGAGACCTCCCTCTATAATGTTTCTACAATACATATTTTATTTCCCTCCAAGATTAATTTACAGTATATTTTAGCATATATACTATATTATATCAAGAACATACTATTATGTTATATACATATAAAAAGGATAGAAATGAGTTATGACGAATATGAGTGTCCATTTGAATTTGCACTTGAAATTGTTTCTGGAAAATGGAAAGGTTTAATATTGTGGAATTTATGTGAAAAAACATATAGATACAGCGAATTAAAAAGAGAGGTTGAAGGTATTACTGAAAAGATGCTCACTCAAAGCTTAAGGTTTTTGGAAAAAAGAGGGATCATTGAGAGAAAAGTATATCCACAAGTACCGCCAAAGGTAGAATACTCTATTACGGAGGTGGGCAAACAGATCAAACCTATATTATATGACCTACAAGACTGGGGAAGGGTCATTGCCAATATTAATAATATAAAATGCAAAAACTAGAAGGCAACCAACTATCTCATGGATGCCAAAACAGTACTTCTGGATACTTCCATTAGGGGGGTCAGTTACTAGGGGGTAAAGGGGTACGGTGATAATGATAATCTCTTTTTTAGAAGGAACCAAAATAAATATACTAGCTTTAGATATAATACGAGCATAATTTAGAAAAAAATGTCAGTTGAGATATGACTGAAATTTGCTCTAGAGTTATAAATAGGTTACAAAAAATAAAAACAAGAATCTAAAAATATTAGAAAATCCCGTAAAATAGGGCTTTGTGAGGAGATAAAAACTTATGGTATTAATGATAGACAACTATGATAGTTTTACCTACAATGTAGTGCAGTATTGTAGAGAACTCGGTGCTGATTTGAAAGTCATCCGTAATGATGAGATGACAATAGATGAGATAAAGGCACTCAATCCTGAAAAAATCATCCTCTCGCCTGGTCCTTCTACACCAGATGATGCTGGTGTTACACTGGATGTTATCAAAACATTTGCAGATACTACACCTATTTTTGGTATCTGTCTTGGGCATCAGAGTATTGCACAGGCTTTTGGTGGCGATGTGGTACGAGCCAAAAATATGATGCATGGTAAAACCTCTCAAGTTGAGGTAGAATGCGAGACGCCTATCTTTAAAGGATTGCCAGTAGAGTTTAGAGCAACACGCTACCATTCACTAACAGTAAAAAAAGAGACACTGCCTGAGTGTATCATCGCGACATCTCATAGTATGGACGATGATGAGATTATGTCTCTACAGGTAAAAGATAAGCCAATATACGGCGTTCAGTTTCACCCCGAGTCTATTATGAGTGAATATGGACACGAGATGCTGCATAATTTCCTGAAGCTAAAGTGATGCTCCCGCCCAAAGAACAGAGATTCATGCTCTTTGTGCTTCTTTATGCCACAGTGCTGGTACTAGTCGCAGCAACCACGCCTATCAGTCCCAGCGAGGCTTACCTTTTCTTTCAGGAGGAGATGACGCCTACAATGTTTTTGATGCACTGGGGGAATGCCTTGATATCTAATGAGTTGGGATTGAGGCTCTTTTTTCTCCTGCTCGGATGTGTGAATGCATGTCTCTTTTACACGATCACAGCATTCTATTTTGACAAAAAAAAGGACCGCCTTCTGGCACTTTTTTTCTACCTTATGCTACCAGGTGTGATCGTCTCCACTGTTTTGGCAAATGATGCAGCAGTGATCACCTTTCTGGTCTTGCTATTTCTATATCTTTATCTACATGAGAAGCCTATGGCTTCCCTGCTCCCTCTTTCTCTGTTGGGCTTGGTACACTGGAGTGCACTCTATTTTTATATCGTGTTGATGCTTTATGGTCTTTTTCAGAAACGCAAAGCCATATTTTTAAGCGCAACGGCTGCCATATTGCTCTTTGTGGCAGCAGGCACGACGATACCTGATCCTATTCCTGGCAACTATTTTTTTGAGACGCTTGGTATCGGTGCTACTATTTTCTCCCCTCTGCTGTTTATTTACTTTTTCTACGCACTCTACAGAACGCTATTGAGGGGAGAGAGAAATCTGCTGTGGTATATCTCTTTTGGTGCCTTGATGATCTCTTTGGGACTTTCCTTGCAGGAGAGGATTAAAATTACAGACTTTAGTGCCTATTTGATGCCCAGCATCATCATAGCGATCCACACCTATCTCGGTAGTCTCAGGGTGCATCTGAAGCCATTTCAGCAGAGATACAAACTCTCTTTTCGGCTGATTGCCCTTTCTCTGCTTTTGAGCTCACTTTCTCTTGTATTGCACCAGCCCATCTATCGTCTGCTCGGTGAAACATACTATCCTGTCGTAGCACCAGTCTATGTGCCATACGACAAGGCAAAAAAGCTTAAAACAAATGGTGAAGATTGCGTTAAAGAATCCAGGCAAAAAGTTCTCTATCAGATGAGATATTATGGACTTAAAAAATGTTTCTAAAATACACAAATTCAAAATAAACAGACAATATTTTTCTCTCAAGTCAAGCTGAATGATCCAAATGCTATCATACTGATTACCTATAAAAATGAAGGAGTACTCAATGGCTCAAAAGGCAATTAGGGAATATGATGCAAAGTCAATATTGGCAAAGCATTGGGATAAGTATTTTCCAAACTTTTCTTATGCTTATGAAACAGTTCTGGTGCAGAATGGATCAGAGTTGAGGGAGGCTGCAAAAACCCACAGTTGGCTCAAAGAGAAGGCCCTGGTGGCAAAGCCGGATATGCTGTTCGGCAAAAGGGGCAAAAATGATCTTGTGCTTTTCAGGGATGCCAAGCCTGGTGATGTCTCTCTGGAGAAAGCAGTAAGCTGGATCGATGAGAAGTCGAGCACACCACAGAGTGTCTATTTCTCTTTTGACGGCGACACACCTGTGGGTGCACCCAAAACAGATATATTGACACACTTTATCGTCGAGCCCTTTACACCGCATTCTCAGGAGGAGGAGTACTATATCTCGGCCACCTGTGTAGGCAACGACGACATGCTCTATATGTCAGCAGAAGGTGGCATGGAAGTCGAAGAGGGTTGGGACGACAAGGTTACAGAGGTTGCTTTCAAGATCACAGATACAGAAGAGGAGATCGCCGAAAGAATCAAGGCAAATGTTCCTGCGGATGTAGCAGACAAAGACAAAGAAGCGTTTGCTGAATTTGCCATCGGATTCTTCAAAGCATACAGAGATCTTAATTTTGCCTATCTCGAGATCAATCCGTTTGTGATGCAAGGGCACAAAATAGAACTGCTTGATATGGTAGCGAAGCTTGATGATACCGCAGGATTTATGATGGTAGAAGAGTGGGGTGACATAGAGTTCCCTACAGGATTTGGTATGGAGGAGAAGTCCCCGGAGGTTCTGGCAGTAGAAGAGGCAGATGCCAAGACAGGCGCATCACTAAAGCTCACTATCCTCAAGCCAGAAGCGCGTATCTGGACTATGGTCGCCGGTGGTGGTGCTTCAGTAGTGTACGCTGATACGATCGCCGACCTTGCAGGGATCGAAGATCTAGCCAACTACGGTGAGTATAGCGGTGGTCCTACCACAGGCGAGACAAAGTTCTATGCAGAGACACTGCTTGATCTCATGACCAGAGAAAAAGATCCAGAAGGCAGAGGAAAAGTACTGATTATCGGTGGGGCGATTGCCAACTTCACTGATGTGGCCAAGACCTTCACTGGTATTATCCAGGCCTTTGAGAACTATGCAGAAAAGATGAGAGAGACAGGCGTGAGTGTCTACGTACGCCGTGGTGGTCCCAACTACGAAAAGGGGCTTAAGGATATTAAAGAAGCAGCAGACAGACTGGGGATACCGATCGAGGTATATGGTCCAGAAACACATATGACTGATATCATCAGAATGGCACTAGAGAAGTAGGGAGAATAAAATGGCACAATTATTTACAAGAGATTCACAGGCAATTTTTTGGAACAACAACAAAAATGCGATTCAGAGAATGCTCGATTATGACTATACGATCAAGAGAGAGACCCCCTCCGTAGCGGCCATAGTAGCGCCTACGAGCAATAACAAATTTGAGAAGTTTTTCTGGGGCGGTGACGAGGTGATGATCCCACTCTACAAGAGCACAGCAGAGGCAAAGGAGGCGCAGCCACAGGCTGATGTGCTGCTGAACTTCGCTTCATTCAGAACGGCTTACGATGTGACAATGGAGGCACTAAATCTTGGTGGGTTCAGGGTGATCATGATCACGGCAGAAGGTATTCCCGAGCGGCTTGCACGTGGCATGAATGCCTACGCCAGAGAGAAGGAGGTCACGGTTATAGGGCCGGCTACGGTTGGTGCAATCAGCCCGGGTGCATTCAAGATCGCCAATGTGGGTGGCACCATTGAGAATATTGTCAATTCCAAATTGCATCGTGCAGGTAGCTGTGGTCTGGTAACACGATCAGGAGGGCTTTTCAACGAGCTTTGCAACATTATTGCACTCAATGCAGACGGTATCGCAGAAGGTGTTGCCATCGGTGGTGACAGATTTGTCGGTTCCGTCTTTATCGACAATCTTCTGAGACTGGAAAAAAACCCGGATGTCAAATATATGATTCTACTGGGAGAAGTGGGCGGTACTGAGGAGTATAAGGTCATCGAGGCGATCAAGGAAGGCAAGCTGACCAAACCGATTATTGCATGGTGCATCGGCACCATAGCCAAGCATTATGACTCTGGCGTACAGTTCGGTCACGCCGGTGCCTCTGCCAACGACGACAGGGAGACCGCCGAGGCAAAAAACAGAGCCATGGCAGAAGCAGGTATTCACGTACCGGAATCTTTCAACGAGCTGCCACAGGTAATCAACGAGGTGTACACAAAGCTCTATAATGAAGGTATCATCCTCGAGATCACAGAACCAGAGATCAATATAGTGCCAAAAGTCAGAAGACCCAAGCAGTTTATCTGTACGATCTCTGACGACAGGGGTGAAGAGGCAACCTACGCAGGATTCCCGATCTCTTCCGTCGCGCTTCCAAGCACAGGCAAGGGTATCGGTGATGTCATTTCGCTCCTGTGGTTCAAGAAGCAATATCCGAAATGGGCAACGGAGTTTATCGAAACCGTTCTCAAGACGGTGGCTGATCACGGACCAGCAGTCTCTGGTGCACATAATGCCAAAGTGACTGCCAGGGCAGGGAAGTCGGTAGTAGAAGCGTTGGTCACAGGTCTCTTGACCATCGGCCCCAGATTCGGCGGTGCCATAGATGGTGCAGCTGAATACTTCAAATATGCAAACGATAACGAGCTCACACCCAAAGAGTTCTTGGCATACATGAAGAAAAAAGGTATCCCTATTCCAGGTATCGGTCATCGTATCAAGTCACTGAAAAATCCAGACCTCAGGGTCAAAGGTCTGATGGATTTTGCAGCAGAGAATTTCCCTGCTACGCCACTGCTGGACTATGCCAGGACAGTAGAGGCACTCACGACCAGCAAAAAAGAGAACCTGATCCTCAACGTGGATGGTACGATCGGTATTTTGATGGTAGATATGTGGCATGCACTGGGCTATCCTGAGCAAGAGATCGATGAATTTATCTCCAGCGGCACGCTCAATGCTTTCTTTATTGTAGGTAGATCTATCGGATTTATCGGTCATGTGCTGGATGAAAAGAGATTGGCAATGCCAATGTATCGACACCCTATGGATGATATTCTGTATGATGCTCAGAAGGCTGAGAAAGTCTAACTTCTTCATTTCTACCTATGTGCCCCCCCTTTTTTTAGAAACAGGAGGGGCAATCCTCTCTATAATCCTAAATTATACAATAGCAATTTACAAATCCTCCCAAGCATCCTGAAATACAGCCCTAAAACCATAAGAGGGAGTACGCAAAATGGGCGAACCAAAATAAACTACTCTGACAAAAAAGTAACACCATTTGGTGGGATGAAATTACTAAAAGATTAAACCCAAACTATGCATTAGAGATCACCCATCTTCTACAAAGCATTAGCACATAGGCATTCACAAAGTATCATCGATTCACCTACGGGTGAACCTCAAATACTTTGCAAACACCCATGCACTAAGCCTTTGCAGAATAGTGGGCGATTCTAATGCATAATTTGGGTTAAACATTGGGGGCTCCTTCCAGGCTATTTGATTTACCAGTATAGGTGTTTACGCTTAGAATAGACTGATTGGTCTAGTTTTTATTTTGATCTTCATTGTGACAATCTTATGTTCTTATCTCTTCACTACCCAATACATCTGCTTCGGGAGCTTGAATTCCAGCATGGATTGATTTGGATCAAACACCTTTATCTCAGTCTCTCCATTTTGAGCCCCTGCAACACACTGTCTGCCTCGGCGAACAGTGCATGCTCCTCTATCCCCTCCTGCAGCAGAGGGTGGTATTTTTCATAGACCTCCCAGAGTCCTCTAGCTCCCTCCATTTTCTCCCGCCTGACCAGCTCAAAGACAGTAGCACCGTTGATGTAGCCTTTGAGAAGCTTGGTCAGAGGGTGACCCTGCTTTTTATACTGTTTCCACTGTTGCTCCATCTCCTCATGAGCCTCTACGAATCTCTCATTTTTGAGATGCTGGATAAATGTCTCAAGTGTTTTTCTCATGACCTCTCTTTTTAAATCGTGGCACATATCCATGACAATAGGGTTCTGTGCCCTTTTTCTCATAATAGTCCTGATGCCCCTCGTCCGCAGCAAAAAACTCTTTTTTCGCCAATATCTGGGTGGCTATAGTGTATCCATTGGCTTTTAGTTTTCCGATGAGTTCAGCTACCACATTGGCCTCAGCTTCGCTGGATACAAAGACAGCAGAGAGATACTGACTGCCGATATCGGGTCCCTGCCCATTGGTCTGTTCTGGATCATGGATCTCAAAGAAGTGCTTGATGATCGATGCATAGCCTATCCTGGCAGGATCATAGGTCACCTCTACAGTCTCCAGATGACCCGTGCCTCCCCTGGCTACATCATAGTAGTCAGGGTGCATCACATGCCCACCCATAAAGCCAGAGATCACGCTCTCCACCCCCTCAAGTTGCTGTAGATAGTGCGCTACGCCCCAGAAGCATCCTCCCGCCACATAGGCTTTGGCTCTGTCTGGATCTTTGGGCATCTCCGCTTTGCTTCTAAACAGCAACGAGACCGAGTTGACACAGTGTCGGATGTTTTTAGGCGTCATCCCTTCCCCCTCAAAAACATGCCCCAGGTGTCCACCGCAACTGGCACAGACGATCTCTACCCTCCTGCCGTCAGCATCTGGCACCCTGCGTACAGCACCAGGGATCTCGTCATCAAAGCTTGGCCAGCCACAGTGTGATTCGAATTTATCCTTGGAGCGATAGAGCTCTGCCCCGCACAGCCTGCAGGCAAACACACCCTCATCCTTGACATCTAGAAGCTCTCCCGTAAAGGGTCTCTCCGTTGCCTTGTCCACAAGTACCGCTTTTTCAAATGCACTAAGCTTCTCTATATTTTTTCTAAACTTGCTAGTAATATCTGATAGCATGGCAACTCCTCTGTAGTGGTATAGAGAAGATAGTAACCAAATAAGATTAATTTAGTCTGTTTTGGAAGATTTTTTCTGACACCGCCGGGCAGTGTCGGCAAAAAGAGAGACGCGTACTATTTTTTGAGTGGTGTTACATACATGTTCACATAACGACCTTCTTGATGGGCACCTTTTTCAAGATTGCCCAGATCTTCCAGCATTGGCCATACGCGTTCCAGCACATCCTTGCCCAGCTGTGGTGTAGCCATCTCGCGACCCCTGAGAAATACCCTGAGTTTCACATGTTTTCCTTTTTCGAGGAATTCTCTGGCATGCTTGACTTTGTAGGCAATATCATTTTCAGCGATCTTGCAGGAGAATTTAACCTCTTTGACCTCGATCTTTTTCTGGTTCTTCTTCGCCTCTTTCTTTTTCTTCTCCAGTTGGTACTTGTGCTTGCCGTAGTCCATGATCTTGGCAACAGGCGGCCTGGCATCAGGAGACATCAGTACTAGATCCAGACCTCTCTCTTCGGCGATCTTTAATGCCTCGTCACGGGAGATGATACCGAACTGTTCACCATCCTCTGCAAGTACGCGCAATTCTCTATCTCTGATATGGTCATTCATGACAGTATCATCTGCCTTTTTTCTACCCCTGTTGTTGTGGTGGTGTCTACTCAAATTCTACCTTCTTGTAATTGTTGCTTCAATTGTAGCATAAAATCATCTTCAGAGAGATTATACTGCTCTTTTTTACGTCTGTC
>Ga0256833_1001798_pt1 | contig 15434 bp, 15 predicted proteins | sample 356284metaG_FD_190535 | JGI IMG/M metagenome (GOLD analysis project Ga0256833, IMG submission 190535) | Hydrothermal vent microbial communities from Mid Atlantic Ridge, Atlantic Ocean - 356-284 | ecosystem: Environmental > Aquatic > Marine > Hydrothermal vents | place: Atlantic Ocean: Mid...
AAAATCTATTCAGATGGTTTAGAGATTAATACAACCAATAAAAGTATCAAATTTAAAAAACTTCTTTTGACAACTCAAGATGATTTATGGATAGATGCACATGGAGCAGAAAAAGAGAGAGATAATTATAAAATTTTGAACAGTAGGCTCTCTTCTTGTAACACTAAAGATCCTGAATGGACAATTGATTTTGCAGAGGCACAATATCATAAAGCTGAAAACTATATAGAACTTAATGGTGCAAAATTAACTTTTTTTGATACACCTATTTTCTATTTTCCTTATCTTACTTTCCCTACGATTAATGAACGAACAACGGGGTTTCTTTTTCCTCTTTTTAAGTTTTCTTCAGATGAAGGTATGGCATATCAGCAACCATTTTTCTATGCACCTATGGAAAATTTAGATATAGAATTTAACCCTCAAATTCGTACAAATAGGGGGTTTGGAGGACACATTACTACTAGATTTATAGACTCAAATAGTTCGAAGGGGCAGTTACGTTTTGGTTATTTTAAAAATTTTGAATCTTTTGCCAATAAAAATTATTTTAACAATGAGCATTATGGGGTAGAGTTTTTCTATAATTCTACAGACTTTCTACCAAAATCAACTTTTTTAGATGACTATAAGAGTGGTCTATATGTTAATGCAACCTATTTAAATGATTTAGAGTATTTAAATCTACAGAAGGATTCAGCTGGAGGATTGCTCTCTGCAAATCTAATTGAGTCAAGATTGAATAGTTTTATTTATGATGAAAAAGATTATTTGGGACTATATGCACGTTACTATATAGATACAAGTAAACGTAGTAATAGTGATACTATACAAGAGTTGCCCACTATTCAGTATCATAGTTTTATAAACTATCTTATTTCAGATAAACTCTTTTATACCTTTGATGCAAGAGTTCATAACTATACAAGAGTAAAAGGGAGTAGAGCTTATCAGAGTGAGTTTGATTTACCTGTCACTTACTATGACTCTTTCTTTAATGATTTTTTAGATTTTTCTGTAACTGAAAATTTATATTTAAGTGATGTTTTTTTCTCAAATTTACAGCAAGATAGAGAAGATTATCAATTTTATCGAAATTATCATACCCTTGAACTCTCATCAGATTTAAGTAAACAGTATGGTTCTAATATTCATACAATTCATCCTTCAATTATCTATACAAAACCAAGTTTTGAGCGTGAACGACCTGATAAATATAGAAATTTAACAGCAGAACAGCAAGAGCTTTTTGTTACACAAACTGAACTGGAAAACCTCTCTATGGGGCTTAGTCAATACTATTACAATAATAATCTAAATCTTACTCTTTTTCATAGGTTAGCATTTACAAGTTATCCACACTCAATACTTCCTCAAGGAGATTTAAATAATGAATTTGGATATAGAGGGGAAGATTTTGACTTCTATTCAAATCTCTTCTATTCATTAGATAAAAATAAGTTACACTCATTAACAACAACTGTTTCATATACTAAAAATGATTATGATATACTTATGACACATTTTTACAATTATGATCTTATATCTAATCAAGCGGCGACAAGTTTTCTACATACTTCATTGACTTATACCTATAATCCACATAATCGGTGGTATGTAAGTAGTGACTATGATACGGTAAATAATTTCAACTATCAATGGAATGTAGGTTTGGAGCATAGAGAAAAGTGTTGGGGTGCAAAATTAAGTTTTGGACAAGAGCAGATACCAAATATAGACAGATCATTTAGAAACACAGCCCTATATTTTGAGTTAAGCCTAAATCCGATAGGGGCAATATCTAAAAATATAGAGAAAGATTTTTCAAGACAAGGGAACAGACAATAATTATGAAAACAGAAGCAAAAGTAGGTCTATTTATTACACTATCACTCTTTTTCCTTTTTGGACTGCTCTCACAATTAAGTAGTTTTGATAATCTATTTAAAAAGTCCTATCCAATAACTGCTCAAATAGCAGATGGTACAGGGCTTAAAGAGAAGGCAAAAGTAAAATTAAAAGGTGTCGATATTGGTTACGTGGAGCATGTCTCTTTAGTGAATAATGAAGTGCAAACACTTTTGAAAATTAATGAAGGTGTGCAAATTCCAGATGATTCTACTATTGTAATCTCTCAAGATTCACTTTTAGGTGGAAAATTTTTAGATATAAAACCAGGAGTTTCTACTAAAAATTTAGTAGCAAATCAACTACTATCGAAAGAGGAGAAGGTCTCTTCTATTGCCGATGCGTCAACAGCAGCAGATGAGGCGTTTAGACAGATTTCACTTTTGGTTAAAGATATTCGTCAAGTCTTAGATAGTAAGAGTCAAAAAGATATAAAAGAGACATTGAGTAATTTAAATGAGTTCTCTACACTATTAGCTTCAATCTCAAAAGATGATAATCAGACTATTCATGAGATTTTATCCAATGCAAATAGCTCTTTAAAGAGTGCAAACTTGACTATTAAAAAGTTTGCTAAGATGAGCGATGAGATAACTTTAACCTCTAAAGAGTTTAAAAAAGTGGGGCAGGGGGTCAATAGAGATTTACCTCAAATCATGGCTAGACTTGATAGTATAACCAAATATCTAAATTCAGTATCAGCCATGCTTGATAGAGATTTACCTAATGCATTGAGTAAGTTTGTAAAGCTAGAAGATAATATTAATGATGTAGTCTCTAGTAATAAAAAGAGTCTATCTAGTGCATTGACATCGGTTGATGGTTTCTTCTCTGATGGAAAAGAGACTATGAAAAAGGTAGATGACTATTTGGATAGTATGATAAAGAGTGAGCTTCATGTAGAGATGAGAGGTGATGAGGTTTATGATGATGGAGGCTACTCTAAGACTCATCTTAATGTTACTTTAAAACCTGACCCTACTAGATTTTATATGCTAGGGCTAACCTCTGGACCATCATTTGAAGCAGATAGTAGTGCTACAAGAGGCTTTGTTGGTAATAAATTGCATTCAAAGAGTAATTTTTTACTCTCTGCTCAATATGGTAAGCGTTATGATGACCTACTATTTCGTGTAGGAATTATAGAGAATCAAGGTGGAGTTGGTGTGGACTACTTTGCACTAAATGATACATTAAAGTTCTCTACAGATGTTTATGACTTTAATGCAGTCAATGACATAAGGGGAACTAACCCAAATTTAACAACTACTATACGTTATCAATTTTTTAAACATATTAATGCCTACTTGAGTGGGAATAACCTTTTAAATAGTGGAGCTAACTCTGTATCTGTTGGTTTGGGTGTAAGTTTTGTAGATAATGACCTGAAGAATCTTTTAGGTACAGCAGCTGCAGCATCAGGTGGTAAATAGTGAATAAAGTACTCTTTAAAAATAGAGAAGATGCAGCTTTGAAATTAATAGATGAGTTGCCTTTAAGTATCTATTCACTAGAGAATGTTATTGTTTTAGGCATTAGTGAAGGTGGTCTATATTTTGCTCAACAGTTGTCTAAAAAGTTAGATGCTCCAATGGATATTTTGTTAACTGAACGAATCTACTCTCATATAAACCCAAAATTGACCATTGCTATTGTTGGTGAGACAGAGGAGATTGTTATTCATAGAGCTTTAACTGATGCTTTTAATATACCAAAAGATTATATTTATAATGAGGCATATCGTAAATATAGTAATGAAATTTCAGGATATATACAAAAATATCGTAATGGAGAAGGATTAGTAAGCTTAGAAAATAGATATGTAATATTAACTGATGAGTGTGTAGAGACAGGATTAACAATGATGGCAGCTGTAAAGACAGCCATATCTTTGGGGGCTAAAAATATTTTCATTGCTGTACCTGTGTTAGACAATGTTGTCTATGAGAATTTGGTAACAGTTTGTGATAATATTTTTTGTCCACATAAGATAGACGATTATATATCTATTGAGTACTACTATAAAGAGATTGACTCTTTTAGTTTTGAAGAGATAGAAGCAATAATGAAAAATAATAGAGAAGAGAGAGCGTAATGAATGAACAAAATATTGTAATTAGTTGTAATAATTTAGAAGAGAAATACCGATTTAATAAAGTAGCAAAACAAGCAAGTGGTGCTGTACTTTACAGTTGTGGAGATGCTGTGCTTTTAGCAGCGATTGCTATTGCCCCAACACCTGTAGATGAAGATTTTTTGCCTTTAACGGTTCAATATATAGAAAAATCTTATGCTGCTGCAAAAATTCCAGGTGGATTTGTAAAGAGAGAGACTAAACCAGGTGATTTTGAGACATTAACTTCACGAATTGTTGACCGTTCTTTGCGTCCTCTTTTTCCAAAAGGTTTTCACTACCCTGTAGTTGTAACTATAACTGTAATGAGTGCCGATGCTGAAGTTGACATGCAAGTAGCAGCGATGCATGCTGCTTCTGCAGCTCTTTATACTTCCGATATCCCAATAAATCAAGCAGTTGCTGCTGTTCGTCTTGGAAAGATAGATGATGAAGTTTTAATTAACCCTACACTTATTGAACAAGAGGAGTCAACTCTTGACCTTTTAGTAGTGGGTTCAGGTTCAGATATACTTATGATTGAGATGTGTGTTCATGCATCTGAAAAAGAGCATATTCAACAGACCAATGAGCTAGAAGAGGATGAGCTATTAGAGATTATTGATATTGCTCAAACAGCTATTGAACAAGCGACTATAGAGTATGAGAGTGGGTTTAAAATAGCAAAAAAAGAGGAGATAGAGGTTGAATTATCAGAGGATAGAGAAGATGCTGAACTCTATGAGTTTATAAAAAATAACTATGCAGATGCAGTATCTAAAGCAGTTCAATCAATGGCAAAATCTGAACGAAGTCAAGAGCTTAAAAGAGTTTGTCAGAGTATTATAGATGAATTAGAGAAGGAGGGTGAAGAGGTAGATAAAGAGTTGGTTTCTAAAATGTTAGAGATATATAAAAAATCGGTAGTTCGTTCACTTATTTTAGATAAATCAATTCGTGCAGATGGTCGTGCCTTAAATGAGGTTCGTCCTATTGATATTGAGACCAATATTTTACCCTCTGTTCATGGCTCTTGTCTCTTTACAAGAGGTCAAACACAAGCTTTAGTAACAGCAACACTTGGTGACATAAAATCGGCACAATCGTATGATTTAATTGGTTCTAAAACAGTAAAATATGAGACCTTTATGGTTCACTATAACTTCCCTTCCTTCTCTGTTGGTGAAGCAAAACCAGCAAGAGCTCCAGGTCGTAGAGAGTTGGGGCATGGTAACTTAGGTAAGCGTGGATTAGAACCAACTCTTGACCTTAAAAGAGATGGAACAGTTCGTCTTGTTTCTGAAATTTTAGAGTCAAATGGTTCATCTAGTATGGCAACAGTTTGTGGTGGCTCATTGGCACTTAAAGCAGCAGAGGTAGAGACCTCTAAATTGGTTGCAGGTATCGCTATGGGCTTAGTAACTGATGGTACAAAATATTGTGTTCTCTCTGATATTATGGGCTTAGAAGACCATGATGGTGATATGGATTTTAAGATTACAGGTACTCAAGATGGTATAACTGCTATGCAGATGGATATTAAACTAGGAGGAATTGAAGCAGATGTTCTAAGAGATGCACTCTATCAAGCAAAAGAGGGTCGTTTGCATATTTTAGCTATTATGGAAAAAGCACTTAAAGAGATAACTCCAAGCTCTGCACTTCCTAGTTCGATTGAATTTTCTATAGATTCTAGTCATATTCCTGCTATCATTGGAAAAGGTGGTGGAACTATTCGTGAAATTATAGAGAGATATAGTGTCAGTATAGATATTGACCGAGATACAAATAGAGTTAAAATTACAGGTGCATCAAAAGAGAGCGTTGAGGATGCAAAAGCATTTATTGATAATATTACCTCTGCCCCTATAAAGAGACAGATGGTTTATGAGATAAATAAACAATACTCAGGTAAAATCAAAAAAATAGTTGAGTTTGGTATGTTTGTAGAGATGCCAGATGGTTTTGATGCACTGCTTCACATCTCAAAAGTGGCAAAAGAGAGAGTTAATAATCTTGAAGAGCGTTACAATGTTGGTGATACTATTGATATTATTGTTCTTGAACAAAAGGGTAAAAAAGTGGAACTCTGTACCCCTGCATACATTTTTTAAACCTCTTGTAAGTGTGTTGTATCTCCACACTTACATTTTTTTGTATAGTTACATCTTTCTATTATATTCTCTTAATACCTCTTTCATCTTATCTTAGCTATAATTCACGCGTTATTACGAAGTGATAAGTAGGGAAACAGGTTGCATTTATGTGCTTGTTGGCATCGTTTGATGTTTACGCTATCCGAACAGACTTTGGAACGCAGTCTAAGGGGACTTAAAGCCCATCAATTTAAGGATTTAAAAATGAAAAAGTTTTTCTTACTTTTCTTAGCACTTGGTGCTGTTGCTTTCGCTGGTGAAAGTGAAATGGTTCAAGCTTATTCAGTAGTTGCTGCTGGTGTTGGTCTTGGTCTTGCTGCTCTTGGTGGAGCTATTGGTATGGGTCATACTGCTGCTGCAACTATTGCTGGTACAGCTAGAAACCCTGGTCTTGGTGGTAAACTAATGACTACAATGTTTATTGCTCTTGCAATGATTGAAGCACAAGTTATCTATACACTTGTTATTGCTCTTATTGCTCTTTATGCTAACCCATTTTTAGGTTAATATTTAAAGAAAAGCTAAGTATAGGGTGGTATAATGCCACCCTAACTTAACAGTTATACCCTCATTTTATTACAAAAGTTATTACTCTTTAAAAGTAAATAGTTCCCATTTGCGTCAGTGGTGGAACGGTAGACACGCTACCTTGAGGGGGTAGTGCCTTACGGGTGTGGAGGTTCAAATCCTCTCTGACGCACCATCTCTTTTCCTTTCAAATTTTATTTATACTCTTTTATCTTAAGTATGTACCCAGAATTAATTTCAAAAATATTTAAAAATGATTATTTTGATTTTGTCGTGAAGTGGATAGATGAGAGGGGAGACCTCTCATTAGATTAATCTTTTTTAATCTCTTTATGAACAATGGTTGTTAAACCAAGAAGTTTCCAACCTTGAAGACCACTTCTGTAGTAGTGTAGTTTACTTTTTGGATAGTGATGTTTTAGAATACCCATCATAAAGTGGTGACTCTGTCCACACCAGACACCATTACAATAGATAGCTAAATCTTTAACATTTGAGAAGTTCCATGTTCCATCAGGGTCAATGGTCATACCTAAAAGCATAAAAATCCGTTTTGCTTTCTCTTTTGTTGCATTTTGTATAATAGGAAAAGGGATATTAATAGCAGATGGGATTGATTCTAATTCAAACCAACTTTTAAGACGTGCATCAACAATTATACCTGTTCCATCTTTTACTTTAGTTTGCATAAAGTGTAGAAGCTCTAACTCTTCAAAGTTCTCTATCTCTGGGTCAATCTTTGTAGGTTGAATACAAAATGGGGGACAAGGACGTGATGTTTTTGTATAGTCATCAGTTAGTCGGTTGTTTACATCTTGAATACGTTCAATTTTTATAGATTTCCCTGAATCTGTAGTATAGATATAAGGGATATCTTTCGTAATCTTCACTGTTGTATTTTCAGCTAAAAGAAAAGATGTAAAAAGAGGTAATAGTAGTAATTTTTTCATAGATTTCCTTTGTTTTTATTCTTTATATCAATAGAGATAGTCTCTATTGATATTTAATCTATTGGAATACGGATTTTTTGTCCAATATAGATTCTATCTGGTCTTGTTATTTCAGGGTTAGCTTTGTATATACGTTTGTACTCCATTACATTCCCATAGGCTCTTTTAGCCAATTTACCAAGAGTATCTCCCTTTTTAACAATGATAATTCTCATCTCTTTTTCACGAGATACAACCTCTTTTTTAAGACCTTCAGTGTACTCTTTTTCTGGATTTTTAGCCACACCACCCTCTTCACTAATGACACTGTTAATTTGGTCAGAGAGTTTACTTAAGCTATCTTCTCCTGATTCATTTTGAACATTAACTTTGTTATAAACATCAATATGTTGTTTGCCGTTGTCAATATGAGTATTCTCATTAATATTAACATCATTTAAAGCTGCAGTAAGGTCAGCAGTTACTGAGTCAACATCTGTATTTGAAAGTTTATTCATTAACTCTTTATCTTCTTTTTCAGCAGTTGTTGTTTTTGATGTACCATCCGAATCTTTATTTGCATTCATCTGTTGCATAACAGATTCGACAATTGAAGCTACCTCATTAGGATCTATTTCCCCTTTTTGGGAAACAGCTTTTTGAACTTCATCTGTTACTTTTGCTGTTACAGTTTCAACTTTTTTTGTATCAGATGAAGTTGGTTTATCAGCTACTTTAGAATCTTCTGTAGGTGTAGGCTCCTCTTCTTCGTCCATATCAGACTGCATGGTTTGTGGTAGAGTTGACTCTGCTGAGACCTTTAGTGTTGTATCAATAGTTTCATCAGATGAATCTCCACTCATGGTTTTGTATCCGAAGAATCCTGCAATGCCCAAGGCAACTAAAACAAGTGGTAGTATAAGCTTATTTGATCCTCCCTCTTCATCACTCTCTCTTTTCCCACCTCTAATCTCTGCACCCTCTACCTCTTGACGATAGTAGTTGTTATATTCCTCTTGGTTGTATTCATCTTTATTTAACATTGTATCTCCTTTTCTTCAACGTTATGTTATTTAGGGATAATAGTGCTTAACCCCAAAATTTGCCAAAACTGCATACCACCTCTATAGTATAGCATTTTTGATTTTGGATAACCTAATTTAACTAAGTTTTGCATGGCACGTACACCTTGTTGACACCATGGACCATTATCAAAAACAAGAAGCATTTGAGCTTTGTCAAAGTTCCATGAGGTTCCTTTTTTCTCTACACCGAGCAGTCCAAAAATTTTTTCAATGTATGGGTTATTCCCATTTTTTGAAGCTAAAATTGAAAAAGGAATATTAGTAGAAGCGGGAATGGTTCCTGCTCTATTCCATTTTGGCATTCTTGCATCAAGAAGTATTCCTTGATTTTTTGAAACTCTATTTTTTAAAAAATCTATAACATCTAACTCGCTAACAGTCTTAATACCTTTAATTGGTTGAAAGGGTTGAATACTAAAGGGAGGTGCAGGTCGGGAAGTTTTACTATACGAATTAGTAAGTTTGTGTTTTGTATCTTGTATTCTTTGAATTCTAAAAGGTTTACCATCTACATTGATGTCAACATAGGGAAGTCCAGCTTTAATATTTACTTCAATAGCCAATGCTGAAGAGGCAAATAGAGAGAGGACAAGTAAACTTTTTAGAAGAGATTTTTCTTTCATCATTCTATCAGCTCCTTATCATGTTTTATTTTTTAATAAAATGTTAAGATTTATTCTAGCTTAATTTTTCTTAGTTAATTATGAACTTTTTGTAATTTTTAAATTATCTATGATATTATTATCAAAAGAAAAGAGAATAAGAAAAGAGAATAGATAGTGAGAGATATAATCGGTTTGGGAGTTGCAGGTAATTTTGCACACCATTTAGAACAAGCAGGTGAGTTGAAAGATTTTGAAAATGTAGTAACAAAAGAGGAAGATGAACCCAAAGGAATTTTCCCTTTTTATCTTCCAAATTCAGAGAGTTTTTTAGGATTGTATCCTATTAGTGAGAGAGAGTTAGAACTGCCAACCTATGAAGCAAATGCACAAGTTGAACCCGAAGTAGTTATTCTATTTGATATTGAATATAATGAAGCTAAAAATGTAGTTGGTTTAAAGGCTCAAAAGTTTACGGCATTTAATGATTGTACCATTAGAAAAGAGGGTGCAAAAAAGATTTCAGAAAAGAAGTCTTGGTGTGCAAATTCAAAAGGTATGGCAAGTGAGTGGATTACAATAGATAAATTTGAAGAGGGTGGGTTGATGGACAACTTTCATCTCTGCTCTTTTGTACGAAGAGATAATATTTTATACCCTTATGGAGTAGATGCTCCACTGTTAGGTTACAGTTACTTTTATAAAAAGCTAGAAAACTGGCTTATTGAAAAGATGAATAAGCAGAGAGAGTTTGGACCACTTGAAGATATCTCAGAACATCTAAAGGCGACAAACTATCCTAAACAAGCACTTATATCTATTGGTGCTACGGCTTATGCTGAATTTGGTGAGAAGAACTATTTACAATCTGGCGATGAGATATTTGTAGTAGTTTATGATACTCGAAAAGGTTCAGCCGACATTGAGTTGGCTGAAGAGAAAGTGATACTGCATCAAAAAGTGATTTAAACTAAACGTCTGCCCCATTTGAAGTAACGTCTATACTCTCTTAGAGGAGAGATAACTATATGATGGTGAAAACGACTTGCATGGATAAACTTTCCATGACCAAGATAGATACCTACATGGTTAACCCCTTTGTGGTGTTTGGAGTTAAAAAATACTAAATCACCTCGATGAAGTTTTTTATAGGAACGAATTTTTTTACCAACTTTGGCTTGGTTCCAAGAGTTTCTTGGTATATTAATACCATTTTTTGCAAAAACTTCTTTTGTAAAACCAGAACAGTCATATGCGTAAGGACCATTTCCACCCCAAAGATATTTTTTACCAAGTTTTGATTTTGCTACTGATGTGATGTATAATTTAGCATAGCCATGATTAAATTTCGGCTCTTTTGCTAATAGTGATACTGTAGATAGTAGAAATATCAAAACTAAAATATTTTTTTTAGTAAACATTTATAAATCCTTAAAATAAAAAAATTCAAGAATTATATACTAATAGACTTTAATTTACATTTTTTTGTTAAAAATAATATATTTAAAATATATATGTAACTTTTAAGCTGAATATACTCTTTAATTTATCTTGATAGTACATCTTAACGTGAATAGTGTATAATATTAAAAAAAATTATGGATAGATTTAATGACTTTAGTAGAAAAAGTAAAAAATAGAGTTAGATTAACTCAAAAAGAGGGAGAAGCTCTCTACGAGCTAGATTTGTTTACATTAGGTGAACTTGCTGATGAGATTAGACAAGAGAAGTTTGGGAAAAAGAGCTATTTTAATATTAATCGTCATATTAACCCTACTAATGTATGTGCCGATACATGTAAGTTTTGTGCTTATAGTGCTAGTAGAAAAAATCCAAATCAATATACAATGAGTCATGAGAAGATTTTAGAGATTGCTACAAACTCTATAGAAAAAGGGGTTAAAGAGTTGCATATAGTCTCTGCACACAATCCAAATGATGGTGTAGAGTGGTATATGGGTGCTTTTAGAAAGATAAAAGAGAAGTTCCCTCATATCCATATAAAATCAATGACAGGAGCTGAAGTTGACTTTTTACACCGTCAATATGGATTGAGTTATGATGAGGTTTTAGACCTTATGATAGAGAGTGGTGTGGACTCTATGCCAGGTGGTGGAGCAGAGATTTTTGATGAAGAGGTTAGAGATTATCTATGTAAAGGTAAAGTAACATCATCTCAATGGTTAGATATTCATGAGAAGTGGCACAATAGAGGAAAAGAGTCTAATGCTACAATGCTTTTTGGTCATGTAGAGAGTAGGGCAAATAGAATTGACCATATGATACGATTAAGAGATTTACAAGATAAAACAGGTGGATTTAATGCATTTATTCCATTGGTATATCAAAAAGAGAATAACTTTCTAAAAAACTGTAATTTTCCAAGTGGGCAAGAGATTTTAAAAACCTATGCTATTTCAAGAATAGTACTTGATAATATTCCAAATATTAAAGCCTATTGGGCAACCTCTACCATTAACTTAGCTCTAATAGCACAAGAGTTTGGAGCAAATGACCTTGATGGAACAATAGAAAAAGAGGCAATTCAATCAGCTGCAGGAGCAAAGAGTGCTAATGGTATAGAGCTAGATGAGTTTATCTCTCTGATTAAAAGTTCAGGCTTTACTCCTGTAGAGAGAGATAGCCTCTATAATGAGTTGAAGGTTTATGAGTAAAATTTATTATCCTTATAAGGAGTTCAAAGAGGATTTAAAAGCTTTAACTCACAATATTGACCAAGAGTTTGAAGTTATTTTACCTATTGCTCGTGGTGGGTTGAGTATGGGGCAGATGTTAGGAGAATATTATAATATTCGTAAAGTTTATGCTATTAACACCATTGGTTATAATGGTACTAAAAAGCTTGATGAGGTAACGGTTTTTAATATTCCCAATTTATCAGAGATAAAAAGAGTCTTAATTGTAGATGACATTGTAGATAGTGGTGAGACTCTAGTAGAGGTTCTAAAGGTTTTAGAGTCTAAATATCCAATGATTGAGTTCTACACTGCATCTATCTTTTATAAACCAACAGCTATAATTGAGCCTACATGGTGGGTAAAAGAGCCTAAAGGGTGGATTGAGTTTTTTTGGTCTGAAGATTTAAAATAGGAGTTAATATGCAACTTTTAAAATTTTTATTAGGAATAGTTTTAGTTCAGTTAGGAACAGCATTTATAATCTATATTAGTCCTAATGAGTTTAATGAAATATCTCTTTTACGTTTGATTATTCCTCTCTTATTTATGGCACTTATTGTTGCCTTTTGGTTCACTTCTCTATCTGAACATTTTAAAAAAGATAGTGAACACAAGTTAAGCAGTAAGTTTGCAAAAGAGAGAGAGGAGTTAAGAGTTAAAGCAGAAAGAGCCAAAACAAGAGTAATTAAAAATGCTCAAAAAGAGATAGCCAAAGAGGCAAAGATTACTCATGCTAAGGCAAACTTTAAAGTTGGAGCTGCTTTTGCAGGGGTGCTAGGTGTCGGTGTTCTCTTTATGATGGCACAGCTCGTAACAGCTGGACTCTTAACAATGACGGCTGCTGGTGGTGCGATTGGTGGCTACTATTGGCGTGGAAAACGAATAGAGAACAAAAAGTTAAAAGAGTTAAAGGTTATTGATACTAAGGTTATAACCTCTTAATTCAGGTTATAAGTGATTTGTAACTGTAGTAGGAATTACTCCTCTTCAAAATCCTTTAAATAGTCTAAAAAATCTTCAGCTGTAAAATAGCCTCTAAGACTATCTAAAGTCTCTTTTTTATATGTCATAAAGAAGATGATAGGAACATGTTTAAAGGGGGGAAGTTGCTCTTTCTCACTAGGTGTTTCTCTGTCTGCCATTACTAAAATATACTTTTTTAATTTTTCAGCTACTTTTGGATTTGATAGTGTATTTTTTTTCATTTTGTTACACCAAGTACAACCATCACTTACTGCCATAACTAAGAGTATCTTGTGTTGCTCTTTAGCTTTTTTGAAAGCCGTCTCTAAATTTTTCTCCCAAGGTATGCCATATCCTCTATTTTTTTCATATGTTGTCTCTTCTCTACTTTGACACGCAGTAATGAGTAACATTATAAGTATCATTATAAAAAATTTCATCTATCTATCCTTTATTGTGTTTATAATATAGATAAAATCTAATATTTTTTCTTAATAAATTCTATAATCTTTTAAGATAAGATAAATTTACCTAAAAGTAGTCATTAGATATACTTCTTTTAATTATATTGCTAGGAAAAATAAAAATGATTTTAATGATAGATAATTATGATAGCTTTACATATAATGTAGTTCAATACTGCTTAGAGCTTGGGGCTGATTTAAAGGTTATTCGTAATGACGAATTAACTGTAGAAGAGATAAAAGCATTAAATCCAGAAAAAATTATTATATCTCCTGGCCCTGCAACACCTAATGAGGCAGGGATAACATTAGAAGTTATTAAAGAGTTTGCAAACTCTACACCTATTTTGGGTATCTGTTTGGGACATCAAAGCATTGCACAGGCATTTGGAGCAGAGGTTATTCGAGCAAAAAATATGATGCATGGTAAGACTTCACAGGTTGAGATTGAGAAAGAGACAACTATCTTTAAAGGTTTACCACAAGAGTTTCGTGCAACACGTTATCACTCATTAATCGTCAATCAAGAGAATTTACCTACTCAGGTTATTCCAACCTCTTACTCTAAAGATGACCATGAGATAATGTCTCTTGAGATAGAGGGAAAAGATGTTTATGGTGTACAGTTTCACCCAGAGTCAATAATGTCAGAACATGGGTATGAGATGTTGGACAACTTTTTAAAACTCTAAAAGTATTTACTTGAGCCGTACAGCCTTTTTACTCTTTTATATTTCATATGCTGTTGCTTTACTCTACTTGAGTATAACGTTACCTATTGGTCCTAATGAGGCTTTAGTTTACTATACTGATGATAGAGTACTTTATCAATTAACACATTTTGCGACAGGGTGGTTTAACAATCAGTTAGATTTTCGTTTACCTTTTTTATTTTTTGGACTTTTAAATATCCCTCTCTTTTTTTTAATGTCAAAATCTTATTTTAAAAAGAGAGAAGATAGTTACTTATCTACAACCATTTTTGCACTTCTTCCTGGTATTATTACCTCTGCTATTTTGGTCAATATTGCAGTTGTTGTAGTTAGTTTAGTGTTGCTATTTCTTATTTTTCATGAAAAGAAAAAAATATACATAGAAGTTTTCATAATGGTTCTACTTCTTTTAGTTCATGACGCATCTATTATCTTTTTTATAGCACTCTCTATCTTTTCAGCTTTTAAACGAGATAGAGTACTTTTTGTTTTCTCTATCTTGCTATCGGCTATCTCTCTACTATATTTTAATGGAATAATGGTTAATGGAAAACCAAGTGGCGAGTTTATGGAGTTATTTGGACTCTATATGGCACTCTTCTCTCCATTGGTTTTTATCTATTTCTTTTATGCTCTCTATCGAATTTGGTTGAGAGAGAAAAAAGATATATTGTGGTATATATCTTTTACTGCATTTGTTCTATCTATACTACTTTCACTACGTCAACAGGTTGACATGACTAACTTTGTTCCCTATGTCATTGTTTCAGTGGTGTTAATGATTTTAATCTATTTACAAACTGTTCAAGTACGGTTACCTCAATTTCAAAAAATGTATCGTTTTGGATTTCAGATTGTTATTACTTCTCTTGTTATAAGTAGTTTTGTAATTCTTTTTCATAAATCTTTTTTTTATCTTATAGATGACAAATCAAAACATTTTGCTTACCCTTTTTATGAGCCCTATTGGCAGGTGATGGAGCTTAAAGAGATTGGTCAAAATTGTTACACAGTTAATAGCAAGAAAGTGCAATATCAATTAAAATATTATGGCATTGAAGAGTGTCAAGAGTAAGATGTTCCTAAAATACACAAATAATTAAAACTTCTAAGCACTATAAGGCTGAAATATAGAGATTAAATCCTGCTAATGTTAAACTACCATCAACACAATTTAAACAAGGAGAACTCAATGGCTCAAAAAGCGATTAGAGAATATGACGCAAAGTCAATTTTAGCTCGACATTGGGATAAGTACTTTCCAGATTTTACT
>Ga0256833_1001799_pt1 | contig 15430 bp, 11 predicted proteins | sample 356284metaG_FD_190535 | JGI IMG/M metagenome (GOLD analysis project Ga0256833, IMG submission 190535) | Hydrothermal vent microbial communities from Mid Atlantic Ridge, Atlantic Ocean - 356-284 | ecosystem: Environmental > Aquatic > Marine > Hydrothermal vents | place: Atlantic Ocean: Mid...
TTCCAGGCTTGTTTTTTGTCTTTTTTATGTAATCACGCCCCCAGTCAAAGAGGGAGTAGTCCTTGGAAGAATCAGGAACAACGGGCATTCCGGCAGGTTTTCCAAGGACAAGGAGGTGATTGTCCTCGTAAATAATATTAGGAGCTGATTCTGTGATCATGATTGTCTCGCGCAAAGAAACAAGCAAAAATTGCCAGTAACATAACAGGGAGCATAAGACCCTGATTTATTTTTCTCATTATAAATGCTACCCTTACTAGAAATTATAATAAAGTTCAGAGGCCTCAAAATGTTAGACTTTATCCCCAAACACATAAGAGATCATCTTGGCTTCAAGTGCTACCTTAAATCACTTAAGGTAAAACTCATCTACAGCTTCGCAATAGTCTTTCTGATAACGGCCTTTTCATCCATTGCCTCTATATTTGCCATCTCGCGCGTAGAGCACAAAATGGAATTGGTAGAGCTCATGGAAGTCATAACACAGGACATCCTATTAGTGCGCCAAAAAGAAAAAAACTTCCTTCTTTACGGTAACCTTCAAGAACTGGCAGATGCAAAAAATTTACTTGCCGACATTAAAAAGAGAATATCATGGCTTGACCCTAAATACCTCGAGGACTTCCAGAACATAAATTTTCAAATGGACTCCTATGAGAAGATCATAGACATCTTCCTTTCAGCAAAGATTGACAGTGCCAAGAAAAAGCCACTTAAGGTTTCTCTAAGGGAAGAGGGCCATAGGCTCATGACCGTTATCATGCGTCACACCAATGCCCTCAAAGATAAGCTGGAATCAGACATTCTAAAATACAAAGAAATGTCTTTTTTGCTACTATGGGTAGCCATCCCGATCGGCCTTCTTTTATGCCTGTTTCTTGCTGAATGGATACTTCAGCCCATCGATTACGTACGCCAACAGGCGCTGAATGTCATGAATGGCAAAATAACAGCAATTCCAGTTGAACCAATAGCAAACAAGTGCATTGAGTGTGACGGGCTTGTAAGATCCATAAACAAGATGCTTGACACCATCAAGTCTAAGCAACAGCAATTAATTCAGTCTGAAAAACTTGCTGCCATTGGAAAAGTGACTGCTGGCATTGCCCACGAAATAAATAACCCTTTAAACAATATAAGCCTGACAGCTGAGGTGCTTCTTGAGGATATGGAAAACATGACCTGCGACGAACGAAGAGAAATGATACATGACATCCTGGTGCAGGCAGAACGAGCGAGGGACATAGTTCACCATCTCCTCCAATTTTCCAGAATGAAAAAATCAACCATAAGGGAAAAGGTTGACCTTGCAGAATTGGTAGAGACCACCTTGGCACTCCTTAAAAACGAACTCAAGATCACCCATACCAAGGTAAAAACGTCATTACAAAAAGGTCTGGCAACTGTTTTCGGCAATCCGAATCAGTTGCAACAGGTGCTTGTTAATATTATCCTAAATGCTGTTCAGGCCATGGGAGAGGGCGGCAATCTTGAAATCTGGCTGGATGTGGACAAAGAAAAGAAAAAGGCCTTTATTTCAGTAAAAGACTATGGCCCAGGAATACCGGACGAGGTTTTGAAGCACATCTTGGAACCGTTTTACACAACTAAAAAGGATGGTACCGGCTTGGGACTGTCTGTAAGTTATGGAATTATCAAGGAACATATGGGAGATATCCATATAAAAAGCAAAAAGGGTGAAGGGACCACAATCACAATAGAGCTTCCCCTGGTTGAAGAAGGTGAGGAAGAAAAAAGTTGAAGGGAAACAAGTGCGACAAGAAAAAAGACACCTTCAAGGTAATGGTTCTCGATGATGAGGAGATAACAGTAAAACGACTTGTAAAAGGTCTTGGTTCATCCAATGAGCTTGAGGTTAAGGGCTTCATCCTAGCCAAAGATGCGCTAAAGGAAATCAAAAAATCTCCTCCAGATATCTTTATTTCAGACATAAAACTCAAGGATGCAGACGGCTTAGAACTCATCGAAAGAATCAAGATTATGGCACCCCAGACTGTCATCATACTTATTACCGCATTTGCATCCATAGACCAGGCTGTAAAGGCCACTAAAAAAGGGGCATTTTACTATCTAGCAAAACCGTTTTCCCTTAAGGAACTAAGACAAACCATTTCAGAGGCCCTGGAATTCATCAAGTCTAAACGCCAAAGGGACCTGATAATGGAGCAACTCAGCAAAGATGGGAGACTTGGAGAAATCATTGGCTCCACCCCTGAGATGCTCCAGATTTTTAAAACCATTAAACAGATTGCTCCCCTTGACTGCAATGTTCTTATAAAGGGAGAAACAGGCACTGGAAAAGAACTTGTAGCAAAGGCCTTACACCTTCACAGCAAAAGAAGCAAGTTCCCTTTTGTTTCTTTCAACTGCGGTGCATTTACCGAGGAGCTAATAGCAAACGAACTTTTTGGCCATGAAAAAGGGGCATTTACCGGAGCAAACTCCACCAAATTGGGATTACTTGAGACTGCATCGGGTGGAACCATATTTCTGGATGAAATTGCCGAGATGCCTCTTTCCATGCAGGTGAAATTGCTGAGGGTCTTACAAGAAAATACCATATTCAGGGTTGGAGGCACAAGCCCTGTAAAAATAGATTGTAGATTTATTGCAGCAACCAACAGAAATCTTGACAAAATGGTGCGTGAAGGCGCTTTCAGACAAGACCTCTTTTATCGTCTCAAGGTAGTAACCATAAGTCTTCCGCCCTTGAGGGAAAGAAAACAAGACATCCCTGCTTTGGTAGCCCATTTTGCCAAAAAGGCTGCAAACAAGTTTGGAAAACCAGTTCCCAGAATAGAACAAGATTTTATCGACGGATTAAAAGATTATCCATTTCCAGGTAATTGCAGAGAGTTGGAACACCTGGTGGAACGTGCTGTGGCCCTTAGCCGTAAAAACCGACTGACCTCAGAAGATCTTCCACCAGATCTGTGGTTAATACAGGAGCCTGGCAAGGAAACCAAGGGGACTGCATCCTTAAAAAAGTTAGAAATTGATTACATCATGGATGTTTACAGAAAGACGGGTTTCAATCAAAGCGAAACAGCACGTATTCTTGGTATTTCTCGAACAACCTTATGGAGGAAACTACGCCAGTTCAATGTCTCCACCAAAAGACATAACAAAAAAAACTGATATACATTGCCAAGCAACATGTTATTTGGCATAGCCTTATTAGGCATCGGCTGCCCTTTTAACTGCATTTTTCAACTCCTCCAACCTGAAAGGCTTGACCATAAAATCGAACACTCCACTCTGAAATGCCTCCTTGGCTGTCTCTGGCCGTGCATAACCTGTGATGATTATTACACGTGCATTGGGATTTAGTTCCTTGGCCTTACGAAGTACCTCCATGCCATCCATCTCTTCCATCTTGAAATCTGTAACGACTATGTCAAAGGGATTTTCTTCCATGTATTCAAGCGCATCTAAAGGGTTTGTGAATATCTCAACATGATAACCCAGCTTACTGAAAACCTGCTTGAGCCGGCGACCCACTATTGGTTCATCGTCTATTATTACAAGATTAGTTTTAAATTCCGGTTTGTCTGCCATTTCAAACTCCCTACACGAATAGGACTCATTATCAACCCATGGTTTCAAAACGAAACACTCACACGAAACATCTCTTATTAATTGTAACATATTTTTACAATAGTTTAACTTACTGGGTTGACAATTTCATAATTCCCACTCAAAAAGGCATCCAGATATTTTTGAACGGCTTCATCGCTTTCCATGTGAACGTCTAATTGACGGGTAAATCCGATCAACCTTCCAAGTATCTCCAATGTTCTCTCCATTTCCTTTCTCGGCATATTTCCCATTCTTGCAGTCACAACGTCGCCTTTTACTTTAACGTTGAAGTCATGAACCTTCAGTATTTCAGCGATCAACTTAGCCCGGCGCGAACGTTTGGTAATATCTGTAGCGCCTCCGAGAAAACGGAAATATATATGGTTATCTTTGGGAAAATCACTACAATAAGCATCTACTATATTGAAATGATAACCAAAACGAAGACTTAAATTCACATACTCTTTGGTAATAATGGCGATGTTGTGACCCGAATATTGACCATCCAATGCATCTTTAGGAGCATTTATCATGCTTGTTACCATGTCCCTAAATCCTACATCCATCATGGATGTATGCCACACTCCGGGTGTCAACATGCCATGTAATAACGCCTTGAACGGAATAGACTTAATATGTTTGAATTCGCAATGATCTTTTGGCGCATCTTCTGCAATCCCACCGCCTAAATCTATGCAAAGTATCCCAGCAGGGATTGGTAGCTCAAGGGATCTCGTCATGTGGCCACTGAGAAGTCGGCTTTCATCCTTTCCAAGTTCTATCAACTCCTGCACTGCTTTCTCATGGATAAATCTCAAAATATCGTGAAATGTTTCGCATTTTTCCATTTTGAATTCCTCTATAAGAGGATCTACAAGATTTAGATGCGAGACTTGACGTAGAAGTTTTCTTAGGAGACGGAAATCAGCAGATTCAAACACATTTATACATTTGCAGCAGTTGTAGACAAAAAGTTCTGGTACCTTGCCCTTGTAGATCTTAAGATCTTCGGCATCTACAGTAACTTCCATGCCATCCTTCACCTTTGACAATATCCCCGTCACATTCACAATACATGGGACGCAGAACTCTCTACATATTGTTGCCATATGACTTACAGGTGTGCCAACTTCTGTCACAATGGCCGATACTTTTTTCATAACCTTAACAAAGATCGACATATCTCTCGGGCTAACCAGAACAGCGCCTTCTGGAAAATTTTCTAGCTCCTCCACAGAATGAATAATTTTGACTGGACCAAAACCAATCCCTTGCTGGGCAGTCAATCCGACACCACTAGATATAACTTCATATTTTTCTTCTAAATTGAGAAGGGAACGTTCTACATTTTCAAATTCCTTAACAAGCAAAGGTCGTGTCTGAAGAATGAACAATCTATCATCCTTATCTACAGCCCATTCAACGTCTTGAGGGCGTCTAAAGTATTGTTCTAACCTAATCCCCAAACGCGCCAACTCTAGGGCCTCATTATCAGTCAGACTTGGTAGATCTTGTAAGTCCTTAGAAACGTTATGTTCCTCCAAGCCTCCCTTTTCGCTTAAATATAGAGCCTTTTTCTTATTGGCTATCTTTTTCTCTGTAATTTTAAGTTCACGCTTATCTTTTAGTACACGAAAGGTATCAGTGGGGACCTTGCCGTCTACTACAGCTTCTCCTTGCCCCCAGGTAGAAACTATTAATAATTCCTCCGAGGCAACATTTAGAGGGTCTGTCGTATAAAGCACACCGCTACTCCTTGCGTCCACCATAGCCTGACAGAGTACAGCAATAGACATGGCCCCTTCCCCTTCTAAAACCGTTCTTCTATACTCTATAACATGTCGACTAAACATGCTTGCGACCACTGTCTTGTATGCTTTAAACACTTCCTGCTCTGAGGCCTTAACATTAAGTACAGTCTTGAATTGCCCAGCGAACGAAAAATCCATATCCTCTTCCTGGGCACTACTCCTTACTGCAAAATAAAAAGTTTTTTCGCCTTGGGAGGTCAACTCGTCTATTGCGCTTTTTATCGCCTCAAGTAACCTTGAAGAAGGACGTAGGCTTAGAATGGCCTTCTCAAAATCACTTCGTACCTCTTCCAACTCATTTGGCGACACCTCGTGTGCGGCAATCAATGCTTCCAGACGCCTCAACTTATCCTCCAGCCCGTTCAGCTTAATAATTTCATAAAAAGCCGTAGTAGTAATTACAAAACCGACTGGTACTGGCATATCCAGATCATTGATAATCTTGGCCAGATGAAGAGCCTTCCCCCCTATTATAGAAAATTGTGTTTCCGAGATATTATGAAGTATGACTATAGATGGGCCATGACGATCATAATCTCCTTCAAGAATATGGATAAGTCTTTCATGAATACGATCGTAAATTTCATACAAGTCCTTATACTTATTATCACAAAGCAGATTCAATTTATTTACACATTTTAGAACAGTTTCTGATAATGTTTCTACTGAAGTTTCTATGTAATGCCTATCAAATATATATTCTCCGCTAAGTTTTTCTCCCATGTCTGCAATAATTTCTAAAGCGGATTGGTTGCATCTAAGAACAGCCTTAAAACGCTGAAACTTTTCCTTTATGTCATGCTGATGCTCGGTAGAGGAGCCTTCGAAAACACCAGTGATTTTTCCAAAGATTTTGTCAAAAATGCCGGCCAATTTTTCCTCCTAAAACGGTAGCATATAATAATGCCAACATGATTGCCTGGCAGAGACTGTCTTTAAAGGTTACAGAAAATCACTTCTAGTTACAACCTTAATAAGCTCGGAATTTCACTACTTGAAAAATTTTACTCAAAAATATGATATAAATTACGTTCCGTTTTCGTGCCATAAAAGACACATCAATTGAGAACAAAAAACAACCGTGTATGGCACGAAATTTCTCTATAAAATTAAAAATTCATAAAATTCTAGCTAGTTAACATGCATATCTAAACCGACCGATTGACAAAAATAAGATGGCGAGCTAATTATGAGATTGCTCTATTTTAGAGAAGAAGCTTTTTATATGATGGCAGTACTTGCTATGACGAATAATAAGGATTAATTTTTTATATTTTGAACTATACAAGTAAAATAAAAAACGCGTTATGACCCTAATCTGAAAACACATTTCTTTATGCATACCGTATTTAACGTCATGAACTCAAGAAACTTGCCAAGCACACACATTGAACTATTCCTCAAATTTAGATAGGGATATTGATTGCAACTTACGCTTGCCCCAAATTCAACCGTTAAAAATAAAAAGGAATTTAAGGTAAAACAAAGATAAGCTATGGAAAAAAAACTGAAAAACGAACGTGAAGCCATTTTCCAGCCTATTGAATTGGCCTTGAAACAACGCCGCCTTGCTGGAAAACGCACTAATCTAATAGAAGAAATTTTCCCATCTAGGAAAGCTTATTCGGAGGAGTTGAAGCGTGATCTGGATGAAATCGTAAAGGCGATACTGGAAGAAGAGTCACTTAAACAGGTTCTATCACTTTTGGGCACTAAATATGCCATAGAAAGAACATTGTTGGCTGAAGAAAGAAACATAATGGCCGAGGAGAGAAATCTCCTTGGAGAAAAGCGAACAAGAAGATCCAAGGTAAGAACCGAATTAGCTGAAAAGAGAAGCGGACTAGCGCGCATAAGGACCTTGCTTGCAAAAAACCGGTCATTTCTTGCAGAAAAGCGCACTACCATGGCCCAACAACGAACGTCGCTTGCTAAGGCCAGAACCGAACTAGCCTTTATAAGGACAGGCGTTGCACTGGTGGCTCTGGGAAGCGCTTTAGTCAGATACTTTGGCATTGGTTGGTGGACAATAATGGATGGCTCGATCCTAACCTTAGGAGTTGCCATGATAGGAATGGGAATCTATTTCTATTTACCTACAAGAAAAGAAGAAGAACACTTAATAGATATAATGAGACAAAAAGAAGAAGAGTTGATGCGTAAGAAACCTCGCATTCTCATTGTCGATGATGATGTAGAAATTACTGAAATGCTCAAAATTTATCTCAAAAAATCCGGATATGACGTGGAAGCATTTACCAGTCCATACCTTGCCAAACAGAGATTGGAATCAAGTGAATTCGATGTTGTAATAACTGATATGATGATGGAAGGTATGACTGGCGAAGAAATAGTCCAACTTGTAAAACGTATGGCTCCCCAAACAAAGGTTATCATGATTACACAGATGGACGAACATTTTCTTAATCAAAACACACGAGGTCAACTCTTTGCACTTATACCTAAACCAATCAATATTAAAAAATTACAGGACGTTGTTAAACGTGCTGTTGAGGAAAGAGTTCTTCTATAGGAGAGACGTAAAATGATAAGACTTTGGAAGGCATTACATCAAGGACAAAAAAAGACGGAAACCGACGTCGAGATTGCAATTCGTACTAAGTTTGAGGCTTTCCTTACAGTATTGGCTGAAAACGAGCACGGTCTCGCACTGATGACGGAACTGGAGAAAAAGCTTTTTGAGAAGCAATTGATCAGCATACCTTATCTTAAAAGCATGATAAAAAATTTATCAAAAAGCGTATTTACTGCAATAGAGAATCTACAAAGGTTATCTGATGGAAAATATGATAAATTATATGATGTTTATAACGAAATAGAGTTAAAAATTCGAAGAATACTCACTGGAAGTGAGATCCCGATTTACACTCCACTAATTATATCAATGGACAAAATCCATAGAGAACACATAGACAAGGTTGGCAGCAAAATGGCTAACTTAGGCGAGTTAAAGAATAATTGTCATGTTCGTGTGCCTGACGGATTTGGTATAACAGCCTGTGCATATACCTATTTTATCGAGTATAATGAATTAAAAAGAAAAATAACGCGTATTCTATCAACATTAGATATCAATAAAAGTGAACTTCTACTTCAAGCCGAGAAAGAAATCAAAACTTTGATCAAGGGTGCAGAAATACCTCCAGAAATAGAAGATGCCATTATTAAGGCAAGTAGGGATTTAGAAGAAAAACATGGCCATCCTATAAAATGGGCCGTACGCAGTAGCGCTATAGGTGAGGATAGAGAAAATTCATTTGCTGGCCAATTCTCTAGTATAATGAATGTTCCAACAAGTGAACTACTCGAAAAATATAAAGAAGTAGTTGCCAGCAAATACAACTCCAGAAACATTCTTTATCAACACATGAAGTCAATCAGGCCAGAAGACGTAAATCTGAGTATTGGTGTTATAGAAATGGTACGGCCAACTTGTTCAGGAGTTCTTTATACTACTGAACCTATGCACCCTAATTCCAATGAGATGATAGTCTCTTCCATATGGGGTTTGGGGCAATTGTTAGTAGAAGGAATAATTCCAGCAGACATGTTTGTCTTGAAAAAGGAGCCTGGTTTTCCAATAATCCAGGAAGAGATAGCTCAAAAAGAGATGCGTTTGATTTGCAAGGAAGACGGCGGTGTTAAATATGAAATTTTATCCGAAGAGGATTCCCATAAACCAAGTCTAACCAAGGAACAGTTGATCGAACTAGCGGAAACGGCTGTCAAAATTGAAAAACATTTCAAGGCGCCCCAAGACATAGAATGGTGTTTTGACGAAAATGGCAGGCTATTCATTTTACAGACCCGCCCACTTCATACGCTTGAACGGATTCAAAGAAAAAAATTGTCTCACCCAATTTCTGCCGAAATTATTTCCAAAGAAGGGAAGGCAGTAACGAGCGGTGTTGGGGCTGGACCTGTTTATAAGGTGACGAACATCCACGAGACAGTATCTTTCCCACAGGGGGGCATCATGGTGTTGAAAAACTCCTCGCCCCGTTTTATAGGAGCACTATCTAAAGCCTCTGCAGTAGTTGTTGAAAAGGGCAGTCGCACTGACCACATGGCATCTGTCGTTAGGGAGTTAAATGTTCCATGTCTTGTTAAAGTACCCGGAATATATTCTAAACTCAAAAATGGCCAAGAGATTACAGTAGATGCCACAGAAACAATCATTTATAAAGGCAAGGTTCAGGAATTACTAGACGCTGAATATACACTCGTCGGCAATCCTACGACAGATGTCACAGAAACAGAATCATATAAATTGCTTTCAAAAATGGCTGACTACATTTTTCCACTTCATTTAACTGATCCGCGTATAACAACCTTCGTACCAGAAGCATGCAAAACCTGGCATGATATCCTACGTTTTTGTCACGAAACTTCATTAAATGAGATGTTCCAAATAGGAACTAAACGTGAAATCAAAAAATTAAAAAATATATATAGGGTGCTCACCGATCTCCCATTTAAGCTATATGTTTTTGACTTATTTGGTGATGCAGTAAAAGCTGCTCCTGGCACCAAAGAAGTACATCCCAAAGATATACATTCTTTGCCTTTTCAGGAACTTTGGAAAGGTATGGTATCTTCTGATGCCACTTGGAGTGGCCACGAACGCGGTATTGGAGCCAAGGATCTGTTGTCGGCTATGGTCAGGAGCTCCTCCATCCAAATAGAGCCTGAAAAAACCAGGAGTTTCGCCGTCGTGAGCAAGGATTACCTCAATCTAAGCCTTGGGCTGGGTTACCATTACGTTACACTAGACTGTTACATAGCAGATGACCCTTATAACAATTACATTACTATGTCATTCAAAGGCGGTGCAGCCGAAAGAGAAAAAAGGCATTTGCGAGTATTATTTATAGCACAAATATTGCAACCGCTTGGTTTCGATGTAATCCTGGAACAAGATTTTCTAAAAGCCCGGATAAAGGCTGAGGAAAAAAAGGAAATGTCAAGGCTGTTGAATGTAATGGGACGCTTGCTCGGAGTAACTAGATTACTTGATACAGTGCTTGAGGATGAGGAGATGGTCAAGGGATGTGTTGTCAAATTCAATTCCAGACAACCTATATTAGGGTAGAAGAACCTCTATTTTGACACAGTGATTGCAGTGACATAAGGAATGAAATAGAGCATCTTTGATCATATATGTTGTATGGTCCTATGATGCAAATTTTCCAACAAAAAACCCCTGCCTTTTTCATTCAGATAAAGACAGGGGCAAAACAAGAACGGGAGGGTACTTGTTTTAACTCTCTTAATGTGCTCCTCCACCCTTAAAAATCATACCTACGCCAAAACCGGCAACTATTGCTACAACAAGGGCTATTATGCCGTAAAGGGCCGGTTTCTCGAAAGCCATATGTGAAAGTTTCTTTACTATGCCAACCTGTTCCACTTGAATCTTGGCAGAGGCCTGGTCAACCACTTTACCGCCAGCCACGGCGAATACCTCTACGTTGTATTCGCCCGGAGGTGCCTGAAATGGCCAGTCAATCTCCACAGAATATGTGTGACTCTTTTTATCGACCTTTATTTGCCCAATCTCTTCGTCATAAAGGTTTTCGTCTTCCATGAATTTAAAGAACTCCACCATCCATTTATCCCTGTCAAAGTCCTTCATATTGGTCTCGATCTTTGCCTTTTTCTCAAGGGCCTCATAACCAATGGAAAATTCTTTGCACTCTTCCTTACTGAGAATCTTGGAGACATCATTGGTAGAGTATATAAGATATACCTTTGGCACATCTTCAAAAACAATGTTGCCAAGCTTCATCCAGAATATACCAGCTGCCTTACCCTTGTATTTCAAATGTGCGGAACCGAGCTTTGAAGATATCTGAACCACTACATCTTGGGTGGCAAGTCCTTCCCCTTCCACCTTAACCTTTGTACCATGATAACCAATGGTTACAGGAATCTTGCCCGGGGTTGCCTTGCACGTTAAAGCCATAGCTGGATCAGACATTGATACAAGGAAACAAAGACAAACAAAGAGAGTAGCATGGAGAAAAAATATGTTTTTTACCATCTTCTGCCTCATGATTAATGCCCTCCTCCGTGTGCAAGTAGAATAGATGGCTCGAGCACCAAACCCAAGATCATTTTTACAGTCACACCAAGCACAATGGCTGCCAGCAATATCTTAAGCTGATCGCCCTGGAGTTTTTTGCCAAGCTTAGTCCCTATCTGGGCTCCAATGGTTGAGCCTAAAAGAAGAAGGATGGCAAGTATAATGTCTACAGTATGGTTCTGATATGCCTGCAAAAATGTTACTTCAACACAGGTAAACATTATCTGAAATAGACTTGTTCCTACAACTACATGCATTGGCATACGAAGCATATAGATCATGACGGGCACCATTAGAAAGCCGCCACCTACACCCATTATGGCTGCCAGTATTCCTACGAATATGCCAAGACCTACTGGGAGAAAGGCAGAATGGGTCACACCTGACTTTTCAAAGTGCATCTGAAGAGGCAAAGAAGCCAAAAAACCCTTTTTCTTTGCCTTTGCCTCTGCCCTCTCTTTTGCCTTTCTCTCTATTTCAAGGCGCTGCTCATCAGTCATCTGGGCAGCTGCCTTTTGTTTTTTGAGGGCATTTAGACTTTCAAAGAACATAAAAGTACCTACAATGCCAAGCATGAGCACATAGGTGATTTTGATGAGAAAGTCTGCTCCGCCAGTTGCCCGAAGCACCTTGATTACATGAACACCAAGAGCACCTCCAGTAAAACCTCCCACCAGAAGCAAAAGACCCATTTTGAAGTCCACATTTCCAAGACGCCAATGGGCCAGGGTTCCAGAGGCAGAAGCCGCAACAATCTGATTGGCATCTGTTGCCGCAGCAACTGTCGGCGGGATGCCTATCATCATTAAAAGTGGTGTCATGAGGAATCCCCCGCCAACACCGAAAAGACCAGAAAGAAGACCAACCAGCAACCCTAGACCCACCACAAGCCATAAGGTGACGCTGGTAAGTGCAATAGGTAAATAGATATACATAATAAAACCCTCCTATAAATTAAACGTTTCTTTGATGCCTAAAAAAATCAAACCGACGCTATCTCTATGGGATAGAGACTGCAATCAGAACTCAACTGTTTGAGAATCTTCCTGAAAGACTCATCATTCCAGGGCTTGGCAAGAAACACCGTGGGATTGCCCATATACCATTTAGAATGACCAATAACTCCCTTTATTATTCTGGAGGACCACTCTTTTTTATATTCAAATTCGTCATCATCTGCAGCGCCTGCGATGAGACATGAAACCTTATTGGAGACAAGAAAATCAACAAGTTCCGCATCCGAATCCTTTGGAAGAAGATGAAAAGAGGCCTGAACATCCTCAAGGCTACACAACCCCGATATAAGCTGCCAAAGGGATGATGGAGAAAACTCGTTCCACACCTCGTCACCTGTTTCCCATCCTGAATAGCCTTGCTCAGACCTCGGTAAAAGCAATATGGAAAAAAGGGAGGCATCCATTCTTTTTGCAAGTTTTACAGCGCAAAAACATGCATAGAGATCAGATTTGGATCCATCTGCTATCAAAGCCACCCTTTTCACCATCTTTTCCCGTCCACCGATAAAACAAGGTTTCACAAAAATTTCAAGAAACTTTATTAAAAAATTAACAAAATTAACGTTTCGTCTGTATTAAGCATTTTAAATGCCATTACGATAACTATCTGAAATGTAAGGACTTATATGATTTATTTAGGGGACAGGATTCAGGGCAGTTTGTGCACACTTGAACTTTATTCGTTCCAAAAAGAAACAAGATAATTCTAACAAGCTGAAATAATTTATTATCCTGCAATGAAACAGATGTTTCGCTTCGAAACATCATGCTAACAAAGACACAAGGTCTTGAAGGGACGGATTCTTATGTAAGAGATCAAAAGGCCCCTTTTCCATACGGATCGGGACCTTCAAGAAATAAAAAAGTGACCTTATTTAAGGCATTTTAACAAGCCTGAAACCAAGTGCGGAGTTTCCCTTAAACGGAAAAAAACCGTGACGGTATGCAGAACGACAGGCATCTGGCAGGGCATCCCAGCCCCCGCCCCTTTCTACTTTCAGTACACCATTTTCTGGTCCCTGTGGATCCTTTTCTGGGGATTTGGAATAATAATCGAATGAATACCAGTCCTGACACCATTCCCAGACGTTTCCATGCATATCATAAAGCCCCCAATCATTCGGCTTGAGCTGGCCCACATCGTGGGTCTGAGCATTTGCATTTTGATAGTACCAGGCATAAAGGGCAAGATCTGCGACCATATCACCAAAACAGTACGAACCAGGCTCTCCTGCCCTTGCAGCATACTCCCACTCTGCCTCTGTAGGCAGCCTGTATTTATCCGTCTTTTCCATTTCATTGAGTTTTTTTATAAATTTCTGAACATCATTCCAGGATACGTTTTCTACTGGACGCCTACGCCCCTTGAAGTGACTGGGATTAGATCCCATGACAGCCACCCATTCCTCCTGTGTGACCTCATACTTACCCATATAAAAAGGTTTGGTGATAGTCACCTTGTGTCGTGGAAGCTCATCTATATTGGCATTTTCAAAGTGTCTCGCTGCCCCCATCATGAATGACCCTGCTGGAATGAGAACAAATTCCATTCCAATACTGTTTTTAAACATCTTGGAAGCTGCTAGAGCATAATTGAATGCACCTGCCAAAACAAATGTTATGACTAGCAAGCATGCCAAGAAACAAAATCTGTTTCCAGCGTTAAGCATATTTAGAACCCTCCTTTCTCTTTGGACCGCCTCATTTGTTGAATAAACGGCATAACTTTTTGCAAACATGCATTACCGATGATTTTTGAAGCGACCTTTTATCAACTACTCCTCTTCTGGAGACACCACTGCTATGGTCCTTTTAGCACACCTTCCAAGGACCGCCCTGCCAACACTTCCCACAAGAACATCTGAAAGAGCGCTTCTTATAGTCCTTCCAAGGAATATAATATCTATGTCAGACTCTTCGGCAAAAGAGGCTATCACTTCTGACGGCTCACCTGCCACAGCCTTCTCAACTATTCTATCAGGAGCGATGCCCGATTTCTCTAAAAGCCTTCTGGCTTCCTTCAAAATACCTTCTGCCTCTTGAAGCGGGTTTGGCCACGATTCAGACTGTGCTGCTTCGGCAATGTCAGCCACATCCATTACGTTTAGCAGACTAATCTTCACTTCCTTTGCGTAACTGGCAAAGACACCCGCCTCTTTTACGGCAGCCATTGCCCCTTTTGAACCATCAACCGGAACCAGGATATGGTTGAACTCAACAGGACCTTCTTCGGGAAAATCTGTGCCAGGGATATAAACAGAACATGTGCCTCTTCCGTAAAGGATACCTGAGGTAACACTCCCTATAAAAGACCCCTTGACTGGGTCCATACACCTTCTCTGCATTACAACAGTAGAATATCCATGCTTCTGCACAAACTCCAGTATCTTTTCCGCTGGTTTACCATCAACAATCTCCATATCAACAGAGGCATTGGGCTTAAACTGTTCTACTATTTCCTTGGCCTGGTTCATTACAGGGACAATTTTCTCATTAATGAATTGCTCCCTGAGCCTCTGGAATGTCTCACTTTCCAGAACAAAACCTGCCCTTACGTCAATATTTGTCATGTGGGTACTAAGATATCTGCCAGCCATAACATGTAGCAAGGTTATCTCTGTTACACGCTCACCTAAAATACTGGTAAGGGCACCAGCAAGACGACATGCCGCCTTAAACGTGCCTTCACCATCAATAGGTAGCAAGAATTTGCTCAGAGGTTCTGTCTTCTTTGTCATTTTCCCCTCTCTTCATGAATAATTTTAATAAAACATCAATAACCATACATTTGCTATTGCAACACTTATTATCATATATGGGAAAGCCAACTTCATGAAACCAAAAAACTTCATGGGATGGCCTGCTGACTCTGCAATTCCCAAGGTAACCACATTGGC
>Ga0256833_1001800_pt1 | contig 15428 bp, 15 predicted proteins | sample 356284metaG_FD_190535 | JGI IMG/M metagenome (GOLD analysis project Ga0256833, IMG submission 190535) | Hydrothermal vent microbial communities from Mid Atlantic Ridge, Atlantic Ocean - 356-284 | ecosystem: Environmental > Aquatic > Marine > Hydrothermal vents | place: Atlantic Ocean: Mid...
GCACCACTCTCTAAGGTTGCTGGTTTTTTACCACCTTGGCTATCTCCTTTAAAGTTTGGTGGAGTCTCTACTATTTTTAATATAACAGTTTGTGGAATCTCTACACTAATTGCTTTTCCGTTATGAAAAAGAACTTCTGCTTCCATTCCATCTATCATAAAATCGAAAGTCTCTTTTCCTACTTGTTCTCTTGTTAAGCCAACTTGGTCAAATGTTGTTGTATCCATAAATTGTAAAAATTCACCATCATCATAAAGATATTGCATACTTTTTTGCTCTAGTTCTGGAACTTCAAACTTATCACCAGCGTGAACTGTCTTTTCTATAACTTTACCTGTTTGTAAATTTTTAATTTTCATTCTTACAAAAGCCGCACCTTTACCTGGTTTTACATGTAGAAACTCTACTACTTTATATGGGTTTTTATCTATTTCTAATCTAACACCCTTCTTAATATCGCCCATTCCAATTGTTGCCATTAAAATCTCCTAAAAATAATTAGTTAAATTTTACCATAATTGTTTTAAAATAAAGGTTTATAGGTAATTATTAACTATTTGAGATTGAGTATTTTAATTTAAAAAAATCAGTATCTTTAGTGTTAATTTTATTAAAGGTAGTGTGATACAGGTAGGCTTGAAAAAGTTTTTAGGAAATATAAGAGTGTTAATTTTACTAAAGGTGGTGTGCTACCACTCTTAGTATAGCTCTTTATACTATTTAGATTTCATTAATTCTGCCATACTCTTTTGTAATTCACCCATATGTGGCATCATTTTAGATTGTGATAACATCATAGATTCTGTTGCAATTTTTGGTAAAACTTTTACACTCTTTTTACCAACTGGTGTTGCGTAGAATTTAGCTAACTCTTTTAACTCTTGAGGGGTGTAGTATTTTGCATATACTTTAGCCATATCATTTTTTACCTTATCCCAACCCATATACTTCATCATAAACTCTTTCATGATTTTATTATATTTTTCCAATTTCTCTTTATTGTTTTTAATTTGAGGTGGAAGCATTGAGCTTTGTTTATCTAGTGTCTGCATTAGTGTTTCGTTATATGCATCTCCTGCATTCATAGAATCTAGTAGTTTTAGTGCCTCTTGCATACCAGCTTGTTGTTTAAGCTCTTGTTTTGCTTTATTGTCATTTGGCATATCTGCAAAAGCTATATTACCTGCTAGTAGAAGTATTGCTGTAAGTGTTGTTAATATTTTTTTGTTCATAATTACCCTTTTTAGTTTGAATTTATGATGTATTATACCAAATATATAAAAATTAAATATTTTTTATGTCATTTTGAAGAGAAATTTTATATTCAGCTAATAGTATTGAGTTATTAGCTGGTGTGGCAATAGGGGTTAATGCCCTATCTTGTAATAGATATATCTTTGGGATCATGATGAAGTTCTATTTCGTCATCTTTATCCATAGCTTTTGAGTTGTCAAGTAAAACAGGAATAAATATTAATGACACAAATACAGCAGCTACTGTTCCAGAAATAAGTGCAACACCCAGCCCCCCAAATATTGGGTCACTAGCAAGTAGTGCAGAACCTAAAATAATTGCAACTGCCGTTAGGGCAATTGGTTTTGCTCTTGTAGCACTTGATATTGCAATTGCTCTTCTTTTTTCCATACCGTGAGCTTCCATTAGAGATTTTGCAAAATCTATTAAAAGTAGTGAATTTCTGGAGCTAATACCCATAAGTGCAATAAATCCAATTAGTGAAGTTGCAGTCAAGAAAAAGACATCAACTGTAACTATATTTGCCACCCAGTGCCCTATAATGACACCGATAATAGATAAGAAACTACCAGCTAAAACAATACCACTTAACGCAAAAGATTTATAGTAGATAACAAGTAGTAGGAATATAAGAATTAATGCCCCTATAAATGCTCCACCTAAATCTCTAAAAGTATCTAGTGATACCTTCATCTCTCCATCCCATCTTAATAGATATTTTTTACCACTTTTTGGGTCTGTTAAGTGAAGGTCAAACATATATGTATTTATACCTGGCTCTTTTTCTACTTTGTAGCCTTTATCTTTAAAGTATTTAATCATTTTATCTCTTGCTTCTAGTAGAGGATAGACTTGAGACTCATTATCTGTCTCTGCTACTACATTTATTACTCTATTTAAATCTTTATGCATAATCATAGGGCGAGACTTTACCTCTTTTATATATACTACATCAGTTAATCCAACAAGCATTCCCTTTTGATTCATAAGATTCATAGATGCTAACTTATTTTTTAGTGCTTGTAGCGATTTGTTATTAAACTTTTTACTATCTTGAGATAGTGATAAAAATATATCTATTTGCCCAGCTTCATCTTTAGAATTTTTGTGAGCAATTGCCATACCTTCAAATGCCAAATATAATATTTTATTAACTTGTTCTACGCTTAATCCACTTCTTTGAATTTTATCTTTATTTGGAATTAATTCATATTTTTTAAATATATCATCACCCATAATATCGACATCTACAACTTTTTTAGTTTTATTTAAAACTTTTGCAACATCTAGTGATAATTCTCTTAATTTGTTTAAATCATCTCCTGTTACTTCTACAACAATTGAAGCAAGAGTTGGAGGACCTGATGGTTGTTCTATAAATTTAATAACAGTTCCCTTTACTAAACTTTCGCAATCTGTTTTAATTTTTGGACGAAGACGGCTAATCATATTGAAAGATTTTTCATCCCTTGTGTGTTTATCGGTTAAATTTATAGCTAATTCGGCTACATTTTCACTATTTTTCATACCAGCACCCTTAACTAAACCTGCATAATCCAAAGGAATTCCGTTACCAACAAATAGCTCCATATCTGTAACTTCTTTCTCTTTTTTTAGATAATTTATTACACAATCAGAAACTTGCTTTGTTTGCTCTTTTGAGCTACCCGTTGGGGTATCGATATATACAGAAAATGTATTTGCACTCTTACCTGGTAACATTCTAGCTTTTACTAAATTTGTTGGTATCATTAAAATAGATAGAACAAGAGCAACAAGCGTTAGAGTAATAACTAAAAACTTTTTTGCTTTTGATTCTAGTATAGAATAGACGAATTTTTCTAACCTACTCATTATTTTACCTCCTGTGAACTATCTTTATGCTTATGTTTGTGTTTTGGCTTTTTAAGTAGTTTTAAACCTAAATATGGGGTAAATATATATGCAACAAATAAAGATGCAATTAGCGCAACTGGCACATTATAAGGAATAGGTTTCATAAATGAACCCATCATACCACCAACAAAAGCCATAGGAACCATAGTTAGAATAATTGCTAGAGTTGCTATATTTGTTGGGGCTCCAATTTCATCTGTAGCTTCAACTAACAGAACTTCCATATCTTTTTTATCTACATCATGGGCATGTAGATGGCGATGGATATTCTCTATAACGATAATTGCAGCATCAACTAGGAGTCCTAGAGATAGCAAAAATGCAAATAGTGTAATACGGTTAATTGTCTGCCCTGTAATATAGGCTATAAATAGAGTTATAGCTAAAATTGCAGGAACACTAAAGGTAACTATTATAGATTCTCTAAAGCCTAATGCAAAAATAAGCATTACGGCAATAATTAAGATTGTAATAACAAGGTGTTGAACAAGTTCATTTACTGCTTCGTTTGCTCTCTCTCCATAATCTCTTGTTATAATATATCCAATCCCCTCTTTAGATAGCTCCTCTTTGTGTTCTTCTAGTAGCTTTTCTACACTTTTTGCCACAAATACGGCATTTGTTCCTGCAAGTTTTGAAATTGTTAGCGTAACTTGCTCTTTTTGTGGAATAAATTTTCCATCTTTGTATTTCTCTTTACCCTCTTTAGTTCTGCCTTCTCTCATATCTAAGTAGGCACTTTTAAAGTTTTGATAATCTATACCTCTTTCTACTTTTGCAACATCTCTTAAATATATTGGAGAACCCATATATTGAGCAACTATAATACTCTTTACATCATCTACACTCTCTATAGCATTTTTTATACCAAATATTAAAAGTTTTTTATCTTTTGTTCTACCTTTGATATCTGGAACATCAACAGCAACAGATTGTATAGCTTTCATAATTTGCCCAAGTGAGAGGTTGTAGGCAGTTAGTTTACCCATATCTACTTCTACATTAAATTGTGGTTTGTGAGAGCCTTTTAGGGTAGTTTTAGCGACATTTTCTATTGCATTTACTTTTTGTTGCAAAGCTCTTAATTTTTCATACATCTTTTCGTAATTGGCTTTAGTCCCTTTTTTAGGATAAAATGCAACAGTTACAATTGGAATATCTATATCTATATCAAATGGCTTAACCAAAGGTTGCATTGTTCCTTTTGGCAGATTATCCATATTTTGCATAACTTTATCATATAGTTTTAAATTAGAGTCTTCACGGCGTTCTCCAATTTTATACATTACATTTACAATACCAACATTATCCATAGACATACCATAGATATGGTCTATTCCTTTAATCTCTCTAAGTTTTCTCTCTAAGGGATTTACAATTACTTTTTCTACTTCTGCTGCTGTTGCACCAGGAAGAGGCACAATAACTGCACCCCCACTAATAGATATTTGTGGGTCTTCTTCTCTAGGCATTACTTGTAGAGCAATAAAGCCTAATAGAATAAGTGTTATACCTAAAATTGAAGTAAGTGGATTTTTAATAAATGCTTTTGCAAGTTTTCCTGCAATATCTTTTGGTTTATAGTTTATCATCTACTTCTCCCTTTTTAATTTGTAAGATGAACTTTAGCATACATACCTGGGAATACAACATTGTTTCCTTTATCAAATTTAATTTTAATTTTAAATTTATGTGTCATTGGGTTAGAGCTAGGAATTATAGATGCAATCTCACCCTCTCCTTTATAGCCAATAGATGGAATTTCAACTTTTACTTTTTTTCCAATTTTTACATTTTTTAAATCACTTTCACTAATTTCAGTCATAATTTTAAGATGAGATAAATCTGTTAATATAAGAGCTGGCATACCCGGTATTTGTATCTCTCCTTCTCTTGCTTTTTTCATTACTATAACACCATCGTTTGGAGCTTTAATCTTTAAGTATCTATATTGATTTAAAACCTCCTCTTTTTGTGCCTCTGCCTGTTCTACCTGCTTCTTTGCAATTCTTACCATATCTCTTAAATTTTTTGCTGCTAACTCTAAATTTTCTAGTTGAAATTTAGATACCATCCCTTTTTTATATAATCTTTTATGTCTAGCAAGATTTGTCAAGACATTATTTAATTGATTCTCATTCATTTGAAGTGCAAGTTTTGCTTGGGATATGCCTAAATCTACCTGTCTTCTCATAGCGTCTATCTCTTTGGAGTCAATTTCGTAGAGAAGATCACCCTTTTTTACAATGTCTCCTTCTGCTACTTTCATATTTTTAATAAAGCCCATAAATCTACTAGTTATCATTTTTTGATTATCTGATACAACAGAGCCACTAAGCTCTAAACCTGCTGCATTTAAAATTGCTCCAAATAGTATTGCTCCTACTATCGCTTTTTTCATCTCTATCTCCTTAACCGTTTATTAAATTTTGTAACTCTAAAACTTTAGCATTTTTTTGATTCTTAATTTGTAGAAGTTTCATCAGTTTTTCTATCTCTTGAGACTGCTTTATTAAGAGGTCTGTAATTGATACTATACCTTCTTTATATTTTGCTTTGTATGTTTGATATACCTTTTGTGCAAATTTATACTGTTTTTGGTAACTTTTAACTCTTGCAGATAGACTCTTAATTTGCGATTTAAGCTTCTTAGCCTTTAGCCACATACCCTCTTTTGCCAATTTAACCTGAGTTGAAACTTTAAGAAAGTTTACTTTTGCTCTCTCTAAATCTGCTTTGTCTGCTCCTCCATTATACAGGTTCATTTTTGCTTGAATACCTACTGTGTAAAAACCTTTTTTATTATATTTAAATAGCTCATCACTTGCTTTACCATACTCTGCAAATGCGCCAACAGTTGGTTTGAATTTTGCTTTTTTAACCTCTATATTATCTTTTGTTATTTGTAGTCCCAAGTTTGCTTTTGCTACATCTAGATTTCTTTGCGCAATTATATCTTTTGTAACTCTTGGAACTTTTGGAGTATGCTTTGGTGCAACTATTGAATCTACTTTTTGATTTAAAAGAAATGATAAAAAGTGATATGCAAGTTTTCTATTTAATCTTGCTTCATCAATCATTGCATCTACTTCTGCTAATTTAGCATCTACTTCTAAGTAGTCAGTCTCTACTGCGTAACCCTCTTTTTGCATCTGTTTAATAACTATTTCTAACTTTTTTATATTTCTTCTTATACTATTTAAATTATATATAAAGCTATTTACCAATGAAACATCATAATATGTCTTTTTTAACTCATATTTTTTTAATGATAGTAGTTTTTGAGTATCTAATTGGCTCATTTGATACATCTTTTGGGTAATTTTTTTATAATTTCTTAACACTCCTCCAGTATATAGAGGAACTTTGTAAGATATTTTTGTAAGAATATGGTTTCTTGCTTTTGGATAGTTTAAATCTTTTGGCTCAATTGCTAGAATTGAGCTACCACTAAGAGATAGACCTTGAGAGAATTTACCAAAATCTCCACCAGATTGCATAGCACCCTGACCTATAGCTCCCATAAAATCAGCAAATCCAAAATCTGCAAAAGATGCGCTTCTACTTTGCATCTTAAAACCAAATACATTTCCAGCATCATTAGAGCGAAGAGCAGTAATTTCTAAATCTAATGTTCCATAGTTTTTAGCTTTTACTTTGGCAATATCATAAAATTTCATTTGCTCTTCATATTTGGATACTTGCACTTCTAAGTTTGACTCTTCTAAAATATCTAAAGCTTGGTTTAATTTTAAGTGCTTTAATCCAGCATTTAAAGTTAGTGTAGCAGTTATTAATAGTAGTGGAATTAATCTCATAACTATTACCCCTTTATTATTTATTAAATTAAATAGAATATTATCATAATATAAGAGGAAAAAGGTTAAAAAAAGCTTACTATGAAAATAATTTATTAAAAAGTGTATTTTGTTACAGTTAAAATTATTTAAAATAGAGAAATATTATTATTGTCTATATTTTCAATTGTCATATCTGTTTGATTATCTAACTCTTGGGATAATTTACAAGCACACTCTTTGCAGATATATTCATATGAGTTGCAATTTAAAAAGAGCTCTTCACTCTGATTAAACTCTTTATAACAAAGGGAGCAAAATTTAGTAACATTGCTTAAAACTCTTTGTATATTCTCTTCTGAAATAAAGATATCTCTATTTATCTGAACCATTTTCAATCTCACTTATCATATTTTTTGCACTCTTTAGAGTTGGGTCTAACTCTAACGCTTTTTTATAAAGAGATAGAGCTTCATCAAATCTTTGTAGCTCATATAGTGTATTTGCATAGTTATAGTAGTATGGTGCATATTGTTCATCTAACTTTATAGCTATTTCGTGATGCTTGATAGCTTTTTCGTCTTCTTTTAGCTTTTGTAATGTATTTGCTAAGTGGTTGTGTGTCAAATCATCTGTTTCGTCATACTCTAGCACTTTTTCAAAATACTTTTTTGCCTCTTTATAGTTTTTCTCTTCAAGTTCTATAGTTCCTAGTATTCTTAATGCATCAGTATTATCTGCCTCTCTTATAATAAGTGCGTTTAGTGCTTTTTTAGCCTCTTCTTTATCGCCTTTTTCAATAGCTTCTTTCGCCATATCGTATAGCTCTTGCGACCTGCTTTTTACTTCTGGTTGGGGTGTCTCTTTTTTAAATATTTTATCTGGTCTTGATACCCCACCAATACTATTATTTGGTATCTTTGCTTCATAATCTATACCTCTTTTTGGGTGGTTACCACTAAGTATTTGTTTGAAAAATATAACAAAAATTGTAATAGCTAACAGTAGTAGTATAAATTGAAATTCGCTCATAATTCTCCTTTAGTCTAGTATAAACAAATTCTTATAAAGAAGAGCTAAAAAATTATGATATAATTGCATAAAAAATAAAGGAATAGTATGAGTTTAAAAGAGCAGATAAAAGCTGACATCAAAGATGCAATGAGAGCTAAGGATGTTACGAAAAGAGACACATTAAGAAATTTAAATGCGGCGATAAAACAGATAGAGGTGGATGAGAGAAGAGATTTAAGCGATGGAGATGTTGAGGCAATTTTAACTAAATATTTAAAACAAAGAGAGGATGCAAAAGCTCAATTTAAAGAAGCAGGTAGAGATGATTTGGTAGAGAAAGAGGATGCTGAGATTGCGATAGTAAAGCAGTATCTACCAGAACCATTAAGTGATGATGAGTTAAAAGCACTGCTTAAAGAGGTTATTGAAGAGGTGGGTGCAACAAGTATGAAAGATATGGGAAAAGTGATGGGTGCTATAAAATCTAAAGCAGGTTCTCGTGCAGATGGTAGTAAAGTAAATAAATTTTTTAAAGAAATTTTAAGTTAAGATAACTATTATTAAAATATCTAAAATATAAAATTATAAAAGGAGAGTAAATGAAAAAAATTACAAGTATTGCAGCAGCACTAGCGTTAGTTGGTGGTTTTGCATATGCAAAAGAGGTAAAAATTGGTGTTGTATTGCCATTAACAGGTGGTGTATCAGCATTTGGAGAGACTAGTAAAAGAGGTTTAGATGTTGCAAATGAGCAAAATAGTAAGTTAAGTAATGGTGATACAGTAAAGCTTATATATGTAGATGACAGAAGTGATAAAGTTGAAGCTGCAACAGCAGTTAAAAGACTTCTTGATAAAGATAAAGTAAGTGTTATTTTAGGTGAGGTTGCATCTTCTAATTCTATGGCTATGGCTCCAGTTGCTGAGAAAGCTAAAACACCTATGATTACTCATGCTTCTACAAATCCAAGAGTTACAAAGGGCAAAAAGTATGTAACTAGAGCTTGTTTTATAGACCCATTCCAAGGTGCAGTTATGGCTAAATATGCTTTAGATAGTGGATTAAAAAATGCAGTAGTTGTAACTGATGCAAAACAAGATTACTCTGTAGGGTTATCAAAAGCATTTAAAAAGGCATATACAGCTGGTGGTGGTAAAGTTGTTAAGACTATTTTAATTAATTCTGGTGATAAAGATTTTAATGCACAAGTTGCTGCAATAAAAGCTGCAAACCCAGATATTATTGCATTTACAGGTTATTATAATGAAGCAGCACTTTTAGCTAAACAAGCTAGAGATATGGGCGTTAAAACTCCATTTATTGGTGCAGATGGTGTAGGTTTTCCAGAGCTTGTTAAGATTGGTGGAAAAGCAACTGAAGGATTTATGTACACAGACCACTTTAATGAAGCAGCAGCTTCTTCACCAGAAGCGAAAGCTTATGTAGATGCTTATCATAAAAAATATAATAAAACAGCTGACTCAATGGGTGCATTAGCAGCAGATGCTTATGGTATGATACTTCAAGCTATGAATAAGTGTATTGAAGATAAAAAAGGCAGTGATAATAAAGAGTGTATTAATAAAAATTTAAGAGCTACCAAAGGGTATAAAGGTATTACAGGTGTAATTACAATTAATGAAAATGGTGATGCTGTTAAATCTGCAGTTATTAATGCAGTAAAAAATGGTAAATTTGAGTATAAAACTACTGTAAATCCATAGTGATTTAGACCCCTTTTGGGGTTTGAGTATTAATTTTAATTATCCTTAGGGGTTATTAAAAGTAAAACTTATAAGCTCAATTTTACAATAGGATTATTTATGGATTTTCAAACATTCTTGCAACAGTTGGTTAATGGTGCTAGTTTAGGTAGTATGTATGCACTTATCGCAATTGGTTATACAATGGTTTATGGAGTGCTAAGACTTATTAACTTTGCACATGGCGATTTGATGATGGTTGGAGCATTTATGACTCTAATTATAAGTGAGTTGGGTCTGCCTTTTGAAGCTTCTGTTTTAATTGCTATTATCATTACAGCATTAGTTGGTATATTAACAGATAAGATTGCTTACAAGCCTCTTCGTGATGCACCAAAAATTTCTCTATTAATTACAGCTATTGGAATAAGTTTCTTTTTAGAAAATCTATTTACAGTTGTTTTTGGTGGGATACCAAGAGCATTTAAAGCACCTGAGTATTTAACTAAAATATTTCATTTAGGAGAGGTATATTTGCCAATTTCGGTTATTATTATTCCAACAGTTACTCTACTTGTTTTGGCTATTGTGCTTTGGATTCTTTATAAAACAAAGTATGGAATGGCAATTAGAGCTTTGGCTTTTGACATAAATACAGTTAGATTAATGGGGATAAATGCCGATAGAATAATTATGATTGTATTTATTATAGGCTCTTCACTAGCAGCTATTGGTGGTATATTTTATGCTATTAGTTACCCCTCTATAGACCCTCTTATGGGGATTATAGTTGGATTAAAAGCATTTGCAGCTGCAGTTCTAGGAGGTATTGGAAGTGTAGGAGGAGCAGTAATAGGAGGCTTTATTTTAGGCTTTACAGAGATATTTGTAGTTGCTTCATTTCCTGAACTTGGTGGGTATAAAGATGCATTTGCATTCTTCTTCTTGATTTTGGTTCTGTTATTTAAACCTACTGGAATTATGGGGCAAGATTTAGAGAGAGGAAGATTTTAATATGTTTGATTTTAAAAGATTTATTAGAAATATAGTATTAATTTTAGCTACACTAGCTTTTATATATTACGCTCAAAAGAGTATGGATTCTTACAATTTGAGTATTTTAATGAATATTGGTATTTTTGCTATATTGGCTCTTAGTTATAATTTAATTAATGGTGTTGCTGGTCAATTTTCGCTTGAGCCAAATGGCTTTGTTGCAATTGGTGCATACTTTACAGCCATTTTAATTATACCGCCTGAGACTAAGCTAGATATGTTTGCTTTGGTTGATCCAGCTCCAATTGTGGCATCTGCTCATATGAGCTTTTTACCAGCAGTTTTAATTGGTGGGTTTGCTGCAATGCTTGTTGCAATGCTTTTGGCTCTACCTGTGTTTAGGGTCCGAGGAGACTATTTGGCAATTGTTACTCTTGGGTTTGGTTTTATTATTAGAATTTTTGCTATTAATAACCCAGAATATACCAATGGGGCAATGGGCTTAAATGATATTCCAGAGTATGCTAACTTTATCTGGATTGGAACAATAGCGCTAATAACATTTATTGTTATGATCCATATTATATACTCAAAGTATGGAAGGTCAATGAAAGCAGTTAGAGATGATGAAGATGCTGCAACTGCTATGGGTATTAACACTTTTAAAATAAAGACATTAGCATTTATGACAAGTGCATTTTTTGAAGGAGTTGGTGGTGGATTGTTAGCCTCTATGCTAACAACTATTACTCCAGATCAATTCTCATTCCTTTTAACATTCCAGTTACTGATATTTATAGTATTAGGTGGATTAGGAAGTATGAGTGGAGCACTGTTTGCCTCTATACTTCTTGGTTGGGGTTTAGAGAAGTTAAGAATTTTAGATGAAAATATAACTCTTTTTGGACACGACTTTGGTGCACATCCTGGGCTTAGGATGGTTGTTTTTTCTATAATATTGTTACTAATGATGTTGTATGCAAGGAGAGGAGTATTTGGAGATCGTGAATTAACAGATATAATACGAGATTATAAAAGAAAAAAATTAGAGAGTAAAAAATGAACACTATATTAGATGTAAAAAATGTAACAATGAAGTTTGGTGGTGTTACGGCAATAGATAATTTAAGCTTTAGTGTTGAAAAAGGGGAAGTATATGGTTTAATTGGTCCAAATGGTGCAGGTAAAACAACAATATTTAATATAATTACTGGAGTTTTGTATCCAACCGAGGGTAAGGTGCTTTTTGAAGGTAAAGATATAACAGGCACAAAGCCAAACAGAGTTGTATCTAAAGGAGTTGCAAGAACTTTTCAAAATATTAGACTCTTTAAGAGTATGTCGGTTTTAGATAATATACTTATTGGTTTTGACTCTTACGCAAATTATAGTTATTTAGAGGCAATATTTAGACTACCTAGATACTTTAAAAGAGAGAAAGAGATAAGAGATAAAGCGTATAAATTGATGGAAGTATTTGGTATAGATATTTTTGCAGATAATAGAGCTACCGATTTAAGTTATGGAAACCAAAGAAAGGTAGAGATTGCAAGAGCAGTTGCTACAAACCCTAGATTACTTTTACTTGATGAACCAGCAGCGGGAATGAACCCAAATGAGACTGCACAACTCTCTAATATTATACATAAATTAAAGAGTGAATTTGATTTAACTATTTTGCTTATTGAGCACGATATGAAGTTTGTAAATGCGATGTGTAATAAATTAACAGTGTTAGATTACGGTGAGAAGATATTCGAGGGAAAACCAGCAGATGCTATTGTAGATGAAAAAGTTATCTCAGCATACTTAGGAGATTTTAAACATGCTTAAAGTTGAAGATTTAGAGGTAAAATATGGAGTAATTTCTGCTCTTAGGGGTATTAATTTAAATGTAAAGGCTGGTAGCATAGTTACCTTAATTGGTGCAAATGGAGCTGGTAAAACATCTACTTTAAATGCAATTGTAAATAGTGTTAAAAAGAGTGGAAAAGTTATTTTTAATGGTAATAATATTAGTAAATTAAAGACAGATAAAATTGTTAAGAGTGGCTTATGTCTAGTTCCAGAGGGTCGTAAAATATTTATAAATTTAACAGTTCATGAAAATTTAAAGATGGGTGCTTTTAACAATAGTGAAAATTTTGATGAGTTAAGTCATAAGGTATATGAAAGATTTCCAAGATTAAAACAAAAAATAAACCAAATGGGTGGAACCCTAAGTGGTGGAGAGCAACAGATGTTAGCAATAGGCAGAGCCTTAATGGGAGAGCCAAGAATGTTAATGTTAGATGAACCAAGCTTAGGATTAGCACCAAAAATTATAGGTGAAGTGTTTGAAATTATAACAGAACTAAAAGAGGATATACCAATTTTATTAGTAGAGCAAAATGCTTTTGCCGCCTTACAAATAGCAGATTATGGATATGTTTTAGAAAATGGAGAGATAAGCTTAGAAGATGAAGCTAAAAATCTATTAGGAAATGATGCAGTTAGAGCTAAATATTTAGGTGGGTAGGCTTAAGTACATTTATGAGTTGTTTTACTTAACTTTTCCACTTAATTATAACTTATATTTTAAATAGAGCTGTGCCATTGCAATACCTACTGAAAAAAATTCAATATGCAATTTAAAGAGATATTAAACAGATAAAAGTTAAGCTATTTCATATATGATACCAAGTCAATAAAAAATTACTCTAGAACCTCTAATTTATCCGAGTTTTAAGAATTGAATTAGCTAGGGATACTTCTTTAAAGATATAGAATAAAATCTAGTATATTTTAAAAAATATTATTAATTTATGAGTTTCTACAGAAGTCTAATATAACAAAATCATATAGTATCTATTTTTTATACAAATTATATATATCATATTTACTTTATATTGCCTAAAAATTAATCAGTTATTAAAAACTATTTATATTATAATTACTTTTGTAAAGCTATATACTATTTTAAGTATAAAGCTAAAATCAAATTAAAGGAATGTAGAATGAAAAAACTACTTTTACTACTTGCGCTAGTATTACCTGCATTAGTATTTGCAGGAGAAGCGCCAAAACTCGATACAGGTGATACGGCTTGGATGATGGTATCAACAGCATTTGTATTACTTATGACACCAGCTGGTCTTGCACTTTTTTACTCTGGGATGACTAGAAGTAAAAACTCATTAAATACTTACACAATGGTTGTAGGTGCATTTGTTGTTGCAATGATTGTTTGGGTTATTGCTGGTTACTCAATTGCATTTGGTAAAAATCCTGATGCATCTTTACAGAATTTTATTGGTGGATTTGATAAGATACTTTTAAGCGGTATTAAATATACAGATCTTAGTGGAACTTATCCTGAGTATGTATTTATTGCATTCCAAGGGACATTTGCAGCAATTACTGTTGCAATAGCATCTGGTTCTGTAATAGAGAGAATTAAATTCTCTACTTGGATTGTTATAGTAATCCTATGGGGATTAGTAGTATATGCTCCAATTGCTCATATGGTATGGGGTGGAGATGGTGCATATCTGTTTGATGAAGGTGCACTTGACTTTGCAGGTGGAACTGTTGTTCATATGAATGGTGGTCTTGCTGGTTTAGTATTGGCAATTTTAGTTGGTAAAAGAGCTAACTTTCCAAAGATATCTGTTAAACCTATGAGCGTAATGCTAACTGCACTTGGTGCTGCATTACTTTGGTTTGGTTGGTATGGATTTAACGCAGGGTCTGCATTTGGTGCAAATGCAATTGCTGGTTTGGCACTTTTAACAACAACTATTGCAACAGCTGCAGCTGGTATTGCTTGGATGTTGATTGAGTGGATTGTGTATAAAAAGCCAACTCTTTTAGGTCTTGCTTCTGGTATTGTTGCTGGTTTGGTTGCTATTACTCCTGCTGCTGGTTTTGTAGGCGTTGGTGGGGCTATTATTATAGGTGTTGTAGGTTCACTTATAGGATTCTTTGGAGTTGTAGTTCTTAAAAAGATGTTTGGATATGATGATAGTTTAGATGCATTTGGTATCCACTTCTTAGCTGGTCTTTGGGGTGCATTAGCAGTTCCATTCTTTGCTTTAAAAGATAAAGATACACTATGGGATGGACCATTGAAAGCTTCAATTGAGGCTGCTAAATCACCTGATGTAATGGGTCAATTTATAGTTCAATTAAAATCGGTTGCACTTGTTGGTTTGTGGACACTGATTGGAACAGTTGTTGTTTACTTTATAGCAGCAGCAGTAACTGGTGGTGGAAGAGTTTCTAAAGAGACTGAAGAGATTGGTCTTGATGAATCAATTCATGGTGAAAAGAGCTTTAATATATAGTGAAAATTAGCTATAATTATATAATAAGCGAAGTGTCTCTTCGCTAACTTAAAGGAGAATAAAATGAAAAAAATTGAAGCAATTATTAAGCCATTTAAACTTGATGAAGTTAAAGAGGCTTTAGTTGAAGCTGGAATTGAGGGTATGACTGTATCTGAAGTAAAAGGTTATGGTCGTCAGCAAGGACACTCAGAGCTTTATCGTGGTAATGAGTATGTTATTGACTTTATTCCAAAAGTAAAAATAGAGATTGTAGTAAGTAATGACGAGTATGCAAAAACAGCTGTAGAGACTATTAAAAATGCAGCTGCTACAGGAAAAATAGGTGATGGTAAAATTTTCGTAAGTGATATTAATCATGTTGTTCGTATAAGAACTGGAGAAGAAGATACAGACGCACTATAAACTGTTATAATCTTTAAAGCATAAGGCTTTAAAGATT
>Ga0256833_1001801_pt1 | contig 15426 bp, 13 predicted proteins | sample 356284metaG_FD_190535 | JGI IMG/M metagenome (GOLD analysis project Ga0256833, IMG submission 190535) | Hydrothermal vent microbial communities from Mid Atlantic Ridge, Atlantic Ocean - 356-284 | ecosystem: Environmental > Aquatic > Marine > Hydrothermal vents | place: Atlantic Ocean: Mid...
CCAAGATTGGATCGACTGAAAAAAGATTGATCTCACGCCAAGCCACAAAGGCGCAAAGAAAAATACCAGGGTTTCGCCAAGAAAGACTGGCTGAACCCCTATCATTTTCGCTGCTTCCTCGACTGCTGTTACTGATTCTGACCTTTTTCAGGAGAGCCAAGATTGCAATAGCGCCGGTTTGGAGCCAGAGCGGGGATTGTGCGGGCGTCGCGCTCAACTCGTTTCTGGACGATTATTCATCCAGAAACTCGTTCAGCACGGCGAATAAAGCCTGCATGTCGGCGGGGCCAAGCTCGCCCATGTGAGCGATGCGAAAGGTCTCGTTTTTGAGTTTGCCGTAGCCATTGCCGATGATCATGCCTCGCTCCTGGGCAAAGGCGATCATGGCGGGGACGTCGACGCCGCGGGTGTTGCGGATGCAGGTGACGGTGCGGGATTCGTAACCCGGCGCCGGAAAAAGCTCGAAGCCGTTTTTCTGAGCCCAGGCGTGGGTCAGCGCCATGCTGCGTTGGTGGCGGGCCCAGCGATTTTCCAGGCCTTCGGCCAGAATGCGGTCGAGCTGCACGTCCAGGGCGTTAAGCAGACTGATGGCGGGAGTGGCGGGGGTGGTTTTCCCGGCGACGAGATATTTCTCCAGTAGCAGCAAATCGAAATACCAGCCGCGATGAGGGACTTCGGCGGCGCGGGCCAACATGCGGTCGGAGACCGCGGCAAAGGCCAGGCCCGGCGGCAGGGCGAAGGCTTTTTGGCTGGAGGTGAGCATCATGTCCAGCCCCCAGTCGTCGAAGGGGATGCGCACGCCCGAGGCCGAGGAGACCGCGTCCACCAGGATGAGGACGTCGGGATATTTTTCGCGCACCAGGCGGGCGACGGCGCCGACATCACTCATGACGCCGGTGCTGGTCTCGTTGTGGACGATGGTGATCGCGTCAAAGCCGCCCGCGGCCAGATGATCGTCTACATCCTGCGGGCGAATGGGCTGCCCCCATGGAATCTCCACCCGCACCGATTCCTTGCCGTTGGCGACGCTGACTTTCTGCCAGCGGTCGCCGAAAGCGCCAGCCACCATGTTCAGCGCCTTGCGTCCGGGCCTGACGGCGTTGCGCACCGCCATTTCCTGCAAGCCTGTGCCCGAGGATGCCGTGATGTAAACATGTTGGTCGGTGAGCAGCACTTGTTTGAGCCGGGGCGGAATGCTATAGAAAAGATCCGCAAATTCCCGGCTGCGATGTCCGACCATGGGGCGGGTTTGGGCTTGCAACACTGCGGGAGCGACTTCGGTGGGGCCGGGAATGAAGAGTTTTTTGGGGGGCATGATGACCTCGCTGGGACGAATGCGAAAAGTGGCGGGATTCCAGCCGGGAATTGCTTCAACGTTGCTCACAGAGCAGAATAATGCTATAGTAGCAGGCCGTCAAGCTGTGCTGTCTGATGGCGGTTGATTGTACCGCGTAAGCAGAAATGTCGCCAGCGCTTTATCTTTTTTTGATAGTCCGAGCGTTTGTTTATGACCCCCGTCGAAGTCGTTATTATTGTTTTGCAATTGATTTTCCTCGAAGGCATTTTGTCTATCGACAATGCTGCGGTGCTGGGAGCGATGGTGGCCCCGCTCCCCGTGGACAAGCCGATCCCCTGGCCCCGCTCGCTGGCGTTCATGTCCGGTTGGGGAGATCGGATTTTCGGGCCGCAGCAAAAGGCGGCTCTGACTGTGGGTTTGATTGGCGCTTATGGGGGGCGGGCGTTGATGTTGCTGTTGGCGACTTTCATCATCGCCAATCCCTGGCTGCGGTTGCTGGGCGCTGCCTATCTTTTCAAACTGGCCATCGAGCATCTGGGCGCTTCTCACGAGATATGGGATGAAGAGGCGGAATCTGAGGAGATGACGAAAAGGGTGCGGGGCAAGGGTTTCTGGATGGTCGTGTTGTTGGTCAATCTGGCGGATATGGCCTTCAGTTTGGATAATGTGGTGGCGGCGGTGGCGTTGAGTAAAGATTTCTGGGTGGTTTTTTTGGGGGTGGCTATCGGCATTCTTATCATGCGTTTCGCCGCCCAGATTTTCACCCATCTTATCGCACGGGAGCCGGTGTTGGCGACGGCCGCATATTTGCTGGTGCTGGCGATTGGCGTCGAGGTGCTGGTCGAGGATATGGCGCTGTTGACGCATCATGAATTGGTCATTCAGAGCTGGCAGAAATTCATGATTTCGATTTCCATTCTCGCACTGGCGGTGATTTACGCTCATGCGCCATGGTTGCAGCGATGGTTGGGGCCGGTTTTTTCGGTGATCAAAAGGGCGTTTCATTACATCAACAAGGCGGTTGACGTCTTGCTTTTTCCTGTTGGGTGGCTGTTCAAAAAGCTTTTTCAGGGCGTTTCATGGATGTATAGACAGCTTATCCCCTCCAGTCATGTGGTCTGATGCCGTTTGTTGTCCCGTCCGTTTATTTCCCCTGGCGCCAGCGTTGCAATCCGGGCCAATGGCTGCCGGGCCAGTACACCCGCCCGCACCGCCCGCAGCGCACGAATTCTGACTGGGTTTGGGCCACGTAGGGCGGGACCATCGGTGCGGCTTCTTCCACCGAGATGGTCAACAGTTCGCCATTGCAGACGGTGCAGCGCGGCGGATGCAGTGATGGCCCGACGGCGGCGATCACCTGCCGCACCTGTTCATTGATCTCCGTGGCGGGAATGTACAGCGTCCGCACGCCCCGTCGCCCCGCCAGTTCTCTATCCCGCGTCACCAGCAGGCGGTTTTCCGCCCGGGCAATGCGAATCATTGCCTCGTCGGGCAGGTCGTTGCGATATTCGGCGTCATAGCCCAGCCAGCGCAGGCGGCGGGCCAGCGCTCCCAGCATGGCGTCGATGAGAAGGGCGGGCGCTTTTGCTCCCATTTCGGGCATCTGGTATGATCTCCGGGGTATGCTGATGAACAACTGTTGAATGATGACCCTGGCATATTCTAGATCATCCTGTTTGCCGCCGACAAGGTTCTTTTTATGATTGATTCCGCTTCGCTTCCTGCATGGCCGCTGCTGGCCGCCGCCCTGGCGCTGTTGTCACCCTGGGGGGCGAGTCTGCTTGCTTCTGATGACGAGACTTCGCGCTCGGCGGGGCTGCTTCCGCTGATCGCTGTGCTGGTAGCCTTGATCGGATATGCTGCAACGGGGTTTGCGTTGCATTTTGGCGGCATTGGCATTCTCATCGATCATCCCGATGTGACGGCGCTGGTGTGGGAATGGACGCCGCTGAGTTCGGGGGATCTGTCTTTTTGGGGCGTGGCTGGCTGGATGGGGTTCGGCATGGCAGAGGCCCAGACGCCGCTGGCGGCCTTGTTGTTTCTGACGACGCTGCCGTTGGCCGCTACGGCCAGTTTGCTGGCGTTGCTGACGCTGTGGCGCCAGATCTCGCCCGCGGCGGGCGTATTCTTGGCGGCGCTGATGGCGTTGCTGCTGGCGCCGTTGGTGGGGAATTGGACGCAGGCCGGGGGGTGGCTCATGCACTTGGGCGAGTGCATCGGCGCAGGGGATGGCTATCTGGATTTTGGCGGCGCTTCGTTTTATTTGCTGGCCGGCGGCGTGGCGCTGGCGGCGTTGTTAGCGGGCCGCGGGTCGCGCCGTTCGGACGATGCGGCGTTTTTGGGGCTGACGCCTGTGTGGGGCGCGGGCCTGCTGGCGGTGGGTGGCGTTGGCTGGATCATCGCTTCTCCGCTGCATCTCTGGATCGGCGTTTCACCGGCGCAGGCGGCGTTGAATGGATTGCTGGCGCTGGCTGCGGGCGGGTTGATCGGCTTGACGTATGGCTGGGCGGCGCTGGGCGCGCCCGATGCGGGCTGGACGGCGCGTAGCGCCGCGGCGGGCTGGACGGCGGCATTGGCGGCGCTGGCATGGATGTCACCGCTGCAATCCATGCTGGTGGGAGCGGTGGCGGCGTGGCTGTTCATTCTGGCGGTCTGGATCATCGATGAGTTTCTGGGTTGGCGGGATCCAGGCGATATCTTTGCGATGTTTGGTTTGCCAGCTATCTGGGGCGTGCTGGCTGTTGGTTTTTTTGCGCCGACTCCCGGGCAGTTCAAGGCCCAGATCATCGGCGTTGCCAGCATCTTTCTGGCGTCATTTTTTGTCACCAGCGTTTTTTTGGCTACGATGTTATTGTTCTCGCATCTGACTGCGAGGCGAGTGCAGCCTGCTCCTTTGCCCGAATCGGACCCCGACGCGATTTTGCCCGAGCTTTAATCTGCCAGAGATTGGGCGACGCCGCCCCCCAACATGCCGATAATGCCAGCCAGAAGCCAGGCGACGCTGCAAAACATGACCGAGAAGAAAATACTGCCGCCGACCGTATTCAACTGCATCACATTGATCCCCAGCGAGAGGAAGTATTTGACGACGGGGTCGGGCAGCAGCAGCAAGCCCGTAACTTGATCTCCCATCACCTTGAAAGCCAGGGGCGATAAAGCGATATTGACCACGCCGTCGATGACGCCGGCGATGACGCCCGCGCCCATGCCTGCGGCGACGCCGCCGGTGCGGGCGCCGCTGCTGATGGCAATGCGCCCGGCAAGATAGCCGCCAAAAGCCCAGGCGGCAATGCGCAGCGGAAAGGCGAAAAAGCCGCAGATTGGGATAATCCCCAGGACGGAGAAAGCTGCGGCCAGGAGTCCGCCCGCCAGGCCGCCCCGTAAAACGCCTCTGGCAATCATGTTATTGAAAAAGAGAAATTCATGGAGAAGGGGAAAGGTTTATTTCCAGAAGAAGAAGAGGTTGAAACCTTGAAAGGCCAGTATGGCCGCATCTCTGCTGATAGCCTGCATCATGCCCCAGACGGAAAGCCCCACCCATTGCCCGAAAGGCGTGTAGGCAAAAAGCAGGAAGAAGAGGAAGATGCCCATGCCGCTGAGCATGTAGGCGTAACGCAGGACGCTCGGGGGCAGATAGGGTTCGAGAATGCCGAAACCGTCCAGACCGGGCCAGGGAATGAGATTCAGCACGAAAGCGAATATCTGGAAGAAGGCCAGGAGTGAAAGCGCCTGCCAGAAGGCGGCGTGCGCCCGGATGGTCGCTTCGCTGAGTCCGAACATGAAGGGAGAGAGCAGTAGCAGACCGAAGATCAGCGTCGCCAGCGGGCCCGCGGCTGAAACGACGCTCAGTTGCCAGCGTTTGCGGATGGCGGCGCGGTTGATGTATACCGCCCCGCCGGGCAGGGGAATGCCGCCCATCAACAGAAAAATGATGGGGAAGATGATGCTCATCAGGGGATGGGTGTATTTCAGCGGGTCCAGGGTGAGATAGCCCATGTGAGCGACGCTTTCGTCACCGCTGAGATAGGCGGTGAGGGCGTGTCCGAATTCGTGGAAAGAAACCGCCAAAATCCAGCCTGCCAGCACAAAGATGAAGGTGAGTTGGCCCGGCGCGCCAATGCCCGCATAGAGCAAATAGCCTAACCCGGCAAAAATCGCGACCAGCAGCAGGAAAATCGGGCTGATTTGAGGAAATCGGGACGCCCGATTTATTTTGGGATGCCGGGATGGTTTGCTTTTTAGGGGAATGCCCCGTGATCGAGTCGATTGGGGAACAGGATTGTTCAGCTCCGCCCGTTGCAGATAGGCCTTCTCGTCCACGTCGAACTGACGCAGGATTTCGCCGCCCCTGGCGTCAAGCCTCCGCAACATGCCCAGGAGCATGAGCCGGGAGTCGATGTAATCAAGTCCCTGCTCTTCGGCAGTTTGCACCGCTGCCGCCATGACCTTTGCGCCATCTTCACTGAGGGGAAACCCGTAGAATTCGCCGCCGTAAGGATCCTTATCCTGTCCCGAATCCAACCTGATGTAGGCCCACAATCTGGTTTTCAGGTTTTCGATTTTGATAGGGAACTGGGCCAGAACCTGCTCTCCAAGACTGCCGCGGGTCTCCAGCGCGCCCAGCAGGATGTGTTCCGAGGTCAGGAATTTCTGTCCGTGGGCTGCGGCGATGGCCTGGGCTGTCGCTAATACTTGCGTCCCATCTTTGGTCAGCGAGAGGGGCTTCCGCGATGGGGCGTGTTGGGTGCTCGCGCTCATAGACGCAACTATACCATAATTTTTGGTGAAAAATAAATCCGTTGGGTTGCTGAAGGGGTGCGTCCCTTCCGGGAGCGGGCGTTGGCGTCCAGATTGGAGCTCCGGTGCAATTCAAGTATACTATGGCAGCTTGTTCGGCAGCTTATCCCGGAGACCCTGTTGATGGCACCAGAAAACATTTCAGAGCGCACCCTGGCTATCGGGCCTGGCGGCAAAGCGTTGCAGACATTGTTTGATTCGGCACAGGCATTCTGGAATTCACCTCAGATCATGCCTGCGGTTCTTGGAGGGCGGTGCAGTGGAGTTGAACCGAATGGAGATGATGCGCATTCCTGGGCTGCTCCTGATTACCTATTCGGATTTTGGGGGCGTTGCTGGTGAGCCGACGCACTGGCGGACGCTTGGCGCAAGTCGTCATCGTCCTGATGATTCTATTCTTTTGGGGATTGGCGCTTTCCAAAAATTGGGATCAGTTTATCACCTTTCCCTGGCAGTTTTCCTGGTTTCCGATCTTTTTGGCGTTTGCGGTGTTGATGCTGCAAGGTTTTATTGTGGCGACAGTTTGGTGGCGGGCTCTGGTTCTCACCGGATCCGCGATTTCGTGGCGGCTGGGCGTGCAGCTTTATTTTCAGGCCCAAATTGCTCGTTATCTGCCCGGCGGCGTCTGGGATATGGTGGGGCGCATGATGCTGGGCAGTCGCGAGGGGATCGGCAAGCGCTCCATGGCAGCCAGCATGGGATTGGAGATGGGGTTGCAAACCCTCAGCGGCGCGGTTTTTCTACTGGCGGCGCTGATTTTGCGCACCGATATGGATGTGAGAATGTATCTGGCGTTGGGGATTGCGGTCATGTTAGGCGCTTTGATCTTCCTGTTGCCGCCGGTGTTCACTTTTTTCGTCAACAAAGGGCTGAAGTTGATCAACAAAGAGCCTCTGGATATGCAACTGACTTATCTTGACATCTTTTTGCTTTTTCTGCTGAGGTTGTTTGGGCATGAGCTGATGGGGCTGGGTTTCTTTCTGTTTACGGCTGGGCTGACGCCTCTCTCTCTTTCGCAGGCGCCATTGATTATTTCCGCTTATGTCGGGGCGTGGCTGGTGGGATTTTTGGCCCCGATGGCGCCCATGGGCATCGGCGTGCGGGAAGGAGCGCTGGTATTGCTTTCCAGCAGCGTATTGCCCTTGGGCGTCGCCACCGCAGTGGGCGTGGGCTATCGCCTGCTTATTACGATTCGTGATCTCATCACTGCCGGGATAGGTTTTTATCACGCAAAAAGATAGGGGCTCCTATCCGCCAGCAACTCCAAAAGCGCCTCATACGCGTCCAGATAGAAGTGACGCGTAACGTCATTATTCATGCGTTGGTCTTTCACTGAGTTTGAGCAATATTGCCAGGAGAATGCCGGCGCCAGATGACAGATAGACAACCATGTTGTCAGTGAAAGAAAGATAGTTGTAGGGAACGGCGATTCCCATTTCGTAGATGATGACGAGATATTCTTCGAGAATGAGCGCCAGGCTTAACGCCAGAAAGATGGGGAAAATGACTTTCAGTTTTTTATACGCCACAAAACCTGACAGGATGAATACAAGTCCGATATGAAAATGGTGGATATCGTCGCTGATCAATGCGTAGCCGGAAGCGCTGCTCAGTAACAATGGGTAGACTACAATCATCACAGTTCTGATTCCCATCACAAACAGCGCAGTCCACAGGATAAGATTGGCAGTTAATCTGTAACGATTTGAATATTGCAGCGAGAAGGGGGGCCGATCGTTCATCGTTCAAAACCGCCAGTTGTTATGGAAACAGATGCCATGAGCGAATGCTCGCCGATAAGAATGAAAAAACGTCTGTGTCATTCTGAGCGACCAACGGGAGCGAAGAATCTCGCGTTTGCAGACGGGGAGATTCCTCAGTCGCTGCGCTCCTTCGGAATGACGTAAACATAACTTTATTTACGGAACAGCAAATCAAATATCTCTTCATACGCGGCGATCTGATCCCGCAATTCGCCCGTATTCACCCCTCCCGCGGCCAGCGCGGCCTGCGCCTGCCCGATGCGTTGCTTCATCGCACGGGCGATCAGCTTCTTTTCCAACCGCTGCTTCCAGGCGGGATGATATTTGTCGTAGTAGCGCAGCCGCGAACGCCACAGGGCCACGGTCATGGCCCGGCGGAACTGGCGGGCGCTCTGCCCCTCGTAGTGCGTGATGCGGGCGGTCGGGACGCAGTAGACAGGCCATCCCTCCCGCCGGATGCGCATTTGCCAGTCCATCTCCTCAGCGTACATGAAATAATCCTCGTCCAGCAGGCCCGCGGCGTCGATGGCCCGGGTCCGCACCAGCAGCGCCGCGCCCAGGGCAAAATCCACCAGGAAGGGGCGGTCGCCATCGTACAGGCGGCGAGGATATCGGCCATTCAGCCGCGAGTTCATCAACCTGGGGATGGGATGCAGGTCGAGAATAAGCTGGGCCAGGCCCGGAAAGTGAAAGGCGCTGTGCTGAAAGCTCCCGTCACCGTAATTCAGGCGCGGGCAGCACCCCCCCGCCCGGGGATGATCCTGCAAAAAGCCGGTCAGCGCAGCCAGCGCGCCCGGTTGTAGCTCCGTGTCGGGATTCAGCAACAGCACCGCCTCGGGTTTCTCCCTGCTTCTTACTCCCTGCTCCTTACTCCCTTCCTTCCCAAATCCCAGCAGCTTCAATCCCACATTGTTCCCGCGCGCAAAACCCATGTTCTCCTGGCTGGCCATCAGCCGCACCAGCGGGAACTCGTCGGCGACCATGTCGGCGCTGCCATCGGCCGAGGCGTTGTCCACCACCACGATGTCAGCGTCCAGGCCCGGCGTTCGGGCTGCATCCTCATAAAGCGATTGCAGACAGCCCCGCAGCAGGTCGCGGGTGTTGTAACTGACGATGATGACGCCCAGGCGCATGAGAAAACCGTCAGGGCTGGGGAGTGGGCTGCGGGGTTTCGGGCGATTGCCGCGGATCCGCGATCTGAATTTCGTGCACATCCGCGAAGTTGTTTTCGATGCGCACATCCTCGTGCAGCAACCCGCCCCAGATGCGGAAAGGATTGCGAGCGGGGATCACATCCCAGATGATCGTGCCATACACCAATCCGCGCTTGCCCGGATCCAGAAAACACTGCTCCCGGCCGTCCACCATCTCGCAGCGCAGATCTTCATTTTTGCGCCCCACCGCGAAGCGGAAGGGCCAATCCTGCCCGAAGTTGGATTGGTAATTCAGACCAAAGCGCCAGGTGCCCGATTGCTCGAACCAACTGGGCTCATTCTCGCGATAGGCCAGCGCATTGTAGTTTTCGCTGGCCTTGTACACCGCGCCGGGCCACGGGCCCGCGGTGCGAATGGGCACGTTGCCATAATTTTCAATGGTAGCGGTGAAGATCATCTTGCCGCCCAGGGGGATGTTCAGCTTGTAGCCGTTGTCGAATGGCCCGACCATGGTGATCTTGCCCTCCACGATCTGCGCCCGCGGATAGCCGCCATCCTTGATGGTGAGCGTGCCGGTGACGATGTTGTGATTGCCCACTTTATCCCAGGCCTCGGCCACCACCAGATAATCGCCGTCCGGTGGCGGGTCAGCGCCCTTGTCGATGCCGCCATCATAGTCATAGAAATGATAGCCGGCATCAGTTGCCTCGACCTCGCGTTCGGTGGGCTCCAGAGGGTATTTGCGGTCGGGCCTGTCCTTGTCGCCGGGGTTCATCAAGTAAACCTGAATTTCGTCCACTTCCTTGGTCAGCCAGTAGGTGATGGAGGCCCGGTCGCCGATGCCATCCTGGTTGGGCGTGATTACCTGGGGATTGACCGCAAAATTCTCGAACTCGGGCATATCGGTGTCAGCGTCCTCGATGGTGATGTCGCCTTCGGCCCGATCTGTCTTGCCCCGCTCATCAGTGGCCTCGATCACCCAGCGATAACGGCCATCGGGCAGCACCCGACCGATGTATTTCTGGATGATGTGACCTGGGTCAAGAAAGATGGGCTCTTCGATGACGCCGCCCCACAGCACGTTATAATCCCGGGCGCCGCGATGTTTGTTCTGACGAAAATAGTAACGGTTTCCCGCTTCATCCTCGAAGTAGATAGAGATGTTACTGGGACGGCGAACAGTGTAGGAAATGCGCGCCACATCGGCCACGCCGTCGGCGTTGGGGCTGATGATCGCGGGCTCGATACGGGCGTCGGCCAGGATCGGGCCTGTCGCACCGCAGGCGGTCAGCATCAATACAGCCAGGAAGAGCAGGCTGCTGGAGATAAGGAATGCTATGAATCGATTCATGGGAGTCAAAGACGCCGGACAAAGCGCGGCGTTGTTTTTTGCATTGTAGCTTCTGGTTTTTGCATGATACCGGATCAGTCTAGCAGATGAATCGGTTTTCGGCCAAACAAAACGACAATCGCACCGATATGATCAAACCCCTTGACGCACTTCCTGGCCCGTGCTACATTGTAGACAATCACACTTGCTTTTCGCTCCCGGAGGCCCGCCATGAAAAATATCAGCGTTCTTGCAGCCAAACACCTGGGGGTCATTGCCTGCCCGACCAACGCCACCCTGTTCGATGCAGCCCGCATGATGGATGAGGAAGACATCAGCAGCATCATTCTGGTGGATGACGCCGGTTATCTGCGCGGCATCCTCACCCGCACCGACATCTTGCGGGCGGCGCTGGAACATCCGGATGCCTGGCAGGGTTGCTCCTGTCCCGCCTGGATGACGCAGGATGTGGTGACCGTGCCGCCCACCGCCTCGCTGGAAGAAGCGGCCCGCCTGCTGCAACAAAAACACATCCACCGCGTCGTGGTCACCGAAAACGACGGTGCGGGCGAAGTCCCGCTGGCCGTCCTCTCCGCCCGCGACATCATCTACCACCTGGTGCACAACCGCTGAACAGTACACAAAATCCGCCAGATTGTAGGGCGCGTGCTTGGGGCACATGTGCGGTTTGGATAAGGGAAAATGATGAAATACCACGATGACAGGCAAGAAAGCATCGCTCTCCCATATGGTTTTTGGTGCAAATATGCAATCCGATTGCACATTTGCATACTTTTGATAGACTTGGACAGCGTCTCTGATCTTGGATTTTAGTACACAAAATCGGCCAGGTTGTAGGGCACGCGCTTGGGGCCCGCGGGCGGCGGGGGCAGAGTGAGGCGGTCGAGGATGCGCTGGCGCTGGGCCGCCATGAACGCGTCGTCGGGGATGTCCACGCCCTCGGCCCGGGCGATGCTGAGGTAGGGCGCGGCGGGATCAGGCTGGAAGGGGCTGAAATAGATGATGTCGTCGCCATCCAGGGGCATGGCGTCCAGTGCGGCCGCGGTGTCCTGCACGTGACCGGCGTCGAAGCGGCGCCCGCCCGCGCCCAGCAGCACGATGACGCCGATCTGCAATCCGGCCGCCTTCATGCGTCCCACCGCCTCAATCATCTCCGCCGCCGTGCTGGGTTTGCGCAGCCAGGCCAGCAGCGGCTCGTGCCCGCTCTCCAGACCGATGTACACTCGACGCAGGCCCAACGCCCGCAATTGACGAAAGTCGTCCACGGTTTTGCGCTCGGCGCTGAGGCCGTCCACGAACGCGAACACGCCCGTCATGCCGTGGGGATGTTCGTCCAGCCAGGCCCGCCGTGCGGCCGCGTCCAGCCCCTCGGGCAGGATGGGGAAGGCCCGGGCCGTGATCTGCATCAGGGGCAGCAATCGTTTTTGGGGAATGATGAGCGCGTTGGCGTCGGCCAGAAAGAGGCTGCGCCGCATACTCACGCCCGGTCCGAAGAATGCCAGCACATCGGCCACGTGCTGCTCGAATTCGGCGGGCGTTTTGATGCGAAAAGGCCGGTCCCGATAGAGTGCGCAGAAAGTGCAGGTATTGAAAGAGCAGCCCTCGGTGGCCTGTAACACCAGGGCCTGATATTGGTCGGGGGGCAGAATGCTGATGGGACGATAGACCTGGTGGAAGCGCCGGATGTCGGCGACGTAGTCGAAATCCAGCGCCCGCGCCATCACCGCCGCCACTTCGTGGTGCGTATTGCGTATTCCGTATTCCGTCTCATCCCCACCGATTACTGAATACTGAATACTGTTTACTGAATACTGTTTACTGATTACTTCCAACTCTCCCCGCATCTTCGTCAACAGCGCCTGCGCCTCATCCGCAGACAACCACCGCCGCTGTCGCCGATTGCGTTCATCTCGCCAACGGGCCAGCACCCGACCATCCAGCCCCCGCCGATAATTCACGCCATGGTCGAAGGCGCCGATCAGCCGTCCCGCCAGATCGAAGGTGTAGATCAGCAGCTCGTCGATGCTGAGGGTGAGGGCTTCGGCGTTGAGTCGAATGTGAACGGCCCGGGCGTCGGGCAGGGTGAGGGAGTAATGGGGCATAATGTGTCTGAGGAGAGGAACAGTCGTAGTTGATTGAGGATTGCTGGGGAGATTTTGGGTATTTGATATTGAATATTGGGGTAGGCCAAAGGTCTGAATATCCAATACCAAATATCTAATAAACCGAACCTCGCGGGAACAGCGCCATGCGTCTAGTCTTTGTGCGCATCCCCATCCCCATCCTCATCCTCGCTCGCCAGCTCTTTCCAGCGCTCGGCCATGGCTTGCAGCGCAGCCAGTACGCGGCCATTGACGCTTTCGGGCGGATAGGCGCCCGATTCGTCGGCCTCGCCCGGCTCCAGGCCCGTCAGCAACGTCAACGCCTGGTCCACTGTCACCACCGGGTGGATGTGAAAGCGGCCCGCGGCCACCGCATCCACCACATCTTGCCGCAAGGCCAGATGCTGCACATTGGCCCGGGGGATGATGACGCCCTGGGTTCCGGTGAGCTCGCCCGCCAGACGGCAGGTGTCGAAAAAGCCTTCGATCTTCTCATTGACCCCGCCGATGGCCTGCACATCCCCGTGCTGGTTCACCGAGCCGGTCACCGCCATATCCTGACGCAGGGGAATATCGCCGATGGAGGAGATCAGTGCGCAAAGCTCGGCCAGAGAGGCGCTGTCTCCCTCCACCATGGAATAGGTTTGCTCGAAGACCAGGGTGGCGCGCAGGGAAAGAGGCTGCTGCTGGGCGTAGCGGTGTCCCAGGAAGGCGGAGAGGATCATCACGCCCTTGGAGTGAATGGGCCCGCCCATCTTCACCTCTCGCTGGATGTCCACCACGCCCCCGCGGCCCATGTAGGTGCGGGCGGTGATGCGGCTGGGCGCGCCAAAGCTGATCTGCCCCAGTTCCAGCACCGCCAATCCGTTGATCTGGCCGGGCCGGGCGCCGCTGACGTCGATGAGCAGGATGTCGCGGGCGAAGGCTTCGCGCAACCGCTCCTCGGTGCGATTGCCGCGATAATGCTGTTCGTCGATGGCCCGTTGCACATCGATGGCAGTGACCAGCTCGCGTCCCATCTTCCCGGCCCAATAGCTGGCCTCGGTCAGCAGATCGGAAATGCTGCGGAAACTGGCGGAGAGATACTGCTGGTCGGAGACCAGGCGGGAGCTGTGATCCACCACCCGGGCCACGGCATCGGGCGCGAAGTGACGCAACCCATCCTTGCGGCAAAAGCTGGCGATGAATTGGGCGTATTCGGCGATGGTCTCATCATTGCGGGGCATGCGATCGTCGAAATCGGCCTGCACCTTGAATAACTCCAGAAAATCCTCGTCGTACTCTGTCAGCAAGTAATAGAGCCAGGCGGGCCCGGCGATGACCACCTTCAATTGCAATGGGATCGTTTCGGGCTCCAGCACAGCGGTGGAGACCAGGCCCAGGGATTGGGCGTACTCCTCCACCCGGATCTCCCCCTCCTTCAACGCCCGCTTCAGCGCATCCCAGGCCTGAGGTCGCTGGAACAGCGACAGGGCCTCCAGCACCAGATAACCGCCATTGGCCCGATGCAGCGCGCCCGCCCGGATCATGGTGAAATCGGTGACCAACGCCCCCATCACCACCCGGTGCTCGATGCGCCCCACCAGGTTGGCGAAGTTGGGGTTGCTCTCGTAAATGACGGGCGCGCCCTGGGCGTCGCCGTTATCCACCAGCAGATTGACGCTGTAGCGGGCCATAACGCTGTCGCTGGCGGCAGTTTGCATCAGCGCCTGCGGCCCCGTCTGAGCCTCTTCCGATTGTTTGAATAAATTGGCGTTGGAGACCAGATCGTCCATCATGGCGTCGAGATGCTGGGGAACTTCGGGGATGTGCTGATATTTTTCCTTGAGCTCCGCGACCGGATGTTGGATGGTAAAACGAGCGACCCGATCATCCAGCGCCGCCAACTTTTTTTGAGCCTCCCGTTCCTGCTCCCGCATCAATAGCATGGTCTTCTCCACCTGCTCCGAGAGCATCTCTCGCAGTTTCCTCAACTTCTGTTTTTGCTCCTCGCTCAGCTTCTCCATATCTTCATCGGACAGCGGTTTGCCCTTGACCGTGGGGACCAACATGAAACCGCCCGGAATCCGCACGATGCCAAAGCTGTATTGCTCCACATACTCATTCAGCTTCTGCCAGGTTTCTTCCTGGAGCGCCTTCAGCTCCTTGATGATGCGATCTCGCTCTTGACGATAATTCTCATTCTCGAAAGCGGCGGGGATGGCCCGTTTCAACTCATTGATCAGCCCATCCAGATCATCCCGCAGCTTGCGACCCCAACCAGCGGGCAGACGGATGGCGTTGGGCCGGGAGCGATCCTTGAAGTTGAAGACATACACCCAATCGTCGGCCGCAGGCCGGGTGCGGGCCTCGGCGTCGATGAATTGTCGGGCCGCGGTAAACTTTCCCGTGCCCGGCACGCCCGAAACATAGATATTGAACCCGTCGTTTTTCATGCCCATGCCGAATTCCAGCGCCCGCACCGCCCGTTTTTGCCCGACGATGCCGGTCAGTTCCGGTAAATCGGCTGTAGACGCGAATTCGAAGCGGGACGGATTGCAAATGGGTCTGAGTTGACCGGGGTCAAGCTCTGCGATGAGATGCATCATATCTCCCTGAGAGTAACGGAAACCATCCACCTCTATCATACCAGATTTTTTATATTTTCGCGCATCGATTTCGAAAGCTGGCACCATGAGCGGCTGCACGCCAATAAGGATGAAACTGAGCACGTCAATCTGGCGGGACAGCCAAGCCCGTAAAACGTAATGCGTAAGGCGTAAGGACCTCACGTTTTACGCATTACGTGGTGCGCCAGGCCAATGTTGGCTTCGAGAGCGTCTCGGCAAACGACGCCAACGTTTATTTTCGGAACAGGCGCCATGAGCGTTTGCACGCCAATAAGAATGAAAAAACGTCTGTGTCATTCTGAGTGACCAACGGGAGCGAAGAATCTCGCGTTTGCAGACGGGGAGATTCCTCA
>Ga0256833_1001802_pt1 | contig 15425 bp, 12 predicted proteins | sample 356284metaG_FD_190535 | JGI IMG/M metagenome (GOLD analysis project Ga0256833, IMG submission 190535) | Hydrothermal vent microbial communities from Mid Atlantic Ridge, Atlantic Ocean - 356-284 | ecosystem: Environmental > Aquatic > Marine > Hydrothermal vents | place: Atlantic Ocean: Mid...
CGCTTTGGAAACACGATTACAACCTATGAACCTTGAAACAAATTGACGCCGACATGAAAGGAGTGGTATAAAATAAGCAGGCGCCTGTAGCTCAGCTGGATAGAGCAGCGGACTTCTAATCCGCAGGCCGGGGGTTCGAATCCCTCCAGGCGTGCCAATGATTTTAGGTAGTTTAGCGATTTAACTCCCTCCTGATTTTGTGTGCGCTAACATATGCTTAACAAAATTCCACCTCGCCTTGTTGGCTATTTGGGGACATGATAAATTTCCTGTCCTCTGCTTTCATGGTTAATCCCTTCCAAGATCATTGTCCCCGTCAAAACAAACTTAATCGTTGTTTTGTCCCGGATATTTCGAGATGCACGTACCCTTTATTAAATCGGTAAAAATATTTTTACATGCCGTTTTTATCAAATTCGAGCATGAAATTATCAAAAACGTTAGCTTTCAACGTCTTAAAACTCTGAGATTCGCCTTCGCGCCTCGTTATATTCCCTGAGGATGCGGGATTTGGAAACACCGGTGTCGATGAAATCCCATGGGAAACTCTCGTCCGTGGCGGGCTCGCGGTAGACGTAGAAATCTGGATTTAGGGTTGACTCTTTGAAACTGCGGGGCCAGTTTCCCCCGTTTTCGTGGACGCGCGTAAGGAGCGCGGCGACACGCCTGTCTCCCCGGGACAGAAGGGCCTGAACGTAGGCCCATTTGGGCAGGTCGGCGATGACATGGGTGTTAGGTTCCTTCGAAAGGGTTTTCTTGAGCCAGGCAAGGCGCCTTTTTATCTCGCCCAGGTCCATAAGGGGAAACCACTGAAAGGGCGTGCCGGGTTTGGGGATATAGGGACTCAAGGTAACTGTGACTCTTCCAAGACGTCTCGTTATGTGGCGGTGAGCCAGGATAGTGTGGCGGATCTTTCGAAGGAGAGCGGGGATCTGGTGGATGTCGTCCATCGTCTCGCCGGGAAGGCCGATCATGAAGTAGAGTTTCAGGTTCAGGATGTCGTGCCGTATCAGGTGGTCCACCGCCTGGAGGATCTGTCCCTCCGTGATGTCCTTCCGGATGATGTCCCGGAGCCGCTGAGATCCCGCCTCGGGGGCCAGGGTAACGGTCTTTTGCCCACCCTTTTTAAGTATTTCCGCCAGCTCGTCCGTGATGCGATCGATACGCAATGAAGAGAAGGAGAGCCGGTAACCCATGCGGAGGATCTCGCGGCACAGCAAAATAAGGTCGGGGTGGTCGGAAACCCCCGTCCCGAGGAGTCCGATGGTTTTTTCGTCGGGACGCGTCTTCTTGAGGAAGTCCATAAGATTTTCCGCGGAGCGGTTCCGGAAGGGGAGGCAGAGGTATCCCGCGGCGCAGAACCGGCACGCCCGCGGGCATCCCCGGTTGATCTCAATGATGGCCATGTCGGAGAATTCGCTGGCCTCGGGGGGAAAGGTATAGAAGGTGATGAATCGGTCGATATTTCCCTCCACCCGTTTGGTGATTCGTTCCGGGGCGGGGGGAGTAGCCCGGCGGCCGGCGATGGGTCCGTCGTCCGCGTAGTCTATCTCGTAGAAGGAGGGGACGTAGACGCCCGGAACCTTTAAGAGGGGCCTGAGATCCTTCGCTCGAAGCGTTTCCCGATTATTCCGGTAAACCTCGAGGAAGTCCTCGATGAGGGTTTCCCCCTCGCCGATGAGGAAGGCGTCGACGAAGGGGGCGATAGGTTCCGGGTTGATGAAGGAGGTCATGCCCCCCGCGATGACGAGGGGATGATCCGGCCTGCGTTTGCCGGCGGCCGGGGGGATCTTTGAAAGGGAAAGAAGGGTCAGGATGTTGATGTAGTCGTTCTCGAAGGGGATGGAGAAGGCAAGGATGTCGAACGCATTTAAAGGGATCTTCGATTCCCGGCTTCGCGGGAGGAAGCGGGAAGGAGGGGGAACCCGCTTCCCCCCGTTGCCCGGAATCTCAAGAAAGACCCGCTCACATACGACGTCGTCCAGCCGGTTCAGGCGCTGGTAGAGGGTCTGGAATCCCAGATTGGCCATCCCAACGGAGGGTTGATTGGGATAAACCAGCGCGACGGAAACCTTGTCTCTCCACTGTTTTCCCTTCGAGACCATGCACCTTAGTCGGCCTGCTTCCTCAAGAAGGCCGGGACGTCGTATTCATCGTGGTTCAAGTCATCGATGACACCTACCTTGGTATAGGTGATGTCGTCAAACTCGGGGAGTTTCCGTGACTTGAAGACGACCTTTCTCTCTCCCTGCGGCTCATCGGCCTCACCGGTCAGGCGTTGCGAGAAAGGCATGACATTCTCCGCGTATTTGGATGTTATCAAGGTATCTTCCTTGCCGAATCCCGTGGCGATGACCGTGACGCGGACGCTCTCCCCAAGGGACTCGTCCACAACGGCGCCGAAAATGATGTTGGCGTCTTCGTGGGCGGCCTCGCGGATGAGGGAAGAGGCCTCGTGGATTTCGTTTAGGGACATGGAGCGATTTCCGGAAATGTTGATGAGGATCCCCTTCGCTCCGTCAATGGTGAGGTCCTCGAGCAGGGGATTGGAGATGGCCATCTGGGCGGCGTTGCTTGCCCGGTTTTCGCCCGAGGCAATGCCGGTTCCCATGAGGGCCATGCCCATCTCGGACATGATGGTCCGCACGTCCGCGAAATCGAGGTTGATGAGCCCTCGAACGAGGATGAGGTCGGAGATCCCTTTGGCTGCCTGGAGCAGGATGTCATCCGCGACTTTGAAGGCGTCCATGAAAGAGATGTTCTTTCCCGTTACGGAAAGAAGCCGCTGGTTGGGGATCGTAATCAGGGTGTCGGCGATACGTTTGAGGTGGCTGATACCCGCATCCGCCTGTTCCATGCGCCGCCGGCCCTCGAATTCAAAGGGCTTGGTCACGATGGCGACGGTCAGGGCTCCGATCTCCTTGGCGATTTTCGCCACGATGGGGGCGCCGCCCGTGCCGGTTCCGCCGCCCATGCCCGCGGTGACGAAGACCATGTCCGCCCCCATGAGGGCGCTCTTGATGGTATCCACGTCCTCCAGGGCGGCCTCTTCTCCGACCCTGGGATTGGCCCCGGCGCCGAGTCCCTTGGTCAGTTTCGCGCCCAATTGTATCTTGACGGGAGCCTTCGAGGCGCTCAGGGCCTGGGCGTCTGTGTTGGCGGCGATGAAATCCACGCCCTGGAGCTTGGCTTCGATCATGTTGTCGATGGCGTTGCAGCCGCCCCCTCCGATGCCAATGATCTTGACCCTTGCTGAGAAAGTCCTTTCTTCTTCAAAATCTATCATGGTCCCCTCCTTTTAAGGTTTGCGGCGCCGGGAGGTTCCCGCCGCTCGTTTTCCATTTTTTAGTTAAAAATATTCACCCAACCATTCCTTCATCCTCACCAGAACCTTTTTAAAGATGTTCTCGTCGTGGGCCTTGAATCGGGTCTGGTGGAGATTTTTGCTTCCATAAAGAGCCAGCCCCACGGAGGTGGCATAAAGGGGTGACGAAACGAGGTCCGTCAGCCCGCCGATCCCCCGGGGCGTTCCAAGGCGAACCGGCATCCCGAAGACCCGTTCTGCCAGTTCCACGGTCCCTTCCATGAGGCTCCCCCCGCCCGTGAGGACGATCCCGGCGCCGATGAGGTCGGCCAGACCGGAATTGTTGAGGTTTTGGTTGACCAACTCGAAGATCTCTTCCATCCTTGGCTCGATGATCTCGGCCAAGGTCTTGCGTGACAAGATGCGGGGTTTTCTTCCCCCTACGCTGGGAACCTCGATGGTTTCGTCCTTTCTTATTAAGGAGGCGAGGGAGCATCCGTAGCGGATCTTGAGGCGCTCGGCCTCTTGCTTAGGTGTTCGGAGGCCGATGGAGATGTCGTGGGTCACGTGGTTCCCCGCGAGGGCAATAACGGAGGTGTGCTGAATGGTGCCTCCCACGAAGATGGCCAGGTCGGTGGTCCCGCCGCCGATATCGAGGAGGGCCACCCCAATTTCCCTCTCGTCGCTGTCCAGGACCGCCTCGCTGGCCCCCAACTGCTCCAGGATGATATCGTTCACGTCCAGTCCCGCCTTGTTGGCGCACTTGATGATGTTCTGGGCGGAGGTGACGGCGCCGGTGATGATGTGGACCCTCCCTTCCAGACGGACGCCCGCCATGCCGACCGGGTCCCGGATGCCCGTCTGGTCGTCCACAATGAATTCCTGGGGGAGGACATGGATGACCTCGCGGTCCAGGGGAAGGGCGACGGCGCTGGCCGTCTCGATGACCCTCTGGACGTCTCTTTGAGTGATCTCCCGCGATTTGACGGCGATGATGCCATGGCTGTTCATCCCCTTGATGTGTCCTCCCGCCACGCCGGCATAGACGGAGGTGATCTCACAATCCGCCATCATTTCAACTTCTTCGATGGCGCGCTTGATGGAATCGACCGTTGCGTCGATGTTGATGACCACGCCCTTGCGAAGCCCCTTCGAGGGGTGCCTCCCCGTGGCGATGATATTCAATTGCCCGTCGATCACGTCACCGACGACCGCGCAGATCTTGGTGGTGCCGATATCGAGCCCGACCACGAGGTTATCCAGTTTTTTCACGTTTTCCCTCCGATGAATGGCGAATGTATTTGACGACGACGCGATCCGGGTACCGGCAGTCGATGATTTTGATGGGGATTTCCCTCCTTCGCAGGTAGTGATAGACGGTCTTGAAGCGTTGGAAGCGCAAGGAAACCTCCCTTCGTCCGAGCTTGACGGGCAGGGCGTCGTTCAGGGTGATGAGGGTGATGCCATGGTTCAGGTCGAGGTGAAATTCCGAGACGATGAGGCTGGTCTTCCGGTTCAGAATGGACAGGGCCTCCCGGATGAGAGGGAAATAGGCCTTAAGCTCGGAAAAGCTTTTCGGTCCTGTGAAGACGGGGAAATCGCATCCCACGTCCTTGTTGATCTTATCAAAAACGACCCCATCCTTGTCCATGTAGTAGAAGGTGCCGATCTTGATGAGGGCTACGGGAACCCGTTCTATGATGTCGATGGTGAGTTGCCCGGGCAGTTTCCGGTGAATACTGGCGCTTTTGATCCACGGGTGGGAGATGAGTTTTTGGCAGAGGGCCTTGAGATCGAGGGAGAGGAGGTTGGAGGTCTCCTTGAGCCCGAGGTAGTAAATGATGTCGGTTCGCGACAGGACATGATTCCCGTGAACGGCGATGGTCTTTACCTGGAAGTATCGGGAGGTTTTCAGCTCTCGGTATCCCCGGTTCCCCAGGTAGACCGCCAGGGCGAGAATCAGGACCAGGAGGAAACCCCAGGTCGTCCGCTGGATGAGCAGGAACGTGGATTTGAACCGGGCCTTGTTTTTCTTTTTCATCTCTTGTGCTCCCGGTTCGTTCCAATCTTGAGGGAGGCATCGTCCAGGATGGCCTCCGTCAGGTCTTCGAATGACATGCCAGCGGCGGCCGCGGCTTTGGGGACGAGGCTGGTCGGTGTCATGCCGGGAATCGTGTTGACCTCCAGGATCGTGGGCCCTGCTTCCTCCGACAAGATCAGGTCTACGCGGGCGCACCCCTCGCACCCCAGGGCCTGGTAAGCCTCGGTGGCCAGGTCCTTGATGAGGGATTCCGTGGCGGGTTCAAGGTCGGCGGGGACGTGGTACAGGGTCTTGCCCGGGGTGTACTTGGAGGTATAGTCGTAGAATCCCTCCTTTGGCTCGATGTGAATCAGGGGAAGGGGGGCCCCGTTCAAAACGGCGGCGGTGATTTCCCTGCCTTCGACATAGTCTTCCGCAATGACGGTTTGGTCCAGTTGAAAGGCCTCGTCCAGGGCCTTTTCCCACGCCTCTTGGGACCGGACGATGGCGACCCCGATAGTGGACCCCTCGGAGGCCGGTTTCACCACTTGAGGGAGGGGGCGCGCCGGGGCCGCGGCGGGTTCCCTAAGGACTGTGTAGGGCGGTGTCGGCAATCCCGCCTCCCGGAAGAGCCGCTTGGAGACGACCTTGTCCATGGCGACGGCGCTGGCCATGACCCCCGAGCCCGTGTAAGGGATTCCCAGGATCTCGAGAAGCCCCTGGATGGTTCCGTCCTCGCCCCATCGGCCGTGCAGGGCGATGAAGGCGACGTCGATGCGTTTTTCCGTGAGCTTCCGGCAGATATCCCGGGAAACGTCCAGGACTTCAACCCGGTAATTCCGCCTTGCGAGGGCCTCCGCGATGGCCGTCCCCGTCTTGATGGAGATCTCCCGTTCCTTGGAGAGCCCTCCCAAAAGGACGCCGACCTTCGCGTTCGCGTAGCGCCTAATTCCTCGCAATGATAACCTCCGTTTCCAGGGTTACCCCCGTTTTCTCCGCCACTTCCCTTCGGACGCGGCCGATGAGCTCAAGGACGTCTTTTGCCGAGGCCTTCCCCAGGTTGACGATGACATTGGCGTGCTCAGTTGAAATCTGTGCGTCGCCGACTCGGCTGCCCTTCAGCCCGCATGCCTCGATGAGCCTCCCGGCAAACATCCCCTCGGGGTTCTTGAAGATGGATCCCGCCGTGGGCAGTCGCCGCCAGGTCTGGTTTTTGCGCCTTGCAAGGTATTCCCGTATCCTGCCTCGAATCCTTTCTTCCGGCTCGGGGGTGAGGCGGAACGTGGCGTAGAGGACGATTTCTCCCGCATCAAGCCCCATGTGCCGGTAAACGGGGTGAAGCTGGCGTCTCGCGCGTTTGCGGAGCGTTAAGGCGGCATTCAGGGTGGTGACAGAGGAAAGGGCATCGGCGATGGAAAAACCCGGAACCCCCGCGTTCATGACGATGGCCCCACCCACCGTCCCGGGGATCCCCGCGAGCGGTTCCAGACCCGACAGCCCCCGTTTTGCCGTCCGGGCCACAAGCCGGGGCAGGGAAACCCCCGCGCCCGCGTGGAGATACGTTGCGTTTTTTTTCTTCCCGATCAATCGTATCGTCTCGAATTTGCCCTTCAAGCGGATGACCAGCCCCTCATACCCCTCGTCCGGGATTATCAGGTTGGCACCCTTGCCGAGGACAAGGAAGGAAACCTGAAATTTTCGAAGAACCCCTAGGACGTCGCGGAGTCCGTCCGTGTCCCTCACGGTCAGCAACCCCCGTGCCGGGCCTCCCACCTTGAGGCGCGTGAGGGGCGCCAGCGGGACCCCCTCCACAAACGCGCTGCCGAATTGTATCCTCAGGGTTGTCATCCAGTCAGCCTTCATTTTCCTTCTTCAAGTCGTTTTGCCAGGGCGTCGCCCACCTTCCAGATGTCCCCCGCCCCAAGGGTGATAACCATGTCACCGGGTTGGACGAGCGCGGCGAGGGCGGCGGGGATGTCCGTTTTGTCCGGGATATAGGTTGCGTCTCGGTGCCCATGCCGGAGAATCCCTTCGTAGAGCGTGCGGGCGTGAACACCCTCGATGGGAGATTCACCAGCGGGGTAGATATCGGTGACAATCAGCTTGTCCGCTTGGTAGAAACAGCGATGGAACTCGTCCGCCAGGTCCCGGACGCGGGTGTAACGGTGGGGCTGGAAGACGGCGATGACCCGGCGCTGCCAGCCGCTTTTCGCCGCCTGGAGGGTGGCCTCGATTTCCCTGGGATGGTGCCCGTAATCGTCGATGATAAGGACATCGTTAATCTCGTGTCGAAGCTGGAATCGGCGCTGAATTCCCTCGAAGGCCCCGAGGGCGGCCTTCACGTTTTCCAGATCGATGCCCAGCTCCCGCGCGGTGGCAATGGCGGCCAGGGCGTTCAAGGCGTTGTGTTCTCCCGGCATCCGGACGCGGATTTCGCCCGCGGGCTGTTGGTCGATGACCAGGTCGAAGATGGTCTCAAACGCCTCTTGGCGAATGTTGCCGGCCTGGAGATCCGCTTGGGCGGACAACCCGTAGGTGACGATCCTTTTCTGGATCTTCGGGAGGATACGCTGAATCTCGGGATGGTCGAGGCAAACGATGGCGGCCCCGTAGAAGGGAACCTTGTTGGCGAAGGAGATAAAGGCCCCCCGCAGGTTGTCCATCGTCTTGAAGTGTTCCATGTGTTCGGGATCTATGTTGGTGATGATGGCGAGGATGGGATTGAGCTTGAGAAAGGACCCGTCGCTCTCGTCCGCCTCCGCCACGATGTATTCCCCCTCACCCAGCTTGGCGTTGCTCCCGATGCTGTTGAGCTTGCCGCCGATCACGATGGTGGGGTCCAGGCCCGCATGGTTGAGAACCGTGGCGATGAGGGAGGTGGTGGTGGTCTTTCCATGGCTGCCCGCCACCGCTACGCCCTGTTTCATGCGCATCAGTTCAGCCAGCATCTCCGCCCGCGGGATAACTGGGATCTGGAGGTTCCGGGCGGCGGCGATTTCCGGGTTGTCGGGACGGACGGCGGAGGACATGACCACCACATGGGCGTTTTTGACGTGGTCGGGGTGGTGACCGTAGAAGATGATGCACCCCATGGCGGCGAGCCGCCGCGTTGTTTCCGATTCCTTCAGGTCCGAACCGGAGATCTCGTAACCCTGGTTGTGGAGAAGTTCCGCGATACCGCTCATGCCGATGCCGCCGATTCCCACGAAGTGAATCTTGTAAAACCGCTTGTGAATCATGAGACGCCCTCCTCGGCGGCAAGGCTGAGAAGATGAGAAGCGATGGTCTCGGCGGCCTCCGGGTGTCCCAACGTCTTCATCCTGCGTGACATATCTTTTAAATTTTCCGGGGATTCGATAAGATTCGCCAGTTCCCGGACGAAAACTTCCGCTGTCATATCGCCCTGGGGCGCCAGCAGGGCGGCCCCCCGATAGGCGAAGGCCCGGGCGTTTTCCATCTGGTGGTCATTGGCAGCGTGGGGAAAGGGGATGAGGAGCGCGGGAAGCCCGCAGACGGCCAGTTCCGCCAGGGTGGTGGCCCCGGCGCGCGCTACCACGAAATCAGCCCACCGGTAAACCCCGTTCATGTCGTTAATGAAGGCCTCGATCGAAACCCGGTCCCCAAAGGGTTCGAAGACCTTCCGAGCCGCTTCGAGGTCTCTCGTGCCCGTCTGGAGAACCACCCTCAGGCCAGGATAGCGGTTCAAAAGATCTGGAAGCGTGGCCGCGGCCAGGGTGTTGATGAAGTGGGCGCCGAGACTTCCCCCGAGGAGGAGGAGATGGAACGTCTCATTGGGGACGGTCTCTTTGCGCCCGGCGCACAACCCCTCCCGAACGGGATTGCCCGTGAAGAGGGTCTTCCCCCGAGGGAAGCGGGCCAGGGTGGATTCGAAGGAGACAAAGATGCGATGGGCGAAGGGTGCCAGGAGCCGATTGGTCAGCCCAGGTATGCTGTTTTGTTCCTGTATCACCCGCTTGACCCGCTTGAGGATGCCCGCGAGCATGACTGGCAGGGCGGAGTAGCTTCCCAGGCCGATGACCACGTTTGGCTTGAATGTGCGCATCATTCCCAGCCCCTCCAGGATACCGAGGGGAAGGATGGCGAGGGCCTTGAGTTTCTTCATGAGGCCGAGGTTCTTGAAGCCGGCGCTCTTGACCGGTCTGAAATCGAACCCATAAGCGGGAAGAACCGCCTCCTCGAGTCCTCGGTGGGTTCCCACGAAGAGGATAGCGCTATCGGGAGCTTTCTTCCGGATGGCCGTGGCGATGGCGATTCCCGGAAAGAGGTGTCCCCCCGTGCCGCCGCCGCAGAAGATGAACCGGGCTACCATTTCGGTTCCTCCCGGGCATCCAGCCGCTTGGAGATGTTCAAAAGGATTCCGACCCCCATAAGAGTGATGAGAAGGCATGACCCCCCATAACTGATGAAGGGCAGGGGAATGCCCTTGGTGGGCAGGAGCCCCATGACCACGCCCAGATTGATGGCCGTCTGGAGGCCGATCATGAGGGTGATGCCCAGGGCGAGGTAAGAGGCAAAGGAGGATTGGGCGAGGTAGGCGATTCGAAACCCCCGCAGCAAAAGAAACATAAAGAGGAGGATGATGATAAAGACCCCCACAAACCCCAGTTCTTCCCCGATGACGGAGAAGATGAAATCCGTGTGCGGGGCGGGGAGGAAAAAGAGCTTTTGCTGGCCGTTTCCCAGGCCGCAGCCGAAAAGCTGACCGGAGCCCAGGGAGAGAAAGGACTGGATAATCTGGAACCCGGTGCTTCGCGGGTCCTTCCATGGGTCCAGGAAGGCGATGAGGCGCCGGTAGCGGTAGCCGGCGTGAAAAACGGCGTAGAGGGCCACGGGAAGGGTCAAGGCTCCCAAGATCCCCAGATGCACGAGCCGCGCACCCGCGATGAAGAGGAAGGTTACGAGGAGCAAGCTCAGAAACATGGCGTTGCCGAAATCGGGCTGGGGATAGATGAAGGCGATAAGCAGCCCCGTGATCAGCAATACCGGCAGGAGACCCTTCTTGAATTCCTTGATGGTCTCCTTTTTCTTGCTGAAGTAGTAGGCCAGGTAGATGATGAGACTCAACTTGGCGAATTCGCTGGGCTGAAACGTGGCGGGACCTAAGTGTATCCATCGGCGGGCGCCGCCGACCCGGAAACCGATTCCCGGGGTATAGACGAGGACGAGAAGGAAGACAGCGGTGAAAAGGAGGGGATAGGCCATGGGGCGCAGCTTTCGGTAGTCGATCTTGCTCATGGCGAACATCATGAAAATTCCTAGAAACCCGTAGATAAGCTGGCGCTTGAAGAAATAGAGGTTGTCCCCATAACGTTGCTGTGCGAGCACGGCGCTGGCGCTGAAGACCATGATGAAGCCAATGGTCGTCAGGGCCAAGACGGTTCCCAAGAGGAGATAATCGATGTGATTGTCCGTGTTACTCTGTCGAAACATAGGGGATTTCATCTCCTTTGGGTTTGAGCGAGGTCACGATGGCGGTGAACACCTGTCCCCGTTCTTTGTAACTTTCGAACTGGTCGAAGCTCGCGCAGGCGGGGGAGAGGAGCACCGTGTCACCGGCCCGGGCGAGCCGGTAGGCGGCGATGACCGCCTCTTCCATGGTCTCCACTTTTTGCGCGGGGGTTATGGATTGAAATGCGCGGGTAAAACGCCCGGCGCTGTCCCCGAAGGCGATAACGGCCTTCACCTTTTCCTTTACCAGCGGGTCAAGGGCGGAAAGGTCCCCACCCTTCCAGAGCCCGCCCGCCAGCCAGATAATGGGTTTGGACAAGCTCTTCAATGCCCAGAAGACCGCGTCCACGTTGGTCGCCTTGGAGTCATTAATGAACCGGATCCCGTTGATCTCCCCCACGAACGCCGTCCGGTGAGGCAGTCCCTGGAAGTTTCGTAGGGTTGCTGTGATGACTTCCGGGGTAACGCCCGCCTCTGCGGCGATAAGGCCAGCCGCCAGCATGTCAAGGTGAAGGTGACGCTGGTCGACGCGTAATTCGGCGGCGGGAATTTTTAGGACATCGTCTCCGAGGCGCCAGCAGAGGGTGCCGTTCGCGATCCAGGCGGAATGGGATGAATTGTCCTCTTGGGTAAAGGTCCGGATTTGGGCCCTGATTTTTCCGGGCCGCCGCTCCACGAGGGGGGCATAGAGGACAAGGATGTCTTCCGGTTCCATGTTGCGTGTGATGGACCACTTGGCCCGGTAGTAGTCTTCGAGGGTTGGATGCCAATCCAGGTGGTCAGCTTCCATGTTGAGGATCGCCGCAATCCGGGGATGAAAGCTTGGCGCCGTGGCCAGTTGGAAGCTGCTGACTTCGATGACGCCCCACCTGTAATCTTTAGGGGACATACACGCCTTCAGAAGGGGGCGGCCGATGTTTCCGCCCACGAAGGTGGGGAATCCCGCCTTTTTCAGGATTTCACCCACCAGCGTGGTGGTCGTGGTCTTTCCGTTGGTTCCCGTGATGGCAATGAGAGGAAAATCGATGAACGGGGCGGCCAGTTCCAGTTCCCCCAGCACGGGAATCCCTTGTTTTCTCGCCGCCTCGAGGACGGGCAGATCCGCGGGAATCCCTGGGGACGGGAAGATAAGGTCCGCAGAGAGGAAGAGGTCCTTCGGGTGTCCGCCCCAGACGGTCTCGACGGCGGGATGGGGGGGGCGAAAATCCCCCGGGTGGGGCTTCCGGTCGTTGAGGGTCACGCGCGCGCCCCTCTCGATGAGAAACCCGGCCAGGACGGTGCCCGTCTTTCCCGCGCCGACGACCAGAACGTTTTTCCCTTTCAGTTCCATCTTCCTCCTACCTTATCTTCAGGGTGCTGATGGCGATGAGCCCCAGGAAGATACTGATGATCCAGAACCGCACGATGATCTTGGGCTCGGCCCATCCCTTGAGTTCGTAGTGATGGTGGATAGGGGCCATTCTGAACACCCGTTTCCCCGTGAGCTTGAACGAGGCCACCTGGATGATGACAGATAGCGTCTCGATGACGAAGATGCCCCCGACGATGATGAGGAGAAATTCCTGCTTGGTCATAAGGGCGATGGTTCCCAGGGCGCCGCCCAGGGAGAGGGACCCCGTGTCTCCCATGAAAACCTGGGCGGGATAGGTGTTGAACCACAAGAATCCCATGCTTGCCCCCACCATGGAGCCGCAGAAGATGGAAAGCTCTCCCACCCCCTTGACGTAGGGGATGTTCAGGTAGCGCGCGATGATGGCGTGACCCGCCAGGTAGGCGAAGAGGGTGTAGGTGGCGGCGGAGATCATGGTGGGCCCGATGGCCAGCCCGTCCAGCCCGTCGGTGAGGTTGACGGCGTTGGATGTGCCCACGATGACGAAGATTCCAAGGATAAGGTAGAAGTTGCCGATGTCCGGGGAAAAGTTCTTGAAGAAGGGAAAGACGACGGTGGTGGGAAATCCTGAAACCCGCATGAGGGCGGCGGTGCTAAGCGCGGCCACGAGGGCCTGGATGAGGAACTTGGTCCGGGCGGGGATTCCCTTGGCGTTTCTCCGGCTCACCTTTAGGTAATCGTCCGCGAATCCCAGCAACCCTAAACAAACGGTGGCGAAGAGAGTTATCCAGACATAGATGTTTGTCAGGTTTGCCCAGAGGAGGGTGGGAACAAGGATGGAGATGAGAATCAGAAGCCCCCCCATTGTAGGCGTGCCTTCCTTTTTAAGATGGGACGCGGGGCCGTCCTTTCGAATCGCCTGGCCGATTTGGTGGACCTTAAGCCGCCTGATGAGCCAGGGACCGAAGATAAAGCTGATAAGCAGGGCGGTGATGGTCGCGTAGATACACCGGAAGGTGATATAGCGGAAGACGTTGAAGAGGCTGAAATGGACGTGAAGGGGATAGAGGAGGTGATACAGCATCAGGCGGTTCCCCCCTTTTCCCCGAAGTATCTGCGCAGGGGATCGATGAAGCGCTCCATGCGCAGGGCCCGGGAACCCTTGACCAGCACCATGACGGGGCTGGCGCCGAGTTCAGGCAGGTTTTCCAAAAGGGAATCCGCGTCGTCGAAGAAGAAGGTTTTTGCTTTCTCCAAGCCTTCTTTAAGGGCCCCCCGCCGTGTCGATTCCCGATAGTCCCCCGTAATCCCCAGCCGTTCGATGCCGAGCCTCGCGCAGCGCGCGCCGACCTCTTCGTGGTATTTTGCCGAATTTTCTCCCAGCTCGAGCATGTCGCCCAGCAGGGCGATGGTGAGAAAGGCGCCCCGGAACATGGCGAGGGTTTCGAGGGCCAGGACGGTCGCGGCCGGGCTGGCGTTGTAGGTATCGTTCAGGATGACCGATCCGGATGACAAGACAATGGGTTCCAGCCGTTTTTCCAGGGGTTGGAATGACTCCAGGGCCGCCTTGATGTCGGTGAGGGAGACGCCTTCCGCCACGCCTGCGGCCGCGGCGGCCAGGGCGTTTCGAACCTGGTGGGGGCCCAGGAGCGGCAGGGCGATCAGGATCCGTTCACCCTCGTGGACGAGGGTGAATCGCGTTCCTTCCAATCCCATGGGTTCGATCCCTTCGGCCCGAATCTGCGCCTCCTTTCCTGTTCCGAACGTGAGGATGGGCCAGCCGGCATTCAGGGGGATCTTTTGAATCTCCGGGTCGTCCCGGTTGATGCACCGCAGGGCGTCTCCCGGGGCGCGCCAGAAGAGGGCGCTCTTCTCCATCCGGACACCGCTTATCGTTCCGAGGCGTTTCAGGTGGACGGGGGCGATGTTCGTCAGGAGGGCGGTATCGGGCCGGGCGATCTCCGTCAGAAGGGCGATCTCGCCGGGGAGGCTGGATCCCATCTCGACCACGGCCGCCTCCGTGTCCGGGGGAATGGCAAGGAGTGTCTTGGGAACGCCCACCCGGTTGTTCTCATTCTTTTGCGTCGTGGCGACCTTGTATTTCCGCGAAAGAATGGCGGCGGTCATTTCCTTGGTGGTGGTCTTCCCGGTGGAGCCGGTGATGGCCGTGACCCGGGCTTTCAGACTTTTCCGGTAGGCGCCGGCCAGGGCACCGTAGGCGCGGAGGGTGTTCGGGACGAATAGGCAGGGGATCTCCTCTCGGAGGGCCGCGGGATCCTCCACCAGGACGGCAGCCGCGCCGCCGCCAACGGCCGCGTCCACGAAGGCATGCCCGTCGAACCGTTCCCCCCTCAGGGCGACGAAGAGGTTTCCCGGCGCAAGGGCGCGCGTGTCCGTGCTGATGCCGGTCAACACCGTCTGTCTCTCCGGCAGCCGGCTCGGCGTGGCCCCTGTCGCCTCAATGACGTCCATGAGATCCCAGTTCATTCCTTTCGATCCTCCCGTTCGGACAGGGCCTCTCTGGCCACCTGGACGTCCGAAAAGAGGATCTTTTCCGTTCCGATAACCTGGTAGGGTTCGTGACCCTTCCCGGCGATGAGGACGATATCGCCAGGTTCCGCGGCCCGGATGGCGAGCCGAATGGCCTTTTTCCTGGACGGCTGAACGATGAAACCCTTCCTTCCTGAGAGAAATTCATCTTCCGAGAGGTCCGTCAGGGTGCTGATTCCCCCCTTGATCGCGTTAATGATGACTGAGGAATCCTCGGTTCTTGGATTGTCATCGGTCAGGACTACCATGTCGGAAAACTGCTCCGCGATGTGCCCCATCTTCGGCCTTTTATCCTTGTCCCGGTCGCCGCCGCATCCAAAGACCGTGATGACCCGTCCCTTGGCGAGGGAGCGAATACTTTGAAGGACGTTTTTCAAGGCGTCGGGGGTGTGGGCGTAATCGACCAGGACCGTGACGCCAAGGCCGTTTTCCACCGGCTGGAGTCTCCCGGGAACCGTGACCTCTTTCAATCCCTCAATGATGGCCCTGGGTGGAACTTTCAAGGCCACGGCAGTGGCCACCGCCGCCAGGAGGTTCATTTCGTTGTGCCGGCCGATGAGCGGTGAGGTGATGGACAAGCGCCCCCGGGGGGTCACAATCTCCATGGTGATGCCCGTGGCGTCCAGGCGGGCCTCGAGGGGATGAACGTCTGTCATGGGAGAGGTGCCGTAGGTGAGACGCGGAAGGGAGGATATCTCTTGGAAGAGGCGCTTCCCGTAGGCATCGTCCAGGTTGATGACGGCCGTCTTACC
>Ga0256833_1001803_pt1 | contig 15424 bp, 13 predicted proteins | sample 356284metaG_FD_190535 | JGI IMG/M metagenome (GOLD analysis project Ga0256833, IMG submission 190535) | Hydrothermal vent microbial communities from Mid Atlantic Ridge, Atlantic Ocean - 356-284 | ecosystem: Environmental > Aquatic > Marine > Hydrothermal vents | place: Atlantic Ocean: Mid...
AAAGTTACATCGAGCCCCAGGTCCTGCAATATTTTTGCCATTTTCCTTGCTCTGTTGAGTCTTTCTTCCCTGAACGCGCGAAGAACACCGAGAAAGTCTTCGTCTCCATAATCCATGTAGTATCCGAGAATGTGGACCTCCCTCCCATTTTCTTCTGAAGAAAGTTCAACTCCGGGAACGACCTCTTCGAGTCCCATCAGCTTTCCATGGGCGATGGCCCTCTCCAGACACGCCACCGTGTCGTGATCTGTCACCGCAATCACCCTTATTCCCTTAAAAGCCGCCTTTTCTATAAGTTTTTCAGGTGGATAGAGGCCATCAGAGCATGTGGTATGAGTATGAAGATCAACTACCCCATGGATTCGTAAACCTTTTTGATAACTCCCTCAATCTCATTATAGAATGTGGTATCCATCCCGTTTACTTTCTCACGGATTTTGTTGACGAAATCCTGATCTTTTATCGATCCCAGGTTTATAACGACATTCATCTTGGCACCTTCGTAAGCGGCCCTTGCCTGCAGGGCTGCAACTCCTACATCTGAAACCGCGTTTTTGTTGCCATGCTCGGCAAGGGTTTTAAGATGCTCAAGCGTACTGAAAGCCAGCTCCATGGTGGCGAGAGGCACTTCCGTGGCTTTTTTCAATGCATTCTGTATAGCGTTCTGCCTTTCTCTTTTCTCTTCATCTGTCCCTTTCGGTAGTTTGAAACTTTCCATTACCCTGTTGAATGCCTCGGTGTCTTCCCTCATGAGCTCAACCGACCTTTTTATTCCGGCATAGGCCTTTTCCTGAACATCTTTGGCGATTTCCCATGAATCTTTATACTTCTTACTTTTCAGAGTGAGTCCGGATACCATGGAGATGAGGGCATAGGATAGAGCGAGAGATAACGCGGATGCCGAGCCACCTCCGGGAGTGGGAGTGGGCAGGGAGAGTTCCGTGACGAACTCTTCAACGGGATTGTCGTAACCCAGTCTGTTTTCAAGTATCTGATCTTCATTGAAGTTTTCAAGTCGAAGGTAAAAGTCTGCCACCTGTGTGAGGGCCTTTTGTGGGATAAGTCCCACAACCTCCGATCCTATAACAGGTACGCCGTACCTCTCTGCGAGTAATTTAACAAGTTCGAATGCGAGATACACCGGGGACTTTTCAAAATCCACCAGGTTCATTGAAACCTGCACTATACCTCTGTTTTTGAGCTCAAATCCCAGAGCTTTGACTGCAGAAAGGCCTCCGTGCTTTGCCCTTACCCGCCTTGCAATCTTTTTGGCTATTGAAATGTCGTTTGTTCCGAGGTTGACATTGTAAGCGATCAGGAACTTACGGACACCCACGACGGTGGCACCTGCTGTGGGGTGTAACTCTGCGGGACCGTAGTCGGGTTTTCTTGCAGGATCGGTTTTGACAGCCTCTTTCAGACCTTCAAACTCACCTTTTCTTATCCAGGCGAGGTCTCTTCTTTCGGGTCTCGTCGCTGCCTCTTCGTAGAGATATACAGGGATTTTTAGCTCCTCTGCAATTCTCCTGCCGAGTTTGTTGGCAAGTTCCACACATTCTTCGACGGTAATGTCCTTTAGAGGCACGAAAGGAATGACATCAGTTGCACCAATCCTTGGATGAGCTCCCTGGTGTTTGTTAAGATCGATCAACTCCGCAGCCTTTTTTGTGGCATTGAATGCCGCCTCCACAGCGGCATCAGGCGGAGCAACGAAAGTTACCACACTGCGATTGTGGTCAGGATCCATTTCCATGTCCAGAAGTTTAACTCCTGGAACTTTCGTTATCTCTGCAACGATTTTATTAACCACTTCTTCATTTCGACCTTCTGAGAAATTCGGGACGACTTCAACGAGTTTCATGTCAAAAACCTCCTTTAAAGGCCAAGTTTTGACTTCAGCTCAAGGAGTTTTGCCATCCTGGTGTCCAGTTTTGGCTGATTCATGTGTTCACAGGTCTCGTAATTCCAGTTGGCGCCGCAAACCGGACACAGGCCCCTGCAATCAGGTTTGCATAGTGGTTTCATGGGCACAGAGAGGATGACTATCTCCCTGACAAATGGAACAACATCAATTTCATCCGTTTCGATAAAGTGGGTAAAAATATCCTTCTCTTTCAAAGACTTTTCCGGGGAAAATGGCTCTCTGCCGATTTTGATGTAATAGGTTTCGCTTTCGTTGAACTCCTTATCGAATTCGTCAAGACAACGGGCGCATGTAAGCCGGAGTTTATAGCTGGCCTCAAGGGTCAGTTCAACATTCCTGCCGGATTTTATAGCCTTTATGTAAAGATTTAACCTGCCAAGAAGCTGGAAGTCCTTGCTCTGGAGTTCCAGCTCCTCTCCGTCGTAAGATGCCCAGAATTCATTTAAACCGGGTTTCAGGTCCTCTAACTGTAATTTCAATTTGATCACCCCTTTGGTGTGGAATGGTTAATATGATCGAGCCATTTGCGGGAATACTCAAGTATAAGGTTCCGCCCCCACTTTCCGGTAGCCCTTCTGCAGGAGCAGGTAAGAGTCCTGTGTTTGACACTTTTGAGGGTGGATTTTATCTTTTCATTACTATGAAAAGACTCGTCGTAATTTTAACCCTTTTAGCTGGTTGCACCAGCAGACCTGTTCTTAACACTTCACACGGTCTGTCTCAGGACATCGATCTCATACTTCGTGACACCATTCTCAGGACGGCGACTGTAGGTATAAAAGTTTTAGATCTCCAGACAGGGGAGACGGTTTACGAGAAAAATCCTGGTAAACTCCTGCTTCCTGCGTCAAACGGTAAGATTTTTACAGCGGCCACGGCTCTGTACTACCTCGGCCCATGGTTCAGAACCCACACTGATTTTTTCGCAGATTCTGAAGGAAATCTTTTTGTCAAGGGTTACGGTGACATGGGGTTCACCTACAGAGACCTTCTTTATGTAGCGGAGATTTTACGGCAGAAGCTTGAAAAGCCCCCTCGATGTATCTATGTTGACGGATCTTATTTCGATTCCCTGAAAATAGGGCAGGGCTGGATGTGGGACGACCTCCAGTACTATTATTCCTCAAGGATTTCTGCCCTCTCAGTTGACGAAAATGTGGTGTCCATATTTATAACTCCCGGTAAATCTTACGGTTTCAGACCTGAGGTCAGGACTTTCCCATCTTCCAGATTTTTCAGGATAGTGAACGAGGCAGTCACCGTGTCAGATACTGATTCCCTTAAACTCACCGTGGCACTGAAGCCAGTTGATGGACAGGAGGTAATCTTTGTTGAGGGTCAGATCCCTGGAAATTCTGTTACACGCAGGTATGTGAGGAGCTACGATTTACCTGAGAAATTTTTCGGCTATCACCTTGGAGAACTTTTAAGCGATAGTTTTAACGGTTGTGTTCGTGAGACCACATTTGTTGTGGACTCAACTCTTGATACACTTCTGATTTTACCTTCGAGGCCTCTATCCGAGCTGGTGAGGGAGATGATGAAATGGAGCTCGAATTTTAAGGCAGAGTGTATTTTGAAGCTTACCGCTGCTGAACTTCTTGGGCCGCCGGGAAGTGCCAGAAAGGGGATTTCCCTCGTAAAGAGGCTTCTCGATATGGCGGGGGTAGATACCACGAAGTTCAGGCTTGTTGACGGGTCAGGGCTATCAAGGTACGACCTCGTTTCTGCGGACATCATCACAAAGCTACTTTACCTTGCTTACAGGAAATTTTCGTTTGCACCTGAGTTTCTCACATCCATGCCTATCGGTGGAAGGGATGGAACTCTCAGAAAGCGCTTCACTGAAAAAAGGGTGTTTGTCAGGGCAAAGACGGGGACCATGACATCCGTTTCCTCGCTCTCCGGGTATCTGGAGACAAATTCAGGCAGGAAACTGGCGTTCTCCATCATAATAAACAACTTTATCGGTAGCGTAAGGCTTGCAAAAGGGATTGAAGACAGAATCGTTTTGAGGTTAAAGGAACTTTAGATGAGGATATTAAACGGAATCGATGTGCTCCTCAGGGACTTCCCTTCCTATTTAAAAAAGTCCAGTATAGCGTACTTTACAAACAGGAGCGGGGTTACACACGATTACAGGCCAGGATACATCGCAATGATTGAAAAAGGCGTCAGGATAAAGTTTTTGCTTACCCCTGAACACGGTCTCTACGGGGCATTTCAGGCAGGTGAGGAGGTCAAAGAGACCCTCGATCCTTTAACCGGCATTCCGGTTGTTTCGACCTACGGGAAAAAAAGTTTAAGTGCAATAGCCGAAGGCGTGGATGTCGTCATATTCGACATTCAGGATATAGGTCTCAGGTTCTACACATATGTAAGTTCTCTGAAACTTCTACTTGAGAGTGTGGAAAACCAGAAGGTTATTGTCCTTGATAGAATAAATCCCCTCGGCAGGAAGGTTGAGGGAGGGTTGATCGAAGAGGATTACAGGTCGTTTGTGGGATCCGTGGATGTACCCATCAGGCACGGGTTGACCATCGGCGAGATGGCGAGGTTTATTGCGAAGGATCTTGATGTTGATCTTGAGATCGTCGGGGTCGAAGGGTGGCACGGCGAATCCATTTATGAGATTGAAGATTATCCTTTTATTCCGCCCTCTCCGGCTATAAACTCATGGGATACCATTTTTTTCTACATGCTAACCGTGTTTTTTGAGGGTTCCAATGTATCTGAGGGGAGAGGGACATACAATCCGTTCAGGATTTTTGGAGCCCCCTACTTCGATCTGCGTGATTACATCAACCTTGAGGGTCTTTTTATGGAGCAGTACAGGTTTCTTCCGCTGGAATTCATACCCACATCTTCCAAACATTCAGGGGAAGTTTGCAGGGGGTTTGAGATTGTGCCCTTAAAAAAATTTGGGGAATTTTCTGTATTTGATGGAGTAATCCTGTTTCTTTCAATCAGAGAACTGTATCCTGAGGATTTTGAGCTTATAAAGTACAGCGATCGTTTTTTTATCGATCTTTTAACGGGGACCGACCTCGTACGAAAAAACGACGAGTCTTTTATTGATAGATGGCTAAAAGAAGCTGAGAGATTTCGTGAGGAGAGGAGGGAATTTTTACTATATCCAGGCGATTGAGGTTTTTCCCCCTTCAAGGAAATAAGCCAGTGTGAGGCCTTTTTCATCGACTATTCCATAGGTGAAGTGCCAGAGCCAGTCTCCAGTTGAGAGGAAAATCCCTTCTTCAAACTCCTGAATGTAAGGATAGTGGATGTGACCGTGAACGACTGCGTCGTATCCGTCCTTCAGGATTTCGATGACAGATGGGTTAACGGGGTTTTTCAGCTCCTGGCGTAGGGATCTAACCCTTGATCGTTTTGAAACGAACTTTGCAAGTGCGACTCCGAGATCAGGGTGCAGAATTTTGTAAAGTAATTTTGATACCCTGTTTCCCATTACGATTCTCGTGAGTCTTCCGCCAAGATCGGTTTTTCTCAGCACATCTCCATGTGCCATGAAAATTTTCCTCCCTTTGATTTCAAGTTCGAATTCGCAGGGATAGACTTCGATACCGAGGGATTCGATGAATCCGTTGGCCCACATGTCGTGGTTACCCCCAACGAAGACGACCCTCCTGTTCCGTGCAAACTCCGAGATTGCTTTGAGCACATCAAAGTACCCGGATGGGATCACATGGTGGTATTCGAACCAGAAGTCGAATATGTCGCCAAGGAGAACGAGGGCGTCACTATCGCTCTCTATGGATTCTAAAAAGTTAAAGAACAGTTTCCGTCTCTCTCTATCTGGATGCTCCTGGAGCTCAAGACCGAAGTGAGTGTCAGAAACCACATAAACCTTCACTTTAAACTCCCTCTCAATTTCCTGTTAAACGAGATAAAGTATAGAGCTACCAGAGGTTCTGAGACAAAGAGGGGAATAAGTGCGTAAAATCCGGCGTTGAACTTCCAGAGGAGCAGAATTGCGGAATTGAAAAATATAGAGAGCATGCTCAATCCCACTGTCAGAATGTATGTATGTACCTCTTTTCTTGTGAGGGTGCGAGAAAGATGTTTTGCATAGATAAAAGGAAGAAAGCTGCCAGCAACGGGTATGAGATAGATAAACAGGGTATTGAGTTTAACGGAAAACCCGGGATTACCGAGGTAGTAAGACAGGAGGACCAGGATAGATTCAGGTAGAATGACAACGAGAATGAATATGCCCATGATGGGATATTTTAAACAAAGAGGCTGATATTATCTATCAGGAGGAGTGATCCCGTAGCTTTTCAACTTCCTGTAAAGTGTGGATGCGTCGATCCCCAGCGCTTCGGCCGCCCTTTTCCGATTCCAGTCAAAGGCCTCCAGGGCCTTTAGAATGTACCTCCTTTCCACTTCCTCCAGTGGTAGAACTGATTCAGGCGTGATGGCTTCAATATCCTTTTCCGAGATCTGGTCAATCTGGAGTTCATCTTTTATGTGGTCTGGCAGGACATCAATGTCTATAGTTTCGTCAGTGGACATGATGTACATGTTCTCAAGGACATTTTCGAGTTCTCTGATGTTTCCGGGCCAGGAGTAGTGAATTAGGGTGCTCAGTGCCCGGTGAGTAAGACTTTTGGGTTTACCACCGTACTTTTGCTGGAATCGCTTTAAAAAGTGAGTTATAAGGAGAGGGATGTCGTCCTTTCTTTCTCTAAGGGGTGGGATGTGTATGTGAACGACATTTAGCCTGTAAAACAGGTCTTCTCGAAATTTTTTATCCTCAACGAGTCCTTTAAGATCTTTGTTTGTTGCAGCGATAACCCTTATGTCAACTCTTTCGAGTCTGGTGGAGCCGAGGGGATAGAATTCTCCGTACTGGAGGATTCTGAGGAGTCTGACCTGTAGTTTGGGAGACGCCTCTCCTATTTCGTCAAGAAAGATGGTACCTCCATCTGCCTCCTTGAAAAACCCGATTTTCTTCCTATCTGCTCCAGTGAAGGCCCCCTTTTCGTGGCCAAACAGTTCGCTTTCTACGATGTCATCTGGTAACGAACCTATGTTTACGGCAACAAATTTTCTTCCTGCCCTTCTGCTCAGGTTGTGTATAAGACGGGCGATCAATTCTTTCCCTGTCCCACTTTCACCGGTAATGAGTACTGTTGCGTCTGTCGGTGCGACTTTTCTTGCTATTTCCAGGACTTTCTGAAATTTCCTGTTGTTCCCTATGATCTCTCTACTCAGGGCTTCAAGGTTTCTGTAATGTTCAATTTCCCTCTTCAGCTGCAGGTTCTCGAGCCTTACCCTCCTCGTTTCCAGAGCCCTGCGGGTGTGGATCTTTATCTCCTCGAGCTTCAATGGTTTTGTGAGATAGTTGTACGCCCCGAGTTTTATTGCCTCCACAGCCGTATCAATTGTGCCGTGCCCCGTGATGATGACAACCTGTATGTAAGGATCGAATTCTTTGATGTATCTCAGGATGTCAATCCCTGTTTCTTCGTGACCTTTAAAAACGAGATCTAAAAGGACCAGGTCAGGTTGCCACTTCGTTACGACCTCTTTTGCCTCCTCCGGAGTAGCCGCCTTTTTTATCTCGTATCCTTCCTCCTTCAAAATTGCCGTAAGGATGGTGAGGATGTTTAACTCGTCGTCAACTATCAGTACCTTTTCTCTCTTCATGCTCAATTCTCCTGAGCTTTTTTATGCAGATTACAAATGCAGTTCCTGTCTCAGGATAGGAGTACAATTTTATTTCAGCTCCATTGATATCAACAAGCTTTTTTACGATGCTCAGGCCAAGGCCAGTACCACTGGGTTTTGTCGTAAAAAGGGGCTGAAAGATCTTCTCTCTAACAGCCTCGGGAATACCTGGCCCATTATCCTCGACTATTATACATACCTGATCCGTGTCAATTTTGATGGACTTTTCATTTCCCGTTCCTTCAAAGGCTGTGTAATCACCGTATTCTCCGTCGTGGAGGACGATTTTTATGTATCCCCTCTTTTTTTCGGACAGAATTATTGCATCAAAGGCGTTTGAGACGAGATTCAGGAGAATCTGCTCGAGATGGCCCCTGTCAAACTCCACGGCAATGTCTCGATTGATGTTTTTTTCTATGAAAAGATTGACACGGTCAGGGTCCTGAATACTCTGGGATATCCGGAGCAGAATGTCATTAAACGAGCTACCTATGGAGAGGATCGAGGGTTTGTGTTTCTTCATACTCAGGATGTCCTGAAGCGTGTCTGCAAACTTGACGATGCGTTTAAGGTCCTCGCGGGCAACCTTGAATATGGTGCTGTAGCTTTCGGAAAGTTCTAAGTTGTGTTGCTTCACAAGTTGCATGCAGGTATCGAGAGCCACAGAGAAGGAGCTTAAAGGTATTTTTATCTCGTGTCCAAGACTCGCTGAGAATTCACCTATGGCTGCGAGACGCTCCTGGCTCATCAGTTTCTTCTCCATCTCCTTAACTTCCGTAATATCCTGGAATACGACAATCGTGTACCTCGGATAGATTTCAGTTCCCTCTTTGATATGGGTTACCGATATTCCAATGGGTTTCTCACCATTATTTCCGGTTTTTATCCTTATTTCTTCCCTTTCAACAGGTTCCTGTTTTTCAAAAGCCAGCTCAACGAGGTTACCAAATTCTGGATGGATCTTTTTTAGATGGTCTATATCCAGAATACTTTTGTCCTCAAGATTGAGAATATTCCTCGCCGCCTGGTTGATATATGCTACAAACCTGTTTTTGTCAAACACGATGAGACCGCTTGACAGGGCGTTTACGATGTTTTTCAGGTCAATCTTTGCCTGAGTTGCCTCGATTTTCGCTATCTCCGCTTCAAGTTCTGCTTTCTCAAGCTTGCTGTTAAGAAAAGATACGATATATCCGATAATGAGGTATGACCATATCTTGAAGTGTATTGCCAGCTGACTTTTTGTAAGAAATTGAGTTTCAAGGTGCTTTAGCTCCTCTGGAGGGAGGATTTCAGGTAGTGGAGCGAAGTTCCCGGTGAAACCTAAGATGGTCATGATGTAAAGTGCAAAAACTATGAGAAAAGAAAACAGGACGATTCCATACCTGCTTAGAAGTCCAAAGGTTTCAACGAGGAAGAGATAGTAGAGGTAAAAGAACTTGCTAAAAACCCCTCCGGTCAGGTAAACGATGAGACTGTAAACCGTAAAGTCGATGAACAGAAAGAGCATGATAACCTCGTGTCCACTTTCTCCGGCCTTCAACTTTCTTTTGTATGTGTCGTAGAGGTGGAGGGTCAATATAGAGATGAAAAAGAAGAAAGCTGTCAGAGAGATGACCAGACTCGAGGTTACACTTTCCAGCCCTGTGAGAATTGCGATAATCAGAAAGAGGATTACGAAAAGCCTTCCTGTGGCGATTATGACAAAGAAGTTTAGTACATCCCGACGGTGGTATCGTTCACCGGAAAATATGCCCAGGAATCCTGACTTCGGGAGCTTCATTTGATAGCAGATGCGAGGTTAAAGATGGGAAGATACATTGCAAGGAGTATTCCACCGACCACACCACCAATGAATACGAGCATGAGGGGCTCAATAATTGATGTGAGGGCTGTCGTGGCTGCGTCAACCTCTTCTTCAAAGAAGTCAGAAACCTTTTCAAGCATTTCGCTCAATCTGCCGGTTTTTTCGCCTATTGAAATGAGCTGAGTAACTATGGGGGGGAATATCTTACTTTCCCTCAAAGGTTCGGCGATACTTTTCCCTTCACTCACGCTTCTCCTTGCCCTGAGAATGGCATTCTCTATGACGGTATTTCCGGCCGTTCTCGCCGAGATCTCAAGGGCGTCAAGGATGGAAACCCCGCTGTTAACGAGCGTTCCAAGAGTTCTTGTGAACCTTGCAATTGCGTTTTTTCGCAAAAGACCACCGAAAATGGGTATGCGGAGAACGATGTTGTCCCAGATCTTCCTGCCACTTTCGGTCCTTTTCCATCTTCTGAAGAGAAAAACGAATGCCACAAGTCCTCCCAAAAGGTAGAAGATGTTTTTTCTCAGGAACATACTGAGGTTCATAACAAACCTTGTTGGAGCGGGAAGTTTCATCCCCACACTCTCGTACAGTGAGGCAAATGTGGGGATTAAAAAGATCAGGAGAACCATAATGACAGCAATGGCGATGATAAAGATGACAACAGGATAGGCCATTGCTGACTTTACCTTGGATCTCAGCTTATAAATTTTTTCGTAGTGAAGAGAAATTTTCATGAGGGTCTCAGAAAGGATACCACCTGTTTCGCCAACTTCAATCATACTGATTGCAAGTGGGCCGAAGGTATTTTCAAATTTTCTCATCGCAGATGTGAGTGTGCTACCCTGTTCCACATCTGCCCGGATGTCGCGGAGAATATTTTTAAGCCGCCTGTTGGTCGTTTGTTCAGCGAGGATGTCCAGTGCCTCCACGACGGAAATACCTGCGTTTAACATCGTTGAGAACTGTCTCGTGACCACGGAAAGGTCTCTGAACGAGACTCTACCAAGGAGGCCTCCAATGCCACCACCCGTTTCTTTCTCGCGAATATCAAATACGCCTATCCCCTTTTCTCTAAGTTTTTCAACGGCGGCGTTTACATTTTTTGCTTTGACAGTTCCTTTAACTACTTTTCCGCCCTGTGTTCCCTGCCAGATATAGGTTGGCATTTATCTCCTCAGAAGTGTCATCTGTTTGTACATCCTTTCAAGTTCCTCTTTATTTGGGGAACTTAGTATTGCGACATCGTATGAAATAACGCGCTTTTTCAGAAGTTCGAGGAGCGACATGTTTAATGTCATCATACCAAGTTTCCTGTTGGTCTGAATTACGCCGTAAATTTCGTGGATCCTCGACTCACGGATCATAGTCTTTATCGCAGGGGTGACCACCATGATTTCTGTTGCGAGGGCCATGCCTTTTCCGTCCATGCGCGGGAGAAGTTTCTGGGAAACCACGCCTCTCAAAACCTGGGAGATCTGGATCCTCACCTGGTCCTGCTGGTGTGGTGGGAAAACATCTATGATACGATTAACAGTTTCTGCCACTGAACTTGTGTGTAATGTTGCAAGGACGAGGTGCCCTGTCTCAGCAGCTGTTAAAGCCGCTTCAATGGTTTCAAGATCCCTCATCTCACCGATCATGATAACATCGGGGTCCTGTCTCAGGGCGTACTTCAGTGCACTGGCGAAAGAGTGTGTGTCCTGCCCCACCTCCCTCTGGACAATTATAGCCTTCTTGTTCTTATGCAGGTACTCAATGGGATCTTCAATCGTGATAATATGGACATACCTCTCTGAGTTTATCTTATCAATCATGGCCGCCAGGGTGGTGGATTTACCACTTCCCGTGGGACCTGTAACGAGAACGAGACCTGTCTGGTGATTGGTAAAGTCAATAATTGCCTTTGGCAGTCCGAGTCTTTCAGCAGAGGGTATTTCCATTGGCACTCGCCTGACAGCCAGTGCCACAGATCCACGCTGAAAAAAGGCATTTGCCCTGAATCTACTGAGACCAGGAATTGAGATTGCGAAGTCCAGTTCCTTGTTCTCTTCGAACTTTTTCTTCTGCACCTCTGTGAGGATGTTGTAAACCATGAGTCTTGTGTCGTTACCCGATAGGACTGGATATTCTCTCATGGGGGTGAGTTTCTGGTTAATCCTTAAGGCTGGAGGAGCACCGGCACTGATGTGCAGGTCTGAAGCCTGAAGTTTAACCATTTTTTCAAGCAATTCCTTGATGGTAACTGCCATGTTATTCCTCCGCTGTTACTCTTATGACTTCGTCAATTGTGGTAAGGCCTCTCTTCATCTTCAGAATAGCGGCCTCTCTGAGGGTTATCATCCCCTGTTCAATGGCCTTTTCCTTGATTTCGCTCAAAGGTTCCTTGTTTAAAATCATCTCCCTGATCTCCGGCGTGATCGTCAGGACTTCGTATATTCCCACTCTTCCTCTGTAACCTGTACCGTTACATTCGCCACAACCTTTGCCCCTGTAAAAGGTCCAGTCCTTTACCTTCTCGGGATCGAGTCCTATTTCTCTCAATGCCTCTGGATGCACCTCAGTTGGAACCTTACAGGATGAACATATTTTTCTAAGCAATCTCTGAGCGACCACAAGGTTGAGGGAAGAGGCCACCAAATAAGGCTCTATGCCCATGTCTATTAGACGGGTGATGGCACTCGGTGCGTCGTTGGTGTGCAGGGTGGAGAGAACGAGGTGGCCTGTAAGAGCCGCTTTTATAGCAATAGACGCAGTTTCGTGGTCACGGATCTCTCCCACCATTATGATGTCCGGATCCTGCCTCAGGAATGCCCTGAGTGCAGTTGCAAATGTCAGGCCTATGTCTTCCCTGATGTTGACCTGGTTGATCCCCGGAAAGTCGTACTCCACGGGATCTTCTGCCGTCATTATGTTTACCTCAGGCCTGTTCAGTATCGAAAGGGCAGAATAAAGGGTGGTTGTCTTACCACTTCCCGTTGGACCTGTAACGAGTACCATACCGTAGGGCCTTCTAATGGCCTTCATAAACTCTTCCAGTGGTCTGGGTTCAAATCCGAGCTTTGAGAGATCCAGTGTAAGTGCGGACTTATCAAGTACCCTCATGACCACCTTTTCTCCAAACAGAGTGGGAAGAGTTGAGACCCTGAGGTCGATGGTTCTTCCGTTGGGAAGTCTCATCTTAATGTGTCCGTCCTGAGGTAATCTCTTTTCGGCTATGTCCAGATGTGACATGATCTTGATACGGGATACTATGGCATCTTTAACCTTCACCGGTAAAGTGGAGATTTCCTGAAGGACCCCGTCAATACGATACCTGATCCTCAACTTCTTTTCGTAAGGTTCAATGTGGATATCCGATGCGTGTTTTTTTACAGCGTTGATAATGATTCCGTTTACAAACTTTACAAGGGGGGCCTCCTCTATGAGGTCACCAATGGTCTTCTCCTTCTCTTTCTCCTCTGTCCCAACAACCTGGATAAGTTCGTTTTCAAGGGAGGATGCCATCATTTCCAGTTCCCCACCGTAGTATCTTTCAATCAGGGCATCTATTACAGCCGTCTTCGTTATGTAAGCCTCAGGATTGAGGCCTGTGAGGAACTTGATGTCTTCCAGATGAGAAAGATTCCTCGGATCGTCGATCAATACGCGAAGGATCTTCCCCATCTTGGCAAAAGGCACAATGCGGTACTTTTTTACGAAGTCAGATGGCAGGATTTCAACCGTTTTTTGATCTATCCGTGGGACCTTGCTGTCAAATTTCTGAATTTTCAGGTACTTCGAAATGATGTCTATAAGTTCCTCTTCTGATACAACCCCAAGGTCAAGGATGGCTTTTTTGAGGCTACCCACCTTTTTGGCATGTTCAAGTATTTTCCTGGTATCGGTAGCCGAAATTTTACCACTTCTGACCAATAAGTTTAAAAGAATTCCCTCATTCACTTCTCTACCTCCAGTTACTATTTTAAGTTTGAATCCCTTTAAAGGCAACATTGAGGGGTTTTATGAGGAAGGTCCCCTGTACCTTGACATTGAGTGTAAAGGATGGTTACACTTTAAAAAATTCCCAGGGAGGTAGAGTAAAAAATGAGAAGATTTTTCGCAGCTATAGCTATACTTGGAACACTGTACCTGACATCCTGTGCACCAACAACCACCCAGCAAGGACCCGTGACCACGGCAAAGAGACATAAGAGAACTTACTCGCCGGACTCGGCCAGGATCTGGTTCTCCGTTGGAAAAGACTATTTAAACAAGAACAAGTTTGACGATGCCATAAGGAACTTCAAGGTAGCGATTGAATACGACTCCACTTTCATACCGGCGTATCTCAACCTTGCGTGGGCGTACCTGCAGAAGGCTCAGACGATTACGATGGATACCACCTGGAAGGTGTATTACGATTCTGCCGCCACCATTTATAAAAAGATCGCCCGGATCAATCCCAACGATTCGAGAGGTTGGCAGGGTCTGGGCTTCATGTATGGAATTTACAAAAATCAGATCGATTCAGGTATAATTTTTTACAAAAAGGCCCTTGAGGTTGACCCGAACAACAACGATGCAAGGTACGGTCTTGCCAAACTCCTTGACAAAGCAGGGAAAAAGGAGGAAGCGGAGAGGCTTTATAAAGAGGCACTTGCCAAAGATCCCGACAATCCCGGCCTGAATAAATCCTACGGTAAATTTCTTGCAGAACAGGGCAGATACGACGAAGCAGTTCCGTACCTTGAAAAGGTCATAAGCAAAACACCTGACGATGTTGACCTCATTACTGCACTTGCAAAGGGATACGAGAAACTTGCCAAGTCTGAGCGGGACTCTCTTAAGAGGGCCGAATATGTGGACAAAGCCCTCAAGTATTACGACAGGTTAATAGAAAAGAAATCTGACGATTACACCCTTTACATGAAGAAGGGTGATCTTCTACTCTTAAAGGGAGATGTGGACGGAGCCCTGAGCATGTACGATAAGGCAATAGAGATTGCTCCAAACAGTCCGTATCCGTATTTGAAGAAGGTATCCGTGGTCCTTGATAAGAAGCACGATCAGCTCGAGGCGAGAAAGATACTGCTCAAGGCGATTTCACTTGAAATTCCAGAGCCGGAGCTCAAGGCGGCTGCCTACGCTCTTCTTGCAGATACATACATTTATACGGGGAGGAAATACTACAAAAAGGCCAAGAAAGAAAAGATAAGAGAGTATTACAAGGATGCCATGGACAACTATGATCAGGCGATAAAGTACCTCAAGAAGGTGCTGGAAATAGAGGGAGCATCGAGGTGGAAGGATTATGCCCGGAAGCAGCTCCTCAGGGTTGAGAAGCTGCGCAAGCGGGCGTACAGGAAGTATGTAGGCATTGAGTGATGTCGTTAAAAGGAAGGGTACTGGTTCTAAATGGCAATTACGAACCATTAAATGTCAGCACGGTTAAGAGGGCGGTAACCCTCGTATATCTGGGGAAGGCTGAGATAGTTCACAGGTATGATGGCGGGGTATTGCGAGCCGAAAGGCTCGCAATACCCCGCCCAAGTGTTATTAAACTCAAGTACTTCATCAAAATACACCGCAGGGAAATCCCACTAACCAAGAAAAATATCCTCAAAAGGGACAACTATACCTGCCAGTACTGTGGAACAAGAGAAGGCCCCATGACGGTTGACCATGTGATACCCAAAAAGTACGGAGGTAAAGATACCTGGGAAAACCTGGTTTGCGCCTGCTTTAAATGTAACAACAAAAAGGGAGACAGAACACCGGAACAGGCAGGTATGAAGTTACTCCGTAAACCCAGAAAGCCCCATTACTTCCTGTTTATTTTGAACGGCGAGAGAATACCTGACGAGAGCTGGAAGCCCTACCTCTTCATGGTCTGATTTGACTATTGAGCAAAATCTTGACTTGCATTAGTATATAGTCATATACTACCTCTCGGAGGTAAAGGGGACATGGAAATATCCCCAGGGCAATCCAGATAGCAAGTCGGGAGGGGGCCTATT
>Ga0256833_1001804_pt1 | contig 15422 bp, 17 predicted proteins | sample 356284metaG_FD_190535 | JGI IMG/M metagenome (GOLD analysis project Ga0256833, IMG submission 190535) | Hydrothermal vent microbial communities from Mid Atlantic Ridge, Atlantic Ocean - 356-284 | ecosystem: Environmental > Aquatic > Marine > Hydrothermal vents | place: Atlantic Ocean: Mid...
TGCGGAGTTTTCGCGCCTGGTGCGCCCCGTAGGGCCTGGGCCCTTGTCTCAGTGCCCATCTGGGGGCTCCCGCTCTCACGGCCCCTACCCGTCGTCGGCTTGGCGGGCCATTACCCCGCCAACTACCCTGATGGGGCGCAGCCCCATCCTCGGGCGGTACCGCGGGCGATCCCCCGCGGCCCTTCTCGGCGGGGAACCGTTCCAGGCCTCCCCGCCTATCGGGGATTAGCCCCAGTTTCCCGGGGTTATCCCCGTCCCGAGGGTAGGTTAGCCACGTGTTACTCAGCCGTTCGCGACGCCCCGCAGCGGCGGGGCGTTCCGCTCCCATGGCTTAGCCCTACCCCGATAGCGGTCGGGTCCGGCAGGATCAACCGGAGTTACGGCCGCGGCTGCTCCCGCAGCCTGAGGGCTGGGGTGGCCGCGGCCCGCCTTTCGTGGGCCCAGGCCCGCCCGGGCTGGCAGGCGGGCTGGTCTCGGAGCCCCGTGTCAGGCTCGAACTTCCCCAGGATAGGTCTCCTGGGGGTGTTCGAGCCCCCATTTTTAGCGTGAGCTCAGTGTCACTTGCTGTGCCCCTCGTGTTTCTCTGTGTCCGGGGGCACAGCCGAGACTATGAGTAATGTCTGCGTCCTATTTTAAAGGTTATGGGATGGTAGGATAGCCTCGTCTTCTTCGGTATTACCCTGTAATCCCCTGCCCACCTGGCTGGCCGGAGGGTGCGGCCCGGGGTGGTGCGGGGTCCAGGGCGCTCGCTTGTGGGCGGGACCGCGCATTGACCTGTACTGTTCTCGCTCCAGTATGATCTGGGGGCTGGCAGGAGTAGGGTGTGCCCGCGGCTGGAGGCTGATGGAGTCATCCACAACTCTTCCGGGGGCTCCGCCCCCAGTCCTCCCCGCGCCGCCGCCGGGAAGCCGCGGGCCATGTGGTGAATGTGTAAGAGTTTGGAGGTTTAATGTTGCTGGGGAGGAGGGCTCGGCCCTGCGCGGGCTCTTCATGGGCGTCCCTCCGCCTGCGCGGAGAAGCGCTGTTTTGCTTTTCCGGGCGGGGGACGCCTACGCCCTTTCGAGCCTCCTCATCGCCCCCAGGTCTTCGAGGATTGTTCCTTGTCCGTGTTGAGGGTTTATTCTTGTTCCGGGCGTCCCCTGCTTAATTCTTACGTAGTGGGACGCAGGCGAACCCCTCTCTGCCCGTGTAAGGTCTAGGCTTCTCGTGGCGGGGCTGCTCCCACGGCTTGTATGAGAGTGTCGCCATTACCTGGCCCGGGGCGAGGCCCTGATCTTCTGCCAGGCTGATAACCTCCTCTACCGTGTAGAAGCGTGCTCTGCTATAGAAGGGGTGGCCCTTCCCTCCCAGGGCCATGTAGTGTTGCCCCCATTCCGTGTCCCTCGGCACTATACATGCGATAGCAACGCCTCCCCTGGCGAGGACCCGTGCGGTCTCGCTTATCGCTGCCTCAGGATCCTCTACGAAGCATAGCGTGACTATCAATAGTGCGAGCCTGAACACTCCCGATGCTAGGGGTAGCTGCTCTGCTCTCCCCATTACAACCTGTATGCCTCGCTCCCTGGCTTTTAGCAGCATTCCGAGCGAGGGGTCAACGCCGTATGCGCATCCCAGAGGCGCGGCGAACCTCCCGGTGCCGACACCTATCTCCACGCACCTGTCCCTGTTCTTACCCGCATACTGCTCTACTACTGTCTCGACGAGGCGGAGCTCGTTCTCATAAGTTATTGGGTGCTCCTCATACCACTCATCATACTTATCATAGTACACGTTGAAAACATCAACACTCCATCTCCGGGTCCCGGTCAAGCCCCGCACCTCCCCAACACTATTTTGCCTCCACGTGCAAGATATCGTAACACGCTTGCAGACCACGACTGTACCGCCGCCCGGGGTCTCCCCCGCACGGGGGATGCAGAGGCAGGGACGTACCATGACCCCTAAACTGGGGGGTGAGGATGGTCTGGAGCGATCATAGCCCCCGGGAGAGGGGGCCTCCGGCCATGCGGCGGTCAGTCTACAAGCTGGAAGGAGACAACGCTACCCTTCCCCGAAAGCGTCTAATACACATGTTTAAGTAGCCCTAACTATTATAGCAGTTCTATCGAACGCTAGGATTCAGACGTCCACCTTCGCGGACGGCTCTTAACACTCTGCCCTGCATGCTCTGGCGAGAGGGAATGATGGCAGGATGAATATAGAACATGTCATAACGGGACTGAAAGAGTACGGCCCGCTGGGACTCTTCCTAGCCGCGTTTGTCAGCAACCTCATACCTGGTTTCCCCGCGGTCTACCTGACGCTAGTAGGTGCTGTGGGGGGCCTGGTGAGGGATCCTGTGGAGGCCCTGCTTACAGTTGTGTCCGCGGGGGTGGGCGCGGGTCTAGGCAAGGTTGTAGTCTTCTATACTAGTAATTTTTTAGCGTCACGCTCGGAGCATGTTAGGAGGAAGAGGGAGGAGTACTCCTGGCTTATAAGCAGGACTAAGGTAGGATTGTTTATACTGGTCTTCCTATTCGCGGCCCTCCCCCTGCCCGACGATGTGCTCTACATACCTCTAGGCATATCAGGCTTCAGCCTTGCATGGTTCGCGGCGGGAGTCATACTTGGAAAGATAGTACTTACAGCTATAGTCCTACTCCTCGGGCACGCGTATTGGAGCCTCATAGGGTCTAGTGAGGCCGGTAACTGGACTGTGGCTATTGGCGGCTTCATCGCAGGAACAATCATACTATCATATATTATATTTACTATTGACTGGAAAAAGGTCTACTTCGCATATAAGGATGGAGGACTGAAGACGGGAACAATAGTTTTTCTCTACGAGCTATTCTCAGTACTAACATTGAAACCCCTCCGCGAGAGGGGCAGGGGGAGAAGGGATGAGGTGGATAGCGGACTCTGAGCCGCCCTTTCCAGGCGGTGGAGGGCTGCTGTGAGGAGGGATCAACCAGCCGATCCTCCCCAGGCCTGCCCCACGCGGGATTCCTAGCTTCCGGCCAGGAGCCTCTCCGGGTCGAACACCCTCGAGGCTATGAATACGAGTACGCCTGTGAAAGCGTAGACGGCCAGCGTGTAGGCTAGGGCGGGCGTTGTGAGACCGATGGAGTAGTATTCGAGGGCTAGTGCGGCCTGCGAGTACGGTATGGATGCGAGGAGGATTTTGGCAGCACCATGAAGGCCAGTATAGTCGACGAAGAGCGCCGCGAAATAGAATATGAGCGCGACTACTGAGGCTAGGAAGGAGAGGTTCTGAGCGCTCCTAACACTGCCGGTACGCTCCGAGATAATAGCGGCGAGCGACGAGCTGAACAATACTAGCCCTAGGCTTACCGAGAGCCAGAGCACCGCCAATCCGGGGGTCAGGGTAAGGGTTAGCCCTGAGAGCCTGAAGAACAATAGTATTCCCAGACTGTCGGCTGCCGCCCCTATGAGGCCTGCGACTGTCGAGGCGAGAATCTTCCCGGCCAGGAGATCGTATGGGTCGAGCGGTGATACGAGGAGCATCTCGATCGTTCTCCGCTCACGCTCCCCGCTCAAGCTGTCGCTCATAAACACTATCGCCGGGTTTACGACGAAGTAGAGTGAGAAGGCGAGAACCTTGGCGGCCTCGGCCACTGCGACCTGAGTGTTGGACGCTGTAACACCCTTAGCGTTATGGTAGGACTGTTCGACTTTGATAGGTTCCAGGAGGCCTTCAGGGTCCAGGCGCAGCCCCGCTAGACTCGACAGTCTCGATACCCGTTCCACCACGATCGCCTTAGAGACCGTCCTAACGCTCGAGTATACTGCTTGGAGGGCCTCCTGTCCCGTGCTGGTCAGGGACCCGCTAACCAGTATTGTCGCTGTACCATCAAGCCTTGACAGGTTCGATGAGAACCCTTCCGGGAACACTAGGATCAGGTCGCACCCAGCGGCGGACCCCCGGCCCAGCCCTCTCACACCCACACTATAGCCGGCACTCTCTAGGATCGACGTTGTGTTCCTAACAATCCACCCGGCAATCTCGTGGGCTACGGGGGTACTATCAGCAACATAGTAGCATATGCTTACCGTCTGCTGCGATGCTAGGACGCCAGACAATAGTGCCAGGCCGGGGAGCCCGATGAATGGGAGAAGTATTATCGCGGCTATACTCTTATAGTCCCTAGAGAAGTCTCTCAAGTCTTTAGCTGCTACCAGGAGTATGTTCCTAGCCGTCAATGCCTGCCCCCTCTACGGCCTTCACGAAGGCCTCCTCCAAAGTCGAGGCGTTATAGGAGGCGTGCGCCTCCTCCACTGTCCCCTCGAAGAGCTTGACTCCCTTGTATATGAAGAGAATCCTATCCGCATGCCTCTCCGCTTCGAAAACGTTATGACTCGTCGCTATAACGCTACTCCCCCCGCTCCTGAGACGGGAGAGTATCATTCTTATACGGTGCGCCGATATCACATCGACACCCGAGAATGGCTCGTCCAGGAAGACTATTCTTGGCTCGTGCATAAGCGCTATAGCGAGTAGTAGCCTCCTCCTCATACCCTTACTGTACTCTCCCGCCCTTCTAGCGAGCTCCTTGCCGCTCAAACCCGATATCCTGGCCGCCCTCTCGGCCAGCCGCCTCCAGTTTCTCCCACCATAAATTCTAGCGTAGAACCCTATTATCTCGGCGCCCGTCAGCCTCTCATACACGTCGGCGTTCTCCGGGACATACCCTACCTGACTCCTAACCCTCTCCCACCCGCCACTTCCAGGACGGGCGCCGAGAACCTCCACCACGCCCCTGTCCGGACTGTAAAGGCCTAGGGTAACCCTTACCAGGGTCGTCTTACCGCTCCCATTAGGACCCAGAATATAGAGTATCTCGCCGGGCCTCGCAGTATATGAGACCCCTCTCAGCGCTTCCACGCTCCCAAAACGCTTGTAAACGTTTTCAACTCTTACAGTTGCCTCGCCCGCTATAGCGTCACGCACTGCCGAGACCATCCCCGCACGCCTTACCTATATCTGTACCGGGACGGTATTATTGCCAACTATTGTCCCAGAGAAACACTACTGTCCTAAACCCCGCGCTTAGCAATATTACTCTTTGAGAGCCCCTCATACGTAATGGGTACGATTTCCGTCCCACAGGCACACTCTCCCGTTAAGGCGTGAGGCTAAGAGAGTAAAGGATCCCCGCCGGGAGCAGTGGAGGAGGCTAGAATAGGGTTGAGGCTCGGGCCCGCCAGAGAGTTCATAGGGAAGTATGGCGATAAGGGCTATCTTATACTGAAAGCGATAATCGATAGCTATCGTGCTCCAAGACCGGGCCCGGGCCTCGGGGACTTCTCCTATAAGCAGGTTAAAGAGTATCTCGAGCGTAAGGGCGTATTCTATAATCCCAGCCCGTTGCTGAGCAAGCTGGAGAAGGAGTACATGCTTATCGAGACTACATACAAGAGCAGCGGGCAGCACTGGTGGAGGATAGTCGATCCGGAAGAGATTGAAGCCGCAATTAGAGAGTATGAAGGCGACGATAGCAGTATCGAAGAGGACTACCGGGTGAGAATGCTCAGAATACAGTTCTACGCCCTAGAACCAGATAGAATCCTCGACACGCTAACAAGACTATCAAGAAAGAGGAGGCTTACAGAATCGGACCGCTCAATACTGAGACGCATCGCATTCGAGGATCTACCAAGACTGGTCGAGTTCCTAGAGAAGGCCGAAGAATATGCTGACCTTCTAGAGCCCGAGATGGGCGCTGCAGAATCAATACTCTCCATGCTAGAGAAACTAGTGTCCCCGAGGGCTGGCAGGCTGGGGGTCCGTTGGCCGTCGGAGCGCGGCGAGGCTAGAGTATCCCCTGGTTGGAGGCACGGGACAGGTTCTCCAGCATCGTTCTAAACGCGTCCTTGAGGATCCTCTGATTATCGTAGGAGCTAATTATGCTTCGGAGACGCTCAATGCTAGCTCCGCGCAGCTCCTCTACAAACTTCGATATGTTAACTGTAGCTCTTACCGCTTCATCGACAACCGTAATATGAGCCTTCTGGGCGGTCCTGCTGAAAGGGTTTAGATCTATAGCGGCAACCCTCTTCCCCCATCCAGCTAGGGCCTCCGTCCTGTCTCCATCCTCTATTGCAAGCAGGACGAAATCTGCCCGCGCAATACCGTCCTTGCAGACGATCCCTCTAGGACTCTCAAGGCCTGGGACTCTTACCTTATCGCAGTCCGGAGGTAGAACTCTCTCGACACCATGATCTAACAGGTGCTCGTATATCTTGCGGACCCTCTCCTCTGTCCGGTAAAAAATGTTCACCTCCACAATTGCCCCCGAGACCCTCTGCAGCTCTCTAATCTCTTCAGCCGCCAGGGCCGCATAGTTCCCGTTAACGCTAATAACGGGGTGCTTGGAGGCGAGAAGGTATGCGGCGACCGCCTCCTCGGCTCGAAGCGCGAACGTATGGCTTTTCTCTCCCAGAATATAGTCGAACGCCTCTCCCCTCCCATGAGCTATCAGGCCCTGGGGGACAACGATCCCCTTACGGAACCCCTCTACGAGCTTCTCTCTCATAATAAGACTCATATACCTGGGATGGCTCTTCGGAATTTCGAAATCGACCATCGCTACTCCCACCACACTCTAACGCCGTGATCAGACCCGTATAATACGCGGAGACGCTCTCTCCCGAACCTGCCTGCAAGGTACTCTAGGGCGTCTGCCGCCATATCTGCTTCAACAGCAATTATTGCCACGAGCTTTTTAGCGTAGAACCCTATAAGTCCTGGCGTTCGCGTTAAAGAATCTAGCCTGCCCCCGATGATAGGAGCATAGAGCTTGTTATCGAGCGTAAACGACATGCTCTCCGCCATGAACGTCTCGAAACTCGGGTCTTCAAAGACCCTCTCTAGCCTTCTCCGGGCCTCCCTACGGAAAAAGCTCGAACCTGCCTTCTCTAGTAGACTCCGCGTATGGACGCCTCCTTCACCCTCTAGAGCTAAGAGTGACACTGTAGACGGAACAGGCCTGCAGTCAACCCTGGCCAGTCCTGGCGCCCCAGCACCATACCGGTATACCACTCCGACACCACAGCTTATTGAGGCGACATCCCCCAGCCCCGTCTTCTCTAGTATCTCTGCTTTATGCGCCGCGAGCAGGCCCGTTCCTATGGTAAGCCCCCGAGAGACACTGTAGGCGGTGCCTGCTACAACCGCTGTTGACGCGCTAACAGCGTACCCCTTCGCTGGTGGGAGAGGGGTTGCTACGTGTATCCCACGGCTTGCCGCGCCTAAGAGTTTAAGCGCTCTCGCAGCCGTTGTCGTCTCTATAGGGCGACTGTAGAGTTTCCTGCCGAGGCATCCTATAGCTCTCGGCTCTACAGCTAGTCCTGCCCCGAGAGAGCCTGTGGTTTCCAGCTTAGAAGTGTATACTGGGAGGAAGATCGAGGTTACATGGTGGGGTGCGGACGCGCAAATAGGCAATCCTGCCCGTCACCTGTAGTAGCGCGCTACGATCTCGATCGGGGGTGTCGGGGGCATCTCCCTCTTGTGTTTAGATTTCTCGTGGAGCTCTAATACGCGTCTAACCTTGTCTATGCTTATACCGGTAGCTTCGGGAACCTCCTCGGGTCTTAACCCTCTATCAAAGATAGCATGGAGTATAACGTCAACCTCGTCATAGCTTAACCCTAACTCCCCCTCGGCCGTCTGGCCAGGCCACAGCCTCGGGCTGCTCGGCTTGAACGCTATCCTCTCGGGAACGCCTAGGCTCGCCGCCAGCCTCCGGACCTGGCTCTTATAGAGGATTCCTATCGGAAGTATGTCGACAGCCCCATCCCCATATTTGGTGAAGTAGCCTATCAGTATCTCACTCCTATCCCCAGTTCCTAGGACTAGAAGGTTTTTCTTGTTAGCATAGTAGTAGAGGAGGCACATTCTTATCCTAGCCCTGAGGTTTCCGAGGGGGAGCCTGTCGGCCTCGTCGTTCTCATAGATGGGTATTGCCGACTTGTACACCTCAACTATAGGAGCAATATTTATTATGTGGGGCGTGGTCCCGGAGAGCTCTACAAGGTTTTTAGCATCGTTAACATCCTCTTCCGGCGTAACGTTAATATCAGGCATTATGAGCGGGTGCACCTTCTCCGGGCCGAGAGCTTTCACGGCCAGGAAGAGGACTGTAGCGGAGTCCACGCCGCCGCTAACTCCTAGAACAGCCCCCTGAGCCCCTGCCTCCTCTACCTTGCTTCTTATGAAGCCCGCTATATCCTCTGCCACAGCATTATAGTTAATATTAACTATATCATTTAGGGTTATTCTAACCATGCTCCCCTCCCCTCTCGATTAAGAGAAGAGTATCAATAATTCTTCTAGCCAAGAGCTCTTTATTTATCTTACCTACATCCTCAGCAAAAATACCGCCACCCATAGACCATATAATTATAGCGTCAAGCTTGTCCGCTCCGAAGCCCGCATCCCTCCCAGAAACATTATTAGCCACAGTAATGTCCGCCCCATACTTCCCCATTTTCTCTAACGCCCTGCTCAGAAGCTCATCCCTGGCCTGCACCGTCTCGGCCGCGAATAATATTATCCGCCTGGCCTTTCCTACCGCCGCCTCTACAACTTTAGGTGTAGGTTCTAGCTCTAGTGTCAGCCTCTCCCCACTCTTTATCTTGACAGACCGCTTCTCTGCTGGGGCGAAATCTGCGGGCGCTGCTGTTGAAACGAAAATATCTATACCATCACCTATTGCGTTCTCCACGGCAGACCTCATCTCCTCTGTAGTGCCAATATGAACCCTGTTGACCATGTGAGGCACAATGCCGCTCACATGTCCATGTATAAGTGTTACACTGGCACCTCTAGCCCAGAGCTCAGCTGCGATCTCGAACCCCATACGGCCACTGCTAGGGTTAGAAATGAAACGTACAGGATCAATCCACTCCCTCGTGGCTCCTGCAGTGACCACCGCCTTCATACCGGCCAGGTCTCTCCCCCTAGCAATGAATGCGGCCGAGACCCTCCCGGTGACCTCTACAGGAGGATACTTCGCGATACCCTCAACTATCAGGGGCGGCACGATCAGCGCGCCGTAAGACTGTAGCTCGCTTATAGCTCGACGATACTGGGGCGTAGAAGCCATATTCCCATGCATTGCTGGCACGAAAACTACCGGTTTGCCCATTCCAAGCATGCTGACAGCCAGCAACGGTACGAGACTGTCCGCTATGCCCTGAGAAGCTTTTACTAGAGTATTCAGAGTTGCGGGAGCTACTATGAGACCGTCGCACCCCCTAACGTATAGGATATGTTCCGTTTCTCCTGTCAGCCTTGTTATGGGCGGCTCGCCCGACGCCCAGTGGAGGAGCTTCTCCCCTACAAGCTCTAGGGCGGCGCTGCTGGCCGCGAAGACTACCCTCGCCCCTCTCCTCATTAGCCAGCGTGCAAGGTCTAGACTCTTATATGCGGCCACGCTCCCCGTGACTGCTAGAATAATGCATTTCCCGGCCAAATAGTTGTTGACGCTACCTACTATTGCTTTCGACGGGTGCAGCCTGCCGTCCAAGTTCTAGCGCACCTCAACCACGATAGAGAGTCTGGGCTTCGAACATGAAGACTTCAATACTACTAAGCGTGTCCTTCAGCCTATTATCCTTCTCATACGCACCGAGTAATAATACCGCCATATAGCTTGCTCTCACAGGAACCGCATAGCTGTTATAAGTTCCAAATATTCTTAACTACATAACGGGAGCCTGGATATCTATTCCAGGCATACCGTTAAACCGCCACTTACCATGGAATGGTGCCTGGTGACCGAGTTGGCAGTGCAAGATAACATGCTCAAGAACGAGTATAACATAAGGCTGGCTAGGCCAGAAGATATTCCGGGAGTCATGCTTGTCAACCTGAAAAGCCTACCGGAGAACTACTGGTACGGGTTCTACTCGGCAATACTGAGGGAATGGCCGGACCTCTTCTTCGTTGTTGAACATAGAGGCGAGATTGTAGGGTATGCGATGTCTCGTGTGGAATACACTTCAGACCCCGTGCTAGCAGGAGAGTATGATGAGCTGGAAAATGGTCCCCTCAGCCCGCTTAGAAAGCTTAAGGACTATGTTGTCCGCTCATACAAGACCGTGCACCTAATATCTATTGCTGTTCTAGAACCGCATCGCGGTAAAGGGCTTGGCTCTAAGCTGCTCGAGAATACCATACTGGCGGCGAAGAGGCATAACGCGGATTCGGTCTTTTTGGAGGTTCGGGTTTCAAACACGCCTGCCATCCGGTTATACGAAAAATTCGGTTTTAAAAAAGTAAGAATTATTAGAGAATATTACCGTGACGGTGAAGACGCATACGTGATGGTCCTTAAATTAGACAGCAAAAACAATAACATTATTATATAAGGAAAAATATCTTATTTACCAGTCTATCCCTAGCTTACCCTTAAACTCTTTGTAGAGCTCCTCGACGCTTGAAACCCACTCTCCTAGCTTATCCGGACTCTCAGGATAGCTCAAATAGAGGTTCTTAGCTTTCTTCATATAATTACCAACAGTTCTCAGCTGGAGCAGCATGCTCGGCCTCTTCAGCATTCTTGCCAGCACTTTTGCCGTGTCGAGAACTGAAAGGTTAGCCTTGAGCTCGCCCTCACTACTTATAACATAGGCATCATCAGCCTTCACAACCCCATTCTTAAGGCCCCATTCTATCTCCTCGTCCGTGAGTGTCTGAAGATATATCCTGAATATGTCTAGTGCGGCCTGCCTTGCACCTATACTTCGCATGTACAGCGTGTTTGTCTTCCAGAGTGGACCGTATCTACTGAAATCTCCGGCTTCAAACGCTTCAACAATAGCCTGCGAGGCATATTTAGCAGCAACCATAGCATAGCCCATACCGCCGCCGTGGACCGGATTAACAGTAAACCCGTTATCACCTATACCTATGAATCCATCCCATGCAAGCGTGTTGGCCGGTCTCCGGGTTGGCACCATAGCTCCAGCATCGGCTTTAACGCGTACTATTCCTTTCAGTTCCGGCCTGTTAGCGAGTTTCTCTTCAAATATCTGCTTGGGGCTCGGATAGCCTCTCCCTCCCTGGACTCCAAGCCCTACGTTAACGCTCGTAGGCCCCTCCGGGAAGAACCACCAGTAGCCGCCTGGCGCTATACTCATGTTAACATATATTCTAATGTACTGGTAATCCTCTATCTCATGGTCTAGGTCAACAATCTTCCTATACGCTATGTTAGCATCGGTCGGCTTAAGCTTTTCATTGACAGGCCACTCGCGTGGGAGCCTCCTCCTGATAACACTGCTAGTGCCAGTAGCGTCGACCGTGACTTTACCTCTAAAAACTAGATCCTCCCCGTTAGGGCCTCGTGCTTCCACACCTATAAGCCTGCCATCCTCTATTAGCGGCCTCTTGACAAACGTTTTCAGCCATACATCCACTCCTTTATCCATGGCAGCTTTTACAAGCCCTCTCCCATAAGCGTTCCTATCAATAATGTATCCATAACCTTTAACCCTGAGCTTCACGTCCTCCCTAGGGCTATACACGTCGATCCCTACAACACGGTTTCTCATAGCCTCTCCTTCGGGTTTCGGTAGTCCTGTCTCATCGAAATGATGCTCTCCTATAGCGTCGCCGCAAGGCTTGCCCCAAAGGCCGTCCCAGTCGACTAGGTCGATACCTGCCACTTTCAATCCGGAATCCTTGAGGAAATACGCTAGGCTCGAGCCTGCAGGCCCCAGCCCAACGATAACAACGTCGTACTTGAGAGTTTTAGCCATAATGCGACACCTTTATCTCCACTACCCCTCTGTGTTTCTCCTCGATCCGTTTATTCTTCCAGCACGGTTTAAAAGAGATAGTTGCTATCTTCATAGACAAAAAACTATTTAATAAGAACATTAGAAATTAAGTAAATACTTCATACCTCATTACACCTCCAAACCTATAATTACTCTCAAACGCACATCTAACTCAACAGGTGATGCATTATGGAAAACAAGAGGAGGAAACCCTCAATATTCGATATAGACTCTCTGTTCAATAACATGCTTAGAGATATAGAGGAAACATTCAAGATGTTAGAAGAAGAGTTTACACGCCTAGCATCCACAGCGCCCGGCGTGAAGGGGCCATACTATTACGGGGTGAGAATAACAATCGGGCCTGACGGCGTGCCGAAGGTTGAGGAGTTCGGCAATATAAGGAAAATGGAGGGTAAGCCTGTATTCAGTGAGGAAATAGAGCCTCTTGTCGACGTAGTTGACGCTGACGATGAGATATGGGTTATAGCTGAACTCCCAGGCGTCGAAAAAGACAAAATAAAAGTAAAGGTTACTGAAGATACCGTAACGATAAGAGCAGAGAACGGTAAGAAATACTACAAGAAAGTGGAGCTCCCTGCCAAGGTAGATCCCAAAACGGCGAAAGCAAAATACAAGAACGGCGTGCTCGACATTAGAATTAAAAAAGTAGGCGCAAAACAGGAAGGCGCGGTTGACGTTAAAGTCGAGTAGCCTTCTAACACTCACATTTTGAGCTCGAGCCAGTCCGGCTTAATCTCTAAGCACCTGCCACTAAGTGTTTCCTCTACGACGTTTTCGCCAACTACTTTGCCCGCGCCCTCATAATCGCATATTATTAGCGTGAACCTCTCTAAACCGTCAATAGCTCTTCTTATCCAGGACTCTAGCTCCTCGCACTTTTTCCTCTGCTCGCTACTCTCAATATTCGAGCAAGCAATCTTAACAGCCTCTTCAAACCTGTATAGTACCCCCTCGACTGTAGAAATGAATCCTTGGCTTGCAGGGCCCGGCAGCATCTCCAGGTCCTGCTCGGGTATTATAACAGCGGCATATGCAGGCTTTAGAACCATATAGCGTAATTCTTTTTCACTCTCAACTCTAACTATTATTTGTTTCGGTTTTCCTGGCTCTGCAAGCTTTACGTCACGGAATTTGTATCCGCATGACGTGCATATGCCTACAGTTATTAGTATGTTGCCGAAGCCTGGAGTATTATAAATATATTCTTTTATATTGAATGTTTTCTTCCCGCATAGGGGGCATACGGTTACCTCTTCGTTTAAGAGTATAGGGCCTTTACCGCTCATTTTCTGCACCACCGTTAAGGTTTTTGATGGTAAGGGAGGTTTCATGTTGTTATAGATTCGATCGACTCATAAATACTTTTAATAATATTATTTTTAATTATATCTAATTTTTTAACTGAACATGATGAAACACATGCCCGCCTCTTTTCAGGGCCAACCGCTCTACAGTCCTCCCTCCTACATAGCTCAATAATTTTATTTAAATCAATATAATAAATAATAATATTATTATGAGCATATTTCGACACGAGATTCTCGATCCCAGACAAAGCAATAATCCTCGAAACCGCCTCAGAGTCAATAAGCCTAACGTCAAACACGAATGCTGAAAGCGGCGAAGCAAAACTCTTAATCATCCTCTTCCCGATCTCATAAATATCACTAATCTTACCTTTATTCTCTCTAGAACCTTCAAACCCCATCTATAACCCCCACTCCTCTAGCATAGTATATAGACTTGATACAGCACCGCTAAAGCACCTATTCTAGTAGGATACCGGGTCGATTAATATTTTAGGTAGGCAAAATATGCCTGCCCATTTACCCCTCTACACTAACATAAAAACCCCTTTGTAACGTTCACATGTATATGAGCTAAGAGAATCCTAAATGCATGAGGTGAATAGCCATGGCTGTAACTGGCACGACAACTAGACTAATAGACATACGGAGATATAATTCCGTTTCAGATTTTATTAAAGATATTGATGCAGAGATTACAAGATTAAAAGGAGAGCTCGGCGAGCTTCTAAGAAGGCTTGAGAACGCTAAAGCCAAAGCTGAAGTTCTCGTTAAGTTAGAGAGCCTGCTGGCCGGTACCGGCGGGAAACTTGGCGGTACAGAGCTGAACCTTGGCCAGGCAAAAGCAATAATAAACCCCACACCTAAACAGGAGTTCGACATTCTAGTTGATGTGGTTAGAAGCCTTCAGAACAGAATAATAGCTCTTGAAAGAGCACGGAAAGATCTCGACCCGCTCGTAAGGATCGGGGATCTCGACCTCACACTTGAGGTAATATATGAGAACGGTGTGCCCTCTAGAATACTGGTTAGGATGTAACCTGCACGGTTTTTGCTTAAGTAGAGTAGTGATGACTGGTATTACCGCTGAGCCCTTTCTGGGGCTATGAAGAACAGCCCAGTCTGACTTTCCTCCTCGCACAATATTATTTGTCTTATTTGAATAATAAAATATTTACCACTTATATATTTAATATATTTAGCTACCTGATATTAATCGCCCCCATTTTCTAACATATAACATTATTACCATGTAGTTTCTCTTAGCCGCTTCCGGCTCCATACATCCAGTCCTATACTCGGATCCGTCAGCCAGCTTCGCTACTATCCGCTTCCATCCATTTGGAGCCATGTCCCCTGAACCGCAATCCTCTATTTTTGCCGAGGAGACGAACCCTGTCATAGCGAGACCCTCGAGCTCTATAATTTTTGGATTTAGGAGCTTCTCATCTCCCATAGCATGTTCACCATATTTTCCACATTACCACGATGCCCTTGCCAGCCAAATTTGTGTATCTCTCTATAGATCCTTTAAACGTATCTTCTTTAAACCCGTATCGGAGTCTAGTGGTTAGAGGCGTCTAAGGTGGTTGTTGTTGGGCGAGGAGAAGGGTAAGAGGCGTAGAAGCCGTATGACGCTTCCCAAATCTAGAAGTGACTTGGAAAAAATAACTGAAGAAGTCCAACAGATGCATGAAGAAGAACACCACCATCACCATCACCACCATGGTGAGATAGACGAGGCACTACTTGTTATCGAACTATTGCTTGATAGTCTCAACGCTACGGTTAATACGCTTCAAACCAGGGTAAAACAGAATGGCTTCGAAATTGCCAGAATCTATAAGATATTATCATATATTATTGAGGCTCTGGCAAGTGAAAACGAGGAGAAAAAACTAGAGGCCCTACGGAAGGCTAGAGCTATTCTCGAGAAGCCTTAGCTCTCCGGGGTATTCTCTCAAACCCAAGTATATAGTTCTGCCTGACTCCGATAATGTTCCTCTAACACGGAATGTACCACCATTATAAAGGAGGCCTCCAAGATTGTATTCGAATGAGACAATTCTAATACCGTTTCTACCTTTAGGGCATGGGGGGTAGAGCAGGGCTTCCACCTGGCCTCTCTCTATCTCGACTACTACCTCCGCGCCCTTTCTTTGCGGCCTATCGATGTTTAGATAATTTCTTATGGGGGGACAATGACTGCCGGGCTCCTCGGGCGCGCCTATCCATGTGATACCGATTGTTCTGCTACCAATACGGACTTGTCCCCGCCGCCATGAGAGGTCTATTGGCGGTGTG
>Ga0256833_1001805_pt1 | contig 15415 bp, 9 predicted proteins | sample 356284metaG_FD_190535 | JGI IMG/M metagenome (GOLD analysis project Ga0256833, IMG submission 190535) | Hydrothermal vent microbial communities from Mid Atlantic Ridge, Atlantic Ocean - 356-284 | ecosystem: Environmental > Aquatic > Marine > Hydrothermal vents | place: Atlantic Ocean: Mid...
AATTGGGGAAAAATGTCGGTTGACATCCTTGCATGACGCTCAACGCTAAATTGTGACCCTCAAAAATTGAGAGCCAAGCTCTCTGTTGCAGAGAAGTGCATAATTTGGGTTTAAGGTTGGGTATAACCTTGGAGCGCAGCACTATTTTGGCCACCTCCCTTCCAAAGGGCAGTTCTGCCTTGTGCACGCCAATGATGAGAACCGGTGCGTTTTGCCCCCTTAGTCCAGCCATTCATAAAACTCTATGGTTGCCGGATCACATTTGCAGCAGCCCTTGCAGGCCCCATCTCCTGTCTTTCGGATCACCTTTCCCTTTTTGATCCAGAGTTCTATCATGGGTTCCAGCACTGATTGTTCTGCACGGAAGTGATTCACTATATCCATTAACGGAACCACCTTCCTTTCTTTCATGTATCTTTTTAGCTTAATGGGATCTACCATCTCTTTTCCTAGAATCAGTTTGTATCAAAAAAAGGGGTGGCGCAGACCGGCCACGCTACCCAGTGTATTTTTTTGGCTCTATGCCGTTTTGGCAGCAGCTACAGGTGTTAGGCCTTTAAACCTTTTCCGGTTGCCAATGGAGTAAAGCACTGCCACCACCGCAATGAAAAGCCCAAGGACATAATTTTCCTGTCCCTAAATTTCTGTTTGCGAAGCAGCCGCACATTTTTTTCTTTACAGCTTATAGCTCTGTCGTCACATCCGTCAGGCTCTTTGCCACTATATAATTTGCCGGATTCTCCTGGCCTTCCTTCAGTGCTTCAAAATGAGCCTGTCCGCACTTGATCTTCTGACCCTCGATGCCCCTCAAATCATCCATAAAGAGGCTGCTCTTTGTTTCCACTACAAAATAGAATTGTTCCCCTTCAGGAGTATCTATCAAAACAGCCCAGTCCGGGTTATAGCTGCCAAGGGGTGTAGAAACTTTGAACCAGCTAGGCAATTTCGCATAAAGCTTGACGGCCTCGTTTCGTTCCATATCCTCTGCAAATTTTCTCTCTGTCTCCGAGTCAAAAATTACATGATCGAAAACGCCTTTCTGGACTGCCAACATGTTTTTAAGATAACCAGTAAGTTCTTCCTGCTCCCAAAGCTCCTGGGCATAAAAATCGCCGAATTTCTGGTACTTGATTCCATGCACAAGGGACAGTCGCTTAGAGCGGTTGATAGCATCAGCCGCCAGATCAATAAAGGCTTGTGGATTTCGCCTAAAATCCGAAAGCCGTCTGCTTTCCTTAAGGATTCGTGCAAGAGAGCGCCTTGTAAGCTGGGTCCTGTCCTGAAGTTCAGAAAGAATATCCGGAAGCTCGATATCATCTTCATCAAGCACAACTGTTGAAGCCCCTTCCTTTTCTTTTGCCTCAACACCAGCTTTACCTATGGCAATATCGGCCTTTCGCCATTGAAGGATGGTCTTTGGAATAGGAGGTGCCTTGGAAATGGCCTCTGCACAGTCCTTGATTAGCTTTTCATTATCAAACTGAACCCTGTAGATGGTTTTATGTTTAATCCTGTCCCAAAGCTCTTTAAATTCCGGACTGAGATAAATTTGTTTGCGAAGACGGACAGGTCTTCTCTCATCTGCATTTTTGACCTCAAGGCGGCCTGCCAGCTTTTTCAAGATTGCCTCAATCTGTGGACGTTGCTCTTCAAATTCATCTGGAAGGGGCAATGTACCTTCCCTCAATTTAATACGAAGGCTATCATTAATATTGCCTTTTGCGTCAATGAAGCCTTCCCCTTCAAGATAATTCCAGAGTCTTTCAGATTCATCTGCTCCAATGGGCTTAGTGGAGCCATCCGGCTGTTTTGCAGTGACAGCCGCGAACTGGTGTTTCTCAACAACACCAAAACGAATGCCAATATCCTCCTCAATCTCTTTCTGGAGATTCCTTGCAAATTCCTCATAACTTTCTGAGGCTATTACAGTGAGGGTATTGACATCAAATCCATGCACTCGTCTTCCGCTCTGGTCCACGCAAAGCCTGAGCCCGCGGCCTATGGTCTGCCTTCGTTCCCTTTCTGTCTTAATGTCACGGATGGTACAAATTTGAAAGACATTGGGGTTGTCCCATCCTTCCCTAAGGGCAGAATGGGAAAAGATGAACTTCAAAGGCTCTTTCAGGCTGAGCAGCCGCTCCTTGTCCCGCATAATAAGGTTGTATGTGTCTTCATCAGCCTTGCTTTCCCCTTTTGTATCTTTAAAAATTTCAACTGTCTTACCTGCTATCTTTTTCTTGTCACGAGAAAAATATCCATTGTGGACATTTTCCGGCTCATGAGCCAAATCGACACTCTTAAAAAGATCCCTGTAGTCAGGATGTTTTGAAATTTTCCTGTACTCTTCTTCAAATATCCGGGCATATACGCCCTTTACAGGATTTCCTTCCTCATCATACTCCCTGTACCTAGCAACCCTGTCTATGAAGAAAAGGGATAAAACCTTGATCCCCTTTGGGCGCAAGCGCTTTTCCTTGTCCAGATGTTCCTTGATGGTGCGTCTTATCATCTGTCTGGCAAAAGCATCGTGATCTACATCGCCAAAGACCTCACCCCTGGCAAGAGAGAGGGTGTCTCCCGGCATCCTCAATTCAATAAACCCCTCTCCTGATTGAAGGGAGATCTCGCCTATCAGGTAATTTGCATAAAGACTTCGCTTTGCAATCTGTTCCAGGTCATCCCCGCTAAAGACCTTGACCTTTTTGCGCTTTACACCTCTACCTTGCCTTACATCTAGTTCCACCTCAGCAAAGATTTTTCCTCTTTGGCTCTTTACTTCAATCAGCCTGATATATGGCTTGTTATGCGCTGACTCTATAGTTCCAGAGGCCACTTCAACCTGCTTGACAAGCTTCTTTTCATAGGCGTCAACTGCATCGAGCCGGTAAACCATATGGAACTTGTGAATGTGGGTAGCTGAATAACGAAGAGTACATAATGGATTCATGGCATCAAGGGCCTGTTTTCCCTTGCCCTTTAGCCCTCCATCAACGCTTTGCGGCTCATCTACGATAAGAATCGGCCTTGTGGCCTTAATGAGATCAATAGGCCTCTCCCCGCCTGTTTTCTCACTGTCTTTATAAAGATTGTTGACATCCTTCTTGTTTATAGCCCCGACGGTCACCACCATGATCTGGATATTGGGGCTTGTAGTAAAATTCCTGACCTGCCAAAGTTTTTTGGAATCATAAACAAAATATTCAAAGGGCACCCCGGCATATAACCCCCGAAAGTGATCCTCGGTTATCTGAAGGGTTTTGTAAACGCCTTCCTTGATGGCAATGGAAGGGACAACGATTATAAATTTGGTGAAACCATACCGCTTGTTCAGTTCAAAAATAGTGCGTAAATAAACGTAGGTCTTGCCAGTTCCTGTCTCCATCTCCACAGTGAAATCACCGGAGCGGAGCTCAGAATCAATAGGAAGTCCGTTTCTTAATTGAACCTCCTGGAGGTTTTTCAATATTTCATCATCAAGCAGGGTCAGGCGGTTTCCAATGCCCAGATCCGTTTCCATGCTTGTCAAAGTAAAATCGGTAGTTACACTGAACTCGGTGCGGCATATCTCCTGGCCCTTAAAGAGGGCGCAGACCGATTCAATGGCAGCAAGCTGAAAATCCAGTTTGGGCTCAAAATGAAGCTTCATCTTCACCCCTTTTTAGTAATGAGTAATTAAAGGCATATGTGATTGAATATTGCTTTTAAGCAATAAAAACATTGGATTATCCTCATTTAAAGAATCCAAGAAGAAATAATAGCATGGAATACGGGCCATTAGGAAAAGATCAAAATCAACATCTTTGGAAGTATCAGGCCTTACAAAAGGATTTAACAGTACCTCTCCAATTTTTCTTTCATTGGCAGGAAAGAGCTGAGGTAAAGAAATTTCTACAATCCATACAAAAGATGGCAGGACCGCTTCCAGTCCGTCTAAAAAGTCTCCTGCCTCTCTATTTCCTTCCCAATCGGTAAAATTACGTAAATGTCCTAAATAGGCCTTTTTTCTTACAAAAAGCGCACGTAAAACAATCCGTTTGCCTCTAATGAATTTAATGAGTCTCTTAATCCAATAATTTTGATCTGGAGTAGATATAATGGAGGGAGCGAGTGAGTAGATAAAACCAAGGGAAACAGCTTCGGCATGGACTCCACCATATTGGGCTTCCTTATTAAACAGCTCAACCACATAATCAACATTGGTTCTATCAACATGGCACCTTGGAACACAAAAGTTAGGACCGAAGTTGTCGTCATGGCCAATAAAGCTACTTGTCCAGTTCTCACTCGGCACATATCCAACCCCGCCGCCAACATCGAAATAACTGAGTTCAGCATCTGGAACCCAGGTATCTTTATTAAAGGTGTGTCCAAAAAATGGGATGATATGCCTTGGTGGCGAGTCGTCAGGGATGTCGGGACCACTTAGGCGGAAGCCAAGTAGAGCCCCTGCCCCAGATTCAATTCCAGCATAAAGAAATTTTTGATAAGGCAGCGTGTTCCTAAGTGTTTCATTCTGTGTATAATCGATGTCCCTGAACCCAATACCAAGGCCATCTAATACTTTCCTGATTTCAATAACACTCAAGCCTTTTCCAGGGAATCTTCCGCTTTTTGGCGTAATGCCAGCTAGTTCATTTATTTTTTTGTAGGAGATGTCCCCTTCAGGCAAATGGTTTGAAAGCAGGCTTCTGAGAGCGACCTGGGCACATGCTTTATTTAAGGAATTTTGTTGGCAATAGAGGATTCCGATAATGGAATAAATCTTTTCAGAACAGGCGATTTTAAATCTCTTGGGATTTGGGATACAGTTGTGCTGGTGTGGATATTTTTTGAAAACAGCCTCAAACATATGCCAGCTGTCATATCTCTTTGACCGCACCTTGTCATGTTTGAGGATGGCATATCCAATCAGATCCCTGCTTTTCAGATGTGAGACAGCTTTAAAATCTCTTTTCCAAAAGCAGAGTCGTAATGCTTCCTTAAATTGATGATCTGGAAAATATTCTAAAATCTCTTGATTTTCTTCTGAAAGAAGCCCAACACAAGGAATCTTTTCCAAGGTTACGATTTTCATGCCAAGAGATCTGGCTAGCGAAAAACATCGTCTGACAGAATCAATCCCTTTAAAACGGGATTCAGTGAATTTAAAACTGGAAAATGGGGCCTGAGCTGGAAAGATGGCTAACTGTTCACCAGGAACAATTCTGTGTTCTGCCTGCACAGTTGAAACACCGTTTTATGAAAAACTGAGAGTGCTTTTGGCTGCCTTTTTATGAGCGCGCTCAATCTTCCTGATAAATCTTCCGATGTTTCTTTTGTATTTCATGTTTATAGAAATGATTTCAGTCTGTTGTGCAAATTTTTTCTTTATTTCTTCAGCAATTTTTGGGCTTGTAAACTTTGCTTGTTCCTCCCGCTTCATGACTTGCCTCCTTAGTACAGTGCAGGAATTTATCATAACCTGAAAAAATATAAAAGTGTCATTTTAGAATATTATGAACTACGTACAACGCAGACCAACTACCAACAAATTCATACCTTCACCTTCACCTTTGCTCTGGCCTGCAATAATGCCCTTATTTGGGCAAAGAGGTTAATTTCTGTTCTGATTTCTTCTTTATCATCCAGCACAGCACAAAGCGCATATAATTCATTTAGGTCAGCTCCTTCGAACCAGTTATTGTCCTGGCGGGTAACCACCACAAAAAGTCGTTTAAATGATGGATTCCGCTTAAATGTCCAGCGTGAAACCTGAAGTGTGCCATTTTTTCTTTGCTGGTTACTGATCCAGCGGTTTGTCTGAATCTCTCCCATTCCCTGTTCTCTATTCCTTTTAAAGGCCGAAACCACTTCATCCAGATTTTCGGCTTTAACAAGGGTAAACCACAGCTTGACCGCCTTGTAATCCAACCGCGTTGTTCTAACCTCTGGAGTATATGCTAGAGAAATGGTGACTGATCTCGGCCTCATCTTGCCTGTCAAAAATGATTCTGGAATCGGAATTTCATAAAAATGGAGCAGATCCCTTCCTATTCTGTCTTCAGCAAACAGGGTGACAACTTTATCCAAAGAGCGATATAGGGCTGTCGCTTCTATTTTTCCATATCCTATCAGATCCAGAAGGCGCTTGCGCCCTTCCGCCTTGTTATTGGGGTTTAACAACTTATCACAAGGCTCTGGCCATTTGGCATGAGCACCCAGCAGGGCACGAAGGAGATTATTGGATGCTCTTGGAAGTTCTGCCAGAATTCTTGCTGCCTGATGAGCAACCAGAGGCGCGGCATAGCTGGTGCCTATGTCTTCAGAAAAAAGATGGCCGGTAGCATAACCACTGTTAAAAGAGATGATACCTAATCCCCTGGTTTCCAGGAGACGGCTACGAGTTACAGCTACATTTCCAGCATGTTCAACAAAATCTGGTTTTATGGCCTCATTGATGGAAGGGCCGGAACGAGTAAAGGGGGAAGGCTCATCTACTCTGGCAATAGGAATGCTTTCAATAGTATTGGCATACCGCCGTGCAGCTCTGGTTGATTCATGGCTGACCAATCCCCCGACAGTAACTGCATTAAGAGCAGGAGCTGGATCAAGTATGCGGCAGAAATCGTCAAAAAGATAATCAGGATAATGGGACAAAATGTCATCTGGAAGTTTTTTTAACAAGAGGTTGCCGGTTGAAACCACAAACAGTATGCCAAGCTCACGGCTCAGGCGATCAAGTGTATAGGCAAGCCCCCGGACGTGACGGCCATCGTAAATCTTATTAAGATCACCATAACTGAGGTTAAAAACTCGGCAGCCAAATTCTTCCAGAAACTCCTTAACTGCCCTTTCCAGCGCCTTTTCCACGAACTGTGTTTTGTCACTGCCGTCATCTTTGAATATTTTTGCAGAAAAAAGACGCAGTGAAGGAATAAACTTCTTCTTTTTTATGCACTCGGCAATGTCTCCATATAGTGCGAGCCCACCAACAAATGTCCCGTGACCATTTGGAACATTATCATGTGATTCCTTATCGGGTACAACATATCCGCGTGCATCACCTACTGCTGGAGCAATGAAAGAATGGGCTGTGGTCAGACCGGAATCCAGAATGCAAATGGCAGGTGCGTTATCTCGTGGAGGTTTGGGTTCGGGGAATTTTTCGATGTCAGCCGTAATAAATTCAATAGATAGTCCGATTCTTGGCGGCAGATCCACAGTTCTTACATCTCTGTGTATAAGTAAAAGCTGCTCTGCCTGCCTTTTGGTGCAACGTACCCTTACCATGACCAGGGATGGTTGATTGAGGGTATCGAGCTTTTCGATATCATTTTCATCTAACCAGCTAAGAAATGCCTCAAGCATGGCCTTGCGTCTGCCCGGGCGTTCCTGCGGCCACAGTTCAATGTCCAGGATAAATTTTTCTTTTTGCGGGAACCCGTGTTCCCCAAGGGCCTTGCCGATCCTGTCTTCCGGCCTCCAGTGATCAAAATCCTCTATTGCAAAAAGCAGGGCCTGTCTGGTTACCTTGCCTTTTTTTGCTAGGGTAGCAAGGCGGGATTCGAATTCTGCCATGCCTTCATCAGTTGCAAAGGCTAAGACTATTGTTTTATCTTCCTGGCTAACCAGCTTTATGCCTGGAATTGTTTCAAAATCTGGAAGTGTTTCGCCCGCCCTTAGCTGAATTTTTAAAAGTCGCCGCTCATCATAGCCCTTTATATCTGTGGCAATGAGTTTCTCAGCCTTTTTAAGGCGTTTTGATAATGTTTTTCCAAAGACTTTGGGATCTTCAGGTTTAAAAGAAGGCTTTCTATATGGACGTCTAAAGCGTTCTGGAAGCGGGATTTCCCGTTTAAGCTTCAAGTGCTCATAAGACATACAGGGTTACTCACTTTCAAAAATCTTTCCCATGCCGTGTTCGCGGTTCAAGGCGTCCTTCAAATGCTTTATTTCAAGAAATTCCCACCCTGAAAGGATCATCTCCTTTACAGCCCGCCTCAAGATCCGCTCAATATCTGCATGAGAAAAACCTTTAAACATGGAAACCACTGCAAAGTCATCTGTTTCAAAATTATGCCTCACCCCTGAAAGCTTTAAAGCCAATAGGTCTGCAATCTGCCTGTCGTCAGGCATGCCAAAAAAGACTGCCTCATCAAAACGCCGCCAGACAGCCTTATCCAGTAGAGTTTCATAATTCGTGGTGGCAATAATTATGCTTTCTCCCCTGTACCCATCCATCATCTGTAAAACCGCATTTACGGCTCGTTTAAGCTCTCCATGATCAGCGCTGTCCCCACGATCCTTTACCAGAGCATCAAATTCATCAAAAAGGGCCACAACAGGCACCCTGGATATGAAATCAAATACGCGCCTGAGATTTGCCGCTGTTTCACCAAGAAATGAAGAGATAAGGGAGTCAAGGCGAATAAGTATCAATGGCAGAGAAAGGGCGCCTGCAATTACTTCTGCCGCCAGAGTCTTGCCGCAGCCTGGCGGCCCAAAGAACAGAAGCTTTTGGGATGGCTGAAGGCCATGCGCCTTTAGTATATCAGCCCTGTTGTGCTCCCTGAGTATTTCTTCCAGCGCTTTTATGGTCTCTGGGATAAGAACTATGTCCTTTTCTTCCCGCACAACCGGACGCTCCTCCAATAGAGGCAGCTCTCCATCCTTGGCCTTTGGAAGTTCGAAAGGCAGTGGTTTCCTTGCTATGCGGCTGTCCAAGGCCATACGCTCACCATAAAGCAGCCGTTCCAGATCATTGGCCAGTAAATGGTGTTTCTTTTGTCGTTCTTCCTGAATGGCTGCCTCAGCAGCAGCTCTGAAGGCCTCTACATCACCGCTTGCACCATATTTAATAAGTTGTCTTAATAATTTGCCGCTTGCCATAACCTCCCCCCCTTTTGCCAGCCAGCATATTACAGACTTCGCACATTTGAAATACCGTTTTGTTCCAGGAAGGCTGCCAGATTTGTCTTTGCCACATCGTTTTCAAAGGCGCTGTCTCTGAATACGCAGGTGGTATCTCCTGCTGGAGCTAGTTCCTTATGCCAACTTACTATGCCCTGACCGAGTTCTTCTACTTCGGTTGCTTTGATCTTTTTATCAAGGCAGGCCATGAGTACCCCACCGCCAATGCTGTAAACAGTCTTTTCTGCAATTTTTCTTGTTTCAATGGGTACGCAAAGATCAAGGCCCAGCTTGAGAAGTAATTCATAGAGGATGTCCAATTCCGTGCGGTCAGGAAGGATGTTGTCAATCTTATCTTCAATTTCTCGTTGAATGTATTCTGAGTCGCCAGTTTTCTTGCTGGATTTGGGATTCCATGCCTTGATGTTTGATGAGTCGAGCTTGAAGACACGAAAGCCCGAGTCACCGTTCCAGTCAGGGTGTTCTTCTTTTATCTTTTTGGCTGCGCGGCGGAGGCGTTCTTTGGCTAGTTCGGCGAGAGTACGAGGTACACCGAGTTTTTCGCAAAATTCTGCAGCTGTCTTTTGCTCCTTCTTGCTAGGATCAAGCGGTTCCGGAAGTTGAGCGAGAATATAACGCCGGTTACCGTCATCCTTGGCGTTTTGGGCCATTACTGCATGGCCGGTTGTTCCCGAACCCGCAAAAAAATCCATCACTATATCATTTTTGTTGCTTAACATTTCCACTAGTTCTTGGATTATTATTTCGTCCTTTGGAAAACCGAAAACAGATGCACACATTAGGTTTCGCAGACGCTTTGTTGCAGCCCTACCATCTTGATAGAATACGCTATATGGTGCTTGGTATTCATGGTCTTTAAGATAAGATTTTATACAAGGAACTGAAGTTTCATCTTCACCAAAATGGACCCTATCTTCTTCAATCCATTTACGCATTTTATCAGGATTGCTTGTCATCCAACCCCTAGAAGGAATTTGTACCGGTTTTCCAGTTTTTGGATGAAGTACTTCGTATTTTGGCCCTCCCCCACCAGGCCATGAAATATCAGCCGGAAAATACAATCCTCGCGAATCAATGTGAGAATAATGTTTATGTGCTTTTGCGGGATGATTATCAGGCAGATTTTTGTACCAGGTTTTCATCGCCTGAGTCATGGTATCATAGTCTGTTTCATATTGGCGTTTGAGCTTTTTGTATTGAGCATAAATATCATCAAGCCCTTTTTTGCGCTGTCTCCATTCTACTTTCTGTTCTTTCAAATAAGCAAAATCGCGAACATAGCAAATAATATATTCGTGGGAAACGGAAATTAAGCGAGAGTCGTTTTTTCTGCCGGCAGCCCATACTATATCTGCTATAAAGTTTTCCAGCCCAAAAATTTCATCCAGTATCAACCTCAATCGAGGTTGTTCTGTCTCGTCACATGAAACGAAAATTGCCCCATCTTTTGCCAATAGTCTATGAGCCACTTGCAGCCTTGGATACATCATATTGAGCCAGTCTGTATGAAACCTGCCACTAGTCTCAGGATTGCTTGTCAAAGGCGAACCCTCTTCATCCACCTGCCCTGTAAGCCGTTTGTAATTCCTGATATTGTCCCTGAAGTCATCTTTATAGATAAAATCCTTTCCTGTGTTATAGGGCGGGTCGATATAGATCATCTTCACCTTGCCTGCATAGCTCTTTTGAAGGAGCTTCAGGACCTCCAGGTTGTCGCCTTCAATGAACAAATTCTGGGTGTTATCCCAGTCCTCACTCTCTTCAATCGCGGGTCTAAGGGTGCCTGTGCTTGGGGTAAGTGCAAGCTGCCGCGCCCTTCGCTTTCCGAACCAGTTGAGGCCATACTTTTCATCACAATCCGTAAGCGTGCGCTCATCCCCAACCAGCATTTTTAAGACATCAACATTTACAGAAAGCCCCTCAGGGCCTTCTGTTATTAGCTCCGGGAACAGGCTCTTGAGTCTGGCTATATTTTCAGAGACAATATCCGCTGATTTGGTGAGCGGGTCCCCCTTTTTTATCTGTTTCATTTTGCTGTCCTTCTCCATATCTCCCACATCCTTTGTGCTACTCTACATATATATTCCTTAAATTTTCTCAAGGAGGGCCTGGCGGGTCGTCTGAAGCTGCTTCAACTCCATATTTAATTCAACCAAGCGGGACATCTGATTTTCCTTTGCTGCCCTTTTTCTGATTCTTGAAATTTTTAGCTCTATTTCCTTTATCTGGTGAAGGGCTGCCCTGCACCCAGATATTTTATCCAGTGCATCTGCCACCTTAAACCTTCCTGTGACATAGAATGCCTCAAGGGCAGTCAGAACATCAAGCCAGCCTGAATAAAGGGCTAGCATGTGGGTCTGTGGAAGAGTAGAAAGGGCAAGGCGGTCAAAAAAGACTCCTGGCGCTTTATCTGTAACAGGAACTGTCTGGGGAAAATCTTCTTCCAGGACCGTGCGGTCTCTTTCATTTTGCGCCCATCTTTTATTGGCCATTGATAAGGAGGTTTCCGAGCTAGACTCCACTATTAGAAGCACTGGATATGGTATTGCCCGATGGATCAGCTCTATCAAGCGCCCTGTTCTGGCAGCCTGGCGGAAGACGACATGAATGACTGCGATCTCCAGATACTCCCTTAAATCATCCTTATATGCTGCCACTCCGATGGTATCTGGCTTAAGTGCAGCAATCCAGAACAAGGCTTCAATTTCCTGTTTGATAAGTCTCTTGTCAGCTGCACCAGTGGCTGCCTGTGCCGTTAAAACGGTCTTTGGCACCCTTTGATCTACCAAGCAGTTTTCAGGAAGGGCTAAGGCATCCAACAATCTTTCAGGACTCATGCTTCTCCTCTGGCAAAATGGCAAGCCATGCCACAACCTCTACATCATCCTGCCCGGCAAATTCGCCCTTGAGTGCATGAGTGCCTCCAGGAAAAAAGAGGCTTTCTACTGCACGTTCCTGACTTTTACCCGCTATTGACGAAACTGCCTCGGAAAGACACCCCTGAGGTCTTCGCATATCAGCCCCGTTTCTGGTCATCTTGTTAAAAAGACTCAAGGCCCTGAGATCAGGAAGGTCCTTTCCAATACAGGCCTGTTTTAAGAGGTCGAGACATTTCTTTGCCTGTGTGTAATTGAGCAGAATTTTTCCATCTTCGCTTACATGGACCAGGGCATAAGGTGAAAGGGGATAGCCTGCTTCAAAAATACGTGCAGCCTTGTCTTCAACAACCTGGAGACAAAAGACCATGCCCGTGGGAATATCTGAAGCTGTGGATGAGGTTACTGCAAAGGCACCCATTGGCATGACCTCAAGCTCCCCTGGATGAGCCTTCATGTAGTGGGCAAGGTCCATGCGGAAGTCTGAAAGGGTGAGATCAGTGATTGATATGCCTGTTGAAAGATCTTCAAGGTCAATGACAGTTTCCTGGAGCTTCAGGAGCTGTCTCCTGCGATATTCCAGGTCATTCATGGGATCGCCAGACTGGGCTTCAATAAGGTTTTCTTCACCAGTAGCAGAGATGTCCAGGAGCACCATACGCCCGCTTACCCTTGCCTCAAGGTTTATGTATTCGTCGAGTTCAACATTTGGCCAGAAATTGACAAGTTGAATGGCTTTGTTGGGAGAGGCAATGCGGTCAATCCGACCAAAGCGCTGGATTATTCGGACCGGATTCCAGTGGATGTCATAGTTAATGAGCCAGTCGCAGTCCTGGAGATTCTGGCCTTCTGATATGCAGTCAGTGGCAAAAAGAAGATGGATTTCTCCTTCTTCTGCCATATCTTCAGGCCGCTCTTTAGCCATAGGGGCAAAGGCGCTCAGGATCGAGCCAAGGTCTTTCCTGATTCCTGTTAAAGTTGTCTTTATGCTGCCGGTTCCTGTTACCAAGGCGCTTTCAAGCCCATATCTTTCTTTGGCCCAGGGTGCAATGTTTTCAAACAGATATTTGACCGTATCTGCAAAGGCGGAAAATACGATTACCTTCTTGTTTCCCGGGTTGATGGGATTTTCAATCTTGTTCTGGATATTTTCTCTTAATGCCTGGAGCTTGGCATCCCTCTTGGAGTCAATTCCAAGGGCGGCTGAAAGGAGTGATTGAAGGCGGTTTTTGTCTTCTGTGAGATCCTGTTTCCAGCGGATCAGGTCCAGGTCCTGCAGCAGCACTTTGACCTTTCTGCCCACAAGCAGGCTTTCAAATGTCGGATCGTTAATGTCTATCTGGCTGATGTCGATCTCTTCTATTTCCCCGTTCTTCTGCTCTTCTATGCGGGAAAGGATATTTTTTACGTCCTCCAGCTGACGCGAAAGCGTGAGGGCAAAGGAGTGGACAGAGCTTTCCATGCGCTTAAGAAGATTTATGCGCATAAGCTGGGTAAGGCTTTCTTCCCGGTCTGCCTGTCTAAAGATACTTTGGCCGCCTCGGATCAGGGTACTGTATTTTTTATCATAGGCCTTTTTCTTATGCTCCATCACATAACGAAGCGGTGCATAAGCAGCTAGATTCAAGCGGCGAATTTCCCTGTTTATTTCGTCAATATGGGGAAAGCGCCCTTCTTTGTCCACATCAGGCTTGATGTTGATGGGCCTTAGCCGCTCCGGGAATTTTCCTGTTTCTTCAATCCCATAATATTTTTCAATGTGTTTTCTGGAGCGGGCAATGGTCAGAAGGTCCAGCAGCTTGAAATAATCGAAACCCAGCATCTCCACAAGACGGGCGGGGGTGCGCTCCTCTTCTGGCAGGTCAAGCCAGCGGTTGAACTGTTTCTGGGCCTGGCGGGTTGTGGCCTCTATGCTTTTGATTCCGTGGTCCCACAGGGCCGTGTCGTCACCTTCGGTTACGAACGCAATCTGATTTTTGAGGTCAGCAAGGCGGTTGTTGACTGGAGTGGCTGAAAGCATGAGGACCCTGGTCTTTACGCCTTCTCGTATTATGCGGCGCATCAGGCGGTCATATCTGCTTTCTCGGTCCTTATAGGTCCTTTTGTTTCTGAAATTATGGGACTCGTCAATTACCACCAGGTCATAGTTGCCCCAGTTAATATGAGCCAGGTCGATATCTCCAGACAGACCGAAGTCTCTCGATAAATCCGTGTGGTTTAAAACATCATAGTTGAAACGGTCATCTGCCAGGAAGTTGCGCCGGTCATTTGAGCGGTAGAGAATCCAGTTGTCTCGTAGTCTTTTGGGGCACAGGACCAGAACACGGTCATTTCTGAGTTCATGGTATTTAATTACAGCAAGGGCCTCAAAGGTCTTGCCAAGACCAACGCTGTCAGCAATGATGCAGCCGCCGAATCTATTTAACTTGTCTATGGCCCCAACTACAGCGTCCCGCTGGAATTTATAGAGTTTTTTCCAAACAACTGTGTCGCGAATGCCTGTGGCGGTCTTAACGATATTTTCTTCATCCAGGGAGCCGTCTTGATCTTTGAAAAGGTGGTACAAAATTAAGGCAAAAATGCTATGAGGCGCCCTGTCTCTGAAAACATTTTCCAGGCACTCAAGAAGCTCGGTTTTGCCAGTCTCTTTATTTGGGATAGATTGCCAGGCTGAATCGAACCAAAGTGATAGCTGCCGACTTTCAGCATGATTTTCTGTGACCTGTATAAGCTCAAAGGGATTTCCAGGCGTTATTCCAAGGCCACTTGTGGTGAAAGAAAAAGAGCCAGTGATTCCTAAATGAGGCTTTCGGCCGTCAATTTTTATGACTAATGCGCCCTGAGGAATGGGGCCAGCAGCTTTCTTGACACTGGCCTTCTTATGGATCCAATCCCATAATTGTCTGGCAATCCAGTGATTCTGGAGGAGGTTTCTGGCTGCTCTATCGTTAGAACTTCCAAGCAGGCCAATATCATCCAACAGTCCCGGGAGTAATATTCTGCATCCATTTAATTTGAAGAGCTCCTTTTTTAGGGCATGAAAGGCAAAGATGGAAAACTGGGCCGTAATCATGTCAAGAAAAGAATCTCTTTCAATTCTATCACGGATAAAATCAACTATCCTGTCTCTGCCTTTATTTGAAATGATTTTCATGACGTTTCGATATAAATCAAATTTATTTGCCGTTATCTGACGACTTCGGCATAAGGCACATCTAATGAATTCTATTTTGCTATTTTAAGGATAAAATACATATTTGCCCATTTGTTTCTTGTCTCTTTACGAGAATCTCCAAAAATTTCCTTGATCCTCCCTTAATATCTCTTCAACTTCTCCACCACTACTCCAACACATAGAGCTAGCGGTTGTCCTCCTCGATGTCCTCGTATTTTGGATGCAAGGGGTGTAGGACCCACATGTCCCCCTTTTTCTTCAACTGCTTGAAAGGGTAAACATAATCGACCTGCCCCCTCTTCTCTTTATTTGCCTGTCCCAAATTTCTTCCTGGGAGAAGTTGAAAAAGAACATCTACTCTCCCTTATAAAACAGATGAGCAGGGTCTATTTTGTGGATCTTCTTGGGTTTTGTATCATGGGAAACCACTTCCACCTGCTTGTCCGCATGCTTC